>Ga0210409_10006095_pt1 | contig 12580 bp, 20 predicted proteins | sample IncBWH17MmetaG_FD_161649 | JGI IMG/M metagenome (GOLD analysis project Ga0210409, IMG submission 161649) | Forest soil microbial communities from Barre Woods Harvard Forest LTER site, Petersham, Massachusetts, United States - Inc-BW-H-17-M | ecosystem: Environmental > Terrestrial > Soil >...
CAGCGAGCTCGGTGAGCTCCGTGAGCTCCTCGAGCGCATAGCGCGCCAGGAGCAGCCCTGGCTTCGCCCGGTCCACTTCTCCGGACCCGAAGGCATCTTCCGCAGACGAGACGACCGGGGGCCGAGCGCCGTCTCCTACGGCATCTACAACCCCGTCGCGGCGGGGGTCTATCTCGGCCTCTTCGGCGCCTCGCCGTCCCGCGCCGGCGGCGGCTTCCCGGTCCCGGCTGAGTCGGCGCTGATCGTCCCCCTCGACGTCCCGGCACAACTCGAGATCGGCATCGATGAAGCCGAACTCGGCGCCGGCAACACAGCGACCATCTACGTCATGCGCTTTCAGACCGTGCAGCCGTTCTTCCTGGGGAAGATCTGATGTCCGAGCTCCCCCCTTGGGCACCTGACGCACTGCCGCCTTCGGGCGCAGCCGGGGGCGATTTGGCCGGGACCTACCCGAACCCGACCATCGGCGGGGCTCATGGATTGACCCCCGGTCAGCTGGCGATCGCCAACAACGAAGGCACGGCGATCGCCCAGGCGCTGGGGCTTGATGGCTTTGTCGACGGCGCGGGAAATCTCACTGCGATGGGTCACGGCGGTGGACGGCTCTGGGCTCCGACCCAGACCTATGAGTCGCTCCCGCAGGGACGGTTCTTTGAAGTGGGCGGCCTGGCGGCATTGGCGAGCAAACGACTCACACTCTGCGGAGGAGTCGTCCTGCCTCCAGGCAAGACCCCCCAATCGATCAGCTTCATCTCCGCCACTGGCGCCACCAACATCACGCACGCCTTCTTCGCCCTCTACAACCAGGCCCTCGAACTGTTGGGGGTCACCGTGGACAACGGCGCTACCGCCTGGGGCGCCAACAACCGCAAGACGCTCGCATGGTCTGGGCCATGGACGGTGCCGACTGCGCCGCTTGCCGCCTACGTGGGGATCGTGGTCGTCGCCGAAGTAGTCCCCAAACTTATTGCGATCACCTCGGGCAGCTCTATCCCGGGGATCGGGACCGACACGCCGATCCTCTGCGGTCCCAGCACGGAAGGGATCGAAAAACCCGCGGAAGCGCCGGCCAAAGCCAACGCGCTGGAAAGCGCGCTGCCCGCCGTCTACTGCACGGTCAAGACCACCACCTGATGACCCCTTCGGCCTGCTGGCCCGTAATCGCCCCGACCTTCAACGGCCGCCACATCGCCGAATACTTCCTCAATCAGTCCGTCGCCGGCCACATCACCGAGGTGCCCGACCCCGGCGGCAGCGGGCTCACCGTCCTGCGCTTTGAAGTCCTCAACACCGACGTCTTCCCCCTCACCCCCACCGCCGATCCGCGGGCTCAACTGCTCTCGCCGCACCTCCTCACCGCAGGATCGGAATGGTGGTACAAGGGTGCCTTCTGGCTCCCCGAAGGCTTCCCCACGAGCGGGCTGGAATGGTGCCAGTTCGTGCAGTTTTTCGGCGCCCCCTTTGAAGGGTCCTCACCCTGGCTGCTGAAGTCACAAGAATCGCCAGGCGTTTTGATGTGGCAGCGCCGCGCCGACTATGCGTTCGATCAGCCTTGGGTGGGACCGCCGATATCTTCCCTGATCGGCAAATGGACTGACTTCCTCGTCCATCTTAAGTTCGCCGAAGCAGGGTGGGTCGAAATGTGGATCAACGGCAACCCGATCACCTTCTTCAACCCCGCCACTTCCTACAACCCCAACAAAGAAGCCGAAACCCAGAAATTGCTGATGCGGACCAATGACCCTGGGGTCAACGACGCGGGACCCAACTCGGTGATCTTGCAGCTCTACCACAAGCTCAACGTCCCCAAAACCCCCGTAATCGTCTACCACAAGCCCCTGCAGATCGGCCGCACCCGAGGGAGCGTCGGAGGGTGAGCGCCGCGCTCAACAACTTCACCGCCCCCGACGCCTACAACGACAGGGTGGGAACCCTCATCTGCCCGGCGTCCGTCCGGGTTCGCCTCCAGGTCAACAACCAGGCGATCTTCTGGCAGCGCGGCCACCAAGTCCCCGGCGGCGGCGTCAACTGGTCCGAAGCCGAGGAGTTCCTACTGCCCGGGCTCTACTCCTTCGATGAGACCTGCGAGGCGACCCGCGTCCGCGCCGCGATCCCCGGCGCGCAGCTGCCCGCGGGCTCCGCCCAAGCTCAGGTGACGATCGCCACCCGCACCGCCAAGGAGCTGGGCGAATGAGCGACTCGATGCAGATCACGGTGCTGACGGTCGACCCCGAAGGTCACGTCGGCGCCGACTTCACCGGGCTCGTCAACGCTCAGGGCCTGATCATGCCCGAGGGCGGCGAAACGCCCGAATTCGAGAACTACGTCGAGTGGGTTGACCCCCAGGGCAATGCCGAGGAGGCGCTCGTCGGCTACCACCCCCCCGAAACCTCGGCGCTTTTCCTGCTCGTCAACCGGCTGTTCAAACGCCTCCGCGGCCTCCTCGGCCTCTATGCCTATGGCAGCAAAGGGGAAGAAGCAAAGGTCGAACTCCGCGCCGGCGGAGGCTCGGAGGAAATCACCGTGGGAACCAGCTCCTCGGTCCTGACCCTGATCGATAGCACAGAGCGCTCCTCCTGGCTCAAGCTCGCCGGCGCCCTCGGCGATGTCCGCATCAACATGGGCTTGGCCCAACTCACCTTCGTCGAATCGACCCTGAGCAACAACGTCAGGGTCGCGCATGGACTCGGTCGCACTCCCCAGGCGATCGCCTTCGGCTCCAGCGATACGAACGACACGCCGGCATGGGACACCCCTAATGAAGGGACCTTCGGCCTCTCCGCGCGCCGCGCCACCAAAGCCAGCGGCACGGTCTCCGTTTTTTGGATCGCGATCGGCTGAGGAGGAGGTGAACCTATGGCCCACGGACACGGACACAAGAAGGGCTGCCACTGCGGCTTCTGCCGCAAGAGCGGCAGCCGCAAGAAACGGCGCCGCCGGCGCCGTCGGTAGTTAGTTAACAGCCAAGCCACAGACCCGGGCCTGCCACCGAGATCGGAGTCGGAAGTGAAAACGCACGTCAAGCACATCTCGGTCGGCGGGATCGTCGCCCCGTTGGCGCTCTTCCTCGCCACGATCATCGCCAACGAGGGACAGACCCTGCTCGGCCTGCATCTCGACAAGGCCTCTCTGGCGCTCTACCTGGCCCCGTTCCTGCTCGGCGCCGCGGCGATCCTGTACGGCCAACTCAAGCTCGAGGCGGCGAAGATCGCCAACGAGTTCGACCTCGGCGGGATGTTGGGCGGGCTCGGCGGCCTGCTCGGCGGGCCCGGGCAGCCGGCGCCGGAGTCGGCGCCGCTTCCACCGATCCCCCCCGGCGTCGGGACACCTGCCCCGCCCCCGCCGCTCCCCCCGCCCCCGCCGCTGCCATGAACGTGGGGGAGAGGATCAAGCAGCTGCGCTCGCGCCTCGCGCGCGGGCGCAGCGCGATCCGCCGCATCGTCGCCTTCAATACCCGGCGCCGACGGGCGATCAAGCGGCTCAGCGAGCAGCTGGGGGGGACTGTCATGTTCGACTCGGTCGACGTCGGGCAAATTCCGGCGCGCGCGCCGGCGGTGGCCGGCTACACCGCCGGGCGCTGGCCGACCTACTGGGAGCTGGTCAAGCGCTTCCCGCACGCCGCGGTGCTCTCGATCGCGATCGCGGCCTCCTACGACGCGACCTGCCTTGACATAGAGGCCGGCGACGCGACCCCGGCCGAGGCGCCGGCATGGGTCCGGCGCCAGATCGCCCGTGGGGTCAAGCGACCTGTGGTCTATTGCAGCGTCTCGAGCATGGACGCTCTGCTCGGCAAGCTCGAGCGAGCCGGGATCAAGCGCGAGCAGGTGCGGGTCTGGACTGCCCACTACACCTTCGCGCCGCACCTCTGCGGCCCGCACTCCTGCGGGGCCCTACGCAGCACCATCGCCGACGCAACGCAGTGGACCGACCAGGCGCTCGGCCGCAACCTGGACCAGAGCCTGGTCGCGGCGGGGTTCACCGCGTGAGCGGAGAAGGCCTGATCGCCGCCGCTCTCGGGATCCTCTTCGGGGGCGGCGGCGTGCGCTTCCTCAGCCGCCTGATCGGCCCCGAACGCCAGCGCACGATCAGCAAGTACTACCGCGAGGTGATCGCCGGCCTCGAAGCGGAAAACCGCGCGCTGCGCAAACGCCTGGCGAAGATGGAGACGCGGATGGTGGACCTCGAGGAGGCCGTGGCGAAGGTCACGGCGGGCGAATTGCCGCCCGAGTACTCCTGAGCCGGGGTTGTGTCGAAAACCGGCTCCATGAGAGCCGTTCTAAGGCCCTGGGAAGAAGGTCCGCTTGTGATCGGTCATCGATTCTGGCGGTTCAATTCGGCGGCGGCGATCTCAGCGTCGGTTCGGCTCATAAAGGTCCTCTCGTCGCAGAGTTGCCCGGTCGCCTCGTCCAAGACGCGCCAGAGGCTCGCGCCGCCCTTCTTCCGCTTGGTGAACCCGGCGACATAGTGAGGCGGCTTGATGTCGATCGCGGCGCGCTCGAGCTCTTCCAGGCCTTCGCCGACGGCGCGGTGCAGCCGCGCCGCCTCGACTCGGTCGAAGAAGTAGATGTTGGTCGGCACGCCTTCGGGATCCACAATCGTCACCTCGAGCAGATCCAGGGCGGTCGAGGCGTCGACGTCGACGCGCGATGCCTTCAACCTCGAGTTGAAGGTCGCGATCCACTCGCCGGGCTTCTTCATCTTGCCTCCTTGGTCGGGCCCCAGACGTTTACGCCGTGGCGGGCCTTCCATTCCCGGCGCGCTTTCTTTGACTGCTGATCGAGGATCGGGAGGAAGTAGGCCATGCTCTTCACCTTCGCCAGCTTGCGATTGCCGGTGCGGTAGAGGGCGCCGCGCTGGCGGAAGAGCTTGGCGGCACGGCGGTAGCCGACCCGCGTGCCGAAGCCGTCGACCGGGTCGGCATAGCGGTCGAAGCGATCGAGGATGCGGCGCAGGATCGGCCCGTGCTTTTGGTAGCTGAAGCGGGCATCTAGCCAGCCGAACTCCTGCTCGAAGAGCTCGACCAGGTCCACCACCTCGGCGTCGAGCAGGTCGAAGCGCTCGTTCGGCCAGGGGCGACGTCCGGGCGCTGCGGTTTCGGGCTTCGCTGCGGCTAAGGCGACGGCCAGAAAAGCGCCCCCACCGCCACCTGCTCCTTCCGGCGGCCCCTCGCGCGCGTGTGCGCGTACGCCCACGCTCTCCGAGCGGTTTTTTGCAGTAGCTACCGGAGGTGAAGTGCCACTTCGGCCCGAAAACGAAATGCGATTGCCGGGGCAGCGCACCGGGCCGCGCCGCGAACGCCCGAAGGCCCCGGCCGCCCCGTAGCCGGCCGGGGTGAGGCCGATGCTGAGGCAGCGCCACTGCCCGTTCTCGCGTTTCACGCCGCGGAAGCGGACCAACCCAGCCGCTTCGAGTGAGCTCAGGGCCCTGTAGACGGTGCTGACGCGCTGCTGGCGGGCCCGGCGGCGGTTGTCCCGGCAGTTGAGCCGGGGCACCGCGTAGCCGGACCCGCTGGCAGCCTCCGCATAGGTCGTGTGGAACCGCAGGGTGCCCTCCGCGATCGCGCGGCGACATATCCAGCGGTACAGACGGTCCTCGCGGGCGAGGCGATCAGCACGAACAGGCTTGCCGATCGTCTCGGAGATCGCAGCGTCAAGAGCTGCGAGGGAGAGCGGCCGTGCCGTGCCGAAGCAACCCCTCGAGCTCAGCGCGGGCCCCCCGGCAGGGAGGGGTCCAGGCGATCACTTACATTTCGTAAGCCGGTCGAGGGCCGCGGCAGGGCGGTCACCGGCCGGCTCATTCGCAGCAGGCCCTCCCGAAAGAGCGGCTGCTGGCGGAGGTGGAGCTCGAGGCGAGTGATCGCATCGGATGCCTGCTCGGCGGTAGAGACCATCGGCGTCTCCACCCGCGCCCGCCGCGCGAGCGAGGCGAGGTAGCGGCGCTGCGTGGATGTGGCCGCGGGCCTCAGGCGAGCGCCTCCAGCTCGAAGATGAGGCGGTCAGCCTCCGCCGACCACGCCGACTCCGCCGACCGCGCCGACCGCGCCGCCGACCGCGCCGACCGCGCCGCCGACCGCGCCGACCACGCCGCCGACCGCGCCGACCGCGCCGACCGCGCCGACCGCGCCGCCGACCGCGCCGACCGCGCCGACCACGCCGACCGCGCCGACCGCGCCGCCGACTCTGCCGCCGACTCCGCCGACTCTGCCGCCGACTCCGCCACGTCGCGATCGCCGTTGCCGGCGATCGCGACTGCTACACCCTCAACCGCATCGCGGACCTGGTCCCGAATGCCCTCGGGCCAAGTCTCAGCGAGTGGCAAAACGGCCTCGCGCAAGCGCTTGACGGCGAGGCGATCGAGCATCGCGGTGATCTCCTCCTTGCGCCCCGCGGTGTTGATCGCCAGCGGGACCACCTTGCGCATGTGGGCCGTGCGCACCTCGTCGTTCTCGAGGTTGTCGGTGATCCCGATGATCAGGTCCGACAGCCGCTTATCCACACACGACGGCGTGGCTGACCAGGGGAGCCCGCAGACCCACGAGATCAACTCGTTGGTGCAACCCTTGGGCTTATCGTCGTATGGCGCGGTGTGGGCGCCTTGGTAGATGGTCAGGGTCTCGAGGGCCTTAAGCCGCTCGGGGATTGGGGTCGCGGTGGTCATGCTTTCCTCCTCTTCAGGGATTTCACGGGTCGCGGCGGCCATTCCCAGGTGGGGGGGTCACCGTCGATCCAGTAGGGGCCGAGCAGGTAGCCCGTGCAGAAGCCGACTGCCCCTGCGTCAAGCATGTGCTCAGGCGTGGAAAGCGCGTGCGTACAGCGCGAACGCCCGTGCTTTCCGTGCCTGAGCACGGTCAACGGCCCCCCCTCCCATGGCCTGCACGAGCTGGTGGCACTGCTCGCGAAGGCCCAAGGGGGCCGTTGACCCTGCTCTTCACACGGCGTGCCTGCTCGAGCTGGCGCTCGGAGGGCGGCTCGCGGAACTGGCCGGGATGGTGTGGGCGCCCGGGTCCGGGCATCGGCAGGCGGGTCATGAAGGGAGCTCCTTCGCGTCCCGTCGTCGCCGTTCGGCATCGACGCCGATCTGAAAGCCGAGGACGAACAGCGCCTCGAAGGCGGTCTGCACGTTGGTCCCGTCGACGACGCTCCAGGTGGCCGCCCCGTAGTAGCGCCGCGCCTGATGCAGCACCGCTCCCTCCTCGACCTGGCGGGCAAGGAACCAGTCCTCGACCGCCTGGACTTCCCTGCCCTGGCGGCGGTCGATCCACTCGGCGATCGCGTCTATCTCGGCCGCGCCGATCACAGCTTCGGCCCCTCCTCGTCGAGGATGCGGTAGGCGGTCTGGCGGGTGATGCCGAGCAGCGCCGCGGCTTCGACGAGCGTGAGCCCGGGCGTGTCCTGCGCCTCGAGCAGCAGCTCGTGCATCCGGCGGTTCAGCGCCGCCCGAAAGGCCACCCCCTCCTTACGTTCTTTGCCGGCCTTCTTGAGCTTCATACGGAGCTCCGTCGCCGGTGCATAGGTCTCAGCCATCAGCGCTCGGATCGAAGTCGGGGTGCTTCGTGGCCATGTGGCGGGCGAGCTGTTTGAAGGTGCGGTTACAGCAGGGACAGACCCCGGCTTTCGCCCGTTTGCGAAGGCGGGTTGCGTGGCCCTTTTGCGCTCGGGCAGAGGCCTCGGCTTGGTCGCGTTCAGCCGCGAGCCGGGCGGAGCATTCGCGCTCCCTCAGCAAGCGCTTCTCTAATTCGGCTGCCTTGCCCTGCGCGGCGATGAAGTAGGAGTGCCCGAGTGGGCAGTAGATGCTCACCTGCCTCCTCCCGTCTCGGTGCTGTCGTTCCTGGTGGCGGCGGAGATCGGACGGGACGGCATGAGCCATCCCGCACCAGCAGGTGAGGACGATGAGCTCGCCGGTGTAGGTGAGCGTCGTCACCGCAGCCCCCACCACAAGCAGACGAGGACCAGGGCGCCGGCGAGCAGCTGGTAGGCCAGCGTCCCGCGGGCCCAGCCGGCGAGCAGCACGACGCCGATCGCGGCCACCGCCGGGCCGATCAGGGAGCGAACAAGCGTTCGTAACACTTTGTGACGTTTCACATGAAACCGCCGGGGACTCACCGGGGCCTCCCGATATAGGTCTCATCGGGGAAGACGCCCTTCTCGCCATTCAGCCAGGGGTTACGGGCCAGCGCCGCCGTGTAACGCGCGGCGGCGGCGACCTTCTCCGCCTTCTGGGCTCGGGCGAATCGCTCGTTCGCCTCCCGGCAGACCTTGGCGACTCCCCGGCAGAGACCGAGGATGTCGCCGGCCTCGATCGTGGCCGCCTCCATGATGTTGCCGCGGCTGCTGAGAACCGCGACCTGCAGCTGCGGCCGGGAAGCCGCCACACAGGGCCGGATCAGAAGCTCACGGCCCTCAACCGTCGGCAGCCGGTACTCCGCCATTCTTGCCTCCTCGCGTAGATTGCGAGGGGTGAATCGACGGGCTGCAGCTTGGGGACTCAACCCGGAGGTCCGGGTTGAGTTCACATAACCACCATTATCGTGCGTTGGATCGGCGAATGAGCCAGCTCGCTGTCGGGCTGCTGGTCTCGATCGGCTGCGTCGCCCTCTGCACCGCGGCGATCTATCCGCTGCGCGAGATCACCCCTGCGGTCTCCACTGGGGTCGTCTACATGCTCGGGGTGTTGATCGTCTCCACCTACTACGGCCTCTGGCCCGGCCTCTTCACCTCGGTCGCCAGCGCCGCGGCCTTCAACTTCTTCCACATCCCCCCCACCGGCACGCTCGACATCGCCAAGAGCGAGAACTGGGTTGCGCTGGTGGTCTTCTTCATCGTGGCCGCGATCGCCAGCTCCCTCGCCGAGCAGTCGCGAGCACGGGCCCGGGAGGCCGAGCGGCGCCGGCGCGAAGCCAACCTGGCGGTGCAGGCCGCCTTCGCCCTGCTGGCCGACCGCGAGCGCCTGCAGGCCGCGACGATCGAGACCGAGGCGCTGCGTCGCAGCGACGAGGTGAAGACGGCGCTGCTGCGGGCGGTCTCCCACGACCTGCGCTCGCCGCTGACCGCGATCCTCGCCGCCGGCGAGGCGCTGACCTCCCCAGGCATCGAGCAAAACGACCGCCGGGCCCTCGCCAAGGCGGTGACCGACGAGGCGTCGCGGCTCTCCGGCCTGGTCGACAAGCTGCTCGACCTCTCGCGTCTGGAAGCGGGGCAGGCGCAGCCGCGGCCGGACTGGTGCTCGATCGAGGAGGTGGTCGCCGCGGCGGTCGAGGACCTGGGCGGGCGCGGCGAGCTGATCCGCGTCTCGATCGACAACGACCTCCCCTTCGTCAGGGCCGACGCTGCGCAGCTGGAGCGCGCAATCGCCAACCTGCTCGAGAACGCGGTTCGGTTCTCGGGCGGCGAGCAGTCTCTCGTCCGCGGCAGAGCGCTCGGCGACCGGGTCGTGATCCGCGTCGTCGATCGCGGGCCCGGCATCCCGCCGGCCGATCTCGACCACGTCTTCGAGCCCTTCTACCAGCGGCCCGACGACCGCCCTCACGAGGGCTCGGGCCTGGGGTTGGCCATCGTCCGTGGCCTGGTCGAGGTCAACGGCGGCCGCGTCTGGGCCGAGTCGGTTCCGGGTCAGGGCACGACCTTCGTCATCGAGCTGCCCTTCGAACCCCGTGCCGAACAATCCCACCCCGTGCCCCAGGAGGTCGGGTGAACGGCGAGGGCGGGGCGATCCTCGTCTGCGACGACGAGCCGCAGATTCTGCGCGCCCTCAAGGTGATCCTGCGCGAGGCGGGCTTCGAGACGATCGGCGCCGAAACAGCGCGGGAGGCGCTCGACGCAGCCGCGCTGCGACGCCCGGACGCGGCGATCGTCGACCTCGTCCTCCCCGACGGCGACGGAGTCGAGGTCTGCGCCCAGCTCCGCGCCTGGAGTGAGATGCCGATCCTCGTCCTCTCGGCGGTCGGCGAAGAGGAGCAGAAAGTCCGTGCCCTCGAGGCCGGCGCGGACGACTACGTGACCAAGCCGTTCGGCCCCAAGGAGCTGGTGGCGCGCCTGCGCGCCGCGCTGCGGCGCGCCCCGGGCGGCGCGGACGAGCCGGTGGTCGAGATCGGCGGCCTGCACGTCGACCTCGCCGGCCATGCGATTTCGCGCGACGGGGAGGAGATCCACCTCACCCCCACCGAGTTCGAGCTGCTGCGCACCCTGCTGCGCAACCGCGGCCGGCTGATGACGCACCGCGCCCTTCTCGGCGAGGTCTGGGGATCCGCCTGGAGCGAGGACACGGCGACCCTTCGCACCCACGTCGCCAACCTGCGCCGCAAGATCGAGCAGTCCGATGGCGAGCGCCTGATCCGCACCGACCCCGGTGTCGGCTACCGGATCGCCCTCTAGGCCCGATCTTCACAAGATCTTGATGGCGGGGCCCCGACTGTTGACGTTGTCTTGATGTCGCTCGGATGACTATTAGGGGTTGACTCCCGATGGCAGAGCTGAAGACACGCGGGCTGCGCAAAACGGTCGGGGTACCGGGCCTGTTCGCCACTGCCTACGGCAACGTTGGCTCCTCGATCTACTACGCGCTCGGCCTCGTAGCGGCCCACGCGCTCGGCCTTACCCCGCTGGTGTTCCTGTTCGCGGGAGGGCTGTTCGCCCTCACCGCCAAGACCTATGCCGAGGGAGCGGCGATGTTCCCGGAGGCCGGCGGCTCCTCGTCCTTCGCGCGCCACGCCTTCAACGAGGTCGTCTCCTTCGTCGCGGGTTGGGGGCTCTCCCTCGACTACATCCTCACGATCGCGATCAGCGCCTTCTTCGTCCCCCACTACCTCGCCGCCTTCTTCCCCGCGCTGAGCCATGCGCCGGGCGACGTCATCGGCGGGGTCGTGGTGATCGCCATTCTCGCCCTGGTCAACATCCGCGGCCTCGGCGAGTCGGCGAAGCTCAACATCTGCCTGGCGATCCTCGACCTCTTCACCCAGGTCGCCCTGGTGGTGCTGGGCACGGTTCTCGTCCTGCACCCGTCCGTGCTCGTCGACCAGGTCCACCTGGGCACCGCGCCAAGCCTCTCGCAGCTGATCTTCGCCGTCTCGATCTCGATGCTCGCCTACACCGGAATCGAGACCGTCTCCAACATGGCCGAGGAGGCGCGGGACCCCGGCGAGCAGGTGCCGAAGGCCGTCAACCTCGTCCTGATCGCGGTGCTCGGGATCTACGCCGGGATCTCGATCGTCGCTCTCTCGGCGCTCCCGGTCACCCAGAACGCGGCCGGCCACTACACGACCGCGCTCGGCACGACCTTCAGCAACGATCCGGTGCTCGGGATCGTCTCCGCCCTCGGCCTGCACGGAACCATGGCAACCGCCGCGCAGTACTACGTCGGCGCGCTGGCGGCGACGATCCTCCTGATCGCGACCAACGCCGGCATGATCGGCATCTCGCGCCTCTCCTGGTCGCTGGCGGAGCACCGCCAGCTCCCAGGCGCCTTCGCGAAGCTCCACCCTCGCTTCCACACCCCGTGGTTCACGATCCTCTTCTTCTCGGCGATCGCCGTCCTGCTGGTGCTGCCGGGCAACACCGCCTTCCTCGGCAACCTCTACAGCTTCGGCGCGATGCTCTCCTTCACCATCGCCCACCTCTCGATCATCGCCCTGCGCAGGCGAGAGCCGGATCGCTACCGGCCCTACCGGGCCCCATGGAACGTGCGCTGGCGAGGCAGTGAGATCCCACTGACCGCGGTGATCGGCGCCGTCGGCACCGGGGCGGCGTTCGTCTCGGTCGTCGCCCTCCATACCGAGGCGCGGATCATCGGCACGGCCTGGATCGCGGTCGGGCTGATCGGCTACCTGCTCTACCGCCGCCACCTCGGCATCGACCCCCGCGAGCGGCGGCAGGTGCGGAGGGAGCAGCGCCCGGTCGGGTTCCTCGACGTCTCCTACAAATCGGCGCTGGTGCCGATCTTCGGCACCGACATCGACGCCGATGCGATGCATCGGGCGGCCGCGGTCGTCGACCCGGACGCGACCGTGGAGGCACTGTACGTGCTCAAAGTTCCCCGCGAGCACGAGCTGCCCGCCGGCGGCTTCGACGAGCTGGAATACGAGGCGCGCTGCGCACTCGACGTGGCCCGCCTGCAGGCCCGCGCGCGCGGGCTCAAGGTCCGGGTCAATCTGATCCGGACCCGCAACCCCGGGCGCGCGATCGTCGAGGAGGCGCTGGAGCGGGGCTCGGACCTGATCTACGTCAGCACCGAACACGCGCCGAGCGACGAGCGCCTGCTCGGACCGACCACCCGCTACATCCTCGCCAAACGACCGTGCAGGGTGATCGTCGAGGGCGGCGGAGACGGCGCCGCATACGGGCTGCGCCCGTCCGTCACGGCCGGCTGAGCGCCCCTCCCATCAGGCGGCGTCGCGCTGCTGGGCGACGGGGGCCTCGGCCTCCAGACCCGACTCGCTGTGGGCGGCGCGCTCCTCGTAGGCGCGGCGAGCGCCGTGATCGACCTCGGTCATCAGCTTGTCGACCTTCATCAGCCGGCCGAGCGCCTCGCGGGCGCCTCGCGGCAGCAGAGCGATGACCTTGAACAGGGCGCCGTTGGCTCGTGGCAC
>Ga0210409_10006096_pt1 | contig 12578 bp, 11 predicted proteins | sample IncBWH17MmetaG_FD_161649 | JGI IMG/M metagenome (GOLD analysis project Ga0210409, IMG submission 161649) | Forest soil microbial communities from Barre Woods Harvard Forest LTER site, Petersham, Massachusetts, United States - Inc-BW-H-17-M | ecosystem: Environmental > Terrestrial > Soil >...
AGTCGGCGCGCCAATCGCCTCTCGGCACACCAGTTTTTGATCCCGGTGCACATAGCGCCCGCGTATCCCGGCGGAAGATTGCCTTCATATTCGGAAAGCGGTATGCCGAGAGGCGATTGGCGCGCCGACTTTTCAATCAACTGGGAGAACCTGTCTTCAACTCGCTGAGCATTTACTCGGGAATGTTAAAGGAGTGGGTCAGGTTGGTGACAAGCCAGCTTGAACGAAGATTCGAAACCTACGCGGAGCGCTACCGCGCGCAAGCGGAACGGTCACTCGGGGGAGCAAATCTCACGGCAGAGGAGGTCAATGTCATAGAAGAGAACTTGAAAACGCTGCGGGCACCTCAGCCAAATGATTTGGTCGAGGCGACCTCCACACGGGCTCCGCAAAACGAGTCGCAGGGGATTGTACGCGCAATTACGCATCAGGTTCACAACGGAGAACCACGTTAGGGCATATGAACAAATACGTGATGGTGGGCATAGGAGGTTTCGTGGGCGCGATAGCGCGGTTCTGGCTGGGTGGGTATATCAGCAACCGCATGGGCGCACGATTTCCTTACGGGACGTTTGTCATCAATTGCAGCGGATCGTTCTTGATTGGACTCATCCTCACTCTCCTGGCGGAGAGAACTCACTGGAACCCGAACTGGAGGTACTTAATTCCAGTTGGATTCATCGGAGCCTACACGACGTTTTCGACATTCGAGTATGAGACGTTCCGCAACGTCCAGGACGGCGACTTGCTGGTCGCCGGATTGAACGTGGCTCTGAGCGTCGTTCTCGGTTTTGTTGCGGTCTGGCTAGGTGTGATCGCGGGAAGGACTATCACATGAAAGTTCAAGTTGCATTTGAAAGGTTGCCGATTTCTAGCCTGGCGGTCAAAGGAAGTTGTCCAGTCTGTGGCGCAGTTAAACATTTCCAGGAGTCGTTGCCTAGGCGTTTGAGGGCCGACGCACAGCCGCAGCTATGCAATTTTCATACTTGGTTGCTTGCTAAATCTGCCCAGGCGGAAGTCGCAGCTTCTCTTTTCCTCAACGCTCTCAGAGCTAAAGAAGGGATCGCGACCTCAGCATCAGCATCCTCTTGCGCCGGCTGTAGGAAGATCCATGAGGAAGAGGTAGAAAGACTGAAGGAAGTTACGGGAGAGTTGGAACGAAACTCTCATACGGGCATGTGGCTAAAGGAGCATGCGCGATTCTGTCTGCGGCACATGCTCGAACTGAAGAAACAGGTGCCAGCAAGTCTACAGAAGCCATTGGATGAAATGAGCAGCAGAGGTGTTGCAGGCCTTGAACTAGAGCTGAGGGAGTTCCTTCAGCAAGCAAGGCTGGGTGATCATTCAGGAGGCGGCGTGTTGGGACGAGCCGCAGAGTTTCTTGTCGCTCAAAGAGGAATCTTGGATTAGGAGGGGTCATGCTCAAACCTGGACCTGCAAAGAAAGTCTGCATATACGTTGGCGAAGACCACCAGCACCACGGGCACTCCGATTACTCGGCAATTCTCGATTTTCTGTTCTATCGAGGTGTCTCAGGGGCAAGTGTAACGCGCGGAGTGGCAGGATTTGGTGCCGACCATCACATGCATACAACGCGGATCGAGGTGCTTACGGGAAATCTGCCCATGAAAGTTGAGTTCATCGAATCGCCGGAAAAGGTCGAGGAACTTCTGCCAAAGCTGCATGAAATGGTCGGCACCGGACTGATTGAAGTCCAGGATACGACCGTTGTTAAGCCATCCGAGGCGTCCAAGAAGAGAGCTCCTCAACCATCGGTCGCGCCGCTTAGGCGCGAGGGGAAAGCCAAGCTAATGCGAATTTTCATCGGTGAGAACGATAAATGGAACGACAAGCCTCTGCACAAGGCTTTGATCGAAGGCATGCGGGCGAATGATATTGCAGGGGTTACGGTCTACCAGGGGATTCTCGGCTACGGAGCGAATCGACGCATTCACAAGGAGACGACGCTAAATCTCTCCCATGACCGGCCAATGATGCTATCGGTAGTGGACACTGAAGAAAGGCTTCGAGCGTATCTCCCCATCCTAGACAGTATGGTTCAACAGGGGCTTGTCGTCCTCTCCGACGTAGACATCATCAAGTACACGCATAACTACCAGGAGGAAGAGAGAAGGAAGGAGGTCCGGCAATGAAACTCGAAGGCAAAGCCAAAATGCTGCGCATTCATTTCGGTGAGGACGACAAGTGGAAGGATAAACCACTTTATCGCGCCATCGTCGAGAAGTGCCGGGAGCTGGATATTGCTGGTGCCACTGTATTCCGCGGGGTCGAAGGGTATGGTGCCAGCACGCTGATTCATCGCTCTCATCTTCTTTCGTTTTCGCCCGACGCACCCATTATGGTCAGCGTGATCGATTCTGAAGACAAAGTAAAAAAGCTCATTCCGCATCTGGACGAGATGGTGGACGAAGGTTTGATTGCTATGTCGGAAGTCGAAGTCATCAAGTACGTCCATCAAGGTGGTGCGCGTTCGTAGTGAGGTGTACGCGCGTTTTGAAGTCGGCCGCAGAAATGCTTGGAACATTCCAACCTGAAATTCTTGTCGGTCGTAGGCAAGAACTGCGGGCGCTTCGCTCTGCAATCCAAAACCGCGAGAGCCGGTTGGTTTGGGGCTCTATGGATGCTGGAAAGACTGCTCTCATCAAGAAAGCGATTTGTGAACTCCCCGACGCGGAACGGCGGAAATGCATTTATTGGACAGGTGCGGCGAGTGGGAGGCAGTTGCTTTCGCACTTTATTGGTCGGCTTTACGAGCTAGGCGATCCCTTTGTGCGAAAGAAGGTCCATGCGGACGGGGCTACTGAGACTTCGCTGAACCGATGGCTTGACAAACAAACGAGCCTGCGTCTGCGTGGGATTCTATTCACCGCTTCGACGCAAGGTGATTACCGATTCTTCGTTGATCATTTCCCTTCATCAACACACAACATGGCTCGGCTGATGAAAGAGATTATGTACAGGTGCAAGACGCCGATTTATCTGGCCGCACGAGACTATTTGCAACGTGAAATTGGATACGCGTGGAGCCTGTACTGGAACGACGCCATGCGCGTTCACTTGGGTCCATTGAATGAGCGAGCTGCGCGGAAGCTGTTGGAAATCTGCATCCAAGGTCTCGGTTTGCACGCGCTTGACCTAGAGGACTTTCGGGATGAAATCCTTCGGCTGAGTGGGCTTGTGCCGGGCTCAATTGTGAAGATGTGCGAGCTGGCGGCGGATTCAAGGTATCACTATGGAGATCAGATCAAAATCAAGCTCGTGCATGTGGATTACCTGATGCAGTCAAGTCGATCGGCGATGACACACTCCCCAAACTTCCTCCAATGACGGGAACCTCTCAAAATCGGCAAGCTGTGTTGCAGGACCCTGCTGGTAAGGCTGCACTCTACCGATTGGCAGAGTTGGCTACAGAGTTCGGAGCAGAGCACATAGCTTCCGTCGCGCGTAGCATCGCCGAGAGGGTTTCCGAGGGACGTTTCTATGTGGTGTGTGTCGGTCAGTTCAAACGCGGCAAATCGACGCTTCTCAATGCGCTCATTGGGCATTCGGTTCTCCCCACCGCTGTGGTCCCGGTGACTGCCGTGCCAACCATCATTCGGCACGGTGAGCATCTGGCGGCGCGTGTTCGCTTTCAGAATGCTACTTGGAGGGATATCCCGGTTAGCACTGTGGAAGAGTACGTGTCTGAGGGGAAGAACCATGAGAATGCTAAAGGGGTGGCGGGCGTGGAAATCTTTGTTCCAAGTCCACTCTTGGAGGCAGGAATGTGCCTGGTGGACACGCCTGGCCTTGGATCGGTGTTTGCCGGGAACACAGCGGCCACCTATGCATTTATCCCCCATATTGATGCAGCCATCGTCGTCATTGGAGCCGATCCTCCATTGTCGGGAGATGAACTCCAACTTGTGGAGACCGTATCTCAGGAAGTTCATGATCTTGTGTTTGTTTTGAATAAGGCAGACCGTGCGAACGCCGCAGAGCGCATTGCAGCCCGGGAGTTCGCTTGTCGTGTACTGGAAACGCGGCTTAAGGGGACATTACCCGTGATCTTTGAGGTCAGCGCTCTGGATCGATTGGAGCAAAGCGGTCCCGAACGGGATTGGACACAATTGGTTAGAGCACTTGAGGACCTGGTGCTGCGCTCGGGGCGTTCGCTAGTTCGGAAAGCGACCGACAGAGGCATTCGGCGGGCAGCAAATCAACTGCTTGCTGTGATCATGGAAGAACGGGGCGCGTTAGAACGCCCAAGAGGGGAGTCAGAACGGCGCATCAGTAAGCTACGGAAAACTCTTGGGGAGTCAGAACGTGCCATGCGAGACCTTGGCGTTTTGCTCACTGCCGAGCAGCAACGCTTGTCGGGGATTTTCGCAGAGCGGCGCAACATCTTCCTAAGACAGGCACTAGCGAATGCTCAGTTAGCACTAGGTGAGCGCTTGCCTTCGTTGGCGCGCAGCCACAATGGACCTGCGTATCGTCGAAACGTGAATCACTTGGCGCAGGAAATCGCGCGCGCACAACTCATGCCGTGGTTGCAAAGCGAAGCAGTGTTCGCCGAACAGGAATCTCGCAAGACGGCAAAACGTTTCGTCGAACTGGCGAACGCATTCTTACATCGCTTGGGAGGAACAGACGTGCCTGGGCTGGAAGAGCTCCCGGAAGGCCTTGATTCTGATCAGGGATTAAGCGTCAGTTCACAATTCCATTTCCACGTGATCGAGCGAGTAGCTGCGCCAGCATCTCCGGTGCTGTTCATCGCGGATCTTTTGCGTGGCGGTGTTGGATTGCGTCGTAGTATCGTCCGGGATGCACAGGAATTCCTCGATCAGCTGCTCGAAGTTAACAGTTCGAGGGTGCAAAGCGACGTTGACTATCGCGTGCGTGAAAGCCGCAGAAAGCTGAAAACGGAGATAAAAGCAGTTCTGCGCGAGGCTTCGGCTGTTGCGGATCGGGCATTGGCACGCGCCTGGGCGGCACGAGTCGCTGGGACGGATGAGGTGAAAGCACGACTAGGATGGCTCGAAGTTGTGAAGATGGAGCTTCAAGGTCTTATTGTGCCGAAGGCAGAATCACCAGGCACGCTTGACTCCCCTTATTCTGAACGTGTCAATTCGACGAGGCAAGCCTCTATTCTACGCTCCCAAGGAGAGCACATGCCTACCGCCAAGAACAAAAAGGACCTTCACCCGTTTTGCTATGTGCATCTTGCCGAGATGATGGTATACGGCGATGGCCCCCTGGAGGCCGAGACTGAGCCAATAGAGGTAGTCGCCTACATCTGTTCGGAGCCCGACTGTCTCGTCCACTACAACACTTCTAGTGGGTACTTCATCGCCGCCAAGGAAGGAAACCGGACCGAACAAGGCGCCACGCCTAGCATCCGTTGTCCGAATGATGGCTCGCCCATGTATCTCGCAGAGATTCAACGGGAGCACAGAAGCTATCGGCTCTGGAGATGTCCACAGTGCGACAAAAGCCTCACGAATCTCGAGTCTTCGCAGCGTAATAAAGCCTGAGTCCTCCAGGCGTTGTTCTAAAAAACTAGTCGATGCCAATTGGAAAAAGGTCACAGGCACCGCGCGCTACTGGTAATTTCCAGCCTTGATGGATGGTTGAGGAACAATTGGATCCTGTTGTCGCCTCCGCTGGCCCTCGAGTGAAATTACTTCACGAGCGCGATGTCGAAATCCACTTTGACCTCATCCTTTACCTTTACGGTCCCTCCGGCGACGCTCACAGGTGTGATTCCGAAGTCGGTCTGTTTTAGAGCGGCTGATCCACGATAGCGGTCATCTTTCAGAGTCACCTCGAATGTAATTGGGTGGTCCTTGCCGTGCAAACCCAGGTTGCCATGTACTATCCAATGGTCTGGTCCTTTCGGTTCCACTGCTGTGGATTGAAAGCGAATCTCGGGGAAATGATCGCAATCGAGAACCTGAGTACCCAGCATCGTCTCTTGAATTTGTGCTTTTGTGCTGTCGGACGCTTCGGGATCTAAGACGCGAAGTTTGCGCGAGTCTACGCGTATCTCAACTGATGGGCTGCCAGACTCTTTCACCTGGCCTGATTGAATCGGTGCTTGAATCTCGTGATTGTGCCCGAAGGTGGAAAGGAAGCCACTCTTATAAACGTGAACGGTCATCGTGGAATGCTGGCTATCGACTTCTCGTGCGTCGGAGCCGGCCACCGCCAGTCGCGTTAGCGGCAGCCATAGCATCAAGGCAGTAACTGCGGTGCAGACGAGTCGCATCATTGATCATCCTCCTTGTGTGGACTATTGCCGCGCCTCAAATATTCCATAGCGCAGGGCGAGGGTCGGTAGAACGAGAAGATTCAACAAGGTCGAGGTCACGAGGCCGCCAAGAATTACCGTGGCCATTGGACCCTCAATCTCACGTCCGGGGTCGCCGCTGCCTATGGCTAGAGGCAATAGGCCCAAGCCGGTCACTAGGGCCGTCATCAGAATGGGAGCAAGTCGCTCGGAAGCACCACGGAGTGCAGTTTCCAATCCCCAAGTCATGCCTTCCACTTCCACCAGATGCTCATAGTGTGAAATCAGCATGATGGAATTGCGCAGCGTGATTCCAAACAGAGTTACAAAGCCAACGAGGGATCCCAGCGACAGGTTGCCTCCGGTTAGCAATCCGGCGAGCACTCCTCCGACGAGTACAAAGGGCAGGTTTGCGAGAACCAGCAACAAATTGCGGTAGTTGCCCATGACCACAGATAACAGGAGGACGATGCCCAGCCCAGCGAGCACAGAGTTCACCAAGAGGTCTCGACGAGATTGCGCCTGCCCTTCGGCAGTGCCGGAAAACTCTACGTAAGTGCCGGCGGGAATGGACAAACGGGCGATGCGTTTCCGCGCTTCATCGACAAACGAATCCACTGCGCGGCCCTGAACGTTACAAGTGATCGTCTGAACGCGCCGTGCGCCTTGATGCAGGATGACGTAGCGTGTGGATGATTCGTAAATGTCAGCGAGTTCCTTGAGGGCAACGTAATTTCCATTGGGACTGCGAAGCGGCAGTGCGCCTATTCCACTAACCCTTGGCTGGTTGCTAGAAGCAAGAACGACAGAAACGTCATAGACCCGATTTCCTTCATAAATCTGTCCAACGATCTCGCTCCCGTAGGCAGTTCGCACAGTATTCAGAACTTCGAGCGGATCGAAGCCCCAGCGGGCGAGGTCCTCTTTCCGAAGCCGCAATACCATCTGGGGCATGCCGGGCGGTGATTGTAGCTGCACTTGGGCCGCGCCCCGAACACCACCAAGCACGCGAACAACTTCTCCTGCTTGCTGATCTAGTTGATCCAAGTCGTTGCCGAAAACATTGACCACAACCGGAGCCTTGTAGCCTGATAGAGTCTCGTTGATCCGCTCTGTTAAGAAGCCGTTGGATGTCAGCAGCGGACCGGGAAGTTGCGAAATGGTTTCCTGAATGCCGGCCTGCGCAGCCTTTACCTGGTTCCCGTCATGAGCCTTCAGATTCACATCGATTTCACTCTCATGTGTTCCCATAGTGTCGGTCCCTAGTTCAGCCCTGCCCGCTCGTTGAGCGACGGATTGTACGGAAGGAATCTTGAGCACGCTTTCCGTGATGCGATCACCTAGGCGCATAGATTCTTGAAGCGAGGTGCCGGGGACCGCCGTCATGTGAATTGTGAGGTTACCCTCGCGCAATTCCGGCAGGAACGATTCACTCAAGAAGAACAAGGCTCCGATACCGAGGGTCACAAAGAGAGCAACGACAGCCATCAATAGCCGAGGGACTCTCTCAACTCCGACCAGAAGTTCGTGATATCCCTTCCTCAACCAACGAACAGCGGGCGGTTCTTGCGGGGGCAAGTCGCGCTCACCCAACAGAAGCATGCAAAGAGCCGGGGTAACGGTTAATGCCACGACGAGCGAGGCCAGGATTGCCCAGATGTAGGCGATGCCCAGCGGCCCAAAGATTCTTCCAGCCAAGCCCGACATATTGAGAACAGGAAAGAAAACCAGAATCACCGCAAAGGTTGCGTAGACTACAGCGCTCCGCACCTCGATTGAGGCATCGAGCACCACTTGAAACGTCGAGCGTGGGTTGGGAGATGCGCGATTCTCGCGCAGACGACGATAAATATTCTCGACATCAATCACCGCATCGTCCACGACCTCGCCGATGGCAATCGAAAGCCCACCAAGCGTCATCGTGTTCAAGCTCAAGCCCATCTTGTCGAGCGCAATGATTGCCGCGAGCAAGGACAGCGGAATAGCAGTGCAGGAAATTGCAGCAGTGCGGAAGTTGAACAGAAATAAGAATAAAACCACGACCACGAGAGCGGCACCAATCAGCAATGAGTCACGGACGTTATGAAGCGCGATGTCGATGAAGTCGGCGGCGCGAAACACTTCTGGATGGACCGAGACTCCCTGCGCTTCTAGGCTTGTCCGCAAGTCGGCCAATGCCTTGTCGATGCCTTGCGTCACGTCGAGCGTATTCGATCCGTATGCTGCGTCAATCGTCAGAATTACGCCTGGCTTTCCCCGGATCGAAGCAGCGCCGATAGCTGGCGCTGGTGCCTCAACGACACGGGCAACATCCCGAAACGTAACATTGGCTCCGTTGTGATGGACCAGAACCGTGCGGGCGAGTTGAGCTGTGGTGAGTGACTGCCCTTCGGTTTGGAGAACAACTCGCTGATTCGGTGTATCGACAAAACCTGCCCCACGAATGCCGGTTGCCTGTCGCGCGGCGGCGATTACATCATCAACGCTCACTCCGTACTGAACGAGCCGCTGGGGGTCAAACTGGAATTGAATTTGCCGGACCTCGCCTCCATTGACCTCAACTCCGGCAACACCGCGAACAGCCAGCAGATGCGGCTTGAGCGTCCAATCGGCAATCGTTCGGAGCGTCATGAGGGATTGCGTGTCCGATATGAGACCGATCTCCATGACCCAAGTCGTGGATGAAGTGAGGGGAGTCATCAGCGGAGGTTGAACCCCCATCGGAAGCTCGCTAACGACGGTGGCTAAGCGTTCCGTCACCGCCTGACGGTCTTGATAAATATCGCTCCCAGAACGGAAGACGACTGTAATGGCGGAGAGACCCTGGATGGACCTTGAACGCAGAGATTCGATACCGGAAACGCCGTTGATCGCATTCTCGACGGGTTGGGTGACTAGAACCTCGACCTGCTCAGGAGAAAGACCAGGCGCCTCTGTTTGAATGGATACTTGTGGAGGCGCGAATTCAGGGAAAACGTCGTAAGGAACGCGAGACAACGAAAACATTCCGTAGCCCAAGAGCGCACACGCGAGCGAAATCGCAATTCCACGGAAACGGATTGAGAAGCGGACAACCGCATTTAGCATCGGGCGCCTCGTGTTTCAGTTCTCATCCGTCTCTCCACCGCCCTGCCCACGCAGAAGCATTTCCTCAGAGAGCAGCGCCTGTGCCCCCCGCGTCACAACTTTGTCCCCCGGCGAGAATCCCTCCGTGACAAAAAAACCTTTTTCGACGGGGGCCTCAGTAGACACAGCATGCCGGGTAAAACGGTCGGGCGCTGTTTGCTGGTATATCCAAGCCTTGCCCTCGGACCACACAACTGCGGACGTGGGCACGATTAGTCCTTTCATCTGACTGCCAACCGATAGATGAGCAAGCAGATTTACGCCTGGAGTGAGTCCGGGATGCGAAGGCGCGACATAGAGGAGGCTTCTTCCTTGAATTCGGGGATCGACTCTGGGAAATGTGGAAACAAGAATCGCCTCTGTTCGAGTTGCGCCGGGGGTTTCAAGTGAAATGGTCTTTGGTGCGCGAAACGTCGCATCGGATGGCATCGTCATTTGTACAAGCACTTCGTGCTGATCGAAAACGCGCTGAAGCTCAGGTGCGCTTTCCACCGCCCACTTCGCTACGACCATGCCCCATTCTTGCCGAACGACAGATTCTTGCAGATTCAACTGTTGTTCCCCCGCGCGAACATCCGTCTCATTCGCTTGCAGCGTACCCTCAGCGGATTGGAGCGACTTTTCGGAGATGTTGTGATCTTGTTCGAATAAAGTTTTCAGGCGTGTGTATTCCTTGCGAGCTAGGTCCGCTTCGACTCTTGATTTTTGAACTTGCGCCTGCGTCGCAACATAGCCATTGCGAAAAGTTGCGAGGTCTTGAGCGGAAAGAACGACAGCAGGAAGCGTGACCTGCGCGCGAGTGAGGGTTGCGGTGAGAGTCGCAACTTCAAGCCCCAGGCGGTTTTGTGTCGGCATATCGAGGGTAAGGACCGTTTGTCCGTTCTCAACAGAGATTTGGGCCGGTCCTTTCTTCGCCTGAACCTGGCGGTTCGCATCGTCTTTGTCGGAGCGATTTTGGCAGGCTCCCAGAAATGTGAGGGTCATGAGAGCGACGATGAAAATACCAATCGATCCAATAGTTGCAAGCGTGGTCCTGGGGTTCATCGTTTTGACTCCTGGGGCGACTTATTCAGTGCCGGAGATTCGGGACAAAGTGGAAACTGGTTGCCGGGATCAAGAGGCCGTTGGACAGCATCTTCCAGTTCGCCGAGGGCGCTGTGCGCGCGTGCAAGTGCGTCCAATCTCGCCCGAGCCACAACCGAACTCTCGACTTGGACACCGTTGAGGCTCAGGCGATCTTCCTCGCCGAGCTGGACTGCCTGCTGCATCATTTGCAGATGAGCGTCTTGGAGCTTGTGAAGAGATTGGTCTGCTTCAGCCAGTTCCTTTAGTGCTGCGACATAGAGGGCCAGTGCTCGTTCACTTCCCGCGATGACTTGCGCTTGCCTCTCCAAGAACGAGGCTGCGGCTTGTTTACGTCGAGCCTCGGCCTCAGCGATTGGTCCTTGGTTGCGGTTGAAGATAGGCAGAGTGGTCGAAAGTCCGAGTGTGAAAAAGTTATTTTTCTCTTCGTAGGTATAACCCGGTCCGATTTGGACATCGGGATATTGTTTGGAAATCTCGAGTTGCAAGTCGGATTCTGCTGCTGCGTATTGTGCGAGAGACCGGCGAACATCCAGTCGATTTAGAACGGCTTCTTGCTGAATGTGTTCTGGCGAGAGGGACTCTGCGCTTGGCGGCGAATCGAAGTCAGACCATGAGAAATTGAGTCCTTGAAGCCCTGCTACTGGAATTCCAACGGAGGCTGCCAGTGCTACTTTGGCCTCGGCAATCTGGCCTTCCGCGGTGCTGATAGCCAAGTGTGTTTTTGAAAGCTCGATTCGCGCGAGGTCTACTTCCGGTCGTGGTATCTCCCCGACAGCAAACCGCTGCTCCAAAATATTTACTTGCTCCACGCGAATTTTCTCTTCGGTGCGCAGCAAATCTAGGCTCCGAGAAGCGAGAAGGTAATTCAGGAGTGCCGCACGAACTCCGCTGCGGACTTTCCAGGCGGAATCCGCAAGATCGAACCGAGCCGCATTCTCTAGACTTCGAGCGGATTGGATGCGATGCCCACGCTTGCCAGCGGTTTCAATTGGCACGGCGAAATCCAAATTAAACAGATAGGGGCTGGGAATACTGGGTGCGACGCTCACACTGGGATTGGGCCGTGCACCTGCCGTCACGACGGCTGCCTGCGCTTCTAAAACGCGAGCCCGCACAACTTCTAGTGTCGGATTGAAATAGAGAGCCGCAAGCGAAAGCGTTTCGAGGTCCCAAGTCTTGGGTGGCCAAGGTGCGACAGGGTGATCGACGTTTCGCTCTAGAAATGCTTGCAAACCTGGGTCATCGAGATTCCGTGACCCCAGCCGCGAGGCTGATTCCGTGGGCACAATAGGTGCCGACTGGTATCGTCGCGCAGCGCACCCAGTCAAAATCAAGGTTCCGAAGAAAAAGAGAACGAACAATCTTTTCGTGCACATAGAAATCTGCTCCAGATGGACGGAAATCGACACTAAGAGAGGTCAGGAAGAGATGCTATTCGGAGATGTGTTCTAGATGCGGAGAGAAAGGGGCGGCGGAGAAACTTCGCAAACGGTGAAAATGAAATCGTGTTCAGTTCGCAAGGCTATTTGTGGATCGACCAGAGATTCCCTAGCCGCACCGTTCGAGATAGAGCGGGCAAGGAGATTTGCAATGATAAAAACCAAAATCAGAAGAAGAGCAATTGCGGCTACTGTTGACTCGCCATCGTATCCGGTATCGAAGATGGATTGGTTCCAATCCAGCGCAAATTCCGCATACGGACAGAGTGCACAAACCACCAGCACTAGAGCCAAGAGGATATGGAATCCTCTGCGGGTCATAGCATGAAACCCGCGGTCGCGATTTTTGAGGCTCGGTGCTCGCTGCCCATCGTCGATCTCTGTGTCCCCTTGCCAGAAAGACGCTGATCTTTGTCGTTCTGCCTCTTAGTGTCACGCAGCAGTATATACCCGAAACGGGAGACCATCCATTAACACGCTGCGACGTTGGAGACTATCGGATTGAAATCTTCGACCGGAGAATGGTGACGATTGACGACCGTGGAAAAATCCGAACCGAGCGCGATTACAGGAAGGATGCGCTTCGTCGTCTGCCTTGCAGCGATTTTGAACCTCACCTACTTTGGGGTTGAGTTCAC
>Ga0210409_10006097_pt1 | contig 12577 bp, 13 predicted proteins | sample IncBWH17MmetaG_FD_161649 | JGI IMG/M metagenome (GOLD analysis project Ga0210409, IMG submission 161649) | Forest soil microbial communities from Barre Woods Harvard Forest LTER site, Petersham, Massachusetts, United States - Inc-BW-H-17-M | ecosystem: Environmental > Terrestrial > Soil >...
ATGATCCTGTTTCCGCCAGGATCGATTGGATCATGGGCACCGGCCAGAACCGGACGCACATGCTTTACGTCGCTCCGGACGAGAAGCGGATCTACACAACCAACGTTAGCTCCGCGACGGTCAGCATTCTGGAGAAGGTCACCCTTCCACCGATGGGACCTCCTCCGGGAATGCTCACCCCGCAGGGTTCCCAGCCTCCACCGACTCCGCCAGGAGGCAATCAACCGCGCATGGATTGGAATCAGACCGTCATACCGGTCGGCAAAGGCGACGAAGGTTTTGATGTATCGCCCGATGGACGCCAGCTCTGGACCGCGGATGCGCAGGACGGTACGCTCTCGGCGCTTGACCTCACGACACGGACCGTGTCGGCTACGCTGGACGCGAAGACGTTCGGTGCAAACCGGCTGAAGTTCACTCCTGATGGAAAGCTTGTGCTGATTTCAATGCTGGGTAATGGTGATCTCGTGATCTACGATACAGCGTCGCGCAAGGAGTTCAAGCGGGTGAAAATTGGCCACGGAGCGGCGGGCATTCTAATGGATCGGGATGGTAATCGTGCCTTCATCGCCTGTGGGCCTGACAACTACATCGCTGTATTGGACCTGAAGACCTTAGAGGTCACGAGCCACATCGACGTTGGGGGCGAGCCGGACGGTTTAGCTTGGGCGATCCGACCGTAACAAAGTCTGGCCAACTCCGAGTGGTCGGCAAACCGGATTGCGACCTGAAAGCTGTTGGAATGATTGTCTGACAAGGAGGAAATCGATCAGACCGTGCGTCCCATCGCACGTAGCCTACGAGGTTGGAGCGGCGAGGCAACAGACCGTTCGAAGCCCTCGGACAATGGACCCACATTCGCAAGAGTGGCACCGGAACCGTGAGGCCACGGTGTATCTGCCAGCATAAGGTGGAGAGGGGCTAGGCTTGGTAGCAGGGTCAGAATACACAAATGTTCGTAAGCGTCGTCAGCCGAAGAGAGCCTAACATGCTGCGCGGCTCTTCTTGCAGTGAGCACTGAGACTTCCGGGTCCTCTTTCATGGGTAACCAACACTGCCGGCGTATAGAACAGATCTAACCTATCGCGTCATTCCAACGGAACAGGGTAAATCCACATCGCTCCCCGCAAGGGGAAAGTGCATCGCAAGATGCACCGATGGCGGTGCGGATAACAGATGAGGGAGAAAGCGAATGCCACTCTGTAATGGAGTGGATATCGGTTGCGTCAGCTACACCGACAACATCACCGGACGCGAAAGCGGGCTGACTTCCCTTTATGGTGCTTCACACGAGAGAACTTGACTAATCGGCTCATGAGGCAAAGCAGATGACAACAGCGCAAGCTGTTGGTGCGGTCTCACGCGAAGCGGCGGAATGGTACGCCACCGACTGGCAGACCATCAACCACAACGTTCGCCGACTCCAAGTGCGTATCGTGCAGGCCACAAAGGAAAGCAGATGGGGCAGGGTGCGAGCCCTGCAACGTTTGCTGACCCACTCCCACAGCGGCAAAGTTCTCGCCGTTCGACGAGTGACGGAAAACAACGGCAAGAAAACCCCAGGTGTGGACCAAGAAATTTGGGACACACCAGAGAAGAAGACACAGGCAGTACATGCACTAAAGCGCAGGGGTTATCAATCTCAGCCCCTACGACGTGTTTACATCCCGAAGTCGGACGGCAAAACGATGCGCCCGCTCGGAATTCCCACGATGAAGGATCGAGCGCAGCAAGCACTGTATCTGCTCGCCCTCGCCCCCGTAGTGGAAACCACCGCTGATAAAAACTCTTATGGGTTTCGTCAGCAGCGGTCCTGCGCCGATGCGATGGAACAGTGTTTCAAAGCACTGAGAAGCGCAAACACGCAGTGGATTCTGGAGGGCGACATCAAGTCCTGTTTCGACAAAATTTCACATGATTGGCTTCTGGCTCACGTCCCGATAGACCGAGTCATTCTCCAAAAGTGGTTGAAATCCGGGTATATGGAAAAACACGTCCTTCACGAAACGACGGATGGGACCCCACAAGGTGGAATTATCTCCCCTGCGCTCGCTAACTGTGCGCTGGACGGACTGGAACGACTCCTGCGGGAAAAGTACCCAGCAGAAAAACGTCTCAAGTCCCTTGGAGGTGAAAAACCCTGTGTCAATCTCGTCCGCTACGCGGATGACTTCGTCATCACCAGTAAATCGAAAGAATTACTGGAAGGAGAAATCAAGCCCCTGGTCGAGCAGTTCCTGCAAGAACGAGGTCTTGAACTCTCTCCGATGAAGACAGTCATTACGCACGTGGAGCACGGCTTTGATTTCCTCGGACAAAACATGCGCAGATACCCCAACGGGAAACTGCTCACCAAGCCTTCCAAGAAGAATGTGGGAACCTTCTTGAAGGGCATCCGACGAACCATCAAAGCTGCACATGGCGTGTCTGCCGCCGATTTGATCGATCAACTCAACCCGAAGATTCGCGGTTGGGCGAACTATCATCGGCATGTGGTGAGCAAACGCATCTTCGGACGCGTCGATCACACCCTCTTCTCTAGTCTGTGGCAATGGGCACGAAAAAGGCACCCGAACAAGTCCCCGCGCTGGATCAAACCGAAATACTTTGAACGGCGTAGGGACCGTGACTGGTCCTTCTTCGGGGAAACCTGCGATGACGAAGGACGGCCAACTAGAGTCCGGCTGTACTACGCCAAGAGCACTCCCATCAAACGACACGTCAAGGTCAAAGGCGAAGCTAACCCGTACGATCCAACCTATGAAACCTACTTCGAAGAACGTGAAGGGGCTCACATGCTGGAAACCTTTCGGGGTACTCGCACTCTTCGCTATCTCTGGTATGAGCAACGTGGACTCTGCACCCAGTGCAGTACAAAAATCACCCGGATCACAGGCTGGCGCCTTCATTACTGCGTCCCCCGTGTGAAGGGCGGTTCCACTGGTGCCACGAACTGCGTTTTACTTCATCCCGAGTGCCATGACCGGGTTCATCGTCAGCGTCTTTTCGTTTTGAAACCGCGTCTCCTCTAAAGAGGCGTTCGAAGGGCTTGAGCTGGGTGAAGGGAAACTTTCACGCCCAGTTCTGAGAGGGCCGGGCGGCCGCAATGCCGCCTGGCTACTCGGTTGCTATCCGGTTTGCACCTCGGGAGTAGTGCCTGTGAAGTCGGCTTCTCTCCAGCCATTGGTCGGTCACTGCTGGAGCGTCATGGGGAGTTATGAGCTCGATATGTCTCGCATCTATTGGGACGCTATAGTAACAAAAGAAAGATGCGGTCATGGCAGGATTTGCTGGAGAGGATTTAAGGGAGCAACGTAACCATTGATCCCGAAAGCAGAAAGGCGAGCGACGATGAGAACGGAATTGTTGCGATTCAACGGCGCTGTCGAGCGGGATCCCACCATCGATGCGTGGATGAAAGAGCATGCAGGTGAATTGGGAGCCATCGCCCATCAGTGGTTTGAGGTGATGCGAAAGTGCGGGGACGAAGTCCGGGAGCTTTTGCATGACGGGTGTCCGGTTGTATGTTTGGGAGATGCGCCCTTCAGCTACGTGAATGTATTCACCTCGCATGTAAACGTGGGGTTCTTTCACGGCGCAGCACTGCCGGATCCGGCTCGCTTGTTGCAAGGCACCGGCAAGTTCATGCGTCATGTGAAGCTGAGACCGGGAACGGCCACAAACGCCGCAGCGCTAAGCAGGCTCATCGATACGGCGTACTCGGATATAAAAGCGCGCGTCGAAAACGGCTAGCTACCTAATGTTGTTGTGTATCGTTCCGATCAAGCTTTCGGCCGCAGCCCTTGAACGGCTCGAGGCCCCGCCGCTCGATCATGCGTTGCAAGCCGCCGGCAATGAGGTCTTTTCTGTGCTTTGCCGACTCTCAGCGTAGCCGCGTGCGTCCTATGCCAGTTGCAACTAAGCGCGCCTTCCAAGACCTTGGACCTGACGGCGATACTTGTGGGGCGTGGTTCCCACGGATCGGAGGAACGCACGGCGCATCGAATCAGCACTGCCGAACCCGCAGGCTGCTGCGATTTGTTTGAGGCCTTGGTCCGTTCTCTCCAGATGCCGGCGCGCCGCTTCTGCTCGCATTTGCAAAACATAGTGGGATGGCGTTTTTCCCAACTCGCGGGTGAACACGCGCTCGAAATTCCGGACGCTCATTGCAGTTCGGTCCGCCAGCTTCTGTACTGACAGATTGTTATGAAGGTTTTCCGCAATCCATACCTGAAGCTCATGAATCGCCTTCATTTCTGAGGCCTGCGCCGACAAGGAAGCGCTCAGTTGAGTCTGTCCGCCTGGGCGGCGCAAGAACAGAACGAACTCGCGCGCTATTTCATGAGAGATTCTGCCCCCGCAATCCTCCTCAACCCACGCAAGCGCCAGATCGATTCCCGCTGAGATTCCAGCCGAGGTGTAGATGTTTCCATCTTTGACCCAAATCGGATTGAATTCCACATTCACCTTAGGATGGCGGTTTGCCAATTCGCGCCCGAATTTCCAGTGCGTGGTTGCCCTTTTCCCATTCAGCAGACCCGCCTCGGCCAATAGAAACGAGCCAACGCAAACCGCCCCAAATCGGCGAACCACGGGGGCCATCTTTCGCATCCACGCAGAGAGGACCTGGTCGCGCGTAGTGCGTGTTCCAAGCCCACACACGAGAAGAAGTGAGTCAACTTTCCCTTTGACATCTTGCAAGTGCCCCTGCGCAGCAAAGGAAAGTAGTCCTCCCTCGCCCTGAATTCTCAGATCTCTTGCGTTGGTTACGATTTCGACTTCGTAGATAGTCTTGCCAACCAGGCGATTCGCGGCACCAAAAACCTGGATTGGTCCAACGAGATCAAGCTCGTCTACGGGAGGCACTACAACAACGATGATTCGCCTTCGCTTGGGGCGCGCACTTCCGCGCTGGCCTGTGGTTGAGCTGGTCTTCGACATCGGTTCGTCAAATATGCAATGGGAACGGTTGCCGGGCAAGCAGAACGCGACGTTCTGGCCGTAAACGTCTGAATTCTGTCGACAAGCGCCAGTTCCTTGTCAGTAGAATCCAGCGTTTGAGGCGGGCATTCCTATTGTCCATCCGCTCTCCTGAGGAAGACCATGAAGCATCGTTGCATCAGGATCGTTGGCGCAGTGCTTCTTGTCGGCACTGTGTTCCCGACGCTCTTCATCGCTCAAACCGCTCGGACTACGCAAACGGAACTGGCTCCCGGTCCTTACGCACGCATCGCGATCATGCGTGCGCTTGACGGCCATTCGGTCGACTGGGAGGCCGGGTACATTCGCCACCTCGATTGGCACCGGCAGGCCAAGGATACGTTTGGCTGGTACAGTTATTCGGTCTGGGCATCAACTGAACGGCAGCGGTGGATCATCTACGCGACGTTCGGACATACAGCCGACGAACTGAGCAACCCGGTGTCACCGGCCGAAGACGAACGGGACAACATTCTCAACGTCCTGCCCCACGCCCAATTCCTAGGAAACGGGGTCTACGAGTTCCTGTCGGCGCTCTCGCGCGGGAATGGTGTGCCGACTCCGACCCTTCGTGCTGAGTACACAACGGTGGAACTGACCCAGGGGGCGGGCAAGGCTTTCGAGACGGCGCTCGCCGCAGAGCGATCAAAACTGCAGGGAGAGACGCTTTGGTATCGAATGGTCGTGGGCGGCAATACGCCGTGCTACGTCCGCCTGCGTCCACGCGCAAGCTTAGCGACCTTTCTCGATGAGCGCGCTGACCAAGCGCTCCCTGACAAAGTGAACGGCTTGATCTCGAAGATGACCGTCGAGATCCTCAATCTGCGGCCGAACATGTTGGTTAATGTCACGCCTGAGCCCGCGCGTCAGTGATGGTCACCTGAGTCGATGATGCCTGAACCCGATGTCCGACAGATTCGCGGCGCGTGCCCACTCGATTGCCCGGACACATGCAGCTGGATTGTGACCGTCAAAAACGGCGAACCGGTCGCACTTCGCGGCGATCCTGCACATCCCTACACGCGCGGATCACTTTGCAACAAGGTCGAAAATTACTTGGCCTATGCGCGCTCGTCCGATCGCCTGCTATATCCAATGCTCCGAACCGGACCGAAGGGGAGTGGCGAGTTCACTCGGATTTCGTGGGACGAGGCGCTCGACAGGATTGCGACGGAGTTCTGCGACGTGATCGCGAGGCACAGCGCCGAAGCCATTTGGCCCTGTGTGGGCAGCGGCAGCATGGGGCTGATGCAAGGTATCTACGGCGCCGGAGAACGGCTGTGGAACGTGCTCGGCACATCGCGCTCTATGTATACGCTTTGTACGATTGCGGGGGGATTCGGCACCGGTTACACGCTGGGCAACAATCGCGTCGGAATGGACCCGGAGACGTTCCGTCTCGCGAGGCTCGTTGTGCTTTGGGGAGCGAATGTACTGTCGACGCATCCTCACCTGTGGCCACTCCTCCTGGAGGCGCGGAAGAACGGGGCGTCGATCGTTTCCATCGATCCGATTCGGACGCGGACGGCGGCGGCGAGCGACTGGCACCTAGCGCCCGTGCCCGGAACAGATGCCGCACTCGCCCTCGGCCTGCTGCATGTCGTGCTGCTCGAAGGCAAAGAGGATCGGCAATTCATCGGTGAGCGCACCGTCGGTTGGGAAGCGTTTCGCGAACGGATTCTTGCCTCTCCGCCGTCCCGCGTCGCCGAGATTACGGGGCTTCCGAGGGAATCGATTGTCGATCTGGGCAAGCGCCTCGCCGAGACGCGGCCGACGGCGATTCGCATCGGCATCGGCCTGCAACGTCACGGCGGCGGCGGGATGGCTGTGCGCACCATCACGTGCATTCCTGGCGTCACCGGCGACTGGAAGTACCCGGGTGGCGGCGTCTTCTACGACACGCGAGGCTTCTTCGGCTTGCATTGGGATGCTCTGAGCCGTGATGATCTCCGGTCTCGGCAAACGCGCACGCTGGACGTGAAGCGACTCGGCGACGAATTACTCGAGACCAGCAATCCGCCGGTCAACGTGTTATTTGCGTACGCCTGCAATCCGGCGGCAAGCGTCCCAAATCAGATGAAAGTCCTGCGCGGCCTCGGGCGGAACGATCTGTTCACTGTTGTGGTCGAGCATTTTCTCACTGACACCGCACGCTACGCGGATATCGTATTGCCGGCTACGATGCAGATCGAGCACCACGACCTGCTTATTTCCTACGGGCATCTCTACCTGGCTTGGAACGAGCCGGCGGTCCCGCCTCCGGGAGAGTGCCTGCCTGCAACGGAAATGTTCCGGAGGTTGGCGCGAACGATGGGCCTCGATACGCCGGCGTTGTACGAAAGCGACGATACGATCGCTCGGCAGTTGCTCGACAGCGGGCATCCGTCGTTGGCTGGCATCACGTTTGAGGAGCTGAAGGCTCGCGGTTGGATCCGACTGAACTATCCCCATCCGTTTGTACCGTTTGCTGATGCGTTTCCGACCGCGTCCGGCAAGCTGGAATTCGTTTCTGATCGAATGGCGCAGGCTGGATTGGATCCCGTCGCGGGATACACGCCTTCACACGAGTCATCGCAGCGCGATACAACCCTGGCCCGTGGATACCCGCTCGCCCTCATCACACCCGCCAATCACTACTTCCTGAATTCGATCTTCGCCAACGTGCCGAGGCAGCGGCAGCGGTCGGGAGCCGCAACGCTGCTTATCCATCCCGACGATGCCGCGCCCCGGCAAATTGCAACAGGGGACGAGGTGCGCGTCGCCAACGCTCGAGGCGCGTTCTTTGCTGTCGCGGACGTGAGCGATCACATCCGGCCGGGTGTGGTCGCCAGCACCAAGGGCCGTTGGCCAGGCTTCTCGAAAGAAGGGGCGACAATCAACGCTACTGTCGACGAGCGCGACTCGGATATGGGCGGCGGCGCGGTTTATCACGACAACCGGGTGCGCGTCGAAAAGGTGTCCGCATTGGACGCGGGTTAGAAGCGAGATCTGGGAAGCCACAGTCGGGTTGGGGGCGGATGGTCGGCAACCCCTAGTGCGACCTGGAAAGCTGCTGAAAATGATTGTCTGGAGAGGAGGAACTCGATCAGACCGCGCGTCCCATCGCGCGTAGCCTACAAGGCAGAGCGGGGAGGTAACGAACCGTTCTGGAGCCCTTGGACAATGTATCCACGCTCGCAAGAGCGGCGCCGAAACCGTGAGGCAACGGCGTATCTGCCAGCATTAGGTGGAGACGGGCCTAGGCTTGATCGTACGATCAGAATATACAAATGCACGCAAGCGTCGTCAGCCGAAGAGAGCCTAAAATGCTGCGCGGCTCTTCTTGCAGTGAGTACAGAGGCTTAAGGGTTCTCTGTCATGGGTAATCAACACTGCCGGCGTAGAGAGCAGATCTAACCGATCACGTCATTTCAGCGGAACAGGGTAAGCCCGTATCGCTCCTCGCAAGGGGAAAGTCCATTGCAAGATGGCACCGATGGCGATGCGGGTAACGGAAATGGGAGCAAGCGAAGGCTGCCCTGTAATCGGGCAGATAGAGGTTGCGTCGCCTCGTGGGGACAAGATCACCTCGCCGGAAACGGAGCTGACTTCCTGTTGGTGCTCAGCTCGAGAACTCTTGAGGAACCGATGCATGAAGCAAAGCAAATGACGATGGCGTAAGCCATTGGTGCAGCTTCACACACGAACGGTGATTTCATCGCCGTGCGAATCGGCAGCAAGTCAGTATCGAGTAGGTCTGATTCGTTTTGCACCAGGCCGCGTCCTCGTCTTTCATGGGGGCGTTTTTGGGTGCTCGAGCCGGATGAATGGGAAACCTTCAAGTCCGGTTCTTAGAGGGCTGGGCGCCAGCAATGGCGCCCGGCTACTCGACCCGGCTTTATGTCAGAGTTGCCTGTCACCCACCAACAACCGGAAATTTGGAACCCTTCACCACACTCAATGGGTGTACTAGCGTGGGAATCGTCGAAAACAACGTTTTGCGATTTTGGGGTCGGTGCACATGCGGACCTCCGTAAGTGGCGGGAAAAACGCTGTGTGGATGTTATCCCAAACAAAACTGTCCAACGTTCGGAACAACTTGGGCTCATCCCTGAGATGGCTTCGCTTCGAGAATCCCGACGTTCCGAACCATAAGAGCGTCGCCCCCGACCGGGCACACCCGGGTCAGAATGAATCCCCCTGCCTCAAGAAGTGCTTTCCACTCACGCTCGCTACGCTCTCTACCGCCGGTAACAGCAAGCATGTTGAGATCGCTCATCAGGTGGCCTTCCAGTTGTGGATCTGCATGCGAGATGAGCGGAGGAAGGATGAATTCAACGATCAACAAACTGCCGTTCTGCGGAATTACCGCGCGGCAGTTCCTGAGAATAGTAACAGCATCCCCGTCCTGACGCCCGTGCAGTACATGTTTGAGCATGTATACATCGGCCCCCGCCGGGACCGATTGCGTCAGATCTGCGGCAATCAGTTCGCATCGGGAGGAAGGATATGCATCCGCGAAGCGAGATTTGGCTGCATCGACGCTGGATTCGAGGTCCACAAGCATGCCTCGCAAATGCGGGTTGAGTCCAAGTACCGCAAGAATGAACGACCCACCGCCGCCGCCGAGGTCGGCGACCACCTTCGCGCGGGAAAAATCCCACGCTTCGGCGATAGGCGCATAGTCTTCTGCCGGAGCCGTGCCCATCACCGCCCGAAAAATAGAATCAGCTTCGGCATCCTGCGACCACCGGGAAGGTATTTTCGGATCGCGGACTTGAGAGGCCGGCTTACCGGCCCGAACACAGTCGGTGAGCAGGGACCAGTCGTCGGCGAGGAGATCCGCCCAGAAGATGACGGCTGCCCAGACGGACTGAGGCACATCTCTCCGCAGCGGTTTGCCAAACGAAGTCAGCCGAAAGTGTTCGGGCGTTGTCTCCTCTGTCACGCCGATGCTGGCGAGGGCGCGCAGCAGGCGATACAGAGCATCGGCATCTGCCTGACAGTTTTCGGCCAAGAAACCAACGCTACGTACCTCGTCTTCAAGTGCATCGGCAATGCCGAGGCGTGCAGCCGCGCAAAGCATACGGCTGCGGGAATACGCCATTGCCATCTCTACGAGTCCTGTATTCGTCGTTACATTGCCGATGCCACCGCTGAGTTGAACCATGAGACACCCCAAATTCAGGGAGAGAATATCAGAGGAACCGGAGGAGATGCTGGAGAAGGAGCGCTGTTACGTAACCCGTATAGCATGGCGAGCCCCTGTTTATGAAAGACCTACCGGGCTTCAGTTGACGAGAAAGGCCAATGCGCTCTTGGAGCTGCCAAAAGGAAGCTTGTCTTCTGTGTTTCGGGAGGATCGTCGGCTACCCGGCGGTAATCCAGATTGCTTCATGGGGATTGGTACGGAAAATCGACTAGCGGAAGTAATCGACCGGTCGCTACACGGGCGTTCTCAGGACTTAGCCCCCAAACACTTGGTGATCTGTTTGTGGGCCTGCTTTGGTGGCAGTCCAATAGTCTGGAGATTCACTTTCTAAGGCGGCTCAATTTCATGCTTGCCGACCATGTGGATCTCTCCACGATTCCGACCGAAAAGATTGCGTCCGCCGGATTCGCAAGCACCTCGGAAAATCGGGCGCTGATCGGTCGGGTCGAACGGCGTTTAGGCCTCCGAATGTCAGTCAGGTGATCGAATGCATTCCGCATGATCATCGCCGGTGGTTCGATTGGGCAGTCTGGATAGATCTCGCGCGCCAATCGTAAACACGCATCTTGCAGCTTGGGATCTTCTCGTCCATCCCAAAGTGAAGGCGTCACCATTTTGCAGGCCCGCGAACAACTTATCCAAATAGCCAGATTCCGCGTCCGCCAAGCGAAGTAGATCTCGCTCACTTCGGGACTCATCGCACGCCACTCGGCGTCTAGAGCGTGTCGGTGCATCATCTGGTAACAACCCTCTCCCTGGTAGCTGGAGAGAACCGCGGTTCCGGCCCCATAGAACACCGGAATGCCGTCGAGGGTCAAGCGCTTGTAAATGAAGTATCCGATAATCTTGCTGTCTTTGTGGAAGAAGGCCATGCCGTAGTCGTCGTGGAATGGCGAGTGCTCTCGCGACCAGTGAGGTCTTGTACTGCGCCAGTTAGTAGCGATGATGGCGTTAATGCGCTCAAGCAGAAAGTCTCTGCGTACTTCAGGAACCGCAGATCCTCGCAGAATTATCTCGACCTCACCTCCGGGGACCCCAATTAACGGTTTCCTGTCAGTTGGCATCGGACCCTGGTCCAAGAGCGGGAAGTCGCCCTAATTGCATACATGAGTCTATCGCGAAAAATCCCCGGGATAAGATTTGCGAACCAATGCCCGAAGCCAAGTCCCGTGTAGGAAGTGATCGCGATTGCTTACAAGAACTGCACCCTTAAAACCGAAGGGTGCGGCACTCGCTTCTCAGGCATTCTTTATTCCATTGTTGCTGAGTAATAACGAACTTTCCGAGCTCAGACTCATTTGTACTTTGCGAAAGTCTTACCGAACATGGGAGCGCCGCTTTTCGATTGTTCTTTTGAGGCCTCATCCTGAATCACATCCCAATGCTCCACGAGTATCCCGTCCTCGACGCGCAAGATGTCGGCGGCGATCCAATTCACAGGGGCGCCGAAGCCCGAAAATCGTCCGTGCACGATTACGAAATCTCCGTCGGCGCGATCGGTCCTGGCTCGTACTTGAGCGTTGGCCGAAGGCCCTTGATGAGATTGAACAGACCCTCGCGGCCAGGTGCGATATGGGCGCTGTGCTGAATGCGGTCAGGAGGCCAGTACCGCTGGGCCGATGCGTAGTCGCGTTTGTTAAAGAGAGTGCCAAAAGCCTCAAGAACGAGTGCCTTGTTCTTTTCCTGCTTAGTCCGGTTCATTGAATTTTCCTTTCAGGCGAAACCATGCCCTTCGCTCTCTCGGGGCCATTAGGGGATGATGCGCAGATCGCGAAGTCTGGTGAGCTGTCGCCTAAAGCCCTGGTGCGTGTCGATGCAATCCGCAAAGCCTGCCTGACGAATCTTGATTGTGCTCAGGATGGTCTCTTCCCGGAAGTTGAGCATCCAGTCTACGAACGCCCAGTTTGCAAATCTGGTCGTAAGGCGTGGCATGCAGGCCATAGCGGGCAACCATGGAATCCCACAAAGGAGCCTTCTCGCTCATCTCAGAAACAGTAGACATCGCAAGCGGCTTCTGCGATAGGAAGGTCGTAGAAGGCGACGAGCTCATTCCACAGTTGCCTCTAGCGATAGACATCTCCGTTCGATACGTTGAAGATTTCATTGCGTGCTTTGTCTTCATACAACCCTCACATGAGCGGTTGTAAAGGCTCGGGATCAGCTTCCGCTTCGTCAGATCGCCCGAAGCTCCAAAAATGACCAGGACACACGAATCTCCGGTTGGCAGTGGTTCTTGCGGCAACTTCTCGAGGGGATTGGCTTGGATAATCGCCGACATACATTTTCCCTCTATAGATGGTCTGGATGTGGGTTTCGAAGCGTACCCGCCCGAGCTAAAGCTTCGACCCTCCGTCGACCGGGATACTGGCACCCGTGATCCATCGGGCCGCGGCCGAGGCCAGGAAC
>Ga0210409_10006098_pt1 | contig 12577 bp, 6 predicted proteins | sample IncBWH17MmetaG_FD_161649 | JGI IMG/M metagenome (GOLD analysis project Ga0210409, IMG submission 161649) | Forest soil microbial communities from Barre Woods Harvard Forest LTER site, Petersham, Massachusetts, United States - Inc-BW-H-17-M | ecosystem: Environmental > Terrestrial > Soil >...
CACGTCGTAGCTCCACTCCGCCGACTCCCCGGCGCGGAGGACCATGCGCGCGCGCGGGCGGCCCGCGCGGAGCACGCCGCCCGCCGGCAGCGGCCCGCGCAGCTCGAGGAGCGCGATCGGCGAGACGGCCTCGACGGTGACGGTCACGGTGAGGGTCTCCCCCTCGAAGAGGCGATCGGCCGAGAGGCGGTGGGCGATCGTGTAGCGCGGGACCGCGCCGCGGCGGCCGAGCGTGGCGAGCGCGAGGACGCCGGGCAGCGCCACCAGCAGGAGCTCCGGCCGCGCGAGCAGGACCGCGAGCGAGACCGCCCACCCGGCCACCGCCAGGATCGACAGGGCGAGCGGGGTCACCCGCGCGGTCATCCGGAGTCGCGGGGAGCGTCGGGGCCCGGCGCGGGGACCTGCTCGAGGAGGCTCTCCACCACCTGGGTGGGCGAGATGCGGGCCGCCCACAGCTCGGGCTTGAGGATCAGGCGGTGCGCGAGGGCGGGCACCGCCATCGCCTTCACGTCGTCGGGCAGCACGAAGTCGCGCCGGGCGAGCGCGGCGGCGGCGCGGGCCAGCTTGAGCAGCGCGAGGGTGCCGCGGGGCGAGGCGCCGAGCGCGACCCGCGGATCCGACCGGGTCGCCTGCACGAGATCCACGATGTAGCGCTCGGTGACCGCGGCCACGTGCACGTCCTCGAGGCACGCTTGCATCGAGGCCAGCTCCGCGCGCGAGATCACCGGATCGATGCGAGCGGCGTCCTCCCGGCGCCGGCGCCGGCGGGCCAGGATCTCGATTTCGTCGTCGCGGTCCGGGTAGCCCACGCGCAGGCGCATCAGGAAGCGGTCGAGCTGGGCCTCCGGCAGCGGATAGGTCCCCTCGAGCTCGATCGGGTTCTGGGTGGCGATGACCAGGAACGGGGCCTCGAGCGGGAACCGCTCGCCCTCGACGGTGACCTGCGCCTCCTGCATCGCCTCGAGCAGCGCGCTCTGGGTCTTGGGTGTGGCCCGGTTGATCTCGTCGGCCAGGAGCAGGTTGGTGAACACGGGCCCGCGCCGGAACTCGAAGCGCCCCTCCCGCTGGTCGTAGAGGAAGCTGCCGGTGATGTCGCTCGGCAGGAGGTCGGGAGTGAACTGGATCCGCTTGAACGCGAGGTCCAGGCTCTGGGAGACGAGCCGGGCGATGAGCGTCTTGGCGAGCCCCGGGTAGTCCTCGATCAGGATGTGCCCGTTGGCGAGGATGCCGGCCAGGATCTGCCGGAGGACGTCGGCCTTGCCCACGATCACCTGGCCGAGCGCGGCGAGGACGTCCTGCCCGCGATCGGCCACCGTCTCGAGCTTCACGGGCGCTCCTCGATGCGGGCGACGAGGCCCTCGATGGCCCGGAGCGAGGGCCCGCGCCGGGTCGGCCCGCGCCGCTCCTCGGGACGCGGCAGGTCCGGCCCCGCGAGCGCGGCGAGCCGCGGCCAGAGCACCACGTCGAAGTAGCGCCGCCGCCGGGTGCCGGCGATCAGATCATTGCGCAGGCGGAGGAAGTGGGGATCGAGCACCCGCTCCGGTGGCGAGGGCGGCGGCGCGTCGACGCCGTCGGTCACCGGCGCCCCGACCGCGTCGCGCGCCCACGCGCGCGCGCGGGCGCAGCCGATCGCCACCACGAGCGCGCCGGCGAGGCGCGCGGCTGCGGGGCGCCACCGGGGCGAGACGGTGAGGTAGGCGGGCAAGGCCGCGAGCGCGAGCAGGCTCAGGAGCACCACGCGCGCGACGAGGCGAGGCCCCAGGCGCCTAGCCGGCGTTGGCATCGCCCTCGCGGAGGGCAAGCGCGCCGCGGATCTCGTGCAGCGCCTCGACCGCGCGGTCTCGCTCCGACGCGCCCAGCGCGTGATCGCTGAAGCGGGCCCGCTCGAACAGGCCGGTGAGGGTCGGCACCGCCGCGCGCGGCAGCGGCAGGCGGGCGAGCACCTCTCGCATGAACTCGGCCGGGGTGAGCCACGGGCGACGCTCGAGGCCGGACGAGGCGGCCGCGCGCTCGAATCGCGCGTAGCAGCGGACGATGGCGCGCCGTGGATCCCCCTCGGCGCGGAGGTCGTCCAGGCTCTCCTCCACCGCGGTCTGGAGCGGCTCCACCGCGGTCGCCGTCGCGCTTCCGTCGTCCCGGAGCGACCGGTCGCCGAGCGCGGCCCACAGGGCGAGCGCCAGCGCGCCGAGGCCGGCGGCCAGAGCGAGGGCCCCGAATACCCAGTTGAAGATGGCGGGCGCGATGAGGACCTCCATCCCGGGCAGCGGGAGCCCGTCCGCCAGTCCGATCGGACCGGTCAGGAGCCCGCCCTCGAGCACGGCCCGGCGCCAGACGTACGCGAGCACCGCGATGTTGAGGAGGGACAGGAAGAAGGTCAGCCGCCGGAGCCACGTGGGGACGGCCGTCGGCTCCTCGGCCGGCGCGAATCGCCCTTCCCGCGGCTCTCTCGAGAGCGCGCGCCGCACGAGATCGCCCAGGAACACGGCCAGGGCCAGGCCGAACAGGGTCAGGACCGTGGCGGTAACCGGACCCGGCAGCCGGATGACGCCCGACGGGTGATCGGCCAGGGCGACCGGTCCCACCATCCGGAGCGCGGCGGCCAGGGCGATCACGAACCCCGCCGCGAGGCCGGCCCAGGCGACAAGTGGCGTCACGGGCGCCACCATGCCGTGTCCGGCGGCCGTCCGCAAGAGAGTGTCGATCCGGGCCGGGTCGTTCGACTATCGAGCAGGGAGGACGACGCCCATGCTGGTCAAGATCCTGATCGTGCTCGCGGTGATCGTCGTGGGGCTCGCGGCGGTGATCGCGCTCCAGCCGGCCCGCTACGGGGTCTCGCGGTCGATCACCATCGCGGCGCCGGCCCCGGTGGTGTTCGCGCAGGTGAACGACTTCCACAACTGGAGCGCGTGGTCGCCGTGGGAGAAGATCGACCCGGCGATGAAGCGCACGTACGCGGGCCCACCCGCGGGTGCGGGCGCGGCCTATTCGTGGGTGGGCAACCGCGAGGTGGGCGAGGGACGGATGACGATCGCGGAGAGCCACCCGAGCGACCGCATCCGGGTCGACCTCGAGTTCGTGAAGCCCTTCGCGGGCACGAGCGTGGCGGAGTTCACGTTCCGGCCGGAAGGCGATCGCACGGTGGTGACCTGGAGCATGACCGGCGACAAGAACTTCATCGCCAAGGCGATCCACCTCGTGATGAACATGGACCGGATGATCGGCGACCAGTTCGACAAGGGGCTCGCCGCCATGAAGACGGTGGCGGAAGCGGGGCCTCGCTCGTAGCGCAGCGAGGGCGTGGCGAGCCGGGCGTGAGCCTCACCCGCCCGGGTTGAGCCTCGGATCGCTCACCAGCGTCCAGTCGTCCACCCCGTCGATGCTGGGCACCGCCGCGGTGGTGGTGGTCTGCGTCCGACCCTTGCTGGGCGAGAACCAGACGAACTCCTTCGAGGCCGGGCCGCCGGCGCCGGCCGCCTCGATCTCGGGACCGCTGGTGCCGCTCTCGCGACGCTCCGCCTTGCGGGCCCGCTTGGCGTCCTGCTTGGCCTTGCGCTGGTCTTCCTTGCGGCGGCGGTCGCCGCGGTACATTCCCGGTCGTTTCTGAGCCATTCCGCTCCTTTCTTGCTCACCCTACTTTACATGACGGGGCCGGACCGCTTCTCGAGAAACGCGGCGCTCACGCCGCACGGGCCCCGGCCGCCCCCGGAGTATTGCACAGGCGGAAGGGCGCTCGGGCTAGTGGACCTTAGTCGCATGGTCCCGCTCCCGGCGCACTGCTACCCTGAAGGTCTCCGTGCCACGACTCGAGCCGCGGTCCTCGTCATCCGTCTCCCCGTTCAGCTCGGGGATCCAGGAGCCCATCCGCGCCGATCTCTTCAGCCCGGAGCGCCTCGAGGAGCACGCGGAGGCCATCGCCGGGCATCAGGTCCTGCCCCGGGGAAAGACCGGGCGCCGTCTCTCGCCCCGTGTCCGCGACAGCGGACGCGTGCTGCTGCAGTGTTACCGGGAGATCGCCGCGGTGATCCGCGACGAGGGGGCGACGACTCCGGCCGCCGAATGGTTCGTCGACAACTTCCACGTGGTGGACGCGGTGGGGCGGCAGGTCCGGGAGGATCTGCCGCAGGGGTTCTACCGCCAGCTCCCCAAGCTCGCGGAGGGTCCGCTCGTCGGCTATCCCCGCGTGCTCGGCCTGGCGTGGGCCTTCGTGGCGCACACCGACAGCCGCGTCGAGCCCGAGACCCTCCAGCGGTTCGTCCGCGCATTCCAGCGGGTCCAGCCGCTGACCATCGGCGAGCTGTGGGCGGTCCCGATCGCGCTGCGCGTCGTGCTCGTGGAGAACCTGCGGCGGCTGGCCGAGCGCATCGTGGCCAGCCGCGCCGCCCGCCAGTCCGCCGACACCCTCGCCAACGAGCTCATCGGCCTGGCCGGCCGACCCGGCCGGCCGCTCGCGTTCCAGGGGCTCGAGGCCGCGTCGCTGTCCACCGCCTTCACGGTCGAGCTGGTGCAGCGCCTCCGCGACCAGGATCCGCAGTCGACCCCCGCGCTCCGGTGGCTCGACGAGCAGGTCTCCGCGCGGGGCCGATCGCCCGACGAGCTGGTCCAGGCGGAGCACCAGAGCCAGGCCGCCATGAACGTGACCGTCCGCAACGTGATCACCAGCATGCGGATGATGTCGACGCTCGACTGGTCGGACTTCGTCGAGAGCGTGAGTCCGGTCGACGACGTGCTGCGCGCCGACGCCACCTTCCGGGCCATGGACTTCGCGACCCGCGACCAGTACCGGCACGCGATCGAGGACCTCGCCCGGGCCTCGGCACGCTCCGAGCTCGAGGTCACCCGCCTGGCGATGGCCGCCGCCAAGCGCGCGGCCGCGGCGGCACAGCGGGCCGGCGCCACTCGGGGAGGCCGCGCCGAGGATCCGGGCTACTACCTCATCTCGGACGGACGGCCGGTCCTCGAGAAGGAGATCGGCTACCAGGTCCCGATCCGACGCCGGCTGCTGCGCGCGTTCCTGACCAGCGCCACCCCTCGCTACCTCGTCACCATCTCGGTGGCGACCGGTGCGCTGCTCGTGCTTCCCCTCCTGATCGCGCACACCGCCGGCATGACCCGCGCGGGGCTGGCGCTGCTGGCCCTCTGCGCGGTCATCCCGGCCTCCGACCTCGCGGTGGCCCTCGTCAATCGCGCGATCATGGCGCTGCTCGGGCCGATGTCGCTGCCCCGCCTCGAGCTGCGAGACGGCGTTCCCCCGGACCTGCGCACTCTCGTGGTGGTACCGACCCTGCTGATCAGCGCGGCCGAGATCGAGGAACAGGTCAGTCGCCTGGAGATCCACTACCTCGCCAACCCGGACGGCGACCTCCACTTCGCGCTGCTCTCCGACTGGGTCGACGCGGCCGCCGAGACGATGCCGGAAGACGACCGCTTCCTCGCCGCCGCCCGCGACGGTATCGCCCGGCTCAACGCCCGCAACGGGCCCCCGCCCGCCGCGGGGCCGCGCTTTCTCCTGCTCCATCGCCGGCGCCTCTGGAACGCGGGGGAAGGCACGTGGATGGGCTGGGAGCGCAAGCGGGGCAAGCTCGAGGAGCTGAACCGCCTGCTCGCGGGCACGAGCGACACCACGTTCATCGCGCCTCCCGGGGGCCGGCTCGACGTGCCGGCCGGGGTCCGCTACGTGATCACCCTCGACGCCGACACCCGCCTGCCTCGCGGGGCCGCGACCCGGCTGGTGGGCACCATGGCGCACCCGCTGAACCGGCCGGCCTTCGACCCGCGATCGCGCCGCGTCGTCGATGGCTACGCCGTCCTCCAGCCTCGCGTCAGCCCCACGATTCCCACCGAGCGCGGCCGGTCCTTCTTCCAGCGAGTCTTCGCCGGGCCCGGAGGCATCGATCCCTACGCCTCCGCCACGTCCGACGTCTACCAGGATCTCCTCGGCGAAGGCTCCTACACCGGAAAGGGCATCTACGACGTGGCCGCCTTCTCCGCGGCGCTGGAAGGCCGGGTCCCGGAGAACTCGCTCCTGAGCCACGACCTCTTCGAAGGCATCTTCGCCCGGGCCGGGCTCGTCACCGACATCGAGCTCTTCGAGGAGTTCCCGACCGACTACGAGGTCGCGGCCGGCCGTCAGTACCGCTGGGCTCGGGGCGACTGGCAGCTCCTGCCCTGGATCATCGCGGGAGACGTCGTCGGGGGCGAGGGGCGAGCCAGCCTTCCGCTGATCGGCGCGTGGAAGATCATCGACAACCTGCGCCGGACCCTCTCACCCCCCACCGCGTGGCTGACCCTGGTCGTGGCGTGGACGCTGCCGGGTGGGCCGGCTCTGGTGTGGACCGCGTTCGTGCTGGCCACGCTCGCGCTTCCCCCGCTCCTGCCCGCGCTCTCCGAGGTGATCCCCGGACGGGCGGGGATCTCGAAGCGCACCCACGTCCGGTCGGTGGCCCGGAGCTTCGCCCTCGCCGCGTCGCAGATCGCCCTCGGCATCACCTTCCTCGCCCACCAGGCATGGATCATGGCCGACGCGATCGCGCGGCCGCTCGTGCGCCTCTACCTCACCCGCCGACGTCTCCTCGAGTGGACGACCGCGGCTCAGGCCAAGACCGCGTTGTCCCGCTCGTCCACCGGAGTCTATCGGCGCATGCGCGCTCCCCTGATGCTCGCGGTCGCGAGCGGCGCCCTCGTCGGCGTGCTGCGCCCGGAGCACGCCGCGATCGCGGCACCGTTCGTCCTCGCGTGGGTGCTCTCTCCCCTGGTCGCCCGGTGGGTGAGTCGCCCGCCGCGCCCGTCGACGACGGAGACGCTCTCTGCCTCGGATCGGCAGATCCTCCGCTCGACCGCCCGTCGCACCTGGCGCTTCTTCGAAACCTTCGTCGGGCCGGACGATGCCTTCCTCCCGCCCGACAATTTCCAGGAGGATCCCAAGCCGACCGTCGCCCATCGCACGTCGCCCACCAACATCGGCCTCTACCTGCTCTCGGTCCTCGCCGCGCGCGACTTCGGCTGGCTCGGCCTCCTCGAGACCCTCGATCGCCTCGAGGCCACGCTGGCCACCCTGCGTCGCCTGGAGCGCTTCCGCGGCCACTTCTACAACTGGTACGACACCGGCGGGCTCCGGCCGCTCGAGCCCCGCTACGTGTCCACCGTCGACAGCGGCAACCTCGCCGCCCACCTGCTGACCCTCGGTAACGCCTGCCGGGCCGCGGCGTACGGACCGGTGCTCGATCCCGTCCGCTTCGGCGGCCTCCGGGACGCGGTGCTCCTGGTCGAGGACGCTACCAGCGCGCTCGCCGACGACCGGCGCACCCAGACCGTCCCCCGGCGCGACCTCGCGGAGACCTGCGCGGCGTTGATCACCGCGCTCCACGAACCGCCGGCCGACCCAACCGAGTGGGCCGCTCGCGTCCGTCAGCTGGCGCTCCAGGCCGACACCCTGGTGGACATGTCGCGCGCGTTGACCGCGGAGCGCGGGGATCCGGTCGACTCCGACGTCCAGGTCTGGGCCCTGGCCGCCCGCGCCACCATCGCCGGCCATGAGCGAGATCTGAAAACCCTCCTGCCGTGGGCCGCTCTCGAGGCCTCCGCCGACGATCCGACGACGCTGCGCGCCCTCCGGGCCTCGTCGCCCACCCCGATCACCCTCGCCGACCGCTGCCGCGCCGCCATCGCCGAGCTCGGACCCCTTCGCGAGGCGATCGCCTGCGCCGGCTCGCCGGATGACGACGCGATCCGGCGCCTCGACGAGACCATCGAGAGTCTCGAGCGCTCCGCCGCGGCGGCCGACGCCCTCGTCGGCCGCCTCCTGGCGATCGGCCGGGCCACCCGGGAGCTGGCCGACGCGATGCAGTTCGGCTTTCTCTTCGATCCCGCCCGCAAGATCTTCTCGATCGGCTACCGCGTCGCGGACGGCACCCTCGATGGGAGCGCCTACGACCTGCTCGCCTCCGAAGCTCGACTCGGCAGCTTCATGGCGATCGCCAAGGGCGACGTGCCGGTGGCGCACTGGTTCCACCTCGGCCGGCCGATGACCCCGGTCGGAGTCGGCTCGGCGCTCGTGTCGTGGTCCGGCTCGATGTTCGAGTACCTGATGCCCGCGCTCGTCATGCACTCCCCGTCCGGCAGCCTCCTCGAAGAGACGTACCGTCTCGTCGTCCGCCGGCAGATGACCTACGGAGCGGAGAACAAGGTCCCGTGGGGCATCTCCGAGTCGGCCTACAACGTTCGAGACCTGGACCTCACCTACCAGTACTCGAACTTCGGGGTCCCCGGCCTCGGCCTCGAGCGGGGTCTCGGGGAAAACATGGTCGTCGCCCCCTACGCGACCGCCCTCGCCGCGATGATCGACCCGGTGGCCGCCGCCCGGAACTTCTCCGCTCTCACCGCGGCCGGAGCCCGGGGCCGCTTCGGCTTCTACGAGGCGCTCGACTACACGAGATCCCGACTCCCGGACGGTGCCCTCGTGGCCATCGTGCAGGCCTACATGGCCCATCACCAGGGGATGGCCCTGGTCGCCCTCGCGAACGTCCTCCACGAGGGCGTGATGCGCGCGCGGTTCCACGCGGAGCCGATCGTCCAGGCGACCGATCTGCTCCTGCAGGAGCGGGCGCCCCGGGACGTGGCGGTCGCGCGACCTCGCGTCGAGGAGGTGCACGCGGCGGCGCACGCCCGCGAGTTCGTCGAGCCGGCCTTCCGGCAGTTCACGACTCCGCACGGCCCCACTCCGCGGACCCACCTCCTGTCGAACGGACGGTACGCGGTGATGCTGACCACCGCGGGCTCGGGCTACAGCCGGTGCGGGGGCCTCGGGGTCACCCGCTGGCGCGAGGACGTCACGCGAGACAACTGGGGGAGCTACGTCTTCCTGCGCGACGTCCACAGCGGCGCGGTGTGGTCGGCCGGGTACCAGCCCACCGGCGCCGAGCCCGACACCTACCGGGTGACCTTCTCCGAGGACCGGGCGGAGTTCCATCGGCGCGACGGCACGATCACCACCGTGCTCGAGGTGCTCGTCTCGCCCGAAGACGACGCCGAGATCCGACGCGTCTCGATCACGAACCTCGGCGCCCAGCCGCGCGAGCTCGAGGTGACGTCGTACGCGGAGCTGGTGCTGGCGCCCCCGGCGGCGGACGCCGCCCACCCCGCCTTCTCGAACCTCTCCGTACAGACCGAATCCCTCGCGGATCTCGGGGCCCTGCTCGCCACCCGCCGGCCCCGGGCGGCGGGCGAGCCCACCGTATGGGCGGCCCACACCGTGGCCGTCGAAGGACAGGCGGGCGGCGGTGCCCAGTACGAGACCGACCGGGGGCGCTTCCTCGGGCGGGGCCGGACGATTCGCACGCCGATGTCGGTCATCGACGGGCGACCGCTCTCCAACACCGCGGGCTCGGTGCTCGATCCGATCTTCAGCCTGCGGCGGCGGATCCGGCTCGCCGCCGGCGAGAGCGTGCGCCTCATCTTCTCCACCCTCGTGGCCCCGTCGCGCGACGCGGCGGTCGCGCTCGCCGACAAGTATCGGGATCCGGCGACGTTCGATCGCACCGTCACCCTGGCCTGGACCCAGGCGCAGGTCCAGTGCCACCACCTGGGCATCGACGCGGAGGAGGCCCATCTCTTCCAGAACCTGGCCAGCCGGATCCTCTACTCCGATCCGGCCCTGCGGCCGTCCGCCGACGTGCTGAGCCGGACCAGCGCGGGGCCGTCGGCCCTGTGGGCCCAGCAGATCTCCGGCGATCTCCCGATCGTGCTGGTGCGGATCGACGAGCCCGAGGACCGGGCGATCGTCCGCCAGCTCCTGCGCGCGCACGAGTACTGGCGCGTGAAGGGCCTCGCGGTCGATCTGGTCATCGTGAACGAGAAGGCCCACTCGTACACGCAGGAGCTCCAGGCCTCGCTGGAGGCGCTGCTGCGCACGAGCCAGTCGGCGCGACGCGACGAGCGCGCGGACGCGCGGGGCAACGTCTTCATCCTCCGGAAGGACCTGCTCTCGCCGAGCGACCACGCCGCGCTGCAGATGGCGGCGCGCGCCGTCCTGCTGAGTCGGCACGGCACGCTCGCCGAGCAGCTCGCGCGAGCCGAGCCGCCCCCGGAGCCGGCCGCGCCCCGACGGCGCGCGCGCCGCACGGAGTCGACCGGGAGCGCTCCCTCTCCACGCCAGGAATCCGAGTTCTTCAACGGCCTCGGAGGCTTCCGTGACGACGGGCGGGAGTACGTCACCGTCCTCGGCGAGGGGCAATGGACGCCCGCCCCCTGGGTCAACGTCGTCGCCAATCCGGCGTTCGGGTTCCAGGTCTCCGAGTCGGGTGCCGGGTACACCTGGTCGCTCAACAGCCGCGAGAACCAGCTGACCCCGTGGTCCAACGACCCGGTCGTCGATCCCGCCGGGGAGACCATCTACCTCCGGGACGAGGAGACCGGCGAGCTGTGGGGGCCGACGCTGCTGCCCATCCGCGAGGACGCCTCCACCTACGTGGCCCGCCACGGTCAGGGCTACACCGGCTTCGAGCACACCTCGCACGGCATCGCCGCGCGTCTGATCCAGTTCGTGCCGCCCGAAGACCCGATCAAGGTCTCCCGGCTGACCCTCGAGAACCTCTCCGGGCGCGCGCGCCGGCTATCGGTGACCGCGTACGTGGAGTGGGTCCTGGGCGCCCTCCGCAGCACCACCGCGCCGTTCGTAGCCACCGAGATCGACGCCCGCACCGGCGCGCTGTTCGCCCGCAACGCGTGGAGTGCGGAGTTCGGCGATCGAGTCGCCTTCGCCGATCTCGGCGGTCGCCAGACCGGGTGGACCGGCGATCGTGCCGAGGTGCTCGGCCGCAACGGCACGCTGGACCACCCCGCGCTGCTGGAGCGGGGCGGCCGGCTCTCGGGCCGGGTCGGCGCGGGCCTCGATCCCTGCGCGGCGCTGCAGACCGTGATCGACCTGGCGCCGGGCGCCCGGGAGGAGGTCGTGTTCTTCCTCGGCGAGGCCGCCTCCCCGGACGAGGCCCGCTCGCTCATCGAGCGATATCGGGCCGAGGATCTCGACGTCACGCTGGAGGCGGTGCGAACCCGGTGGGACGACACCCTCGGCGCGATCCAGGTCAAGACCCCGGATCGCTCGATGGATCTCATGCTGAACCGCTGGCTCCTCTACCAGACCCTCGGCTGCCGGGTGTGGGCCCGCTCCGCCTTCTACCAGGCGGGCGGCGCCTACGGGTTCCGCGACCAGCTGCAGGACGTGATGGCGCTGGCGGTCGCGAAGCGCGACGTCGCGCGCGCGCATCTGCTCCGGGCCGCGGGCCGTCAGTTCGTCGAGGGGGACGTCCAGCACTGGTGGCATCCGCCGTCGGGCCGCGGGGTGCGGACCCACATCTCGGACGACCCGGTCTGGCTGCCCTACGCGGTCACCCACTACCTCGAGGTCACCGGGGATCCCACGCTCCTGGACGAGGTCGTCCCGTACCTCGCCGGGCCGCCGATCCCACCCGGTCAGGACGATGCGTACTTCCAGCCCGCGGTCTCCGCCGAGCGCGCGACCCTGTTCGAGCACTGCGCCCGCGCCCTCGACCACTGCCTGGCGGTCGGGACTCACGGCCTTCCCCTGATCGGCACCGGAGACTGGAACGACGGCATGAACCGGGTCGGCCATGAAGGACGGGGGGAGAGCGTCTGGCTCGGGTGGTTCCTGCACACGACCCTGTGGGAGTTCGCCCGGTTCGCCGACGCCCGCGGCGAAGGCGCGCGCGCCGAGACCTGGCGACGCCACGTCCACGCCCTCAAGGCCTCCCTCGAAGCCCACGCCTGGGACGGCGACTGGTATCGCCGCGCCTACTTCGACGACGGGACCCCGCTGGGATCGGCGAAAGACGCGGAGTGCCGCATCGACTCCATCGCGCAGTCGTGGGGCGTGATCTCCGGCGCGGCCGATCCGGCGCGGGCCGCGCGGGCGATGGCCGCGGTGGAGGAGTACCTGGTCCGGCGGGATCAGGAGCTGATCCTGCTCTTCACCCCACCGTTCGATCACGCCCCGCTCGACCCCGGATACATCAAGGGCTATCCGCCCGGCATCCGGGAGAACGGGGGCCAGTACACGCACGCCGCGATCTGGGCGGTCATGGCCTTCGCCGCGCTCGGGAACGGGGACAAGGCCAACGAGCTCTTCTCGATCCTGAACCCGATCAACCGCTCGAGCACCCGGGCCGGCGTCCATCGCTACAAGGTCGAGCCGTACGTGGCCGCCGCCGACGTCTACGCGGAGTATCCGCACGTGGGCCGCGGCGGGTGGACCTGGTACACCGGCTCCGCGGGCTGGATGTATCGAGCCGGGCTCGAGTGGCTCCTCGGCTTCCGGCTGCGGGGCGCGGTGCTCCATCTCGATCCCTGCATCCCGCGCGCGTGGCGCCGCTTCGACATCACGTTCCGGTACCACGCGTCGCGGTACGAGATCGAGGTCCTGAACCCCAACGGGGCCACCCGCGGCATCTCGACCATCGACGTCGACGGGGTGCGCCAGTCCACCGCGGGCGGTAGCGTCCCGCTCACGGGCGACGGCGCCACTCACCGGGTGCGGGTCGTCCTCGGCTGAGCGGGCGGCCCTAGG
>Ga0210409_10006100_pt1 | contig 12576 bp, 9 predicted proteins | sample IncBWH17MmetaG_FD_161649 | JGI IMG/M metagenome (GOLD analysis project Ga0210409, IMG submission 161649) | Forest soil microbial communities from Barre Woods Harvard Forest LTER site, Petersham, Massachusetts, United States - Inc-BW-H-17-M | ecosystem: Environmental > Terrestrial > Soil >...
CCCAGGCGGCCTCAACAGTGCGCCGGTGTTCACGCCTGACGGGAAGTGGCTCGTCTACGCCCACGGTGACGAGGTCGGTACCGACCTGTTCGCGGCGAATCCGTTCTCGAATGATCCGGCGCGGCGCATCACGGTGGGCCATGGCACGGACAACACACAGCCCACCTTCAGTCCCGACGGCCAACAAATCGCGTTCACGTCGGGTCGCTCCGGACACCCGGAGATATATATTACCGACTTCGATGGGACGAACGCGGAGCTCCTGACGCCGTTCGAATTCGGAGGCGAGTTCTATCGTGAGGGTCCGGACTGGTCGCCCGATGGTCGGTCAGTGGCGTTTGGTTCGTGGATCGGTGGCATATTCCAGGTCGAGACGATCAGCCTCCGCGATCGCAGTATCAAGCAGCTCACGAGCGAAGGCCGCAACGAAGATCCATCATACGCACCGGACAGTCGCCACGTGGTCTTCACGTCGACGCGCTCCGGCGTGCATCAACTGTGGGTGCTGGATGTCGAGTCGGGCCGCGTGCGGCAGCTCACGTTCGGCAGCGAGGCGCGCCTCGCTGCCTGGTCGCGCGCGCTCGTGCCATCCCCATAAGGGGCGATTGAGTGTTGGTTTCCGTTTTCCTTTCTCTGGAGAGTAATGCAATGACCCGCGTGTCACGCGTCGTTCCCTTGAGTCTGATTCTGAGCGCGGCGGCGATAGCGGCGGCTGCCTGCGGCGGGAGTAAGCCGACCCCGGCGCCAACGCCGGCCGCGGCCGCGACCGCGCCGTCCGGCCCGAACACCGACAGTCTCGATCAGGCGCGCCGGGATTCGATCGCGCGCGCGCAGCGGATCGCCGACAGTCTGCGCGCCGAGCAGGATCGTCTCGCGGCCGGCGTGGCCGCCGCGCGGAATACGATCACGGCGATGATCTACTTCGATCTCGACAAGTCGGATCTGACGGATCAGGACAAGGCATCGCTCGATCAGAAGATCCCGATTCTCAATGCGAACGCCGGGCTCCGGATTCGCGTCGCCGGCAACTGCGATGAGCGCGGCTCCGACGAATACAACCTCGCCCTCGGCCAGCGCCGCGCCGCGGCGGCCAAGCGCTATCTCACGGATCACGGCGTCGATGGTGGTCGTATCGACGTGATCTCGTATGGCAAGGAGCGGCCGGTCGCCCAGGGACACGACGAGGGCGCGTGGGCACAGAACCGCAACGCTCAGTTCGAGATCACCGCCGGCGGCGATAACCTCCGGACGGCTGGTCAGTGACGCGATGGTGGATCTCCCCGGCCGTGATGCTCGCGGCCGGGGCCTGTTTCGCCACGCGCGAAGACGTGCGGCTGCTGCAGACGCAGCTGCAAGCGTACCAAACGCAGACGGCCCAGGCCGACTCGGCGCGCCGGGCGCAGCTGGATCGCGTCATCGAGCAACTCGGGTTGGTGACCGATTCGCTCGGCGACCTGGGCTCGCGAATGGCCAAGTTCCAGGGCGACGTCGAGGGCTCCGTCTACTCGATGGGCCAGCAGCTGATCCAGATTCAGGAGCTGACTGGCCAGAGCCAGCGACGCCTGCAGGAACTGCGGGCAGGCCTCGAGGTGCAGCGCGGTACGTTCTCGCAGGCACCTCAGCCTGGCCAGCCTCAAGCGGGCCAGCCGATGGCGACCACACCGGGCACGACTACTGGAGTGGACAGCGGCCGCGTGGCCACACCCCCGGCCGCGACCGCCGCCATGCCCAGCGGGGGAGCGGGAACGCCGGGCCCCAATGAGCTGTACCAGTTGGCACTGGATCAACTGCGGCGGGGTAGCACGGGTGCGGCGCGCTCGGCATTCAGCGATCTGCTCAAGCAGTACCCGAACGCGGACGTGGCGCCCGACGCGCAGTTCTATGTGGCTGACTCCTACGATCGCGAGGGGAACACCGCGGCGGCTGATTCGGTGTACCAGTTGGTCGTCCAGCGCTATCCGTCGTCCGAACGGGCGCCGACGGCGCTGTATAAGCACGGTCTGACGCTCATCACCGCCGGCAAGGTTCAGGCGGCACGGGCGGCGCTCCAGCAGGTCGTCTCGAAGTATCCGCGGTCGGACGAGGCGGTACTCGCCAAGGATCGGCTGCGTACCCTGAAGTAGTCGGGTCCGTCTAGGGTCGTATGCCGAAATCGTCGAAGCCTCGCACGCCAAGCGCCGAGATGCCGTTCCTCGATCACCTCGAGGAGCTGCGCTGGCGCATCATCTGGTCGCTCGCCGCGGTCGCGATCACGGTCGGTCTGTCGTTCTGGGCGCTCATCCAGTTCGACGTCATCAAGATCCTGTCGCATCCGATTCTGCCGTACCTTCCGAAGGGCCAGAAGCTCGTCTACACGCACCCGACCGACTCGTTCATGATCTACGTGACGATTTCGATCGTGCTCGGCGTGGTCGCCGCCTTACCGGTCGTGGTCTACCAGGCCTGGGCGTTTCTGGCGCCGGCGCTCTATGCGAACGAGCGGAAGATGGTGGTCCCGGTCGCAATTGGAGCCGCGATCCTGTTTCTCTGCGGCGTCACCCTGAGTTACTTCGGTGTGATGCCCCTGGCGCTCCAATGGCTGCTCAATTTCCAATCGGAGTCGCTGCAGCCGATGATCAGCGTGAAGGAGTATTTCGACTTCCTGTTCACGATGTCACTCGCGTTCGGCATCGCGTTCGAGCTGCCGATCGTGATACTCGTGTTGACCGCGCTCGGTCTCGTGACGCCGATGTTTCTGCGCAAGTATCGCCGCCACGCGATCGTGCTGTGCGTCTTCGTCGGCGCCTTCCTGACGCCCGGTGACCTCGTGTGGACGACGCTGGCCATGGCCGTGCCGCTCTACGTGCTGTACGAGTTGAGCATATTGCTGTCGGCGATCATCTACCGTCGCCAGCAGAAGGGCGAAGACGACGTGGAGCAAAAGCGGCTGTTGCCCGCGTGATCTGCGCTCGCGCGCTCGCGGCGGCGGCCTACGGCCTACTTCTCGCCGCGGTCGCGCCGGCTCGGCTGGCGGCCCAACAACCGGGGCAGCCACCGCCGAACCTCCCACAGCAGTATCCCAACAATCCGAACGCGCGTCGGTTCAATCGGGACTCGATCCGAGCGGATTCGATCCGCAAGCTCTACGCGGCCGACACGATCAAGCACACGGTGCACTGGGTCGAAGCCGACTCGATGACCAACCTGCTGCTCGACAAGGACGGATACTCGCACACGCGCTATCAGGGCCGCCAGGCGCACTTGGATGCCGAGAAACACGAGCTCCAGATCGAGGGCGAGCGCGGGGTCAACGTCGGCCGCGCGGCGGTCGACCGGGACACGACGGTCATTATCGGCAATACGATCCGCTACAATGATTCCCTGCAACTCGTCTATGCCAAGGGCGACACGATCGTGTTGCACGACCCGAAATCGAACGAGAGCGACGTTCTCTCATTCCAATCACTCACCTACGATGTCGCCTCCCATACGGCCCGCGTGACGTCCGTGTCAACGGACTACACGCAAAGCGGCCAGCGATGGTTCATCCAGGCCGAGAAGGCCGCCTATGTGGGTGACACGGTCAAGGGGCCGAAGGGTGGTCGCAACATCTTCTATGGCCTGACGGGTGACATCACCACCTGCGACGACTCATTCCCGCATTATCACATACGAGGCGGCGAGCTGAAGTACGTGTCCAAGCAAGTGCTGGTCATTCGCCCGGCGGTGCTGTACATCGCCGATGTCCCAATTCTCTGGCTCCCGTTCATGTTCCAGGATCTCCGCCGCGGTCGCCGCAGTGGGATCCTGACGCCGCGGTTCGGCTTCACGGAGCTCCTGCGTAATAGCCCGACCTATCGGCGTCACGTCGAGAACGTCGGCTACTACTTCACCATGGGCCAGTACGCCGACCTCACCGCTTGGCTCGACTGGCGCAGCGGCGCGCGCGCCGATGTCGGTGACCCGGGGTTCACGCAATACAACGGCGAGTTCCGCTATCGGTGGCTCGATCGCTTCTTGGACGGCGACATCGCCGTCAACCACCGGGATCAGCAGGATGGCTCGACGAACACCGCCCTCTACTGGAACCATCGCCAGGATTTCTCGCTGCACTCGCACCTGCAGCTCAATATCAACTACGTCACGAGCACGGTCGTCCAACAGAACTCCTATCTCAATCCGTACGCCGCGCTCGCCAACATCAACTCCCAGCTCAACTATCAGCAGGACTTCGGGCCCGCGTCGATGAGCCTCGGCGGCACGCAGACCCAGTACCCGGGTCAGACGCGACTCGATCGGACTTTCCCGACCTTGAGCATCACGTCGAAGCCGGTGAGTGCCGGCACCTGGCTCACGTGGTCGCCCTCATTCTCGGCGACGAACTCGCAGAGCTACGGCCTGGATCAGCCCGGCGACTTTGCCTACACCTACGGCGTCACCCAGCAAGGGCAGCTCGATTCGACGCTCCGCAATCGCGACACCCGGAACTCGTCGGCCTCGTTCGACACGCCGCTCAAGATCTTCGGGTTCAACTGGCGCAACTCGTTCCGCGTCCGGGATCAGTTCAACAATTACCCGGTGAATGACCAGATCTACGTCCCGGCGAAGACGTCCGCCGGACGGGACACGACGGTGGGGACTACGCGTACGTATCGCACGTCCTACGCGACCGCGCTCGATTGGGACACGGGCATCGACTTGCCGTCGATCTTCCAAGGCTCGTGGAACATCGTGCCGAGCGTCTCCGTGGTGAACGGCGACGGTCAGGCGCCGTTCCTCCAGCGCACGGAGCTGTCGGGCGATTCGTGGGTGAGCCAGTCCAAGAACCTCGTGTACGGCCTCTCGGTGTCGCCGACGCTCTTCGGCCTGTTCCCGGGGATTCTCGGGATCTCGCGCATCCGCCACTCGATCACGCCGACGCTCACGTTCGATTACGCGGCGCCGGCGCACACCAGTACCGCGTTCCTGCTCGCGAACGGCCAGAACCCCACCGGGTATCTGGGCAACCTGGCCCAGGAAGCGATGACCCTGGGGCTCTCGACGAACATCGAGGCGAAGTTCCGCGATGGTCCCGACACGGCTCCCGACAACGGGACGAAGATCAAGCTGATGTCGATCAACTTCGACCCTATCACCTGGGACTTCGCGCGCGCGGCCGCCACGCATCACACCGGGCTGACGAACCAGAGCTTCGGCTGGGATGTCCGCACCGACTTGATCCCCGGGCTCGACTTCCGCGAGTCGTACTCGCTGTTTCAGGGGAATCCGGAGAGCGACACGGCCGTGTTCAAGCCGTACCTCACCTCGATCAGCGCCTCCGTTTCGTTCGGCGCCAATTCGCACATCCTCGATCCCTTCAAGAAGCTGTTCGGCATCAAGGTCGAGCAAAAAAAGCCTGACAGCCTCGCGGGGCGTGATCCGTTCTTTCAGCAACAGGTTCAAGCGGGACACGTCGCCGGCCAGGGCGCCCAATACTCCCAGTACGCGATCCCGGCTACCGGGCAGGGGTGGAACGTGTCGCTCACGTTCACAGCGAATCAGCAGCGGCCACCGACGGGCAACACGTCGAACGCCATCGCGTACAACCCGGCTCAGGTCTGCGCTCAGTTTCAGGCCACGGATCCCAACCTTTATGCCCTCTGCGTGTACGAGAAGCAGCACGCCATCGCTCCGGATTCGCTCGGGAGCCTCAACTGTACGACACAGGCCTGCCCACAAGTGCTGATTCCGGCACAGCGGTCGCTCGCCGGGTCGCTGGCGTTCAACCTCACGCCGCGGTGGTCGGCGCAGTGGCAGACTACGTACGATTTCACGCGGCATAATTTCGCGAGCCAGGTGGTCACGTTGCAGCGCGATTTGCATGACTGGCGAGCGGTGTTCTCGTTCACGCAATCGCCGACGGGCAGTTTCGGGTTTACGTTCTTCGTCGCGCTCAAGGCCGAGCCGGCGCTCAAGTTCAACTATGATCGGACTTCGTATCGCGCTCCGCCGGGGTCTGGGTTCTGATCGACTCAGGGTTCTGATCGACGCTTCGCGTCGCTCGCTTCGCTTCGCCTGCGTTCCTGAGAGGCTCTCATCCCACTCGACCAGCGTCTCTTGCGCAGTGCCGCGAAGCGGCCTGCGTGGCCATTTCCTTGTCCCCTCCTGGGGACAGCGAGAAGAGTTAACGATGCCATCACCCCACGCGTCATAGGGTTAGACAGCACACCCTCGTGGCCCGAGGAGTGCTTATTGGCTGGCTAGCCTTTCCTTCCGAGGATTCTCGACATGATCCGCAAACGTCCGTGGCGCGCCGCCGGGGTTGCGCTCGCTGCGCTCGTCGCCGCGTGCAATAACAACAACAACGGCGTGCTGAACAACGTTGTTCCGCCGGGGCCGCCGACCGGCCTCGTGTATCAACTCAACCTGGGCGAGCAAATCGGCACCGACTCGGTCATCGAGCCAGGCGTGCTGCTCAGCTGGCTGCCGCCGAGCCCGGATTCGAGCGTGCAGGACTTCGTGGTCTACGGCACGGACAGCTCGGATAACGCGGGCTTTCTCCGCCGCGCGATCACGACCTCGGTCTCGTTCCACGATGCCGGCACGCCGCAGGCCCAGTACTACGTGACCTCACAAGACGTCAACGGAGTCGAGAGCGCGCCATCGAACGTCGTCCTCATCGACCCGACCGACACGGTGTCGGCGCCGTCGAATCTCACTGGAACGCCATTCGATTCCGCCACCGAGCTCCAATGGCCCGATAACTCCATTACCGGCGCCAACGGGAACCACTTCGATTTCTACCGCGTGTACTCGGATTCGGTGAGCGGCAACACGTGCATTGGCTCATCGACCGTGCTGGAAGGCCAGACCGTGTCCAACGGGTTCGTGATCACGGGCATCGCGAACGGTGTCCCACGGTGTTACTTCGTCACCGCAGTGACGAGGAGCGGACACGAGAGCGCGGGATCCCCGGCGATCATCGTCACCCCGAGCTCGTCTGACCCGCCATTCACGGCCGCTCGGATCCCCGGCAATTTCCCCGTGATCGCGCACCACCCGATCGTGCTGCATCGAGCCCACACGACGACACGTCTCTTAAGCGGCAAATAGCGCGGCGGAGCCGCGCCCTTGAATCGAGGGGGGCCACGTCTGAGCTTTTCAGATGATGGCCCCCTCCGAGACTGTCCTACTCGACGGCCGCTCTCTCACCGTCGACGAGGTATTCGCGGTCGCCACCGCGAGCACACCAGTCCGCCTGGCCGCCGAGGCACGCTCGCGGATGGAGCGCACGCGCGCGATCGTCGACGGCATCGTCACGCGCAAAGAAGTGGTCTACGGCGTGACGACCGGATTCGGCAAACTCTCCGAAATCGCGATCCCACTCGATCGCCTGGCTGACCTGCAGGTCAATCTGATCCGCAGCCACGCGGCCGGCGTGGGGCCCCTGATGCCCAAGCGCGAAGTCCGCGCGATGATGGTGCTGCGCGCGAACGTGCTGGCCAGCGGCTATGCGGGCGCGCGCCCGGCGCTGGTGGAGCTTCTGCTCGGGATGCTCAACGCCGATCTCCTCCCACCAATCCCGGAGCAGGGAAGCGTCGGCGCCTCCGGCGACCTGGCGCCGCTGTCCCATCTGGCGCTCGGCCTCATTGGCGAAGGCACGCTCTCGTACAACGGCGACTCTGGTCCAGCGGCACGGATGCTGGCCGCACACGGTCTCACCCCCGTCGTGCTCGGACCCAAAGAGGGCATCTCCCTCGTCAACGGCACGCAGGCCCACACGGGGATCGCCGCGCTGTCCCTCATCGACGCCCGACGCCTCTGGTTCACCGCGCACGTCGCGGGCGCGATGTCGCTCGAGGCGCTGCTCGGCACTCCCGTCGCGTTCGACGAGCGCATCCACCGCGCGCGCGGGCAGATCGGGCAGGCCGAGAGCGCCGCGGTGCTCCGCGGGCTCTTGGCGGACAGCGAGGTCCGCGAATCGCATCGGCTGAACGATCCGCGCGTGCAGGACGCTTACGCTTTGCGCTGCATGCCCCAGGTTCACGGACCCGTGCGCGATGCGCTCGACTTTGCCTCCGATATCATCGGGCGTGAGTTGAACGCCGCGACGGACAATCCGCTCGTGTTCGACGACGGCACGATGCTCTCGGGCGGAAATTTCCACGGCCAATCGGTCGGCATGATCCTCGACTATCTCGCCATCGCTCTCACGAACCTGGCGACGATGTCCGAACGCCGAATCGACCGCTTAGTCAATCCAGATCTCAATCAGGGCCTGCCGCCATTCCTTTCTCCGGATCCGGGCGTGCACTCGGGCTACATGATGGCCCAGGTCACGGCCGCGGCACTGGCCAGTGAGTGCAAAGTCCTCTCGCATCCAGCGAGCGTCGACACGATCCCCACCGACGGCGGTAAAGAAGACGTCGTCCCGATGGCGATGGGCGCGGCCACGAAGCTGCGCCGCGTCGTGCGCAACGTACAGCACGTGCTGGCGATCGAGCTCCTCTGCGCGGCCCAGGGTGTAGACTACCGCGCGCCGCTCGCGCCAGGCGTCGGCGTCCGCCGCGCTCACGCCAAGGTCCGTGAGCTCGTCGCCCCACTCGTCGAGGATCGCGTCCCGAGCGCCGATATCACGGCCTTGGCCGACGCGATTGCCGACGGCCACTTCGATTTCTCTTCCGTTTATGACCACGTTAGCGTCTGAGCAGGTCGTCCGCGCGCCGCGCGGCACCCAACTCTCCTGCCGCGGTTGGCAGCAGGAAGCGGCGATGCGCATGCTCATGAACAACCTCGACCCCGATGTCGCCGAGCGACCCGAGGATCTCGTCGTCTATGGCGGTACGGGCAAAGCCGTGCGCAACTGGGCCGCCTTCGATCGTACGGTGGAAACCCTCCGCCGACTCGGCGATGATGAGACCCTGCTGATGCAGAGCGGCAAGCCGGTCGCGGTGTTCCGCACGCACCCGGGTGCTCCGCGTGTGCTGATCGCCAACAGCAATCTCGTCCCGCGCTGGGCCAACTGGGATGAGTTCCGCCGCTTGGAAGCGATGGGCCTCACGATGTACGGCCAGATGACCGCCGGCTCGTGGATCTACATCGGCTCCCAGGGGATCGTGCAGGGGACGTACGAGACGTTCGGCGCCGTCGCCGCACGACACTTCGGCGGCACGCTCGCCGGGCGCTTCGTGTTGACCGGTGGACTCGGCGGCATGGGTGGCGCCCAGCCGCTCGCGGCAACCATGCACGGCGCGGCGGTTCTCGCCGTCGAAGTCGATCCGGCTCGCATCGACAAGCGCATCGCCACGCGCTACTGCGACCGCCGCACCGCGGATCTCGACGAAGCCCTGCGCTGGGTCGACGACGCCCGCCGTCGCGGGGTCGCGCTCTCGGTCGGTCTCGTCGGCAACACGGCCACGGTCCTGCCCGAGCTCGTGCGTCGTGGTATCACGCCGGATGTGCTCACCGACCAAACATCGGCGCACGATATGCTCAACGGGTACGTCCCGGCCGACATGTCCCTCGATTCGGCGGCCGCTCTTCGCTCCTCGCGGCCCGATGAGTACGTGCGGCGCTCCACGGAGTCAGCCGCCGCCCACGTTCGCGCCATGCTCGAAATGCAACGGCGCGGGGCGGTTTCGTTCGACTATGGCAATAATCTCCGAACGGTGGCGTTCGACGCCGGCGTAAAGGACGCGTTCAATATTCCGGGATTCGTGCCAGAATACGTCCGCCCGTTATTCTGTGATGGCAAAGGTCCATTCCGTTGGGTCGCGCTTTCGGGCGACCCGAGCGATATCTATCGGACAGACGCACTCGCGCTCGAGCTATTCCCGAACGACGCCCATCTAAAACGCTGGCTCACCCTGGCGCGCGAGAGAATTCAATTCCAAGGGTTACCGGCGCGTATTTGTTGGCTCGGCCAGGGTGATCGCGCCAAGTTCGGCGTAGCAATGAACGAGCTCGTCGCCAGGGGCGAGATCTCAGCTCCGATCGTGATCGGCCGCGACCATCTCGACACCGGCAGTGTTGCGTCGCCGTTCAGAGAGACCGAGGCGATGAAGGACGGCAGCGATGCCATCGCCGATTGGCCGATTTTGAACGCGCTGCTCAACGTCGCGAGCGGCGCGTCGTGGGTCTCGTTCCACCACGGGGGCGGCGTGGGCATCGGTAACTCGTTGCACGCCGGCCAGGTCATCGTTGCCGACGGAACGCCGCAGATGGCCGAGCGTTTGCAACGCGTGCTGACGAACGATCCCGGGATCGGCGTCGCGCGCCATGCCGATGCTGGCTACGAGATTGCGCAACGCACGGCGGCCGAGCAGCGGATCGATCTGCCGATGGCGTAGGAGTGCTGTCGTCGAGGTTCACGCCCTGGGATGTGCCCGTTTTCCTGGCGAAGCACGCCTGGCTGACCGTGCGGAAGCGTCCGATCCTCGTCAACTTCGAGGTCACGCTCCGCTGTAATGCGCGCTGCGGCTTCTGCAATTATTGGCACACGCCGGCCTCCACACGTGACGCCGAACTGCATTCGTTCGCCGAAGCGGCGCGGTTCTTCAACCCGCTCATGATCGCCTTCACGGGCGGCGAGCCGCTGCTCCGGCGCGATCTCGAGGACTTGGTCCGCGCAGTCACGCGCACCATCCGCGTCAAATACACGACGATCCTCACGCACGGCGGCCTGCTCACCGTCGACCGCGCAAAGTCGCTCTGGGACGCGGGAATCAACCAATTCAATATCTCGCTCGATTTCCTCGACGGCCGACACGACGCCGAGCGAGGGATTCCTGGCCTGACCGAGAAAATTCTCTCCACGATCCCGCGCCTCCGCGCCGCGGGCATCGATAGTATCCGTTTCAACACGGTGATCCGAAACGACAACCTCGACCAGTTGCTGCCAATCGTCCACCGGGCCGCGTTGCTAGGGTGCGGGGTGAACTTCAGCACGTACACGTCATTCAAGAACGGAAATGCACATCCCGTCCTCGGCTCCAACGAGACGCTCGATGCGGTGATCGCCGAGCTCCTGGCGTACAAACGCCGCCGCCGCGGCGTGATCACGAGCTCGGACTATTATCTCGCACAGATCCCGCGCTATGCGCGCGGCGAGTTGCGCGAGCCGTGCCAATCGGGCATACGCACGATCCATATCGACCCCACAGGTCGCGTGAAACGTTGTCCCGATTTCCCGACCGATGGGCACTGGACTGAGTATGCGGGCTACCAGCCGATCGATTGCAATGCTTGCTTCTACGCCTGTCGCGGCGAGGCGCAAGCGCCGGTCGGTCTCTCCCGAGTCCTCGACGTGATCGCGTGACCGATTTGCTATTCGTGGACGCGGCCCAGGTGGTCACCTGCGCCGGTCCCGCTCGCGCGCGGCGCGGCGCCGAGATGTCGTCACTGGGCACCCTGACCGGCGCCGCGGTCGCGGTCCGTGACGAGCGGATCGTCGCAGTCGGTCCGCAAGATGTGTTGTCGCGGGACTATCCCGGCGCCGACCGCATCTCCTGTGGTCGTGGCGTTCTCTTACCAGGGTGGGTCGACTCTCACACCCACGCCATCTTCGGCCGCCCGAGATCAGACGAGCAAGAGCTGCGCGCCGCGGGCGCCAGCTACATGGAGATCGCCCAACGAGGCGGTGGCATCCACGCGTCGGTTCGAGACCTCCGTGGCCGATCAGAAGACGAGCTGTTCGCACTGGCCGCGAGTCGGCTACGACGGTTGGCGGCATATGGGACCACGACGGTCGAGGTGAAGTCAGGCTATGGACTGACCGTAGAGGATGAGCTAAAAACCTTGCGGGTGATCGCGCGCCTGGCGGCGTCGCAACCGGTACGGCTGGTCCCCACATGGCTAGGCGCCCACGAGATCCCGCAAGAGTATCGCGCGAGCCCAGCGGGTCGTAACGACTACGTGGACCTACTCGTCAACGAGATGCTCCCTCGCGTGGTCGCCGGTCGTCTCGCGCGGTTCGCCGACGTTTTCTGCGAACCAGGCGTATTCACGGTCGCCGAGAGCCGAAGGATCCTGACAGCGGCGAGAGAGGCTGGCCTGGGCCTCAAGCTGCACGCGGACGAGCTGGAGCCGTCGGGCGGCGCCGAGCTCGCGGCGCAGTTGGGGGCGACATCGGCGGACCATCTGGCGGCAATCTCGGACAGCGGCGTGGCGGCGTTGGCGGCATCCAACACGGTCGCCACCCTGTTGCCCGGCACCATGTTGTTTTTGGGACGTAGATCACAAGCGCCGGCGCGAGCCTTGATCGAAGCGGGGGTGCCCGTCGCGCTGGCCACCGATTTCAACCCGGGAACGTCTCCAACGCCGAATCTGCCGTTGATTTTGACCCTCGCCGTGAGTCAGTTGCGACTGACCGTGGCCGAAGCGGTGATCGCCGGGACCGTAAACGGCGCGGCGGCGCTAGGTCTCGCTGACACGATCGGTCAGATCGCCCCTGGATTCTCGGCCGATCTCGCGCTCTACGAGATCGAGGATGTCAGAGAACTGCCGTACTGGTACGGGGACCGCCGCTGCCGGGCGTCATGGGTGCGGGGCAAAGCTTGTGACCAGTTTGACTTAACCGTACGTTAAGCAGTCTATATATCAACCCATGTCGAACGCTCT
>Ga0210409_10006101_pt1 | contig 12575 bp, 9 predicted proteins | sample IncBWH17MmetaG_FD_161649 | JGI IMG/M metagenome (GOLD analysis project Ga0210409, IMG submission 161649) | Forest soil microbial communities from Barre Woods Harvard Forest LTER site, Petersham, Massachusetts, United States - Inc-BW-H-17-M | ecosystem: Environmental > Terrestrial > Soil >...
AGGCGCTCAAGGACAGCTGCCGCGAATACGATTACGTGGCTCGCATGGGCGGCGACGAATTCGTGGTCATCTCTCCGGGCCTCGGTGCCGATGCCTCCGGCAAAAGAGCCGAGCAGATGCGTGCCCTTGCCCGCCATGCCGGCCAGGAAGTTTGTAACGAGGAGATCCTCTCCCTAAGCGTAGGACGAGCGGTCTTCCCCGACGACGGGAACGACGCGGAACAGCTTCTCTCCGAAGCGGACCGGCGCATGTACATCGAGAAGCAGAAGCAGCTCGCCTACAAAGACCGGCGCGCCCACCCTCGCATGAAGTGCCGTGTCACCATCGAACTCAGCACCGAAGCTGGCGGCGTCCCCGTTTTCGCCAACCTCACCGACATCAGCATGGGCGGATGCTACATCGAGACCAGCAACATCCTCAGCCCGGGCAGCAAAATTAAGCTGAACTTTTGCATGGACGACCCCAGCCTATCTACCGAAGGCTTCGTCACTCGTATGGACCCCGGTTCCGGAGCCGCTGTGCAATTCCGCGAACTGAACCGCGAAGCCCGCGAACGCATGTTCCGCGTTCTCGAATTCGTCCAGAAGACGACTACTTTCTACAACAACCGCTACCTCGACAGCCTGACAAAGAACTGAGACTCGTCATTGGTGTTGAATTTTCTCCGCGAACTCAGCGGATGTCTCAGCGCTCTCTGCGTTTAAGCTTTTTGGTACCCCCCGCGGCTTGATGCGAGTCGCGTGCGCCCTTAGACTTAAGAGAATGCATGTTCACGTCCATGGCCACGGCAGCCCCACGCGCGTTCTGAAGATTTCGCTGGGAGTGACCCTCGCCTATATCGTGCTGCTGGTGGTGGCCGGAGTCCGCGCCCACTCCCTGGCGCTCCTCTCCGAGGCCGGACACAATCTCTCCGACTTCCTTGCCCTGGCGCTTTCGCTGGTCGCCGTCTATCTTCAATCTCGTCCCGCAAGTTCCACGAAAACCTTCGGCTACCATCGGGCCGGGGTCCTGGCCGCGCTGGTCAACGCTACCTCGCTGGTCGCCGTCTCGTTCTTCATCTTTTATGAAGCCTTCAAGAGACTGCAGCACCCCGAGCACGTCCAAGCCAGCGTGATGATGTGGGTGGCAGCCGCGGGAGTAGTGATGAATGGCGCAATCGCTCTGCTGCTCTATCGTTCCGGCGGCGATGTGAACATTCGCAGCGCCCTGCTCCACGAAGTCGGCGACACCCTCTCCACCGCCGCCGTCATCGCTGGAGGCTGGGCCATCCTGCTCACTGGCAATTATTGGATTGACTCCGTCCTGTCGGTAGCGATCGGCGTGCTGATCCTGTGGTCGGGTTTTGGCATCGTCCGCGAGACGCTCAACATCCTGCTGGAAGGCACGCCTCGCGGCATGAAGCTCGAGAAAATCGAACTAGCGATCCGCACGGTCGCCGGAGTGAATGATGTCCACGATCTCCACGTCTGGAGCATCGGATCTGAAACCCACGCGCTTTCGTGCCACATCTCGATCGCCGACATCCCGCCATCGGTCAGCGAACGCATCTTGCGCGACGTGAAGGAACGCCTGTTGCGCGACTTCCGCATAGACCACACGACCATTCAGTTCGAGCATGCGGTCTGCGAGACAGCTCACGGTTGCGTAATTCCGGTGGTCGAGAGTGAAGAACACCACCATCACAGCCACTGAGCGCGTGTTACGGAAACGGGAGCACACCGAGTGGTTCGAAGAATCGCACAGGACACCGGCAAGAATCTCTATTCGTTGGACGCGGGATCGTGGCGGATCAATCTAGGCTGCGCCTCTCTGTCGGGTGGCGATGCTGGAGCGGCGATCTGTCGAAGATGTGCGAGGAATTCGTCGAATTCAGAACTGGAGACGGCTGCTTCTGCTCGGCCCGGCAGGATGTCGTCGATCTCCTGACGAAGCATATTTAGCCGCTCCGGAAGTGGTGGAAACGGACTGAAAGCCTTCGACAATGTTGTGCTTGGGTCGCGTTCCCAAAGCGATTGAACTGCGCTGAGAAAGCAGTTCGTGTCGTACCCGGACTTGTAGACGTATTGAATCCCGAAATAATCGGCCTGGAGTTCGAAGTCGCGCTGAAATTTCATCAACCCTAACGTCGGGACAGACAGGTCATTCCCGGACGGAGCGTGGGGAAGGCCGTCGAGGTTGATCACCGGAATGCTCGCGACTTGCATCAGCGTCGCTCGTGTCTGCAGCTGCGCAACAGAGTGCATTGCGGTATGAGCGATTCCCCGCGCTACCACGCTCGCAAGTTCTCCCTCGCTTTGCAGCTTCAGGAGAAGCCCAGTCGTCAGATAAAGATGCCCGCCCCACAGGGTGAATGCGCCCGCATCATTCCTTCGAATGAGACGAACCGTGATCGGCATGTCGGCATCGGAGTTCTGCACGATGCGCTGCGCTACCTGGTCGATGTAAGCGCTGATGGCAGCGTCTTTCACGATGTCAACTTTCTGCTCGATTGCTGTGGCGTATTTGCCGGCGATTTCCTTTTCTTTCTCAGTCGAGTACCAGTTTCCCACCGAAAGGCCGTTGAAAAGCTTCCGGTACCCGATTGCGTCGATGTCGCACGCGGGCTCTTTGCACTTGTGGCTGGATGAGCCGAAGGCGGAACTCACGTGAAGGGCTGACGTGAGCGCGAAGATAAGGTAGAGGACTGTTGTCGTGGTGGCTCTCACGGGTTTCCTCCATTCTTGGGTGCCCGCCGGGACGCCGCACTGCTACGCACGGCTACAAGTCTACTGCTGATTCTCGTAAATCTCCTTCGCCCGCTCAATCGTATCCGCATCTTCCGCCGACTTATCCGGCCGCAGCCGCATGATCCTTGGAAAGCGCAGCGCATACCCGCTCTCATGCCGCTCCGAGCGCATCATGTTGTTGAACGCCACTTCCAGCACGACCTTCGGCTCGACGACCCGCAGAAACCCTTGATCTTCAATCGTGTGTTCCAGGAACCATTTCGTCATTTCGGCAATCTCGGCATCGGTGAGCCCGGAGTAGGCTTTCCCGATATTCACCAGTCGGTCGCCATCCCAAACGGCGAACGTGTAGTCGCTCAACACGCCAATCCGCTTCCCGTGTCCATACTCGACGGCCGTCACGACCACGTCGAGCGTGGCCAGTTCGCGCTTCATCTTCAGCCACGACTTCCCGCGCTTCCCCGGCGAATAAGCCGACTCGAGATCCTTAATCATCAGCCCTTCATTCCCACGTGCCCGGGCCGCCACAAAAAGCTGTTCAAGTTCTTCAGGTGAAGTAGCGCGAAAGACGGGCGCGCGAATGATGCCGGCGTCAGTCCGTGCTTCCTCTTCCATCTCAAAGGCAAGGTTCCCCTGTGCTGCTCTGTGCCCTCTGTGGTGAGTGTTTTTCCGCGGCGCAGCAAGCAGCGAATCCAACGCTCGTGCCCGCTCCCGCAAAGGCCGCTCAAGCATCAACTGCCCGTCAGCGTACAGCACGTCGAACACGAGATACGCCACCGGATTCTCACGCAGCATTTTCTCGCTGACCTTCTTCCGTCCTAGTCGCTGCTGTAGCACGCTAAACGGCCGCGCCCGCCCAAGATTGTCGGCCCTAGCCTCGCCTTCGTCTGACGCGGGTTCATCCACGACGGCCTGCGCCGCCTCCAGCCGCGGCGGATATTCCCACGCCACAATCTCCCCATCGAGAATCGCATCCTGAGGCAGTCCAGCTAGCGACGGCGGCAGCTCCGGAAACGATTCCGTGATCTCATCCCGCGTCCGCGAAAAAATCCGGACCTCCCCGTCCGAAACATGGGCCTGCGCCCGAATTCCGTCGTACTTGTCCTCCACCGCCGCTTCGGAGAAGTAACTCAGCCCTTCTTCCGTCGATTCCACCGGACTCGCCAGCATGAACCCCAAAGGACGAAACAGCCGCATCCGCGCCTCACTCAGCCGGCCCCCGGCCGCGAGTCGCACAGTCTCCCCGATATCGCCCAACAGCATGTTCGCGCGCTGCACCTCGGCTGGTGTGCTTCGGTAAGCCTTCGCAATCGCTTCCTCCACCAGACTCTCTTTCAGCCCGATCCGCAGATCCCCCGTCATGATCTTCACGATGTACTTGGCCTCAAGCGGAGTCGCTCGCGAAAGCAGTTGGCGAACGATCTCTGTCTTTGCCGACGCGCCTCGGGCCGCCGCGATCTGCCGAAACAGAGCTCCGACCTCGAGCACGCCCAAGCCCTGACCGGGGCGCTGCGGCAGCAAATCTCCCGCGACCGCTCCCATATCGCCCAGCCGCCGGTACGACACGGTGAGTTCGCCCTCTTGCCTTCCCGCAAGCTCGGCGACGATTGCCCAAAGCGATCGCCCGCCGACTTGCAGCGTCGTTTCCTCCCAGGCGGGAAAGGGACGTCCCGAAAGGAATACCGACGAAACCGCGGCCTCATCCGTTGTACGCGCGCGAAGATGCTCGGCAACCAGGGCGGTCTTCTGCAGCTTCTTGGTGGTCGCTGCGATAGCCTCACAAGTTGTAGCAAGTTGCTGCATGGATCTTTCTTGACGAACTCTTCTCGTCAAACACGGGAACGATTTGCTCCGCGCTCTCTGGCGGATTCCTCAGCGATCTCTGCGATTTAACTTTTTTTTCTTACCGCAGAGATCGCCGAGAACCACCGCTGAGAACGCCGAGAGGATTGAAAACGCACCACTTACGCCCTCAACTCCCAATCCTAAATCAGGCTACCCTGTGATAGGCTATGAGTTGCGTCTGTGTGTGTTCGGGAGCATCTAACAATCGTGCGTTTCTTGCGGAATTATCTGCGATTTCTGGCTGCGATCCAGCTACTCCCCGCCCTTGAGAGCGGAGAAGAAACCCTGGTCGGCGGCCAAGCCGTGCTTGAGGGCGTCATGATGCGCTCTCCGCATGCCTGGGCAATCGCCTGCCGCAAGCCATCGGGGGAAGTCGTCACCCTGAGCGAACCGCTCGAACGCCCCTCCGAAAAGCATAAATGGATGGCTTGGCCGGTCGTCCGCGGCGTAATGACGCTGGGCTACGCCATGACGCTAGGTTACCGCGCCCTCCGCTTCTCCGCGAGCGTAGCGATGGAAGACGTAATGAGCACAGACCATGTGGTAACAGACCGTGTGGCGACGGGCGCCTCGCCCGTCCCGCCGAAGCGAAGCGAGGCGGAAGTTTCCGGGACGCCGGCCGCTTCAACGCAAGGCCGCGAGAAAGCCGCCGCCATCAGCGGCTGGCTAGCCGCCGTCAACGTGATCATCTCCATCGCCTTCTTCATCTTCATGTACAAGTACATCCCCCTGCTGGCGGCAACAGAGCTCAAGAAGATCGACCCCGCCCTGGGCGGACGCATCGCCTTCAACCTGGTGGACGGCGTCATTCGCCTCGGCCTGTTCCTGCTCTTCATCTGGGGCGTCTCGCTCTGGAAAGATATCCGCCGCGTCTACGAGTATCACGGCGCCGAGCACAAAACAGTTTTTGCCTTTGAGAACGGAGACCCGCTCACCACCGGCGCTGTTCAGAAATATCCGACATTCCATCCCCGCTGCGGAACCAGCTTCCTGATGACGGTCATGCTGATCTCGATCGGCTTCTACATGCTGGTCCCGTTCACCACGTTCTGGGCGCGTTTCGCCTCGCGTATCGCGCTGCTGCCGATCATCGCCGGCGTCTCGTACGAGATCATCCGCTTCGCCGCCAAGCACCGCGGATCCCTCTTCGCCATGATGACCGCGCCCGGCCTCTGGCTCCAGCGCATCACCACCAAGCCTCCGTCCGACGAGCAGGCCCAGTGCGCAATCACAGCACTAGACCAGGCCATGTCGCTGGAAAAAGAGCGCGGCGGCGAATTAGTGATTGCCTAGCGGTCCCGCCGCGAATACTTTCTCTCAGTCTCTTCCACAACTAAAATCGTAGAGACGTAACTTGTTACGTCTCTGCCGCCCGCGCGATAGTCGTTCCGCGGCGCAAACCGAGACTTAGCAAGCCAAGTCTCTCCGAAGGTCGGTCGCCATGTTTGAAAGATTGGACCAAATCGAAGCCCGTTACGAAGAGCTGACCAACGCTCTCGCCTCGCCCGATATCGTCAACGATTCGGCGCGATACCAGAAGACTGCCAAGGCCCACGCCGAGATCGCCCCCATCGTGGAGAAATATCGGGAGTACCGGGACCTGACCAAGGGGATTGCCGAGAGCAAGGCGGTCTTGGCCGATGAAAAAGATCCCGATATGCGCGCCTATGCTCAGGAAGAGCTCGATAGGCTGCAAGCCCGTGTTACTGGTGCGGAAGAGGAGTTAAAGGTCCTCCTCCTCCCCAAAGATCCCAACGACGAAAAGAACGTCATCCTCGAAATCCGCGCCGGTACCGGAGGCGACGAAGCCACGCTCTTCGCCGCCGAAATCTTCCGCATGTATACCCGCTATGCCGAGACGCAGCGCTGGAAGGTTGAGGTCTTATCGTCGTCAGAGTCATCGGCTGGCGGCCTGAAGGAAGTCATCGCCATCATCGAAGGCAACCGCGTCTATTCGCAGCTGAAATATGAAAGCGGTGTGCATCGCGTGCAGCGTGTGCCTGCCACCGAGCAGCAGGGACGCGTCCATACATCCGCCGTCACCGTCGCCGTGTTGCCTGAAGCCGAAGACGTCGACATCAAAATTGAAGCTAAAGACCTACGCATTGACACGTTCTGCTCCTCCGGCCCCGGCGGCCAGTCTGTGAATACGACGTACTCTGCGGTGCGCATCACGCACATTCCCACCAATACGGTGGTCAGCTGCCAGGACGAAAAGTCGCAGATCAAGAATCGCGAAAAAGGTATGCGCGTGCTGCGCTCGCGCCTCTACGAAATCGAAATGGAAAAGCAGCAGCAGGCCCTTGCTAAAGAGCGCAAGGCCATGGTGGGCTCGGGAGACCGCAGCGAAAAAATCCGCACCTACAACTTCCCCCAGAACCGTCTCACCGACCACCGCATCGGCTTCACGATTCACCAACTCGAAGCGGTGATGGATGGCAAGATCCAACCGTTAATCGAAGCCCTGATCACGCACTATCAGGCCGAGAAACTGAAGCAGGAAGCCGCCAGCGTTGTTTAGGGGAGAACGTGGGCGCACCGGCCCGCGAAGCAGGAGAGAATGCCGGAACTCGACGCGACGCTGAGCGCAGTCCTTGCTGATCGCTACTTCGCGAACCTCGCGCGTGTACGCGAACTCGCCGCACGGCTCACCGAAAAGCAGTTCTGGAGCAAGCCCTTTTCCTACGGCAACAGTTTCGGTCATCTGGTCCTGCACCTGACCGGCAACCTGAACTACTACATCGGAGCCCAGATCGCGAACACCGGCTACGTGCGAGACCGCGCTCGCGAATTCACCGAGCCAAATCCTCCATCGAAGGAGGAAGCTTTGAAGGGACTGGACCACGCAGTGGCGATGGTGATTCAGACGATTCGTGCCCAATCGCCGGAAGACTGGTCGAAGCCATACTCGGGCGTCGGCACCAACTGCAGCAATCGGCTCGACATGACCGTGCAATGCGCCGCCCACATGCAACACCACATCGGCCAGATGATTTATCTCGGCTATGAATGGCAGAGACGGCCAGGTCAGTAAGCAACCAGCGCGGTGGTTTTCTCACCTAACAGCCCTATGCCGAACCCAAGAACGGGTTCTCTTCTCGCACTTGCGGGATTTGGCTTGGCCACCGTCGGAGCCGCCTGGTATGGCGCCCGCTACAACCGCGGCAATCGCGACGGCTGGTACCGAGATCTCCGCAAACCCAGTTTCACTCCACCCGACAAAGTCTTTCCGGTTGCTTGGACAACGTTGTATGCGCTGATTGCGTATTCAGGATGGCGCGTCTGGAGCGCCGCCCCTTCGCGCCAACGCGATGCCGCCCTGCGCCTCTGGATCTCACAACTAGCTGCCAACGCCCAATGGTCGAAACTGTTCTTCGGCCAGCGTCGTCCAACATTAGCGTTGGCTGACGTTTTCGCGCTGGAAGGTAGCATCATCGCCTACATCGCCGCCGCCCACAAAGTCGACCGCGCCGCCGCGTACGCGTTCCTTCCGTATGCCGCCTGGGTCGCCTTCGCGACCGTCCTTAACGCGGAAATCCTTCGCTTGAATCCACAAGTGAGCTAGAGCATTACCCGATACGAGCAAAGGCACTCCTCCGTTTGTGAAACGGCTGATCGCGCGATGTCAGGTTCCCAACTGAGAACTGCCCATCCCTCTGTGGTGAAATAGCTGTGTGCATCTGAAAGACTCCCTCTCCAAGGCTATCGCCCGCCTCACCGCCGAGAACGTTCCGTCCCCCCGCTTGAACGCCGAGTTGCTGCTAATGTTCACCCTGAGCTGCGACCGCGCGTATCTGTTCGCGCATCCAGAGCGCAACCTTTCAACGGAAGAAGAATCCAGTTATGAATCCGCGCTCGCCGACCGCGTCCGCGGCGTCCCCGCCCAGTACATCACGGGCCACCAGGAATTCTGGGGCATGGACCTCATCGTCACCCCCGCGGTGCTGATCCCGCGCCCCGAGACAGAACATCTAGTGGAGAGTGTCCTCGAAATTCAGACCTCAGGCGTCAGGCCTCAGACCTCAGACCAAACATACCCTGAGGTCCGAGGTCCGAAGTCCAAGGTCCGGGTCGTCGACGTAGGCACCGGCTCGGGCTGCATCGCGTTGGCACTCGCGAAAGAGTTGCCCCACGCGGAGATTCACGCCACTGACATTTCTGCCGACGCGCTGGAAATCGCCCGTGCCAACGCCGCCCGCCATCAACTCGACCGCCGCATTCACTTTCGTCAAGCGGATCTACTCGAAGGCCTGAAGCGGGACTTTGATTTTGTGGTCTCGAATCCACCCTATGTCGGCGAATCAGAAGAGGATCAGGTGCAGTTAGAGGTTCGCAAGTTCGAGCCGCGCAAAGCGGTTTTCGCTGGGCCGAGAGGAACCGAAGTGATCGCCCGCCTAATCCCGCAAGCCAGGAAAATCCTGCATCCCGCCGGATGGCTCATCATGGAAATCAGCGGCACAATCGCGAAAGAAGTCCGAAAATTATTGGACGGCTGGGAAGAGGTGCAAATCAAACCCGATCTGCAATCAATCCCCCGAGTAGCGATTGCGAAAAAGCCGAAGATCGACAACCGAAGACCTTAGATCTAGGCTCTATGGCACCCAATTCATGACTGGTCACTGGTTACTGAGCACTGACCCCTGGCCCCGATCTACCGCCGGACCGCAGCCGGCTGAATTTCGTCGACATCGACAATATCGGTCGGATATTTCCCGGTATAGCAGGCCGAGCAATACGAGATCTTCTCTCCCTCGCCGCAAGCCTTCTTCAGGCCCTCGAGCGAAAGATAAGACAGCGAATCCGCGCCAATATACTCACGAATCTCGTCCACCGACTTATTGGCTGCGATCAGCTGCTTCCGCGACGGAGTATCGACACCGTAGTAACAAGGCGAAATCGTCGGCGGACACGAAATGCGCATGTGCACTTCCTTCGCGCCGGCATTGCGGATCATGCGTACAATCTTGCGGCTTGTAGTTCCGCGCACAATCGAGTCGTCGATCAGAACCACCCGCTTGCCTTCCAGCAGCGACCGCACCGGATTCAGCTTCAACCTTACGCCAAAGTCGCGCACCTTCTGGCTCGGCTCGATAAACGTTCGTCCCACGTAGTGATTGCGAATCAGTGCGAAGCGGAACGGGATCCCACTCTCCGCCGCATATCCCACCGCAGCGGTTACGCCCGAGTCCGGCACCGGCACGACGAGATCAGCGTCCACGCCGGCTTCCCGCGCCAACTGCCGCCCCAATTCCTCGCGGCTGGTCTGCACCGGCCGCCCGAAAACCAGACTATCCGGCCGCGAAAAATACACGTGCTCAAAAATGCAGCTCGATTGCGGCGCGGCGGTCGAATAGAACCGCGAACTGACTCCCTCCGCACTGACGATGATCAACTCACCCGGCTTCACATCGCGCACGTACTCCGCACCGATCAAGTCAAACGCACAGGTCTCGGAGGCGAACACAATCGTGTCCCGCTTCTGCCCCTCTACGGCCGGAATGCGTCCCATGGCCAGCGGCCGAAAGCCGCGCGGATCGCGCACCGCAAAGATCCGGTCATTGCTCATCATCACCAGCGAAAACGCGCCTTCGACCCGACGCAACGCGTCCGCCATTGCCTCGGGCAGCGTGTGCTCCTTCGACAGCGCGATCAGGTGAACGATGACCTCGGTATCGCTGTTGGTCTGAAAGATCGACCCCTGGCTCTCCAGCCGCGCGCGGACCGTCGTGGCATTCACCAGGTTGCCATTGTGCGCCACCGCAATCGCGCCCTTATTCGATTGCACCAGGATCGGCTGCGCATTGAGCAGCGCCGAGTCGCCCGCGGTGGAATAGCGGGTATGCCCAATTGCCAGCGTCCCGCCCAGCTTCGATAGAACTTCCTCGGTGAAGATTTCTGCCACCGAACCCATCGCCTTGTGCGCGCGTGCAGTCAACCCGTCGGACGTGACGATTCCCGCCGATTCCTGACCGCGATGTTGCAGCGCGTGCAGGCCAAGGTATGCAAGCTTCTCCGCCTCAGAATGGGCGAAGATCGCCACCACACCGCATTCATCACGAAATTTGTCAGGAATCTGCATTTAGCCCTTTTTAGCCCTCAGCCTTTTAGCCCTTAGCTCAAAACGTCCGATCGTCCTCTGTGGTGAGAGCTTTTAACGCTAATCCGCCGCCACCAACTCCGGATCCGTCCGCAAAGCCGCTTCCAGCGCACCCTCGTAAGCCGCGCTCAACTCCCCAACTGTAGCCGAGACGACGGCCTTTCCGTCCAACGAAATTTCCAACTTCTCTGGAATGGTTTCCCCGATCACGTCCCCCGCAATCCCGTGCTTCCCCGCTACTTCTTTGATTCGCGCCACGCTCCCCGGGTCGCAAGAGACAAGCACCCGACTGGCATCCTCGCCGAACAGCGCATACTCGGCAAACAGCCCGCCAGACGCCAGATTCACGCGCGCTCCCACTCCCGCCGGAAACGCCTTTTCTGTCAGCGCGACTGCGATTCCGCCATCGGAGCAGTCGTGCGCCGAATCCACCATTCCTGCCCGTACCAGCTCGATCACCGCCCGTTGCAGCGCAGCTTCCTTCTCCAGATCAAGCTCCGGCGGATATCCCCACAGCGCTCCCAGAATTTCCTTCGCGTACTCCGAAGATCCAAACTCGGTCTTCGCATCGGTGATATCCCCCGCTTCGCCGCCGCGCAATAGCACAATCGTGCGTCCGGATGCGGCGAAGTGCATCTTCACCGTCTTGTGCACGTCCTCAAGAATTCCCACCACGCCCAGCACCGGCGTCGGATAGATTCCCTCGCCCAAAGTCTCGTTATAGAAGCTGACGTTGCCGCCAGTAATCGGGATTTCCAACTCTTCGCAAGCCTTGGTGATGCCGTCGATCGTCTGCGAGAACTGCCACATGATGTGCGGCTTCTCGGGATTGCCGAAGTTCAGGCAATTTGTCGCTCCCACCGGAGTTGCCCCCGACAAGGCCACTTTGCGCGCTGCCTCCGCGACCGCGTGCTCTGCTCCCAGCTTCGGATCCAGATAACACCACCGCCCGTTTCCATCGAGCGCCATTGCCAGCCCACGCTCCGTGCCCTTGATGCGAATCACCCCGGCATCCCCCGCCCCCGGCGCCTCGACGGTATTCGTCTGCACCATGTGGTCATACTGCTGCCACACCCAGCGTTTCCCGCAGATATTCGGCGAAGCGAGAAGCTGCTTCAGGTGCGAAGTGTGGAAGGGCACGGCTTCAGCCGTGCCGTTACCGTTTGAATGAAAGCTGGGCTTCAGCCCCTGCCACACTGCTTCCGGTATCTCCCGCGAAACCTGCGGCTCCCACCGCGCCAAAGGCCGCTTGTAAAGCGGCGCCTCATCAGTCAGCGCCGGATTCGGAATCTCCGCCACCACTTTCCCGTGTTCGAGGACGCGCAACTTGTTGTCGGTTGTGACCTTGCCGACTTCAACCGCATCGAGCCCCCACTTCTCGAATACGCGGAACACTTCCTCCTCGCGCCCCTTCTGCGCGACCAGCAACATGCGCTCCTGCGACTCGCTGAGCATGATCTCGTACGGAGTCATGCCGGTCTCGCGCTGCGGTACACGATCGAGCTCGATCTCAATTCCTACGCCCCCGCGCCCGCCCATCTCGCAAGTCGAGCACGTCAGCCCGGCGGCGCCCATGTCCTGAATGCCGACAATCGCCCCGGTCTGCATCGCCTCAAGACAAGCCTCAAGCAGCAACTTCTCCAGAAACGGATCCCCCACCTGCACATTCGGCCGCTTCGCCTCCGAAGCCTCGCTGAATTCCTCGCTGGCCATGGTCGCGCCATGAATCCCATCGCGCCCCGTCTTGGCGCCCACATAGATCACCGGATTGCCTTGGCCCGCAGCCCGTGCATAGAAGATCTCATTCTTCTTCACGAGTCCGAGAGCGAACGCATTCACCAGCGGATTGCCCGAGTAGCAAGGCTCAAACTTCGTCTCGCCGCCGAGGTTGGGCACCCCAAAGCAGT
>Ga0210409_10006102_pt1 | contig 12574 bp, 13 predicted proteins | sample IncBWH17MmetaG_FD_161649 | JGI IMG/M metagenome (GOLD analysis project Ga0210409, IMG submission 161649) | Forest soil microbial communities from Barre Woods Harvard Forest LTER site, Petersham, Massachusetts, United States - Inc-BW-H-17-M | ecosystem: Environmental > Terrestrial > Soil >...
CGCGAGACTTTGCTAAAACTTCCCGGACAGTCCGTTGAGGGATACCCCGTGCCTCCGCGTGTCATGCTTTCCCTCCACGACTTTGAGCGCACGCCGGATTTGCCTCGTAGCATGAATCCTCCGGCACACGTCGGCGTGGATGCCGTTAAGATTGCGGCCGAGGCGCGGAGTATCCAAGACAGCGTCCGCCTCTTGCGCCTGGCGCGGAATTCGAGAAATCTTATCGCCGTTCCCATGGGCGAGATCGGTTTGCCCGCGCGAATCCTTGCATTGCGCGAGGGAAGTGCGCTGACTTATGCGCCCGTTGCTACGGCGACCGCCCCCGGCCAGGTTTCCCTCGACGAAATGAAACGCCTTTACCGCGCGCACCTTCTGACGCGCCGCACGCGGGTGTACGGGGTCATCGGCGATCCCGTCGGTCACTCCCTTTCACCAATACTGCACAACACAGGTTTCATGGCACGCCATGTGGATGCCGTCTATCTTCCGTTTCTTGTGCATGAGCTTCGCGATTTTCTGGCTGCCGTTCCCGAATTTGGGGTCCGCGGATTTAGCGTCACTCATCCCCACAAGCAGACCATTCTCAAGTACCTGAAGGAGTGCGACGCTCTCGCCGCGGAAATTGGCGCCGTAAACACCGTGGTCGTTCGCCGCGACGGATCTCTCTTTGGCTCCAACACCGATTACCTCGGCGTGCTTCGCGCCCTCGAGAAAAAACTCCGCATCAAAGGCAGCCGCATCTTGATCTTCGGGGCCGGTGGTGCATCTCGGGCAGCCGCTTTTGCACTGGTGCGTGCTGGCGCAGACGTGGCCATATGCGCGCGACGCGAAAAAGCCGCGAAAGTGCTCGCACGCGCCTTCGGCGGAGAAGTCGTGCCCCGCTCCGCTCTGCGCAGAGAGTTTTTCGACGTCATCTTGAACGCAACCCCAGTCGGCATGCACCCGCACGATAGCGTTTCTCCGCTCGCGCCCAACGACTTGAATTGCCAGCTGGTGATGGACTTAATCACTCGGCCAGAGAGGACCCAACTCTTGAAGCTCGCCGCCCGCAAAGACCTCGCCACCGTCCCCGGCGTCGAAATGCTTCTAGCGCAGGGCTATGCTCAATGGGAACTCTGGACCGGAAAACGCGCGCCAGAAGCGCTCATGCGGCGTGCGGTGCTTGCCGCCCTTCGCGGCCAAGAGAACCCCCGCCCCCGCTAGCCGCAAAAGTCAACTGATCCGTGATTTTTGAAGCGGTCAGTGTCCGAATGCGCGATTTGGCTGTTCGGGTTAGAGGTCATTTTGGAAGGCGGTTTCTCATCGGAAGGGGGATTGATTATGTAGCCAGACAGGATTGAGACTTCTGGTTGCCCAACTTGCCCGGTGACATGCGCGAAGTCTTCAGAGTTCTGAAGCCCGGCGGCACGCTCATCATCATCGCGGAGGTCTATAAAGGAGCGAACACTACGGTGTCAAGGCTCACCGAAAAATACGCCTCGCGAACAGGCATGACCCTCCTAAGCTCGTTGAGCATCGCGAACTTTTCACCAACGCCGGTTACTCAAATGTTCAGATAATTGAGGAACGCGACAAAGGTTGGATTTGTAGCATAGGCCGAAAACCCATTGCCAACTCTTGATCAACGCGAAGAGCCACTTGACTGCCCGTAGTGTTTGTCCGACTGTACTCAGCGGGTAAAGCGGCGAGTTTTTCTGGGGGTGCGGCAGCTTGCTTGCCCGGAGCTTCAATCGGCCGCCGCTTTTTCTCCACCCTCTCATCTCAACCAGTTTGTCATCTGGGAAATTGGCGGGCGCGGTCCGAGAGCTACGAAGCCGGAGCCGTCTCCCCAACCTGCCACCTCCGTGAGGCTAATGCCCTTTTGGGGTGGATTGCACTCTAAGCTATTTAGAATCAATACTTAGGAAAATGGCCCAAAAGACCGCCTCTAACTACCTTTAGAATCAACACGTTCACAAGTGCTGATTCTAAAACAACTTAAAGTTCTCTTTAAAATCAACACTTTTGAAAAGTATGGGGGTGGGGGTGTTATGGGTAACAGACCCGCTTTACGATCAGAATCCCGCTTGCCACTTTTTAGAAAACTGCCACCCTCCGACGAATAAACCGGGCCAGCCTGAAGTAATGTAATAATAGGTTTCTTTTTGCTGTGAACTGAAACTGTCGATCGAAGATTCCGACTCGGTCGGAACTGTGAACTGATTCCATGATCCAGCCGGACTTCCGCGAATTCCAGCGCCTCGCCAAGCAGGGCAACCTCATCCCGGTATATGATGTCTTTTCCGCGGACCTGTTGACTCCCGTCAGCGCCTACCTGCGCATAGCGCAAGGTGCGCGCTACTCGTTTCTTCTCGAAAGCGTCGAAGGTGGAGAAAAAATCGCGCGGTACACCTTTGCTGGCGCGCATCCCGAAGAAGTTTTCCGCTACGCCAATGGCGCGTGTGTCCTGGAGAGCCGTGACCGCATGGTTTGGGAAGAGCGCGATCCCATCTCTTTTTTGCGTGAGCGCATCGAACGTTTTCGTCCCGTGCGGCTCCCCGGTTTGCCGCCGCTGGTCGCGGGCGCCATCGGCTATTTCAGCTATGACATGGTGCGACTGATCGAGCGCATTCCCAGGCGCCTCCGCGATGAAATCGGGCTTTACGATGCGATGCTGATGTTCTATCACGGCCTCGTGGCTTTCGATCACGTGCAGCACCGCTTGTGGATTGTGCGCAATGTTTTCACCGAAGGCCCCGGTTCCCTGCGCGCGAAGTACAAAGCCGCCGTGCGCGAAATCAAGGAGACGCGCCGGCTGCTCGACGAACCGGTGGCCGCGGAACGGCCAAAGTCGTCAAAAACAAAAAAGCGCACGCCCTTAAAAGTGACTTCGAATTTCCGCCGCCCCGAATATCTGGCTGCTGTGCGAAAAGCGAAGCAGTACATTCGCGCCGGAGATATTTTTCAGGTCGTTGTAAGCCAGCGTTTCTCTGCAAAGACGAAAGCAGAGCCATTCGAGGTGTACCGCGAGCTGCGCGCGCTGAATCCTTCACCCTACCTTTTCTACCTGCAACTGAACGACGTTTCCGTCGTCGGCAGCTCTCCGGAAATGCTCGTCAAAGTGCAGGGACGCGATGTTTTTTACCGTCCTATTGCAGGCACGCGTTGGCGCGGCAAGGACGAAACCGAAGACCAGCGCCTCGAACGCGAAATGCTCGCCAGCGAAAAAGAGCGCGCCGAGCACATCATGCTCGTCGATCTGGGCCGCAACGATCTCGGCCGGGTATGCGATTACGGCACGGTACAGCCGGAAAAGCTTCTCACCGTCGAGCGCTACTCGCACGTGATGCATCTGGTTTCTAGCCTGCGTGGCCGACTGCGAGAAGATGTGGATTGCTTTGACGCGCTGATGGCTTGCTTCCCGGCAGGCACGGTTTCCGGCGCACCCAAAGTGCGCGCTATGGAAATCATCGAAGAACTCGAGCGCACGCGCCGCGGAATTTATGCCGGCGGCATTCTCTACCTTGATTTCGCGGGCAACCTGGATTCTTGTATCGCGCTTCGTACCATGGTGATGAAAAACGGGGTGGCCTACGTCCAAGCCGGTGGCGGAATTGTTGCGGATTCAACGCCTCAGGGCGAATATGAGGAGAGCGTGAACAAGTCGAAGGCCCTGCTCACGGCGCTGGAAAAAGCGCATCGCGGAAATCGCACGGGAAAGCCGTTATGATTCTGCTGCTCGACAACTACGATTCCTTCACCTACAACCTGGCGCAGTATCTTGGCGAGTTGGGCTGTACCGTCGAGGTGCATCGCAACGACAAAATCACCGTCGAAGAGATTATTCGCCGCAAACCGGAACGCATCGTCATTTCTCCTGGCCCATGCACGCCACAAGAAGCAGGCATTTCCGTCGAACTCGTCGAGCGCCTTGCCGGTAAATTTCCCATCCTCGGCGTCTGCCTCGGCCATCAGGCGATCGGCGTCGCGTTTGGCGGGAAAATCATCCGCGCCCCAAAACTATTCCACGGCAAAACAAGTCAGATTCATCACGACCACAAGAATATTTTCCGCCAGCTGCCGGACCCCTTCACCGCCACGCGCTACCATTCCCTGATCGTCGAAAAAAAATCATTGCCCCGCGAACTCACTATCACCGCCGAAACCGATGACGGCATCATCATGGGCTTCCGCCACCGCCGCCACAAAATCGAAGGCGTCCAATTCCACCCCGAATCCGTCCTCACTGAATCCGGCAAGCAGCTCTTAAAGAATTTTTTGTCTCTTTAACGGTGCTACAAGATTCTTCTCTGTGATCCTCTGTGTCTCTGCGATCTCTGTGGTAAGTCTTTCTCTATCACCAATTCAAGTCCGCCAAGATCACCCCGTAAATCTCCATCCCACGCCACAAATGCCCCAGCCGCAAATTTTCGTCCGAGCTGTGCTGGTGATTGTCGTAATTCACGATCGGCACGCCAATCCACGGCAAATTCAAGTCTTCAAATATGTACATCGGCACGCTGCCGCCCAGCATTGGAGCAATCACTGCTGTGCCGCCTGTGGCGCTTTGCATTAGCTGCGCCATCGCTTTAGAAACCGGCAAATCCATGGACGTCCGTGACGCCGGATAATTCCACACATCTTTCACCACACGTACAACATGAGGATGCGCCAATCGTTCTTCCTTCGTTGGGACCTCAGTAGTGACGTAATAGCCCTGCTTGCGGATAAATGCGACTACTTGCTCGAATTTCTTGTCCGGATCTTCACCTTTCACCAGCCGCACATCGAGCGCGGCCACAGCCTTGTCCGGCACGATGTTTTGCGCCTGCTCGCCCACGTAGGCGCTACGCATCCCACGAATATTCAGCGACGGGAGCTGCAGCAATTCGACAAGTCGTTTTCCCTCCCCATCAGCCTTCCCGAATTGCAACTCGCGCTCCAGTTCCGCGTCGTTGTTCGGCATGGCATTTAGGGCCTTCTTCTCCGATTCGCCCAGCGGAGCGATATCATCATAGAAGCCATCGACCAGCACGCGCCCTTCTTCCGTTTTCATGGAAGCGAGCAGTCGCGACAACTGAAACGCCGGGTTCGGCGCCCAATTTCCGTAGTGCCCACTATGCAAAGACCGGATCGGGCCGTAAGTCGTCAATTCAAAACCGAGAATCCCGCGGTTGCCGAAGAAAACGAGGGGTCGTCCGCTCTGATGCACCGGCCCATCGCCCGTGATCAGCAGATCCCCGCCGAGAAGATTCTTGTGCAATTCCAGAGTGTGCTGGAGATTCGGTGATCCTGCTTCCTCCTCACCCTCAAGGATGACTTTGAGGTTCACCGTCAGCGGAATCTTCTTTTCGCGCAGCGCGTCGAGTGCAACGAGCAGCGCCACGATCGGCGACTTGTCGTCCGAGGACGAGCGTGCATAGACTCTCCAGTCGTCGTCATACACGGCCCGATGTTGCGCGCCGATCTCAGGGAAGGGAATTCGCTTTCCCCCTGCTTCGATGGCCGCGTCCCGAAGCACCGGCTCAAACGGCTTTCCATCCGTCCACGCCGCCGCATCCACCGGCTGCCCATCATAGTGCGCGTAAAAAATGACAGTGCGCTTCGCTTCCGGCGCCATCAGCTTGCCGAATACCACCGGGCCACGACCGGTGATCGGCAGCAGGTGTGTCTCGATCCCCCGCGCCTCCAGCATCTCCACCAGATGCGCGGCGTTCTTCTGAATGTTCGGCGTGTCGCTCGCAATATTAGGAATCGAAAGAAACTCGCTCAACTCTCGGATGATGCGGTCTTCATTCTCCATGCGGTATTCCCTCACCGCTTGCGCGACTTGCGGCGGCGACGGTGGAGCAAGCTTCTGCGCGAGCACCGCGCACGGCATGAGGCTGACCCACAGAATACCCACGACTCTTCTCAAAGTGATCCTCCTCAATGGCGGTCCCGACGTTCAATCCCAACGAGCGACAAGGCTAGCCTGCCAACTTGGGCAGTGATTCTATCCGACTGGGCCAGTCTGTGCTCATTTACGCAGGGGCTCAAGGGCGGTCGTTCCTGCTTCACTTTTGGCGGTCGCCAGGAGATGCACCGACCGCTAGCAACTGATTGGGCACAGTACCATGCCCTAGACCCTTGTATCTTCTAGACTTAGAGTGCGTCTCCCTCAGAGGAAGCGCATAACTATGTCTCGCCGCGCATTGGCTACGATGTTGGTGTTCGTGCTCGTCGGCGTTCCTGTGCCTGCGCGCACCGCGGCGGCTCCGAATCTGCTGCCACTCGGCACCGTCACCCAAGCCTCGCGCGCACACTTCAATGCCGCGACAGTCACTGCAGGTGCCACCATTTATGACGGCGATGGTTTATCCACCGACGCTGAAGGCGCACTCCAATTCCGCGGTCCGGCCGCTTTGATCTATCTGCCCGGTGCCAGCAGTGTCACTCTGCATGGCCTTGCGAATGGCACGCAAGCACAGCTTCAAATGGGCACCGCAGTTTTTTCCACAGCCCGTGCAGCAGGCATGGAACTTATTGCTGATGAAGCCTTTGTTAGGCCATTTGGCGATGGCCCCACGGTGGCCCAAGTCGCCATCATCGGCCCGAAGGAATTGCAGATCAATGCGCGCCGGGGTGACTTGCAGTTTTCCTACGGTGGCGAAACGGAGAAGCTCGCCGGAGGCGCGTCCTATCGCATCCTGCTAGACCAACCGGATTCCAACCCGCTGCCGCGACCCCAGCAAGGACCCGTAAAGGCCGGCCACGAGAACCGGTCATTCAAAATCATTGTAATCGTGGCAATCGGCTGGGTCACCGAGTGGGCCGTCCATGAAGTATTTGAAAGTCCCGATCGCCCTTAGCACGCAGCGGTGCTTGAATTCTTTCCGATAGGGAGGCGCAATGATGTCTCCGTTCTCCAGATTGATCGATCTGGCTATTAGGTCTCATTTCCGGAAGGATGCCAGCGGCCGGACCGTGTTTCTCCCGCTGATTTCCAAGCGCGATGGGTATTTCGTCGATTCGAAACCGGACGAGGACAAGATCCGCTGGTTCGTCAAGTTGTATCGCAGCGCAATGCTGCTGGTTACTTTGCTCGGATACATAACCTTATATTCTGTTCCTACCCTCATGAATGCCTTTGCCCGCCCGAGTCCCCTGAAGAGCAGATTGGTGATTTTTGCCTGGGTTTCCTCGGTTTCGACACTGATCTTTCTCGCCGCCGTATGGATACTTTGGAGCACCTACAAAGAGGGGATTCGCAGCGTAACTTCGTCGCTGCCCGAAGCTGGGCCTGAAGTCATGAGCCGGCTAAGCGATATCGTCCGTCCAAGACGAACCATCGTCTTCATGTCGCTGGCCGCAGGTGCCATCCTTTGCGGCGCAGCATTATTGGGGTGCTGGTACCATTTTCACAGATGAACGGGCGTGTTCACGTGGGGCGCATCAACCACTTTGTGAAACTCCTGTTCTAATTCCGGACTCTGGCTTTTTCGCGTTAGAAACGTAGACGTCCCGCATTAACTCAACCGGACTGCGTGAATTGCACGAGGTTCGCGAGTGTCTCTCTCGCTGCGCCTGAGGAGATCACGAAGCTGGCGAGCCCCGCCGCTTCTCGAAAATTGGAAGCAACTCCTGACGCCACTAGCGCCGCCGCCGCATTCACCACCACAACATCCCGCGCCGGCCCGCCTTCGCCCTCCAGGATGCGACGGATGAGCGCTGCATTCTCGGCTGCCGTTCCTCCGCGGATAGCCTGGAGCGGCGCGCGCGCCACGCCGAACTCTTCCGGCGCCACGGCAAACCGCCGCACGCTGCCACCACGCACCTCGGCGACTAGCGTTTCTCCGGCCAGCGAAATTTCATCCAAACCACCCGCGCCGTGCACCACAAACGCACGCTCGAGACCAAGCTCCGCCAGCGCCGCCGCCACCAGGTCCATCACATCTTCGGAAAAAACACCCAGGACTTGCGACTGCGCCCCGGCAGGATTCGTCAGCGGGCCCAGCAAATTAAACACTGTTCGCACGCCGATCAGCTTTCTCGCCGGCGCTGCATGCCGCGTGGCCGTGTGTGCCGCTTGCGCGAACAAAAATCCAATGCCAATTTCCCTTATAGCTCGACCGTATTGTTCGAACGGCAGATCGATCCTCACACCAAGCGCTTCCAGCACATCCGCCGAACCGCTTTGCGAACTGGCCGCTCGATTCCCGTGCTTCGCCACGCGCGCGCCTGCTGCCGCCGCAACAATCGCTGCCGCCGTCGAAATATTAAACGTGTTCACACCGTCGCCGCCCGTTCCGCAAGTGTCCACCATGTTCGCGGGCAGTGCCTCGCCCTCTGCAAACACTCGCGCCGCGTGCCGCCTCATCACTCGCGCAAATCCCGCGAGCTCCTGCTTTTCTATCGGCCGCTGATTGAGCGCCACAAGCAAACGCACGATTTCCGCCGTTTCCACGCGTCCCGAAAGCAGTTCCTCCATAATTGCTTCTGCTTCCGCGCGGCTCAGGACGTGTCCGGCTTCAACTTGTCGCATCAGCATTAAAGTCATCGGAACGCCGCCCCGATATACCACTTGGGCCCACGATGAAAGGCGATGTTTTTTCTCAATTTTATTGCCATTTCGTGTGTCCTTGCTCCGTTCTCGCCTTCCGGTTAAACTTCTATGTTTCATGTGACGCCAAAATTCTAACACTAGCAGACTGTTTCAAAGTCGAACGGAAAACGGAACCTCGATGAAGATTCATGAATACCAGGCCAAAGCGATCCTCGCTCGCTATGGGGTCACCACTCCCCGCGGCGAAGTCGTCTTCACCAAGGATGAAGCTCGCGAGGCAGCCCACCGGCTGAGGTCGCACGCCTCGGTCGTCGTCGTCAAAGCGCAGATCCACGCCGGCGGCCGCGGCAAAGGCGGCGGCGTCAAGCTGGCGCGTTCTTCCGACGAAGCTGCCGATCTTGCCAGCCACATGCTCGGCATGAAGCTGGTCACTCACCAAACCGGTCCCGCTGGCCGTATCGTCAAGCGCTTGCTCATCGAAGAAGGCCTCGACATCAAGCGCGAACTTTATCTTGGTCTGCTTGTCGATCGCGCCACGGGCCACGTCATCTTCATGGCTAGCGCCGCGGGCGGCATGGAAATCGAGGAAGTCGCCAAGGAAAATCCCGCCGCCATTTTGCGCGAATCGATTCATCCCGCTCTCGGCTTGCAGGCTTACCAGGCCCGCAAAATCGCCTTCGGGCTGGGCCTGCCGGGCGACGTTGCCAACTCCGCGACCCCGTTCCTTCAATCCCTCTACCGCGCCTTTATGGACACGGACGCCTCGATGCTCGAAATCAATCCCTGCGTGCTCACTGGCGACGGCAAACTCGTTGCCCTCGACGCGAAAATGACTTTCGACGACAACGCGCTCTTTCGCCACAAGGAACTCCGCGAACTCCGCGACCTCGATGAAGAGGATCCTCTCGAAGTCGAAGCTTCCAAGTACGGTCTCAATTACATCAAGCTCGATGGCAGCGTGGCCTGCATGGTCAATGGTGCCGGCTTGGCCATGGCCACCATGGACATCATCAAATATGCCGGCGGCTCGCCCGCAAATTTCCTGGATGTCGGCGGCGGCGCTTCCGCCGAGCAGGTGAAAAACGCTTTCCGCATCCTCATGAGTGATCCGGCAGTGAAAGCCGTGTTCATCAACATTTTCGGGGGCATTCTGCGTTGCGATGTTCTCGCCACCGGCGTCGTTTCTGCCGCCAAGGAATTGCAATTGCAAGTGCCGGTAGTCGTGCGCATGGAAGGAACTAACGTGGAGGTCGGCCAGCAGATTCTCCGCGACAGCGGCCTCAATTTCACCATCGCCGATGGCATGAAGGACGGCGCCCAAAAAGTCGTCGCTCTCGCGGGAGGTGCGCGATGAGCGTCCTGGTCAATGAAAAGACGCGGCTGATCGTCCAGGGTTTCACGGGCCGCGAAGGCACTTTCCATGCGCAGCAGATGATCGAATATGGCACTAACGTAGTTGGCGGCGTGACCCCAGGCAAAGGCGGAACGAAGCATTTGGAACGTCCGGTGTTCAACACCGTTTCCGAAGCCGCGAAAGCCACGGGCGCAAACGCTTCTGTGATTTTCGTTCCTCCGCCGTATGCTGCTGACGCGATCCTCGAAGCTGCCGACGCGCAACTTCCGCTCACCGTCTGCATCACCGAAGGCATCCCCGCTCTCGACATGGTGCGTGTCGCGAGCGTCGTCGACTTCAAGAAAACGCGCCTCATCGGGCCAAACTGCCCAGGCATCATCTCTCCCGGCAAATGCAAAATCGGCATCATGCCCGGCCGCATCCACAAGCAAGGGAACGTCGGCGTCGTCAGCCGCAGCGGCACGCTGACCTACGAAGCCGTCCATCAATTGACGCAACTCGGCATCGGACAATCTACTTGCATCGGCATCGGCGGCGATCCCATCATCGGCACGACGTTCCTCGACTCCATTCAGTTTTTCAACGATGATCCGGACACGCACGCCATCATTTTGATCGGCGAAATCGGCGGCAATGCCGAAGAGCGCGCCTCCGAGTGGATCAAAGCCAACGTGAAGAAGCCCGTCGTCGGCTTTATCGCCGGGCAAACCGCCCCGCCGGGACGCCGCATGGGCCACGCCGGAGCCATCATCAGCGGTGGCCAGGGTACCGCCAAAGACAAGTACGTCGCGATGGCCGCCGCCGGCATCCGCACAGTGGAAACGCCAGCGGACCTCGGCAGCGCTCTCGCCGCCGCCCTGAAATAAAGAGACTGTAGCTCGGACCTTCAGGCCCGAGGCTTTTTCCCGATTTTGTAGCGCCGGCATCTTGCCGGCCACAATCAAGTACTCCGGAGGAAATTTTCGTGGCACTCGAGCGCACTTTCGCAATCATCAAGCCAGACGCTGTCGGTCGCAGTCAGCAAGGCGAAATTCTCTCCCGTATTCACAAAGCGGGCTTCAAAATTATCGCTGTCAAATCGATGCGCTTAACCAAAGAAGAAGCCGGCGGCTTCTACGCTGTCCACAAAGAGCGCCCCTTCTTCGGCGAGCTCACCGACTTCATGAGCTCCGGCAAAATCTTCGCCCTCGTCCTCGAAGCCGATGGCGCTATCCTGAAGTGGCGCGACACCATGGGCGCCACCGACCCCAAGAAAGCCGCCCCCGGCACCATCCGCCACGACCTCGGCACCAGCATCGGCAACAATTGCACCCACGGCTCCGACGCCCCGGAAACCGCCGCCTTCGAAATCGGCTACTTCTTCTCCGGCCTCGAACTCATCTGACCTCGACATTCTTCTCGCACTGTCATCCTGAGGGCTCCCGATGAGGGTGCCCGAAGGATGTCAACCTACACATTCGGCTAGAATGCTCTCCATGGATCCCCTTCGCGAACTCGGCCGCACCCTCCTGATTCTCGGCGGACTACTCGTTGTGGTAGGCGCACTTCTTTATTTCGGCGGAAGACTCCCCTTCCGCCTTGGCCGCCTCCCCGGCGACATCGTCCGCCGCGGCGAACACACCACTTTCTACTTTCCCATTGCTACCTGCCTGCTTCTCAGCGCGGCCCTTACTCTTTTTTTCTGGCTAGTCGGACACCTCCGCAAGTAGCCGCGCGTTTTCCTTTACTTCATTTCTCCATCTTGAACTCCGCGCGAATAAACGCCTTGATTCCTTCCTCTCCCGTCAATCGCAAGCACGCCAATTTCCCCTCGCGCTCCAGATCAATGTGAAAATCAAAAAACGGGCAGCACTTGCTCTCCGCGGCCACCCACTCAGCCAATTCCGCCAGCGATACGTCCGACGGACTGTATTGGAATTCGTAACCCTTCTCCGTCTCCACGATCTCCTTCCGCACCGCCATCAGTTTTTCCGTCAATACCTTGTGCCGCACCCGCTCTTCGGCCGTAAGTGCCTTGATGTTGCAGTAGAACTTGCTTTGCACTGTGGTCACCTGCTTCTCCGGCTGTACCAAGATTGCCGAGCCTTGCGCAGCCAACCCCATCGCTCCACCTCCTGCAATCAAAATCGCCAGCGTCGTACCCCTTGCAAAACGTCCGTTACAGTTCTTCATGGTTGTCCTCCAAATAGGATTTGCCACGTCCCATCCCCAAATGCTAAAACTTAAAGTCAGCTTTAAGTCAAGCGTCTTTTATGGTGGATAATGAAAATCGGCCAACTCGCTCGCAGCGCCAACCTCAACGCCTCCGCCATCCGCTACTATGAAAAAACGGGACTCCTCGCCCCGCCCCAGCGCCTCGGCGGCCAGCGCCGTTACCCCGCCGATGCCCTCCATCGCGTCCTCCTCATCCGCTTCGCTAGCGACATGGGCTTCTCCCTTTCCGAAATCAAACTCTTTCTCCACGGTCTCCGCGACAATTCTCCCGTCGGCCCTCGCTGGAAAAAACTCGCCACCCGAAAACTCACGGAGGTCGAACAAAACATCGCCCGTTCCCTTAGACTGAAATCCCTCCTTCAGGGCCTCCTGCACTGCCACTGTCCCTCCCTCCAATTCTGCATCCAGCGCCTCAGCCTCAGTCCCAACGTCCGCCTTCTCTCCCGCCACTCCAAGTAACTATGGCGCTGCCCTCTTCCGCC
>Ga0210409_10006103_pt1 | contig 12573 bp, 5 predicted proteins | sample IncBWH17MmetaG_FD_161649 | JGI IMG/M metagenome (GOLD analysis project Ga0210409, IMG submission 161649) | Forest soil microbial communities from Barre Woods Harvard Forest LTER site, Petersham, Massachusetts, United States - Inc-BW-H-17-M | ecosystem: Environmental > Terrestrial > Soil >...
CGTCACCGAAGAAGCCGGAGTCGGTGTGCTCGACGCCACCGCGTGTGCGCTGTTTGCGGATTTCGAGAACAAGGGCGTGCAGGATCTACTGGTCGTTTGCGGCAGCGGGCCGCTTCTTTTTCTCAATGACGGCAAAGGAAAATTTTCGCTCAAGGACGATGCTTTTCAGTTCACCCGACCTCCGCAAGGCACTTTCACGCACGCGGCTGCCGCTGACTATGACAGGGACGGCCGGCTCGATATCTATTTTTGCCTCTACAGCTACTATCTCGGCTTGGACCAGTATCACTACCCTGCTCCCTACTTTGACGCGCGCAACGGCCCGCCGAATTTCTTGCTGCACAATGAAGGCGGCGCCACATTTCGCGATCGCACGGAAGCCGCGGGGCTTAACGTCGACAACGACCGATACAGCTTCGCGTGCGCCTGGGGTGACTACAACGCCGACGGCCACCCGGATCTGTACGTGGCCAATGATTTCGGGCGCAGCAATCTCTATCGCAACAACGGCGACGGCACGTTTACCGCTGTCTCAACCGCAGCCGGTGTCGAGCAACCCGGCGCGGGCATGAGTGCGAGCTGGTTTGATTACGACAACGACGGCAACCAGGATGTGTACGTCTCCAATATGTGGTCGGCGGCTGGCCTTCGCGTCTCCGAGCAAGAGCGGTTTCACCAGGGTGAACCCGAAGACATTCGCGCCTTCTATCGCGGGCACGCACGCGGCAATTCGCTCTATCGAAATCTGGGCAACGGTAAATTTGCAAACGCCGACGAGAAGGCGGGCGTCGAGATCGGGCGCTGGGCGTGGTCTTCCGAAGCCTGGGATTTTGACCTCGACGGGTATCCAGACCTGTACATCGCCAACGGCTACATTTCCGGGCCAGAACCTTCGCGTAGCTTCAACGGTGATATTTCCAGCTTCTTCTGGCGCCAGGTGGTGGGCAAATCGCCGCAGAATTCCCTTCCCTCGGCAAAATACGAGCTGGGATGGAACGCCATCAACGAGTTGATTCGCTCGGACGCGACCTGGAACGGCTACGAGCGAAACGTCTTCTACGCCAACAATCGCGACGGCACATTTTCAGAAGTTTCCGGTGTAACGGGATTGGATTTTCCGGACGACAGCCGCGCTTTTGCGCTGGCCGATCTGGACCACGACGGCCGCCTCGAAATCGTTCTGAAGAACCGCAACGCGCCGCAGCTCCGCATCCTGCGCAACGCAATGAAAGAGATCGGCAACGCAGTGGTTTTTCGCCTGCGCGGAACGAAGAGCAACCGCGACGCCATCGGCGCCTGCGTCACGGTGGAAATCGGAACGCGCCGACAAATGAAATTCCTGCAGGCTGGCTCGGGATTTTTATCGCAGCACGCGAAAGAGCTTTTTTTCGGCGTTGGCAGCGCAGACGGAACCATGCGCGCAACCGTCCGCTGGCCCAGCGGCCTGACGCAAACCTTCGCGGCCGTGCCGGTGAATCGCCGCATCGAGATTCGGGAAGGCTCGCAGGATTTTACGGCAACGCCGTTCGCGACTCCTTCCCCCGCTTACGCGCAAACCCGCCAGGCGATCAAGGTCGAGCTTTTGCCGTCTACGTCGGAAACGTGGCTGATCGAGCCTCTGCTCGCGCCGGATTTTTCCCTCCCGGATTTGAAAGGCCAAGCCGTAAATCTTGAGGCGTTTCGAGGCGGCCCGCTGCTGCTGCATTTTTGGGCGGCGGCGGCACCGGCTTGCGGCGAGCAACTGCGAACGCTCGAACGAGGTCATGAAAAACTGGCGTCGCGCGGGCTTCGCATCGTAGGAATTAACGTGGACGACTCGAGCGACGTGGCGGCCGTGCGCGCCTTGGCCGTGAAAGAGAAGCTCTCCTTCCCTACCCTGCTGGCTACGCCAGAAATCGCGGGCATCTACAATATTCTTTACCGCTACTTGTTCGATCGCCGCCGCGATCTCGCTCTGCCAACTTCCTTCCTCGCGGACCGCGATGGAATGATCGTAAAAATCTACCAGGGCCTTGTTACAGCGGATCGTGTGCTGGACGACTTCACATCGCTGCCGAAGACTCCGGAGGAACGCATGCGCAAGGCGCTCCCGTTTGCTGGCACGCTGTACGAAGAAGAGGGTTTCCAGCGCAATGATTTCACCTATGGCGTCGCGCTGTTTCAGCGCGGCTATCTCGAACAGGCTGCGGCCTCCTTTCAGCAGGTCATCGCCGCCAAACCGAACGAGCCCGATGCTTACTACAACCTGGGCACGCTCTATCTTCGCAAAAACGCTTTCGCAGAGGCGCGCCAAAATCTCGAACAAACGGTCAAGCTGCGCCATGATTATCCGGAAGCGTGGAACAACTTGGGGATGATTGCCGCGCAGCAGGGGCAGGCTGACGAGGCCATTCGCGATTTCAAAGCGTCGTTGCTCCTGCGCCCAGACTATGCGACCGCGCTGCTGAATCTTGGAAACGTTTACCGCCGGCAAGGAAATTACACGGAAGCGGAGAAGCTCCTGAAGCGCGCCCTCGAACTCGAACCGGAAAATGCGGAGGTCAACTACAACCTCGGCATGTTGTACGCGCGGCAAGAGCAGCTCCCGCTAGCATCCAAATATTTGGAGCGCGCCGTCAGCCTGCGGCCGGATTATCCGGACGCGCTCAACAATCTCGGCGTCTTTTTTGTTCGCGAAGAGCGTTACCCAGAGGCCGAAGAAAAGTTCAAAGCGTGCATCCGCGTCGCGCCTGCGTTCGATCAAGGCTATCTCAATCTCGCGCGCCTCTACGTGATCCTGAAGGAAAAAGACAAAGCCCGCGAAGTGTTGCAAACCCTGCTGCAACAGCAGCCCGAACACAAGTTGGCTCAACAAGCGCTGGAAATGTTAAATTGAGTTTTCGCCAATAATTGGCGCGTGCCTGGAGGAGTCGCCGGTAATGGTTCTTAACGCCGCATTGCAAAGGAATCGCGCGGGCGCCGCGATGCGCAGGATTCTTGTGCTATCGATGATTTCCTTTTGCCCTACGGCGCACGCTGCGCAACAGCCTGCCGCGAAGCGCAGTGCGTCCCGGCAATCTACCAAAGTCGTGTCGCCGCTCCTCGCCGAAGCCGAAGCGCTGTACAGTCAAGGCCGCGTCGACGACGCCAAGAGCAAGATCCAGGAGGAACTGCGACAAAACCCCGCGAACGCCGAGGCCTACGATCTGCTTGGGGTCATATCTGTTAGCGAAAAAGATTACGACGGAGCCCGGGACGCTTTTCAGCACGCGCTCAAGCTTGAACCGAACTCCGCTCGCGCGCGCAACAATCTCGGCAATGTTTACGTCTCGCAGGGAAAATTTGACCTTGCCGAGCAGGAGTTCCGAACCGTGCTGCGCACAGCGCCCGCGAACCGCGACGCGAACTACAACCTCGGGCTGGTGATGCTGGCGCAAGGCTCGCCCGCCGAGGCTATTCTCCATTTTCAGCGCGTCCGACCGGCGAATCTGGAAACCAAATTTAACCTGACACGCGCCTACCTGCGGGCGGGCAGGACCGCGGAGGGCATGAAATCGGCGACAGAACTCTCCAACGAAAATAAGGACAACGTACAGCTTCATTTCACGCTGGGCGTCTTGCTGGCTGCCGAAAAACAGTATCGCGCCGCGCAACTTCAACTCGAAACTGCCAACGCGCTGCAACCGGAAACGTTCGAGATTCTTTACAACTTGGGCCAGGTATACCTGCGCGCCGGCGAGTATCCCAAAGCGGAATTGGCGTTGAACCGCGCGCTGAAGCTGAAGCCCGATTCGCCGGAAGCCCTGTACCTGCTGGCACAGGTATTTTCCGATCAGAAAAAGTCCGTGGACGCTTTGGATCTTCTGGTGCGCGCCCACAAACTCGCACCGCAAAATGCCGACATCACCTTTCTCCTGGCGCGCGTCAGCATGGGGCAGAATTATTTTGAAGACGCCATTCCGCTGCTCGAATCGGGTTTGCAAATCTCTCCGAAACGCGCGGACCTGCGCGCCGCGCTGGGCGAAAGCTATTTCATGTCCGGTAAAACAGAAAAAGCCATCGAGGAGTTCAAGGAGCTGATCGCGCTCGAGCCTTCCGCGGCTTCGTATGCCTTCATGGGCCTTTCGTATCGCCATTTAGGGCGGTTCGACGAAGCCAAGAAATATTTTCAGGAAGGGTTGAAACTAGATCGCCGCAACGCTTCCTGTCTTTTCAACATGGGCTACATCGAAGAGCGGCAGGGCAATCACGCTGAGGCCGAGGTTTTTTTTCAGGAAGCGCTGAAGTCCAACCCCGATTTTTCGGAAGCGCTTCTGGAGCTGGCGAACCTGCGCGTGGCCAACAAGAAATTCGAAGACGCCGCAGACCTTCTGCGCCGCTATGTAAAAGTAAGCCGCGATCCGGCCTCCGGCTATTACAAGCTCGCCATGGTCGAGCGCAGCCTGCACCAGACCGAAGCGGCGCAACGCGACTTGAACGTCTTTCAAACTTTGTCCAAGAATTCCTCCACCGGCCCGTATCCTTACCAGCACCTTTTCGACTATCTGGACAACCGCGCAGCCCTTAGCGCGCGCGAGCGCACACAATTGGACTTGGCGCAACTCACCGAGCAGATTCAGAAACATCCCGACCAGCCACAAGATCTCTACTTGCTGGCGGAAACCTACTTGAAACTTGGCAAAGTGGAAGATGCTCGCAAGGCCATCGCGCAACTCGACCAGTTGAGCGCCAACGATTACCGCACGCAGACCGGCGTGGGCGTGCTGCTCGCTCGCTATCGCTTGTACGACGAGGCCATCCAGCATTTTCAATCGGCGTTGCGAGCGAATCCTGATTCCGACGATGTAAAGTTTGACCTCGCCGACGCCTATTTCCGCAAAGGCCTCTACTCCCAGGCTCTCGAAGCCGCCGGACAAGTTTCCGTCGCGGGTCAGCAGGACGACGCGTACCTCGCTTTGTTTGGCGACATCCAGGCCCATCTTGGCGACACCGCGCGCGCCACGGAGATTTTCCGCGACGCAATTCGCCGCAATCCCGATAACGATCAGTATTATTTGTCGCTGACTTTGGTGCAGTTGCGCGGCAACGACGTGCGCGGCGCGACTGAGACCTTGCAGCAAGGCCTGGCGCGCATTCCCGGCTCAGGAAAAATTCTGTGGGGTCTGGGCCTGATCTCCGTCCTAGAAGGTAACACGCCGCAAGCCGCCGAACGGCTCGAGCGCGCCGTCGAGCTATTGCCGGAATGGGCCGGCAGCTACTCCACTCTCGGCGTTTTCTATTACGAGACCGGGCAAATCGAAAAGGCCCGCGAAGTCCTCAACCGCTTCAAAGGCAGCAACGCCGCGGGCGGCCTCGACGTCAACCGCATCGAAGAAGTTTTGTCCCGGACTCCCGCACAGTCGGCGTCTGCCCGCGAACCCATGCCCCTGCTCGCCCGCCAGCAACTGCTTCAGTTAGCTCTTTCGCTCGCAGAGCGCACCCTCTAGCTGACACGCGAGGCGCCAGGAGGAGCCTGTGCGCGCTGGCGTTCTGTGGCAGAATGCCGTCGTGCTGCAATCACTGACCGAGCGCAAGGAATGGAAGTTCTTCGGCGTTCTGCCAAAGGCGGATCTTGGCCTCGCCGCCGCTTGGTGGATAACCCTGCTGCTGAGAGGGACCCTGCCGGCAGCGTTCGCGATTGCGATGGGAGTGTTGGTCGGCGCCGTGCAACGCGGCGATGCGCTCGCCGGTCCACTCGCGTTTGCCGGAACGATCTTCGTGCTGCTTCAGGTGCTCGGCCCGCTGCACCAGGCGGTAAGCTCGAACCTCGGCGACCGCACCGCCGCGTGGCTCTACGACCGGCTCACCGAAGCCTGTGTGCGTCCGCCGGGCATGGGGCACCTCGAGGATCCCGCGCTCACCAGCGACCTCACTGTCGCGCGCGACTTCGACCTCGGGATGACCGGCCCGCCACTGTCGATCTCCTTGGATTTCATCGCCAACGGCATGGTGGAGATGATCGGCGGCGTGGCATCCGCCGTGATCCTTTTCAGATACGCGTGGTGGGCGCCAATCGTGCTCGCGGGCGCATGGCTGGCGACGCACTGGCTTTTACGCGAGAGCGCGATCTGGCGCGACCGCAACACCGAGGAAGTGCGCGCCGCGCAGCGCGATGCCGATTATGCCTACCGCCTGGCCGTGGACCCGCCCGCGAGCAAAGAACTGCGCCTGTTCGGCCTAGCCGGCTGGACGATTGACCGCTTCATCGCCAGGCGCACTCGCTTGCACGAGCTTCAGTACGCAGCGACACGTCTGCGCGAGCGCCCCATCATCTGGAGCATGCTGCTCGTCGTCTCTGCGAACGTGCTGGTCTTCTGGCTACTGGCGAGCGATGCCGCCCACGGCCGCATCAGTCTGGGGCCAGCCGTCGTCTACGTGCAGTGTGCCGTCGGCGTGTCGATGATCGCGTTCGGCGGATTCAGTTGGGCGCTCGACGGAGCGGCTGCCCCCGTCGCCGCGGTGCTGCGGCTCGAGTCGGCCATGCGTCCCGCCGGCGCGCTGCGCTCTGGCGGTCGCAACGCGGACGCGAAACCTGCTCGCGAGGTTCGTCTTCGCGACGTAACCTTCGCATATCCTGGCACCGGCGCGCCCGTGCTGCAGCACTTCGATCTCACGATTCCCGCCGGCTCGTCGCTGGCCATCGTGGGGCAGAACGGTGCCGGCAAGACCACTATCGCAAAGCTGCTGTGCCGGTTGTACGATCCGCAATCCGGTGCGATCGAAATCGATGGCATCGATATTCGCGACTTCGATCTCGCGTCGTGGCGCTCGCGCGTCGCGGCCGTATTCCAGGATTTCCTCCGCCTCGAACTGCCGCTGCGCGACAACGTGGCGCCGGCAGGCGCGCCAGACGACGTCGTGCGCGCTGCGTTGGAGTCGGCAGGGGCGACAAACCTGGCCGCACTGGATACCGTGCTGGCCCGCGGATACGACGGCGGCACGGACCTGTCGGGCGGCCAATGGCAACGTATCGCGCTTGCGCGAGCTCTAGCCGCTGTCAAGCTTGGCGCCGGCGTCGTGCTGCTCGACGAGCCCACCGCGCAGCTCGACGTGCGCGGCGAAGCGGAGATTTTCGATCGTCTGCTCGCCGCCACGCGGCACTGCACCACCATCCTGATCTCTCATCGCTTCTCCACGGTCCGCCATGCAGATCGCATTTGCGTGCTCGAGCACGGCCGGGTCATCGAGCTCGGCACGCACGACGAGCTGATCACCCTCGACGGGCGCTATCGGACGATGTTCGATCTGCAGGCGCAGCGCTTCAACGTTCCGGACGAAGAGTTGGGCACTACTTATGACGTCCTCACCTAATCAAGATCGGGCGATCGAGCCGCTGCCTCCCGCGCTGTCGTCGATGTTGCGGTTGTGCAAGCTGGGGTATCGCCACGAGCCGCGCTTGATGGTTGCGGCGCTTGCGCTGTCGCAGCTCGCCGCACTCCCCGATGCACTCCTTGCGTTGTGGCTGATGCTGCTCGGCAAAGGCGTGTTGGAGCACAGACCCGGCATGGTGGAGGGCGCGGCGATTGGCCTTGGCGTCTCCACCGCCGCGACCTGGTTTCTCCGCACTGTCAGCACCCGCGTGCAGCGCCGCTTCCGCGACAAGGTGACCATCGCGCTCGAGTCGCACGTCGCGCAACTGCAGGCCTCCGTCGCCACCGTCGCGCATCAGGAACGTCCGGAGTATCTCGATCGCCTGTCCATGCTCCGCAACCAGGTCTTCGTGCTCGACCATATGTACATGTCGCTGTTTTCCACCGTCGGCTGGATCCTGCGGCTGGGCGTGACCATGGCGCTGCTGGCGTCGATTCATCCGGCACTCCTCCTGCTCGCGGTGTTCGCCGTGCCCACTGTGTTGACCTCGACGTGGCGGCCCGAGGTCGAAAGATCCGCGCAGGAGCGTGGAGCACAAGCCAATCGCCTGGCGCGTCACCTGTTCAATATCGCCACGACCGCGCCGCCCGGAAAGGAAGTGCGCGTCACCGGTATCGGAGAGCTCCTCGTTACAGAGCGCCGCACGGCGTGGGAGCGTTGGTACCGACCGGTGGCGGCCGCTCGGTGGGGCTCGGCGTGGTGGTACGCGCTAGCGTGGGCAATCTTTGGCTTAGCGTATGTCGGCGCGGTCGTGTTCGTGTCGTCCGGCCTCGGCGCGCCGGCCAGTGCAGTCCTGCTTCTGCTCGCCGCAGGCGCGCGTTTGTCGGCGTACATCGGCGCCACCGTCGGCGAGATTGGATTCCTGCGTGGATTCTGGATGGACGGCTCGCGTCGGCTCGCGTGGCTCGAGGATTACGCCGCCTCCGTCGCGGCGTCAGGCGATCTACCGGTCCCCGCTGCATTGCGCACCGGCATTCGCCTCGACCACGTGTCGTTCGCCTACCCCGGCACGTCGCGCGTTGTGCTGGACGATGTGTCGTTGACGCTGCCCGCGGGCGCCGTCGTCGCCATCGTCGGCGAAAACGGCGCCGGCAAGACGACGCTGGTCAAGTTGCTCGCCAAGATGTACGAGCCGTCGTCTGGTTCGATCCTCGTGGACGACACGCCGCTGGCGCGCTTGCCGGCCCGCGAGTGGCGAGCGCGTCTCGCGGGCGCGTTCCAGGACTTTTTCCGTTTCGAATTTCGTGCCAGGCATTCGGTCGGTTTGGGCGACGTCCCGCGAATGGACGATGAACCGGCGGTGGTCGCCGCTGTCGACCGCGCCGGCGCCGCCGACGTTGTCGCCCGCCTGACTTCCGGCCTCGACACCCAGCTCGGTCCCACGTGGCCGTGCGGAGTCGAGCTATCGTTCGGCCAGTGGCAGAAGCTCGCCCTGGCGCGCGGCTTCATGCGCGACCAGCCGCTGCTGCTGGTACTCGACGAACCGACCGCCGCGCTCGATGCGGAAACGGAGCATGCGCTGTTCGAGCGTTACGCCGCCGCGGCCCGCGGCACCGGCGAGGGCGACAATGGCCGCATCACCATCCTCGTCTCTCACCGTTTCTCGACGGTGCGCATGGCCGATCTCATTGTCGTGCTCGATGGCGCCCGCCTCGTGGAGGTCGGCACACACGAAGAGCTAATGGCCACGAGCGGTCCGTACTCGGAGCTGTACAGCATCCAGGCCGCCGCGTACCGCTGACACAAGTTTTCGTTTATCAGACCTGCAGTTTGCGAAGATAGGGGACGCTGGCTCTCATCATCTCCAGGTTCATTTCCACGAAATAATTCTTTATTCCGCCGGTTTTCGCCGAGGTAAAGATCTTCTTCCAATCCAGGCTGTCCTGTCCCACCGGCATTATTTTCTTGGCTTCCGTCGACCAGCCTTGTACGTGCATGGAAATAAAGCGGCCTGGGTATTTCGTAAAATACTCCGCGGCGTCGTAGCCTTCGCTGATTGTGGAGACCTGGAACTGGAACTTAACCAGTTTCGGATCGAGAAGCTCCAGCAACAAGTCGTACGTGCGCTTGCCGTCGACCGTCGTCAGCTCAAAGTCCTCGTTGTGCAGCCCCTGTTGAATACCGGCCTTGGCCGCCCGCTCGCCCATTTTGTTGTACTCATCGGCCGCTCGCTTCACATCATCCATTGTTGGTTTCTTAGGTCCCTCGAGCGTTGGTACGAGCATTTGCGTCAAGCCGATCCCTTTCGCCCATGCAATGCGGCCCTCCTGATCATCACGGAGTTCTTTAATACCGAAATGCGAACTCACACACGTGACCCCAGCGTCGCCCAGAATTTTGCGAAGCTCGCCTCCCGTATACTTGGCGAGGCTGGCGAAGCCGTGTTCCGCGTAACCCACCGGCGAGCACAGCTCGATGGTCTGAAATCCAGTGTCGGCAAGTTGCTTGATCGTGCCTGGAAAATCCTTGGCGATCATCTCCCGCACAGGCCAGGTCTGACATCCAATCGGCATGCCCAGCGGATTGGCGCGCAGCTCCACGCCGCCTGCGGAAGCAAAGCCGGCCGTGGCAGCGGTCATCGCCGCATTTTTCACGAATTCTCTTCTCGACATCGTAGACATTACCTCCTCCTACTGGACAACTCCTGACTAGGTTCCCGCTACAGCTCCCATCCCTTTCGACGTTCCGGGCGGACGTCCTTCTGCGCCGCATCCGCGTTGACCTTCATGTTGGCGCGGTCCCAATTGAGTTTCTGTCCCGCACGCGTGGCAACATTCCCAAGCAGCAGCGTCTCCGTCACCAGCCCTGCAAATTCGAAATTTCCTCCTGGCTTCACTTTGCCTCCCTTGCAGGCATCGATCCATTCGCGTTCATTGCCGGGCGACCTGGGCAGCGTTTTTGGCGGCTGTTTGTAGCTGTTCATTTTCGCTTCAGGAATAAGCTTCGGGCCCGCACCATTAAATCCGCAAAGAATCTTGCCGCGATCTCCCACGAAAAGGAGCCCTTCATCCCCGTCTTCGCCCTCTACCTTGAACGGTCGGTTCTCTTCCAATTCCTCGGGCCGCGGCGGCTTCAGACCGCCGTCATACCACGTGAATTTCACCGGCGGCATTTCGCCCCGCGCCGCGAAGTTGTAACGGATGATCGACGCCAGCGGGTACGTCTCTTCGTAACGATCCGTGGAACTCGCTTCCACACTCACGGGCGCCTCAAGTTTCAACACGCGAAAAATTGTGTCGAAACTGTACGAACCCATGTCGCCCAGGGCGCCACAACCGAAATCGGCCCACCCGCGCCACACAAATGGCACATACGAATGGTTGAACGAACGTTCCGGCGCCGGGCCGAGCCACAAATCCCAATCCAAACCATCGGGCACGGCCTCCGCGTCCTTGGGACGCTCTATCCCCTGCGGCCAGAATGGCCGGCTGGACCAGTTATGGACTTCCCGCACCGGCCCGATGGCGCCGTCCCAAATCCATTCGCATAGCAAGCGCGTGTCTTCGGATGCCTGGTTGCCAACGGCAATCTGCGTTGCCACACCTGTCTCGCGCGCAATTTCAGCCATGCGCCGCGCTTCATAGATAGTGTGCGTCAAAGGCTTCTGGCAAAAAACGTGTTTGCGCTTCTTCATCGCCGCCGCCGATACGGCTGCATGCAAGTTGTCCGTGGTGCACACAACTACGGCGTCGACATCTCTCTGCTTTTCCAGCAGTTCGCGGAAGTCATGGTAAGCCGCGCAGCCATGATACTCACCGGAGCGCTGCTGCGTGCCGTAATAGGCGTCCACGATTTTCTGGCACGGTTCACGGCCGGAAACACCGCTCGTCACCCGCAGAGCATGCGTCAATTGAATCGGTTCGTCCGGACTGAGCCAGTCCCACCCGCTGTCGACGCCAAGCAATTTGCGTACGGAATTGCAAAACTCATGGGTATCCCACTGCGGGTGATTCGCGCTCATTTTATTGGCGTCACACACCGCCACGCCCTGCACGTCCGGTTGGCGCAAAAAGTGCAGCATCACGCGCAAACCCTGCGACCCGACGCCAATGAAAGCGATGTTGACCTTGTCGCTCGGCGCAACATATCCCGCGCCGCCCAACACCCGTCGCGGAACGATCGAAAGGCCAACCGCCGCCGCGGCAGTTTGCCCGATGAACTTGCGCCGCGAAACCGCGCCCTTTATGAACTCAGAAGACTCAAGCCTCTTCTTCATGGTCCCTCCGCATGATTCTGGCTGCTTTTATTTTGTCGTGGTTTATCACACTATTGGGCGGCCCGCCACTGTGGGCTAAACCCGCGCTCAGTGTGCTTCAAAATGGCGCAAGGACAGCATTGCCTCTCTATCGCCTACTGAGGCATCCAACCTTTGCTGAGGACGTGCCGGTTGCCCAGAATAGCTGGCCGCACTAGGATATTGTCCCCCTCGGCGGTGTCGCCGTGAGGCCAAGGAGGCTCTCTTGAGGCTCAGTTGCGCACCCAGTCGCGCCTTCCTGCTGGCCGGAGTCTTATTGTGCGGAGCAACCACGTCGTTTGCGCAAACCGAGACAACACCCGGTTCAAACACGCCGGGCCAAGCAATACCCGGAACGCTCGGAGTGAGCCCGTTCGCGGGCAGCGTGCCGGCAAAGCTCGTCCCGGGAGTTATGCCGCTTTCGTTGCGGGATGCCATCGACCGCGGGTTAAAACAAAATCTCGGCCTGCTCCTCTCGAATACAGATATTCGTTCGGCCCGCGGACAACGCTGGGAGCAATTGAGCGCTCTCCTGCCGCACGTAACGGCGGCGCCTTATGTGGCGGCCTCGGAGATCAATCTCGCTGAGCTCGGCTTTACCAGCCTTTCCGGAGCCAGCATCCCGCCGTCCGTAGGCCCTTTTTCTTATTTTGATGCCCGTGTAACCGTGACTCAGTCCCTCTTTGATTGGAAGTCCATCAACGCTGCACGCGCATCCAGCCAGAGCTTGAAATCTACGGAATATTCCTTCAAAGACGCGCGCGATCTTGTGGTGCTGGCCGTGGGCTATACCTATTTGCAGGGAATCGCCGACGAAGCCCGTATCGAAACGGCAGAAGCGCAGGTCCAGACGGCGCAGGCGCTCTTCGATCAGGCAACGGACCAGGTCAATGCCGGAACTTCGCCGTCCATCGACGCCCTGCGTGCCAAAGTCGAGCTCCAGACACGCC
>Ga0210409_10006104_pt1 | contig 12573 bp, 8 predicted proteins | sample IncBWH17MmetaG_FD_161649 | JGI IMG/M metagenome (GOLD analysis project Ga0210409, IMG submission 161649) | Forest soil microbial communities from Barre Woods Harvard Forest LTER site, Petersham, Massachusetts, United States - Inc-BW-H-17-M | ecosystem: Environmental > Terrestrial > Soil >...
CGCTCTGGATATGACCACTGGAGCAGAGGAGTTCGGGGGGCCAGTTGCGGTCAAAGCCAGGTATCCGGGAACCGGCGACAACAGCCACCATGGTTACGTCATCTTTGATCCCGGACAGTATGCCGAGCGGCAGGGGTTGCTGTTACTCAACCACGTGATCTATACCGGATGGACTTCTCACTGTGACCAGCGGCCCTACACCGGCTGGTTGATTGGTTACGACGAAAGCACGCTGACGCAAACCAGCGTCTTGAACCTGACGCCCAATGGCAGCGAGGGATCGATTTGGCAGACGGGAAGCGGGATCGCCTCCGACGGGCAGAATCTTTTTTTTCTTGACGCCAACGGTACCTTCGACACGACCTTGAATAAGAAGGGTTTTCCCAACAAGGGCGATTATGGAAACGGTTTCCTCAAAGTCTCAACTGCGAATCGCAAGCTTCGGGTCGCCGATTATTTCAACATGTCCGGCACGGTGCAGGAATCGAATAACGATGAAGACCTGGGTTCCGGAGGCGCCATCGTACTGCCGGGCATGAAGGACTCCACGGGAAAAGTGCGGCGCCTGGCCATCGGTGCGGGCAAGGACCAGAACATCTACATTGTGGATCGCACCAACATGGGGAAGTTTAATCCCAACAATGACAATGCCATTTATCAGGAGATTGACGGAGTTCTCGGAGGCGGCGAATGGGCCACGTCGGCTTATTTCGCCGGGAATATCTACTTCGGGCCGGTCGGAAACAACCTGATGCAATTCCAGTTCTCGAAAGCCAGACTTTCGACCTCGCCGCATTCTAAGAGTGCAGCCTCGTTTACTTATCCAGGCTCGACGCCAAGCGTTTCCGCCAACGGTTCGAGCAACGGAATCGTATGGGCAATCGAGCACAGCGATCCCAACGACGTGCTGCATGCCTACGCGGCTGGGAACCTGGCGAACGAACTGTACAACTCGAGCCAGGCGGGAAATCAGCGCGATCAGTTCGGGAGCGCCAGCCACTTCGGTACGCCCATGATCGTCAACGGAAAAGTCTATGTGGGCACGACCAGCAATGTGACCGTGTTCGGATTGCTGGGGAAGTAAGTCGTTCGCAATTCAGTGGACCGGATGCGCTCCTCCTGAGAAGAGCGCACTTGGTCTGCGTCGCTAGTCGACGTGCTCGCCCACCTCGAACCCTTCTTCGGCTTTGGGAAGAACGTCGCGTTCTCCGGCTAGCCACACATATAACGTCGGCAACAGAAAGATGCTCATGACCAAGTCGGCGATAAGCCCGCCTACGATGACGATCGCGAAGGGGCGCTGAGAGTCGGAACCAATCGCGTGCGAGAGAGCAGCGGGCAACAGCCCCAAAGTTGCCACCAGCATGGTCATCATGATCGGGCGCAGTCGCAGCACCGCTCCCTCTACCGCGGCGTCCTCGATGGAAAAGCGGCGGGCTCGAAGTTGATTGATGTACTCCAGCATGATGACGCCGGTTTGTACGGACACTCCGAACAGGGCCAGGAAACCTACGCCCGAGGATACACTGAAATTGGTGCCTGTGATCAGAAGAGCCAGCAGGCCGCCGAAGCGTGCCATGGCGACGTTTGCCAGAATCAGCGATGCCCATTTAAACGATTTGAACATCGTGTAAAGGAGAATGAAGATAACCAAGATCGTGATCGGGAGCACGATGAGCAGACGCTCATCTGCCCTCTTCTGGCTCTCGTATTCCCCCTCCCAATCTATGCTGTAGCCGATGGGCAATTTGACCTGTTCGTTCACCTTCTTGATCGACTCTTCGACGGTGCTGCCGAGGTCGCGGCCGCGGACGCTGTATTTGATGGCAACATAACGCCGATTGCCCTCGCGATAGACTTCCGAAGCGCCGTCGGTCACGCTGATTTTGCAGAGTTGGGCGAGCGATACGCGTTCCCCGGAAGGTGAAAGCAGGCGAATCCTCTCAATGGCTTCCTGCGTATCACGATATTTTGGCAGGTAGCGTAGGGTAAGATCGTAACGCGCCTCTCCCTTGAGAACCTGAGTCAGCGCATTTCCACCGACCGCAGTCTGAACCGCATCCTGCACATCGGCGACGTTGATTTGATAACGAGCGGCTTGTTCGCGGTCTATAGCCACGTTGAGATTGGGCTGGCCCAACACGCGAAAAACTCCCAGATCCTCAACCCCTTTGATCCCACGCATGATACTTACGATCTGATCGGCTTTCTCTTCCAGAACTTTCAAATCATCGCCATAGATCTTCGTGGCCAGTGCGCCTTTCACCCCGCTCACGGCCTCTTCCATATTGTCTTCGATAGGCTGGGAGAAGCCCCAGATGACGCCGGGGATTTTGCTAAGTTCGCGATTCATGGCGGCGATCAATTCGTCCTTGTCTTCGTGGAAGACCGGCCGCCACTGGTCTTTAGGCTTGAGGTCAACGAAGTACTCGGTATTGAAAAAGCTGGTTGTATCCGTACCGTCATCCGGCCGCCCGGTTTGGCTGGTGCATTGCGGAACCTCGGGAAAAGAGCACAGAACAATTCGGGCCTGATTCATTACCCGGATTCCCTCGTCCGGCCCGGTGCTGGGCGCGAGCGTGCCCCGGACCCAGAGCGCACCTTCATCCAGGTGAGGCAGAAATTCGGAACCGATGACGCCGCTGAATGCGAGGAAGAGAGTCACGAAAAGGCCGAGCACTCCCACGCCGATGGTGAGGCCGCGCCGGCGAATGGCCCACCGAACGGCGACGCGATAGCGCTCCGTCAGAAAATTCATGACTGGGTTGTGCCATTCCTTCGCTCCCTTCCGAAACGCGAAGCTCGCCAGCACGGGAGCGATCAAGATGGAGAAGAGCAAAGCCCCGAGTAGCGCAAAAGCTACGGTCCAAGCCATCGGATGGAATAGGCGGCCTTCCACACGCTGCAGGGTGAAAATTGGCAAATAAGCCGTGATAATGATCGCGATGGCATAGAAGACTGGCCGCTGAACCTCGTGCGAGGCATCGCCGATTTTCTCAATCGTCGTTTTCGTGCCGTCCTGGTGGCCAAGATGGCGCACAATGTTTTCGATCATCACCACCGCGCCGTCGACCACCATCCCAAAATCCAAGGCTCCCAAAGAAAGGAGGTTCGCGGGAATCTGCCGCAAGTCCAGGCAGATGGAGGCGAACAACAGAGAAAACGGAATCGTGCAAGCGACGATCAGGGCGCCCCGCACATTGCCGAGGAATATAAAAAGGATGATCGATACCAGAATCATTCCCTCCGCAAGGTTGTGCAGGACGGTGTGGCTGGTGAAGTGAACCAGATCGCTGCGATCGATGAAGGGAACGATCTTTACTCCGGGCGGCAGAATGTGATCGTTCAACTCTTTCACTTTCTTGTGAACGGCTTGCAGGGCCGCGTCGGCCACCGCCCCTTTCCGCAGCAGCACGATGCCCGACACTACATCGTCGTTATCGACGATCTTTCCATCCTCGCGGAGGATCGCACCGTCGGGACCGTAGGGACAAGAACCGCAAGCCCGCGCAAATTGGCCGAGCCGAATCTTCGGACCTTGTGACACAACCGCAATGTCTTTTACCCGAAGCGGCGTGCCGTTCTTGGTCATGATGACCGTGCGTTCGATGTCCTGGGCACGGTCCACCAATCCGACCGAACGTACGTTGATCTGCTGCAGGCCCTCCTGAATGAAGCTTCCGCCCGCGTTTATATTGTTGTTCGTGAGTTGCTGCTCGACCTGCGCCAGGCTCAAGCCATAAGCGACAAGTTTGTTTGGGTCAACCCGAACCTGGTATTCGCGGGTGGGGCCACCAAAGCTGGCGACGTCGACAATGTCGGGCACGGCTTTGAAGTTCTTTTCGATGATCCAGTCTTCAATGGATTTCAGTTCCATTGGATCGTATGCAGGATTGGTGCTGCGCAACGTGAAGAAATAAATCTGCCCGACCGGGCTCCAGTCCGTACCCATCTGCGGTGTCACGCCCGGCGGCAGCGTCACCTGGGCCAGTCGTTCCAGAACCCGTTCCCGATTCCAGGCGTTGTCCGAACCGTCGTCGAAAATCAGTTTCAGGTCCGACAGTCCGAACAATGAGAACGACCGTAGATGCACGACCTGAGGGATGCCGTTCATCACCACTTCGAGCGGAATCGTGACTTGCTGTTCGATTTGTTCCGCCGAAATTCCTGGCCATTGGGTAATGATCTCCACGTAGTTGTCGGCTACGTCGGGATAGGCCTCAATGGGCAACCGCTTGAACGAGACAATGCCCCCGGCAAAAAGCAGCAGTGCGAAACCGAGCACCAGCAGGCGGTTGTTGAGAGCGAAATCAACGACTCGGCGAATCATTTATTGCTCCACCGTGTTTTGCAGGGCTAGCGCATTTGAAACCACTCGATCTCCCGGCTTAATCCCTGAAACAATTTCCTGCATGTTTTCGGGAAGCATTTTTCCGGAGACGACTTCCAGGCGTTTGAAATGTCCCGCGCTAATCGGTGTATAAACCCACTCGCGATCATGCAGGTGCAGAATCGCCGCGGCGGGAACTGCGGCCCGAGTTTCGGGCTGCTTGCCATAGAAAGTCGCAGTGACGAACATTCCCACCCGCATCATTCCGGGATTGGGGACTTCGAGCCGAACCTTCGCGGTGCGGATATTGGGATCGAGAACAGGCAAGATGTTATCGACCCGGCCCTTGAACAGTTGATCGGGGTAGGCGCTCAAGTGGATGTCCGCAAACTCGCCGACACGCACCGCATCGAGGTCATTTTCGTAAACATCGCAGACGATCCAAACGTAAGAAAGATCAGAAATAGTGAAAGGGTTGGGAGAACCCAATCCCTGAACGCCCGAAGCGTTGGTGACTTGCTGGTCGGTAATAACGCCCGATATGGGTGCGACGATGTCGACGATTCCGGAAGGGTGATCCTTGTCTATGCCGAGAAGATGCAACTGCTCGGTGGCCGCATTGAGGTCTGCTTTGGCATCTCCTTCGGTGTCCTCGGCTTGCTCCAGCGCGCTCTTGGCGATAGCGCCTTTATCATAAAGAAGCTGCGCCCGTTCAAGTTGCTGGCGGCCCAACCGTTCGTCATTCACCGCCTTCAAATAGGTCTGATAAGCGCCGGACACGTCGTTGCTCTGCACTCTCAGCAACAACTGGCCTTTCTTTACCTGGTCGCCGAGCCTGGCCTTGATTTCCACCACTCGCCCCGCGGCCAACGAGATCACTGGCACAGCGCGGGATATATCGGGCTGCACCACACCCGTAACATTCAACCCAGGTGCCGCTTTATACTCAACAGCTGTTGCCAATGGAAATTGTTCCGGATGGTCCACCTTGAAGTTGTTGGAATCCAGGTCGGGCTCGACGGTTGCGGGAAGCGGAGCCTCGGCTTTCGGGTCTGCTTTGGTTTCATTGCAGCCAAGAAGGAGCAAGCTCAAAGGTAAGCAAAGAGTCGCCGCTAAGATCAGGCCGGCAAATCTGGTTTTCATTGGATAACCTCCCGCCCCACCGCCATGTTCAATTGGGCTGCAGACATCAAATAAGATCCGACCAAGTTCACGTAATTCAATTGCACGCCGCGGTACTCCGCCTGCGCATTCAGGAAATCGAGCAGTGACGCCCCACCGTGCTGATAGGAAAATGTAATCGTGTCCCGCACCCGGACAGACATCTGCAGGTATTTGGCCTTGTAAGGCCGCAACAAGACCAGATTGCTTTCGACGGTGGCATAGCCGGAGTCCACATCGCTGAACACTTGCGCTTGGGTGGCGTCGCGCAATTTCTCATTGCGCGTGATATCGAGTTGCGTGCGCAGCTTCTCTCCCTGGTTGCGGTCGAAGATGCGCAATGGGATGCTGACACTGACGCCCAGTGTATTTATGGCGAACGGGTTATTGTTGGATGAATTGTGCGTGTACCAGACGCTCCAGGTCGGATCAGTGGAACCGTTGGCTACCGCCAGTTTGTGATCTGTCTGTGCTTTATCGATGGCTTGAACCGCGGCTTTTAGATCGGGTCGCGTGTCCAGGGCGATCTTGCGAAATTCATCCCGTGGCAGGAGTTGATCGCTGAAATCGAACGGCCCGGTAACGTCCACTTGTTCAATTGGGGTTCGATCGTTAAGCAGGGTGAGCAGCTGGATTTTTGCGTTTTCGAGACTCTCCTCGGCGGATTGCAAATCCGATTCGTACTGCACCCGCTGTAGCTCCAGACGGTCGAGATCGATTTGCGCGATGTCGCCAGCGCCGAATCGATCTCGACTGATTTCGAGCACTTTGTCGTAGTAGGCAAGGTTGTCTCTTGCCAACTGGAGAACCGCTTTGGCCTGCAGTGCCGATACAAACGCCCCGCGCACGTTGAAGAGCATAGTTCTCTCCAAGTCGGCGTGACTCGACTCGGCGATCAGAGTCGCCTTTTGCACGCTCTCCCGGCGGAGGTATCGCTTGTGCTGGCGCTCCTGCAGATAACTAATGCCCGGCGACTCAAAAGTGCCGGCGAATGGTTTCCAGTGGCCTCTCTCGGGAGCGATTTGGGTTCCGTCGGCGGTCAGAGAAAAAGTCGGATTGGGGCGCAGGAAAGCGGTGATTTCCTCCGCCTTCGATTCGTCGATATTCAGTTTGTCCGCCAACAGCGTGGGATTGCCCGCCTCGAAGCGGTTGCGCACCTCTTCCCAGGTCAATGCCTGCTGTGCGCCAGCCTTCAGGCCACATCCGAGCAGAATGAATAGCGCCGAACAACGCCAAAGCGTCTTATGCATCTCATACTCCGTAATCATTCCTCGCCCCAACCTGGATCAGTAACGGGCGGCTGCGGCAACGCAGCACATCGCGATTGGGCTTACTTCAACCGGGAAATATCGCCGCAGACCATGCAGCGAAAGCAGTGCCTCTAACCAAGGAATGAAAAGGGCGGGGCACGAGAGGACCGCTCATGGAGGTGAGCTGATTGAGGCAGGAAGACAGAGACCGCCACGACTTGTCCACAAACTTCGACGCTCGGGCCAAATGTTACCGGGGGAATCACAGCTGGCAACGGGCCGGCCTTGCTCAGCCGCGCCAGTGATTTGTCGCCAACGGCTTGCTTGACCATGCGCTTCGACGGGGCGGATTCCTCTATTTCTTGCCGCACCGCATGCAGGTCATCGGTTGCCGAAACCACGGGGAACAGCAGCATCAGAATGCAACCGAACACCAACAAAGGGCGAACCCGAGCGAACCGGCGGCAATTCTGCGCAGAAACCGATTCGTGCCGCCACATCCAGAATGCGGGCAGCGCCAAGGTTATCCACAGAATGTTGAGCAGTAATTCCATGTACCAATCAAGTCTAACCGAAAACAGGGGATGAAGAGCAGGTCTGCTCTAAACGTCTACGATGCGGTAAGTTTCGCAAAATATCGATTACAAGTCAATGTAATCGCAAGGGCTGGTACGTTCGTGCTTGTGCGGCACGAGTAATCTCGTTACTGAAAACGCTGCGGTTTCAAGCCGGCGAGAGTAATGCTTTCTTCGATTCTCGCTTGGGAATGTGATCGGGAACCAGCGCTAGCCGGTTTAGTAGCAGCTTCTCGCGGGCGAGGGCTACTGCCAGCGCTCCCACCTCGGTTTTGAGAGCCGCGCGCAGTTCGATGATCCGGCAGCCGAGTTGCACTCGGGCGCGAAGTTCCTCCGTCTGAACCGGTTTGGTTACGTAGTCATCGGCGCCGGCTCGAAGTCCGGCAACGATATCCGCCGCGCTATTTCTCACCGTGAGCAGAATCACGTAAATGCCGGCAGTCCTTCGATGGGCTCGCAATTCTCGGCACACATCGATCCCAGTCGTTCCAGGCATTACCCAGTCGAGGATCGCCAGCGCCGGTGCATCTTCTTCTTGCAGGCGTGCCAAAGCCGTGGTGCCGTCTTCCGTAATGGTCAGCTCGAATTCCGGAGACAGCAATTGCTGTAGAAGCCTGCGAAATAGAGGTTCATCCTCAGCGATTAGCACTTTCACACGACCCTCCTGAGATGCTGCTTCCTTCGCCGTATCTGCTGCCGCACTTCTGCATCGACCAGCGTCGCATCTACCAAGAACATCGTCCTCCGCGGCGGATAACTTTAGTACCCAGACTCCTCAGCCACGCCGTTCCCTGTAACCTGGATGGACCGATTCATCAGCACAGATGAAACGAACACCTTAGAGATCTCATTTGTAAAATCTTGACAATAACGCGATATAAGTGTCTGAAATTTGACCGAAAAGGCATATACTCCCGAGCAGGCGTCTTGGGGATGTGCCATGAGCACCTCGGTTTCTCGAAGTATTTTTCTCGTCTTCGCGCTCAGTGCGTGTGCTCTGGCTCAAGGTCACCCCGGACGAGGCACCCCTTCCTTCGGTTCCCCAGGTTCGACCGGATCCACGCCTTTTCCTTCGATTGAGACGAATGGCGGTGCATCAGCCATCTTTGTTACCGGTAAGGCAGTTCTGGATGATGGCACCGAGTTGACTGAGCCAGCGACCATTCAAACCATCTGCAAAGGCCAGAAACGCACGGAGACCTACAGCGATGCCCATGGCGGCTTCAGCTTTCAACTGGGGGATGCGAACGCGAGCAGCACTGCGATCAGCGATGCCAGCAGTTCCAACTTCGGCACTCCAGGGATTGCCCAGCCACGGCGGGATCCCCGCGACTGTCAACTGCAAGCTGTGCTCGCCGGCTTTACTTCGCCCACCGTGGAACTCGCCAGCCGGGGAGTTTCGCTCAATAGCATCGATGTGGGCAGAGTTCCACTTCATCGCATGGAGCACGTCGAAGGCACGAGCATCAGCGTGACTAACGCGCTCGCCCCCGCGGCGGCCAAGAAGGCTCTCGAGAAAGGGCGCGAACAAGAGAGAAAGGGTAAGTGGGACGAGGCGCGCAAGTCGCTGGAGAAAGCCGTTGAGATTTATCCTAAATATGCGGCGGCATGGAATGAACTGGGACGGTTGCAGTTGCGCGATCACGATGCGTCTGCGGCGCGACACTCCTTCGAACAATCCCTGGCGGCCGATCCCAAGTATGTGAATCCTTACGACGGTTTAGCAGAATTAGCTATGCTGTCCCGCGATTGGCCCAGCGTAATCGACGCAACCAGCAAGCTATTCTCCCTGGATCCGATCAGTTTCCCTGAAGCCTACTATTACAACGCGGTGGGGAACTACTCTTTGGGCAATCTGGATGCGGCGGAAAAAAGCGCGCTGCAGGGACTGCGTGTGGACGAAGCCCATCAGCTTCCGAGGCTGCATTACGTGCTCGGTCTGATTCGCATTCAGAAACAAGATTACCTGGCGGCCTCGGAACACATGCAGCTCTATCTTCGTTTTGCGGCACAGCCCGCCGAGGTTGAACAGGCTAAGAAGAGCCTGGCTGAAATTGAGAAGTTGTCCGCCCGCGCAAACTCTCCCGCCGCGGACCCGGCAAAATAACTTGGTTTGCGTCTGAGCGACCAGCTCGGGCGCGAACCAGGGACCCACGGGGCGTTTATCAAAGTTGTGACTAGGCGTGCTAGTAGATTCGCGCTATAGTCCTGTCGGCCCAAGTCGCGCTTAACAAGAGTGCTGCGGAAAAGAGGGAGTCGGATGTCTCTGCTGGAGCCGCGAACGATTGGAATCCGCACCCGCAGCGAGCAGTTGCTGCAACGGGCGAAGCAGTCGGTGGCGGGCGGCGATAGCAGCACGATGCGCGTCCTGCCCTATCAGCCCGCGCTGGTGATTGATCGGGGCGCCGGCTGCCGAATCTGGGACGTCGATGAGAATGAGTACATCGACCTGAACATGGCCTATGGCCCCCTCCTGTTCGGACATCGTCCCGCGTTCCTGATGGCCAGCGTCATTCAACAATTACAGGAGAAAGGCTCTCAGCTTGGCTTTCCCCAGGAACTGAGCTTTCTGGTTGCTGAGAAAATCAAGCTGCTATTTCCTAGCATTGAACTCCTGCGACTCGCGAACTCAGGCACCGAGGCAATTGCATCTGCGATTCGGCTCGCCCGGGCGTCCACTGGGAGGCGAAACATTATTTTGTTCGAAGGCCATTACCATGGCTGGAGCGATGCGGCGTTTCACCAGTATCACGCTCCGCTGGAATTGCTGACGGACGAGCCGGTCCGTCCCGCGATTCCGGGTACAGCCGGAATGACGGGGGCGCCTCGCGATGCCTACGTTGTCCGCTGGAACGACTCCGCTGCGCTTTCCGAAACTCTGGACCGGCTGGCCGGTTCAGTCGCCGCGGTTGTCATGGAACCGGTGATGGGGAATGCGAGCGTGATTCCTCCGCTCCCCGGCTATCTCTCAACCGTGCGGGAGATAACTCGGCAGCACGGAACTCTGCTGGTTTTTGATGAGGTGATCACCGGTTTCCGCGTGTCGCCCGGAGGCGCGCAGCAGCTTTATGGAATACATCCGGACATCACGGTACTCTCGAAAGTGCTGGGTGGCGGATTCCCGGTAGCTGCATTTGGCGCCGGGGCGCGGCTTATGGAGCTCATCGCCAGCGGGAAGTTGTTCCATGGCGGTGTTTACTCGGGCAATGCGCTCGTCCTCTCTGCGGCCAATGCGGTGTTGGAGCACGTGCTCGCGAAAAAAGATACGCTGTACCCTGAGTTGAACCAGCGGACGAATCAGCTTGCGAACGGAGTGAAGGAGATTCTGACGCGCCGAGGCTTGCCCCACGTCGTTCAGAATGTTGGCCCCATGCTTTCGATGGTGCTAACGACAGCTGCGGTAGAGAGTCTGACAGACTATCGCGCGGTGCGGCGCCACGCCGATTTCGAGCGCTATATTCAGTTCGAACACGCGCTGCTCGACCGCGGCGTCTACGTGCACCCGAACCAGTTTGAACCGTTGTACCTTTCGACGACACATCGCAAGGAGGACGTCGAGGAAGTCCTCGGGCGAATTGATGACGCCATCCAACACTGCCTCCGCTGACCGAATTACGGAATTTTCGCCCGCGCTGCTGCTGGACGCCTTCGAGAATTTCCAGGGTTCCTTCTTTGATCTTGATCGCAACATCAGAATCGCAGCAGCGACGCTGAAGCATCTCAGGACGGAGCTGCGGGCACAAATGACGAGACAGGGATTGACCGCAGGCGACCGGGTTATTGCAGCGCTACCAAACGGCCCCCTGTTCGCGGCGGTCTGGGCTGCCAGCCTCGAAGCTGGGGCCTCGCCGATCCTGGTTCATGGGGACACGCCTCAGTCGGAACTGGGTCGGATGGCTGAACAATGGTGCGTACAATTTGTAGTCACGGAATTCGACAGTAGCCGCTCAAGCAGTGAAGGACCGGGCCAACCACTGTCTGCTGGCGGACATGGCATCCTCCGCTGGCAGCGCGTGGGCAGTGGAGATGCAAGGCGCGATGTCACAAAGCTTTCATCCGTTCCATTGCATCCGACATCCGGGACCTCGGCCGGGCCAAAATTAGCCGTACGTCCGGGACCGTGCGCGGTGGCAGAACCACTGCACTATATTCAAACACTTTCCCTCGATCGCTCGGATGTGATCCTTTGTGCCATTCCCATGAGTCATGCCTACGGCTACGGCATGTGCTTCATGGTTCCGCTGCTGACGTCGGCCGATGTTCTGTTCACGCGGCACTTCAATCCGGCGCTGGTGTTTCAGGCGCTGCACGAAATGGATATCTCTGTCTTTCCCGCTGTGCCTGTCATGTTGGACTCCTTATTGGCCATGGATGCTGCTCATCCGGTCAAGCGGCCGCGGATCGTGCTTTCGGCAGGCGCTCCCTTGAGTGAAAAAACCTTTGAGGCGTTCCGCCATCGTTACGGCCTGGCCGTGCGCCCCCTTTATGGCACCACTGAGACGGGAGGCATCTCCATTGCGTTGCCTGACAATGAATTCGATGGCGGCGTGGGCCCGGCGATGGCGGGCGTGGAAGTCGACTTGCGCCCGTCCAGCAGCGACGATTTCGGTTCGGCAAAGATTTTGCGCGTTCGCTCCGCCTCCATGATGACAGGTTATCTGGAAAAGGATGGGGTCAACCGCAAGCCCGTCGCCGAAGGATGGTTTGAAACCGGCGATCTGGCGGAGATTGACGGGCGCGGGCGAATCCACCTGCAAGGCCGGCTTTCCGAAGTTATTAATGTATTCGGGTTGAAGGTGATTCCCAGGGAAGTAGAGGAAGTGATCGCGCTATTGCCCGAAGTGGCGGAGGTCAAAGTCTATGCCCGCCACGACATGGGACCTGATGTTATGGAGGCGGCGGTCGTGTGTCGTGGAACGGTCGACGAGGAAAAAATCCTCAAGCATTGCGAGAAACATCTGGTCAGCTACAAATGTCCAACCGCAATTCGATTTGTAAGCGCTTTGCCCCGGACGGCGTCGGGGAAGGTTGCCGTGGAACTCCTCGCGAAGTGACTTTTTAGCCACTGTAAGTGGGGATTGAAAAAGGCTGGATGCTGTGATATTGTCTGCTGCCAGATTGCGCAGTGCACCCTCGCTCCCAGGCTGAAACTCCGCGAAGGAACGCACTCTGTCCCCTGCTTCTTCCGCTTCTGCCTAGAACAGGTTGGAGACTGAGTGCTGTTCAGACCTAGAAGGCAAAGATGTCCGGGCCCCTG
>Ga0210409_10006105_pt1 | contig 12573 bp, 7 predicted proteins | sample IncBWH17MmetaG_FD_161649 | JGI IMG/M metagenome (GOLD analysis project Ga0210409, IMG submission 161649) | Forest soil microbial communities from Barre Woods Harvard Forest LTER site, Petersham, Massachusetts, United States - Inc-BW-H-17-M | ecosystem: Environmental > Terrestrial > Soil >...
ATCGATCCGCGTAATATTCCAGCTGGCTGAGCCCTGAGAGTAGGCCAGGCGATCCCCTTTGTGAGAAATCGCCGGGTTGGTGGCGTTATCACCGCCCACAGGAAGGTGCTCGGGAGCGCCTCCGAGAATAGATACCTTCCAGAGGGAAATTGTCCCGCCTCGATCTGAGGAAAACACAATTCCGGAACTGTCATTCGTCCAGGATAGTCCGAAAACGTTTCGTCCATCGAATGTCAATTGCTTCGACGCGGCCACATCTGAATCCTGGACATAGATGTTCCGCGTAGCGGCATCGGTTCCCCGAACAAAAGCAATTTTCTTTCCATCAGGCGAGAAGGCCGGGCTGTAATCACCGTCCCAGGAGTTCTGGGGTGTAGTGATAGGCGTTGCCTCAAGCGTTTCTAGTGAGAGCGAGTAGATGGCTGTTGGAGCATCCGGGGACTCTCCATCAGGAAAAATCAGGCGCTTACCGTCTGGCGACCACGAAAGTCCGGGGGCATCCCAATCTATGCTGCGACGCAGGCGGTGAACCTGTCGTTCCGAACCTCCAATTGCTGGAACAATATAAACTCCGTCATCAAGGTCGGAGCGACGTATAAAGGCGATTGACCGCCCGTCTGGGGACCAGGCGGGACTCAAATCCTGGCCATCATCTGATGTCAGCCGCAGGGGTGTTTCACTCCCAATCATTTTAACAAAAAGATTAAGAGCACCGCCCTTCTCGTTCCAAACGAATGCGATTTGATTTCCGTCTGGCGAAAAGGCTGGTTGGGTCTCCGAACCCGGATAGGAGGTGAATGGCACCGTTCGCCATGCCCCGTTCTTCGCTTTTTGTCTGGAGCGACTTAGTATGGCTTGAAATGCGAACGGGATTGCAATAGCCAGAATGGCAATTAAAAGAACAGCTTGGAGGCTTTTCGATCTGGGGGAGCGGGGTAATTGGCGCCCCTGCTCCGGAACGGTTCCGGTATCTAGTTTCTCTGAATGGGGTGAAACTGCTGGTGGGTCGCCGATTGCCGTCTCTGGCATCACATCCGACGGTGACTCAGCCAGGTAGTGGATGGGAGCGATTAATCGATATCCAGACTTAGGGACATTCTGAATGAACCGAGGCGCGCGCGGGTCGTCATTAAGGACGCGCCTTATCTCGGAAATGCACCGGGTCAGGACATGATCGCTGACAAAAGTGCCGGGCCAAACTGCCAGTATCAAGCGCTCCTTCGATAAAACCTCGTCCGGGCAAGACGCAAGTTGCACCAGAACTTGCATGACCTTGGGCTCCAGGTGAAATACCTGGTCACCACTTTGCACACGATTCAGCTTCGGCTGGACAATCCAATCGGCAATGCGGAAATCGCCTCTCACCCGCAATTCCTTCCAGGTTATGGATGCTGCTCGTCCATGTTAGCGCCAGAATCGCGCCCCTATGGGTACTCTGACCGAAATGTTCCTTATTTTGATTTCGGAAAGGTGCCAATTACGCGGCCTCCCACCTTTTCGGGTACATTAACACACAATTTTCATGCAGCCCAACGGTCCGGCACCTTCAAAGAAATTCTGGCTTTGCTAAGCATTACCGAACCATAACCAAAACCTCAGCAGTTCCTGAGTACTTCCGAGAGATTCCAGGGTACGGTGCCGAGCATTGTACGGCTGCCTTTTACGCACACTTAGAAAAGGTTGAAAATTGGAAAATCAAGAGAAGCGATTGAAGGTGTTTTCTTTTAAGTGCCTGATCCGCCTGGGCTTCCCTATGCGCGCAGCCCAAACTTCTATGCGTTCAGACACCTCAATAAAACTTAGAGTTACAGGGATCCTCGCTGCGGTCCTTCTTTTAGTGTGCGCGACCTCGAGGGCAGAAGTCCGTTTTGTCCGAGCCGATGGCAAATATCTCGTTGCGCCTTCCGGAAAGACGCTGCTCTTGCGCGGAGTCAATCTGGGCAACTGGCTCGAACCTGAAGGTTATATGTTTCTTCTGGATCATGGGGCGACGTCACCGCGTGAAATTGAGCGCTTGTTCAACGAACTGATCGGACCCGCTGCCTCCGATGAGTTCTGGCATGAATATCGTAGGCAATACATCACAAAAGCGGACATCGACTACATTCAGAGGGCCGGCTTCAACTCGGTTCGTATCCCCCTTCACTATAAGTTCTTCGTTTCTGGTGACGAAGGGTTCCAGCTACTCGATCGCGTGATCGCGTGGTGTCGACAGGCCGGACTCTGGGTGATTCTTGACCTGCACTGCGCGCCGGCTGGACAAACCGGAACTAATATAGATGACAGTTGGGGCTATCCATGGCTGTTTGAGAGCCCGCGTGACCAGGCACTCACAAGCAAGATATGGAAGCGAATCGCGATGCACTATCGCGACGAACCGACCGTGCTCGGATACGACCTGCTGAATGAGCCGATCCCTCCCTTTCCGCCGTTGTTAAAGTACAACACTGCCCTCGAACCGTTGTATCGACAAATATCCACGGTCATTCGCAAAGTAGACAAACACCACGTAATCATTCTCGAAGGCGCGCAATGGGCCAATAACTTCGCGATTTTCGGTCCCCCATTCGCGAAGAACGTGTTGTACGAGTTTCACATGTACAAAACCCAGACTACGCAAAGCAGCATTCAAGAATATCTCAACTTTCGCGACCGGCATGAGGTGCCAATATGGCTCGGCGAATCTGGCGAAAACACAAACGCATGGATTCACGATTTCGTGCAGGTTCTGGAAAACAACGAAGTCGGCTGGTGTTTTTGGCCCTACAAGAAGATGGAGGATCACTCCGCGGTAGCAACATTTGCGACGCCCATATATTGGAGCGAAATCGTTGCATACGGAGAATCGACGGGAGTTGTCGGAGAGTCTGAAAAGCGCCTTCCGGTCAGACCTTCGCTGGAACATTCACGAAAATCAATTCGGGACCTGCTGGAAAAGATTCGATTCCAGAATTGCAAGATGAATGCCGAGTATCTCAGTGCTTTGGGACTGAGGGTGCCAAACCAGCAGAACGCGACCGCCGCTTCGGCGGGGGAGACACGCAAGACGGTTACCAAGCCGGAGGAGAACATCTTGGCCGGCCGTGAGCACAGAGCAAATATTTGTCTTGGGGACTGCAGATGACAGGTGGAAGGCAAGTTTAGATGTCCATGGTCTCAACAAAAGCTATGCACGATTCTGGGTGCGAGTTCAACAACCATTGCGCCCGGCGCGGGCATTTACTCCGCTTGCGCAAGGGCTCGTGATTTACCTTGGGTACGAAATTCTAGGAGGATTGTATGAAACATTCAAAACGAAACTTCGTCGTTTCTTCTGCTTTGCTGCTTATATGCTTCGCGTGCCCCCGTCTTTTCAACTCACTTCTGTTAGCGCAGACAACTCACGGTTCGATCGTGGGAACAATTTCAGATCAGTCTGGTGCGCTTGTTAAAGGCGCGTCGGCAACGCTGACAGGCTTGAACACCGGTGAGACAGTCACCGTCACTAGCGACCTGAATGGTAACTATCAATTCCTGAATTTAAATCCCGGCAGCTATAAAGTTGACATTGAAAAAGGTGGGTTCAAGCACCTCACGCGGCGGCCAATCACAGTTGAAGTGCAAGGGTCAGTTCGAATTGATATCACCCTCCAACTTGGAGCCAGTTCTCAAACTATAGAGGTGATCTCACAGACCCCGCTGTTACAGGCGGATGAGTCCTCCCTGGGAACCGTGGTGGAAGGCCGGATCGTCCAGGATTCTGCTTTGAATGGGCGCAACGTCCTGAACCTGGCCGAGTTGGCACCCGGGGTAATCCCTCAGGGAAGCGCTTTGTCGAATCCGACGGGGCAAAATATCTTCGCCTGGGGTAACTACCAAATTGGCGGGGGAATTGCCAATCAGAGCGTGACCTACATCGACGGCGCACCTGTTAACGTAAACTACATCCACCTGACCGCACTCATACCCACTCAAGACGCTGTCCAAGAGTTTAAAGTGCAGACGAACAGCTTAGGGCCTGAATTCGGAAACTTCACCGGCGGGGTCATCAATATCGCCACAAAGCAAGGCTCGAATACTATCCACGGCACAGCGTATGAATACATTCGGAATGAAAAATTGAACGCAAATACGTTCTTTAACAACGCCACTGGAGTCCCGCGGCCCGCATTCAAGCAGAATCAATACGGTGTGACTCTGGGCGGACCAATTATCAAGGACAAGACATTCTTCTTTTTTGGCTGGGAAGGCTTTGCCTTGCGGCAAGGTTTGTCGTACCTGCTCACAGTTCCTACAGCCGCCATGCGAAATGGCGATTTTTCACAAACGGGGACCAATATCTATGACCCATTGACCACCTGCGGAGTTTCCGGGACACCCGCTTGTGCATCGGGACAGCCTACGCGTCAGCAATTTCCAGGTAACATCCTGCCTGCAAACAGAATAAGCTCCGTCGCAAAAGCGCTGGAAAGCGAATGGGCATTGCCAAATCTTCCAGGCTTGACGAATAACTACAGCGCAAACGCGGCCGCAGGGGGCAACAGCCAGCAATACAATGCCCGCATTGATCATGCTCTGAGCGAGAAACAGCATCTTTTCGGCCGGTATACTTATTGGGGAGACACGAATCTTGGCGCGGACCCCTTCAAGACTAGGAGCTTCTTCAGTTCGCCGGCCGAATTTCACACTCAGCAAGTAGTTCTGGACGACGTATATTCGAGTAGTTCCACTACACTCTTCGATCTCCGACTCGCCTACCTCCGGTTCAGTTTTCAGAGTGCGCCGGATTTGAACGTTGACCTCGGCAGTCTCGGATTTCCGAATAGCTTCGTTGGCGGACTTCAGTTTCACACTTTTCCCAACCTCAATATCCAAGGAATAAGCCATGGTGGTTACAATGTTGCAACCGACATAAACAACAGCTATTCAATCATGCCGAGTATGAAGAAAGTTCTTGGTCGGCATACCCTCGCCTTTGGAGCGGAATTGCGGCGAATGGAGCAAAGTTTCATTCAGAACAACAATCCCAGCGGCTCGTTCAACTTTGACAACGGGTTCACGTCCCAAGACCCAAACACGGCGACAACCAGCGGGACTGGGTTCGGCTTTGCGTCTTTCCTGCTCGGCTATGGTTCGGGCGGCGCTGCCGATGTTCTCGCCAACACACTCGGTACTCAGTACATCTTCGGCGTATATGCCGGCGACACTTTCCAGGCGACAAACCGGCTTACAGTCAACGCGGGATTGCGATGGGACTATCCTGGGCCGTGGACTGAGCGGCATGACCAACTGATCACATTTCAACCGAATGCGACCAGCCCTTTGGCTTCGATCACTGGATTGCCGCTGACCGGAAATTTTGCGCTTGTAAATTCACCGCAGCGTTCAGAGCGGAGCGAAACCGATCCCCATCGGAAGCTGTTCGCTCCCCGGTTAGGCGCGGCCTATCGCCTGTCGAATAAATTAGTTGCCCGCGCTGGCTACGGCATCTTCTACATCCCTGCCGATACAGTCTTTAATATGGAGCCATTTGCGGCGACGATCAATACGGTGAGCACGCCCTGGGTTCCAACCCTGAATAGCGGCGCTACTCCTAACAACACTCTGAGCAATCCATTCCCCAACGGAATCCAGCAGCCAATCGGCCGCAACCCGGCTTTTCAGAGTGCGTTATACGGTAACTCAGTGAGTGCACCCGTAGCATACGAACCCTATGGCTACGTTCAGCAGTGGAACCTTGCCATCCAGCGTGATTTGGGATCGGGAGCTTCTCTGGAAGTTGCTTATGCTGGTGCGAAGGGAACTCACCTCACAGGCCTTGTCCAAAATCTCAATCAGTTGCCTAACCGCTATTTGTCACAGGGCACGGCGCTTCTCAACCAAGTGTCAAATCCATTCTATGGGATAATTTCAAACGGTACTTTGTCAGCGCCCACCGTACAGGCAGGTCAGCTCCTGCGCCCCTATCCTCAATTCACGGGAGTCGATGATTCAGGGTCTTACAATCGCGACTCTAAGTATAATGCGCTGCAGGTGAAATTTGAAAAGCGCTTTAAATCCGCGGGCTCAATTCTGGCTTCCTATACTTGGTCGAAATTGATTAGCAGCACGGACACGCAGACTGCATGGCTGGAACAGGGCGCCATCTATGCCACGACTTACACTGGCCCACAGGATAACAACAACCCGGGCAGTGAAAAATCCCTCTCTTTGTTTGATGTTCCACAGCGCCTGGTTTTGGGCTACACGTTGGACATTCCCTTTGGTCGTGGCAAACGCTTTTTTGGCGAATCCAATGGTTTGGTGGATGGAATAATAGGAGGTTGGAGCGTAAGCGGAATCTCCACATTTCAGAGTGGCTTCCCCGTCGCCATCATTGCACTCAATAACTTTACATCTCAGTTCGGTGGGGGCAACACGCGGCCGAACGTAGTTCCGGGGTGCAACAAACTTTCCTCCGGGTCAGCCCAAAACAGGCTCTCGGGATGGTTCAATACTGCTTGCTTTACGCAACCCGCTGCATTCAGTTTTGGCAATGAGTCGCGTGCAGATTCCTCTATCCGTACGGACGGCATTAATAACTGGGATTTCGCGATTGTGAAGAATATAGCGATCAGAGAGCGTTTCCATCTGCAGTTTCGGTCGGAATTCTTCAACCTCTTCAACAGAGTTCAATTTGGTTCGCCTGGCCCACAACTAGGTACGCCTCAATTCGGACAGGTCACTTCTCAGGCGAATAACCCGAGACTCATACAATTTGCCCTGCGAGGTTTGTTTTAGACGAAAGGGTTATAGGATGAGACTTGAGACCGGCAGCATGCCAACGAAACCTATTGTGCGACCCATGGAACCAATCGTTCCTGAGGGTGCTTTCATGGTTTTCCTCCTCGAAGTTGCAAGCGGTTCGCTGGCGAGAATTTCAGAATTTCGCGTCCCTCTTCGCGAAATTCTCGCCTTAACTTGCAACCCCGAGCTGCCATCAGCATTCGACCGACGCATTGTCGTTGGCTTTGAGCTTTAGTTCGTTATAGCGTCCCAAACGAGAATTTTGTTGTCATGGTGTATGCGCTTCTTAGGCGGCTTTTAGGCCCACAGCGAACGACATCATCGAGGGCTTGAATCACGGCAGTATATCGACGATCGAGAGCAGTGATCTTTTCTTTCGGGATGGACTGGTCAGGGACGAAGGGCTGCAGCATGCCGGCAGTCAGTGCGCTTCCATCTTGGCAGGAACGGTTGTCCCAGGGAAATCAGTTTCTGCCAGATTTTCGCCCCGGTCCTTGCATCGAAAGCCCAGATGTTATTTGACATCGAGAAAACATAGATAACGTCATGTTTCTTGCCATCAGGACATCGTTATATTAGGTGCATACAATGGCTGCGCTTCGATCTTGGGATCATCCATCTCTACAATTAGACTGAAGATCTTCGTAATGCCTTGCTTAAGCACTCGAGCCGGACGGAACTGGGTTTCTGTAGTATTCGCTCCCGTTCGTGCATTGTCATAAGAACGAGTCAGGACGCTCGTTTGCGCAGTCAGGTCCAGGGTCATGGCCATTCAAGAGAGCGAAGGGCACAGCTTGCCATGGACCTGTTGGAGAGGGGTGAGCAAAAGCAACCAGAGATCCTTTTGTTGAAGACGCAGATTCGCGCTACCGAAGCGAATCTGACCAAGATCACGGATAAGATGATCGTGATCCCAGGACACGGCGAGGTCGCCAACAAATCGCAGCTCAGCTTCTATCGCGATCTTCTGGTTACTGTCCGCGACAGGGTAGTGACTCTCAAAAAGCAAGGCAGGTCTGTCGATGAGGTTGTCGCTGCAAACCCGATTGCCCCCTATGACACCAAGTGGGGCGTCGGTTTTATGAGCCCACGAATGTTTACCGGACTCGTTTTCGAAGGCGTTTAATCGGTAAGCGTTCTAATCCAGCAGCCGCCCGTAAGGCATCAATATCGTCACCTGATCGCCAGCGAAGTCCTTACGCAATCCGCTAAGAGACCGGAGAGAAGTACGACGACATAAAGTACTGGTCCAGTTACCGCGGATGGCGTATTTCGATATGCGAAATTATTCGCGTAGGTGTAACGAGGGCAGCATCTTGTTACTGGATATCTCGAACTAATGCCAAACAAAAGGAGAAAAACAATGCCGAAAGAAGCTGCGACTCAATCCAAAGAAAAACCCCAAGCAATGCAGGAGACATCAACAAGCCTCAGTCGCGAGGGCGTGGGTGAAATTGCCACGGCGCTACGCGGATTGCTGGCCGATACATTCGCTTTGTACGTGAAAACCAAGAATTTTCATTGGCACATGACCGGACAGCACTTCCGGGACTATCACCTGCTCCTCGACGAACACTCCGACCAGATTTTTGCCATGACCGACGATATTGCCGAACGTGCACGCAAGATCGGTGGAACCACGTTGCGTTCAATCGGCGATATCTCCCGCCATCAACACTTGAAGGACAACAACGACGAGAGCGTGGCCCCGAAAGAAATGCTCACAGAGCTCAGCGCAGATAATCAGGCACTTACGCGCTACTTCCGCTCGGCTCACGAAATTTGCGAGAAGTACAACGACGTGGCGACGGCGAGCATGATAGAGATCTGGATTGATCAAACCGAGCGCCGGACCTGGTTCCTGTTGGAGATCGTGCAAGATCTCTGACTCGCGACGGATTGAGGCTGCTGGAAGTAGCGGCATTGGCCTAGCCAACCGCTAAAGCGCATCGCTTCCGAAGGCGGGCGCACAATCATCACGCGCCTGAGTCAGAAGACTGTCAATACAGCAGTAAAAGAGGTCGGTGGGGCCTCCGTCGACGCCCTATCGCGGCGGAACAACCGATGGCTTCACCATTGCCGTACAAAAGTGATTTCGCGGAATATGCGGATTTCTCAGACAACCTCGAATCTCTCGACTCTGCCTTTTCGCATGCCCACGCATTCGGCCCTTAGCCGAATGTTTTGGCGAGATTTATTTCTTGAACTTACATGACACGCTGTTCAACGGCGAACGGCGGTTCATTTAGGCGGTATAGTGTCTGTCTGGGGCCGTCGCGGAAGGGAGTTGATTTTATGCAGCTCAGAGCATTTGTGTTTTGACTCTACTTGCTACTAGTTTTGGCTTATTTGAGGGTGTTTGAACCCCCATAGAATCTGGCGATTGAAGAGAATGAAAAAAGCGTGTTGAAAACAAGAGACATACCAACGCTCACCAACCCTTCACCTGCTCCCTTACCAACGGAGGCTTGAATCCCCCTTCTCCGCCAGTATCAATAGATTCAATCAGTCCAAGCAGGCCTATCTTGCTGGCTCCGCAAGAACAACAAACTCGCGAAAGGGGATATCTATGAATCGTGGAATGTTGACCATAATACTATCGATCTTTGTGCTTTGTACGGTCGTGCTATGCATAACGCTGGCAGCACGAAAAGTGTCGGGCCAGAGTGCGCACGCCCAAATCTCCGCGCAGGTCTATAACCCATACCCGCCCGGGATCCTCCCGTCCGATTTGAATCCAGAAATCGAAAGGGTGCGGCGTGAACTTCGCGTACTCGAGGGGCGAGCTCTCGCACGGTGGCGCGCCTTAAAACCACCGATTCTGGTAGGTCAGCCGCCGACACTCCAGAATATCGGAACCGAGGCAGTCGAAACCCTCGGCGAGCTCATGAATTATGACGAAAACATCTCGACCAACAGGAATCGAGCCTGTTCTTTCTGCCACATGCCGTACGCCGCCTTCAGCGGACCAATTCCATCCGTGAACCTCACGATGATCGCGTATCCGGGTACCATTCACTTTCGGGCGGGCAAGCGGACCGCGCAGCGGTACACGTATTCACCATTCTTCCCCGTACTCCAGTACAACCAAGTGCAGGGTCTTTTCTTTGGTGGAAATTTCTTTGATTCACGCTCCACCGGATATTTACTTAGGAATGCCGACGCCGAGCAGGCGCAGCACCCTCCAGTCGATACCGCGGAAATGGGCTTCCCCGATACTGCGTGCGTCACACTCCGGCTTTCGCAGGCTGAGTACAGACCGCTTTTTGAGCAGGTGTGGGGTAAGGGCTCATTTGACATCAAGTTTCCTCCCGAAACGCAGCGTATTTGCGATACGCCTGGAGGGGCCGCAGTGCTCGGCAGGAGCGCCACCCCAATTCCGCTAACTCCGGAAGATCGCACCCGCGCAAACATAGTTTATGACCACTGGGGTCAGTCCATTGACGCATACGAACAGTCCCTGCAGGTCAGCGCCTTCTCCTCGAAATTCGACGCCTTCCTGAAAGGTAACTGCAAACTGACAGCCGACGAAATGGCGGGTTTGAAGCTGTTCGACGGCAAGGGCAACTGCAATTCATGCCATCTCGATGGAAGAGGCACCACTCTGAAGTCAGATCAGGCCGATACCAGCACGGCCGCCAGTGTAACTCCTCTGTTCACCTGCTTTGGCTCGGCCAATGAGGGTCTCCCTCTCAATCCCAGGGATGCGATCTACTACCAAACCACGCCGGACTCCTTCGGGTTCGCTGAAAATGCTTTAGGTTTCGGCTACAGAGACTTGGGATTAGGAACTTTCCTCAGGAGCGGTTTCGGTTCCGCCCCCAGCCCAAACTCGACCTGGACACAATTTGCTCCGACTACCGACGGCCAAATGCAGGTGACTTCGGCGCGCGATGTGGCTATGACGCCACTTCAGTGTCCGACGACCGAGGCACCCGGTCCTTACTTCCAGAAGGAGTTCTTTCATAACGGCTACATCAAGAGCCTGAAGCAACTCGTCCATTTCTACAACACGCGCGACAAATATAAGTACAACGTCACTTCTGGGCACTGCCCGGCGGGAACGACCGAAAAAGTAGACTGCTGGCCTATGCCCGAGGTCCCGAACAACATCGACATGACAACCGGGAATCTCGGCTTGACGGACAAGGAAGAGGACCAGATCGTTGCCTTCCTGCAAACACTCACGGACGGTTACACGAGACCTTACCCAAACCGGGATACCTTTACGGGGACTTGCATGACAGGTGGTTCGGCCAAGACCCAAGGTAACGAGTTCCTTATTCCGACTCCTAAACTTCCGCCTTGCGCAACGGCTATCTGCGGCACCCAGCCTGTCCCCAATCCAGCTATCCCGTAGATGAACGGTGAATCAGCCTGGAGGTATATCCATGAATGGACTGCTGCTGAAACTGGCGATGGTGGCTGCGGTCGGTAGCCTGCTCCACCCAACCCCAGCTGCCTCGCAGGTAAGTCCTACGACAAATAAAGCCACGCGCGTCCGGATCACGCAAGGGCCAGAGGTTGAGCGGGCTGACCCCGACTTTGCGATTATCAGGTGGGCCAGCAACAACCCCGGAGGCTCGCCCGAACATTACGCCGTTGTGCACTACGGTACGGATCCCACGAAACTAAACCAGACGGCGAAATCGCCAATCAGACTGAATCCGGGCCATTCCTATACCGTTTTTCGCATGCGCATGGAAGGGCTCAAGCCGCGGACAACCTACTACTACACGGTTGACTCGACGGAAGCCAATGGCAAGGGCGACGGAGTGAAGAGCGCTGTCAAGCATTTCACTACACCCGGATGACGCGACCAATTAAAGGAAAGTTATCTCGATGCGGAAAGTTAAGTGAGCGTATGACGAAAGAACAGTCGAACGGCGTCGCGGAAAACCTGGGAAGCGAAACGGTTCACCACGTAACCGAGCGATTTATCAGGACCAGCAGGCGCGGCTCATTATTGTGAGCCCGGAGAACAAATCTCCACTACCCCCACCTATCCCATTCCGGGAATTTTCGCCCTGCTCGACTCAATTCGCCAAGAAGAAACAGCCCGGCGTTCTTCAGTGTCGCCATGCCCGATCTTGAGTGCAAGGCTAAGAAGAGGAAGGGTTTGGCGAGAAAGGCGAGATTTGTACCGAAAAGTAGCTTACAGGAAGTGATTTCCGCACCTGGCATCGATTCTGGGCGGATCACGCGCAAGCCGGAAGTAATCTCGGCAGACCCGATTCGCGCTATTACTGTCGAGCCGATCAGTAATGATAGTCGGCTAGTGATGAGCTATTCTAGTTCTTGAGCCCACTTTGCCGAAAAACGCGCTTTCCGAAGAAGTGGCTTGGTATGTGCCCCCAAATGCCACACTGTCAAGAATGCAGAATCACCAATGCGAATACACGAGGGAAGGATTCTAGAGTCTGGACCCCTGATTGAATGGTGGGCCTGGGTGGACTTGAACCACCGACCTCGCCCTTATCAGTATTGAGGTCGTAGGTTCCCGCTACTGAGGATGTACTCGGAAGTAACCAGTTGAGCAGCCGACGCCCAGCTGCGTGTTCAGCCTCAAGACGGCAGCGTCGCTACCGGATTAGATGGATCGGTACGCCCAATTTGAGCTTCTTCCATGACTTGTCAGCCGTGTACACGGGAGCTCTCAGGACAATTCCGAGGGCTAGACAGGCTCGGTCTCCCAATGACAAGCCCAGGGCGCGAGTTTTGGTAATCAGATTTCCGGCAGCCTCCGCGTGCTCAACAGTAAAAGCCGTGGCCTCCCGAATGGGGCTGAGTGTTGCCTCCCATGCATCG
>Ga0210409_10006106_pt1 | contig 12573 bp, 7 predicted proteins | sample IncBWH17MmetaG_FD_161649 | JGI IMG/M metagenome (GOLD analysis project Ga0210409, IMG submission 161649) | Forest soil microbial communities from Barre Woods Harvard Forest LTER site, Petersham, Massachusetts, United States - Inc-BW-H-17-M | ecosystem: Environmental > Terrestrial > Soil >...
CCGTCAGTAGTTCCTCCAGCATCTGCACGATCCGGTTCTCGTCGGTGCCGACCAGGCGCGCGGCGCCAACCTCCACGCCCTCGGGGCGCTCAGTGACTTCGCGCGCCACCAGCACCGGCACATTCAGAGTCGGCGCCTCTTCCTGAACGCCGCCGCTGTCGGTCACGATGACACGCGAGCGCGCCATGACGTGAATAAAATCCAGATAGTCGAGCGGATCGATCAGCATGAAATTCGGACACCCCTGTAGCGCCGGAACGACCACTTCCCGCACGCTCGGATTGCGATGGACCGGCAGCACGAAAATGAGATCCGGATGTCCCTGAGCGACCCGATTGAGTGCGCGGCACACTGACAGCATCGGCGCACCAAAGCTTTCACGCCGGTGCAGCGTGACCAACACGACCCGGCGCGTGACATCGAGCGTCGCCAGCGAGGAATTGACGAAGCGGTAGTCGGGCCGGCGCGCCTGCAGCAGCGCATCGATCACGGTGTTGCCGGTGACGATCACCCGCTCGCTGGGTACGCGCTCCTGCAGCAGTGCGTTCTGGGCACGCATCGTCGGCGCGAAATGCAGTGTGGTCACCAGCGATGCGACACGGCGATTCATCTCTTCCGGGAATGGCTGGCTGATGTCGTCGGTGCGCAGCCCGGCCTCGACATGGCCGACCGGAATGCGTTGCAAGAAGGCCGCAAGCGCCACCGCCGCAGTCGTCGTCGTGTCGCCCTGGACCAGTATCAGATCCGGTTTTGCCTGATTCAGGATGCCCGGCATCGCCGCCAGGATGCGGCTCATGACTTCGGCGGGCGTCTGACCCGCGCGCATCACGTCCAGATCGAAATCGGCCGACAATTTGAAAACGCTCATGATCTGATCAAGCATCTCGCGATGCTGACCGGTCACGCAGATCAGACTCTTGAAGTGCTGCGACTGCGACTCGAGGGCGCGCACGACCGGCGCCATTTTGATCGCCTCGGGGCGAGTGCCGAAGACCGACAGAACCCTCAATGGCAAATTAGGTACCGGCATACAGGCGCTCCGCCATCTGCAGATGAGTCAGAAACTTGAAACCGGCTTCCTGCACTGCGCGCAAGATCCGTCGCAGCAATCCCGCGCGCACTCCTTCGTAACAAGGGTGTCCGTACAGCACGACCCAGCGTTCGTCGGCCATGCGACGCATCACATCGGCGACGATCTCATCCTCGCAGACGCCGCGTGCGCCGTGCCATTCGATGAGTGGAATGGTCCGCGGTCCGCACAACGTCACTGGAATCGTCCAATGCTTTCCAGGTTTTCCGTCAAAGGTTGGGTGGTGCGGCTCACCGCCGAGCGCATCGCCGTCGTATTTGAAGCCAAGCTTCTCTACCAGCCGGCTGGTTCGCTCGTCATGCTTGAACCCGGGAGATGTGAAGCCTGCGGGTTTGCCGAAATAGCGCGTATAGGTTTCGAGTGTGCGCGCGACGTCTGCTTCGATCTCCTCGGCGGAGAGTTGCGCGAAACGACGACTCCAAATGACATGATCGCTGCCGCCATGTAGACCGAGTTCATGGCCACGATTTTGTAATTCTTCCAGGGGCTTGATGAGAGAGCGGCCAACGGGTCGCGACAGCAGCGTTTCAAGGCCAAAGCGCGCCCACCCGATCTTCTTGATGAGGTGGACGGCCTCCATATCGTTGAGTTTCGCGCGGCTGCCGCGCAAACCCTTGCCGAGCCACTCGCGCAGATTGGTGGAACGGCCCATATTCACGAAGAAGGTGTTCTTGACGCCCAGCTCATCGCAGACATCCAGAATCTTCGGCAGGCCATCGGTGATGCAGGCGCGATGGTCGATGTCCCAGCGGAAGGAAAATACGCGCTCATTCATGAGGCGACCCCGGCAGGCGACAACAGACTCGTGTAGAGCTCCTCGAAGCGTTCAGCAGAACGCATCCAGTCAAACCGCTCCAGCGCACGCTGTCTGCCTGCCTTGCCCATGCGATGTGCCAGGGCCGAATCGGTCAACAGCTTGCCAATCGCCTCTGCCAGTGCGTTCGCGTCGGCCTTGGGGACAACGAAGCCTGTCTCGCCGTTCGCCACGACCTCAGGCAAGCCACCGGCATCGGTCGCCACGACCGGTACTTCGCATCCCATCGCTTCAGCTGCCGGGATGCCAAATCCCTCTTCCAGCGACGGGATGACCGAGACCGCGCATGCGCGAAAGTACTTGGGCAGATCGCTATTGACTACCCAGCCGAGGAACGTCGTGATGTCGCCGACCCCCAGTTTGTCGGCCAGGGCCTCCAGTTCGGCGCGCTCAAAGCCATCGCCCGCGAGCACCAGCCGAATGTCGGGATGCTGCGGCCTGAGCCGCGCCACAGCCTGTATCAGATAACGGATCCCCTTGCGCGGAAACAATTGCCTGCAGGCAAAGACCATCTTGTTGCCATAGGGGCGATCCGGCGTTTCGCCACTGGGGCTGAAGCGTCGCAGATCGGCGCCGTTCATGATGAGGTGGATCTTTTCCATCGAGGCGCCCGCGCGCAGAGCGTGGTGCACGCAGTCATCGCTGATGGCGGTCAGCGCTGACGCGCGCGTCAGCGTCCAGTGCAAAACCGGCTTCACATAGGGCCGAGTCGGAAAGTCGTAGCCCTCCGCCTTGTTCACGTACACATCACCGCCGTGCATCGTGATCACCGACGGGATTCGCAACTTCTGACTGCCATACACCAATGCCGGACCGGTCGGAATTGCCCAGTGCCCGTGAACCACGTCGGGCTTGAAATCCCGCGCACAATCGAGCATCGCACGATACTGACGCCAGAGGTATTGGACCATGACCTGCATGCGCACCATGCGGCTGACCAGTCCAACTTTGCTCTGTGCGACTTTGCCGTAGGCGAGATCTTCAGGTACCGCCAGCGGAAAGCGATGAATCTCGACGCCGTCGAGCGTATCTCTGAGCGGCGCGCCGGTGCCGGCCGGAGTGACCACGCAGACACGATGGCCCCGCTGCACCAGATGACGCGTGATGTCGTGCACGTAGATCGCGCGCATATCGGTCGCGCTGCCCGGATACCAGTAGGTCGGACAGATGATGCGGAACTGCGCGCTCATGAATCGAATCTCGGATACTGCGAACGCGGGCTGGCGAACGGAAAGCTGTCGCGCACGCTCTGTATTTCTCGCTCACGTCGTGCCAGGCTCCAACCTAACTCATCGCCGGCAATCGATGCGCAGGCAGCCAGGGTCTCATCCGCCGGGCGTTCCGCCGAACCCAGGCCCAGTCGACGCATCACGACGTCCGAGAGCGTCGAGGCCATTTCATTGCGCACAGCGTAACGCACCTCGGCGCCGAAATAGTCAGTTGCCGGGATCATATCGCCCTGGATCACTTCGCGGTCGTCGCCTGCCAGTACTTCCGACCACTTGGTGCCATAGTGCTGAAACATGCGCGTCGCCTGAGCATCGCTCACCGCTGCGGGCAGCAAGCGGCGCATTTCGCGCGCATAGCCTTCGACCGACTCGATGTCACCGCCCCAGACGCGCGTCGTGGTGGTACTGCAGGGCACGGCCTTGATGCCAAGTTTCTGCTGCGCCAGATCGACTACCCGCTCTCCCAGCAGACGTCCCATGGTCCAGCGAATGCTCATGGCACTCACCAATCCTTCCGGGCCACCGGTCGAAGCATGATCGATGATCTGTGAGCGCTTGCCAAAGCTCAAATCCTTCTGGTCCGGGCTGTTCTCGCCAAACGGCAGCAATCCGGCGTTGACCACCGTTACCTCGTCGCGCCGCACGGCAAGCGGTGGAGAGGCCTCGTTGATCTCCTGTAGGAATCCTTCGATCTCGCCCTCGGTCACATGCAAGTCGTAGGCATCCTCCGTGTACACACGGCTGTTGACTCCGATCAGCGTATAGCGACCGCGCCATGGCGCCATAAACAGGTGTCGGTTGCCGCGGCTGAGCATGGCGTCCGGATCGCGATACCGCGTCTGCACCCCGACCGCCATCTCCGGATCGAGCACACGACGCACGACGAATGCCATGTCGCGCGACAACGGCACGTTGAGTTGGACGCCTGCCCCCAACCGTCTGACGAAGGAGGGTGCGAACGGACCGGTCGCATTGATGATCACGCGTGCGCGGATGTCGAACACCTCGCCCCGGATCAGGTCGCGTGCACGCATGGCAACGACGCGGCCATCCCGGACCACCATCTCCTGGGCTTCGCAATAGTTGGCCACTGCCGCTCCGTGACTCGCTGCGGATCGAATCACGGCGAGTACAGCACGCGGCGGATTGAGGATCTGTCCGTCAAAGAACACTCCGGCCCCGGTCAGCCCATCGCCGTCGACGTTTTCGAAACGGCGCAGCAACTCGTCCCGCGTCAGCAAATACGACTTTGGGACGCGCCGCAACGGGTCGCGGGTCGCCCGGTTGCGATCACAGGTCAGCGTCTCGAGGGTGGCCAGCGCGGCCCCGAACACCCAACGGCTTTGCATTGCGTAGCCAAATGTCGGCACTGCAAACGGCAACGGCCGAGTCAGATGCGGTGCGATCCGCAGAAACGCGCCGCGCTCGCGACATGACTCGCGCAAACGCACGATATCCAGATGCTGCAGATAGCGGATGCCACCGTGCAGAACCTTGAATGAATGCGCGGACGCGCCCGAGCCAAAGTCCAGGCGCTCGACCAGCGCCACGCGTAGTCCACGTAACGCGGCGTCCCACGCTGTGCACGCGGCACCAATCCCGCCACCAATGACGAGCACATCAAAGGTCTCATTGGCAAGTCGGTTCAGGGACGATGTACGCGGCGTATCGCCGAGCGAGGGCTCTAGCGGCATTATTCAGGCACCGTTATCGAAGGAAACCATCCCCTAATCCGGAGCTGGAAAGTGTATCGACTAAGCGTTGAACTCACATGATTCCCGCGTGAGAACTGCGACATCCGTGCCAACTTTTGACGCACAACGGCGACAGTTCGGACGATACCCTAAACCTAGCTTGCCGCGCCATCCTACAAACATAATCGATTCAATCGGTTATGTACAAAAAAGCACCATCGATCGAATACCAGGGACCCCGGTGCAGGATTCATTCAAGCAGGGCGCAGGCAGCTCGCAGCGATCTTCTTTCCAAACAGACGGTTCTTCTTGCCATAGAGCAGAAAGCAAGCGCGAAACAGCATTGACAGAAAAGCCGATGCCGCCATGCCGACGTAGTTGAATGGATTCTTGTAGAACACGTAGAGATTGAGATCGAACACCTCAATCTTCTCGAATCCTGTGTGATTGAGTACCTGTCGCAGCGTGTACTCGGTAAATGTGTTGAAGTGATCGAAATTCTGCGCCAGCGCCTCAGCTCCGGTGATTGGATTCGCACCGTTGAGCGCGAACGCGATCAGACGCCCGCCCCGCCGCAGCTTGCGTAGACACAGAGCCAGAAACTCGAGGATCTCCGACCGCGTGAGGTGATTGACCTCCTGCTCGAGCCAAATCAGATCGTAGGACTCATCGGGCGCGTCTTGCAGGAACTCAAACGCGTAGCCCATCCGGCAATTGAGCTTCTTGGCTGTGGCAAAGGCAATCTTGTCTTCAAAGGAATCGATGCCCAGGACGTCTTGATAGCCAAGGTCCGCGAGCAGTTTGACGCCGTAGCCCGGCCCGCACGACACGCATAGAATCTTGGCCTGCTTATCGCTCGGAAAATACTTCTGGTAGTTATCCTTGTAGAAGAGCCAGAAGCTGTGATACCCCTTCTCGATATCATCCGGCGCTTCCCAGAATGAGTCGAACGGTTCTATCGTCGCGGTCAATTCCTTGCGTCGCGGCACTTAATTCCTCCGAGGGTCTTGTGGGTGGTCAAAGTCGGGACAGCGATTATCGCGGTTTTATGATTGCGGACAATTGCGACGCTGCATAAGGCTGACTCGAAAGTGATGGTGCATCGCATCATATGCCACTGATCATCCCCACGACCGGCTCGCGCGGTGCGCCGTGCCTGTGTGCGGCGAGTCTCGATTCACCGGCGACATGCGGGCGCTGTCGAAGCGCGCTCCTGTATGCTGCGCCCGCGTTACCTGTTCCGCCTATTGAGCGCTGGGAGTGTTGAGATGCGAAGACTGTCGTTCGGCGTCTTTTTGACGGCTCTTTCGACCCTGATTCTGGAACTGATGCTGACCCGCGCATTTGACGTGACACTGGCACCGAACATCTCTTATTTCGTGGTAACCCTGGCGGTATTCTCGTTTGGACTGGCTGGCGTCTATGCCACCCTGCGACCGATAGCGGTCGATAGTGAAATCCGCCCCATGCTCAGCAATCGCAGTTTCTGGTACGCCGCTGCGATCTTGGTGCTGATACCGATCATCAACGCCCTGCCATTGGACTACACGCGATTGGGCCGAGCGCCGTTCTCCACTCTCAGTGCTTTCATTGTCCTGTACTTCGTCCTGTTGATCCCGTTTGCTCTGGCCGGCTACATCCTGATCGCAGTGTTCTCCAAGTACGCGCAAAGCATTCAGCGTCTGTACTTCTGGGACCTGATCGGCGCCGGTGTTGGCTCGATCCTGGTGGTACCGCTCATTTCAAAACTCGGCCCCGGCGGGCTGATCATCTGCGCTGCAGGCCTGGCGCTGATTGCCGCGGCGCTCTTTGCCACCTCGCGCGCGGCGTCGATCAGCGCATGCGTGCTGGCGGCAGTGATCCTGGCCGCGCCTATCCTGCGCGCGCCGCAGTACATCGATTTCAAGCAGCACATGGACAAGCGCGGACTGCTTGGCGCCCTGCAGTCGGGAATGGGCGAGTTCGTGCGCTGGGACCCGATCTCCAAGATCAACGTGGTACGCGAGGATTGGACACCTGAGAAAGCGCAACCCTGGTGGCCGATGGGAAACCGCAAAGCCATTCAATATGACGGTGGCAACCAAACCAGTTACTTCTTTCCGTTCGATGGCGATCTCAAGGCGCTGCGAGCCCGGCTCGATATTGATAAATCACGGGTTAAGGAGCATTTCTGGCAGCTCGGAGTGTTGGCCGCGCACTACCTGAAGCGCGACTCGAATCAGAGCGTACTGATCATCGGCAGCGCCGGTGGACAGGAAACCAAGGCCGCACTGATCTACGGCGCAGCACACGTGGATGCGGTAGAACTGGTGCCGACCGTGGTCGAACTCGCGACCGGATCCTACTCCGACTACATCGGCAACATCTTTCACAATTCGGCGGTGAACGTCCAGGCGGGCGAAGGCCGCAGCTTCCTTCGACACAGCAACCGCAGCTACGACATCATTCAGATTTACAGCAACTTCACCAGCTCGAGCGTGGCGCAGGGTACCGGAGCGCTCGCGCCGGACTATCTGGACACGGCGGAAGCGTACCAAGAATACTTCTCTCACCTGTCCGCCAACGGCGTACTGCAGGTCAACCACAATACCTTCCCGAGACTGATCTCGACCGCAGCGCTCGCATGGAAACGGATGGGCAGAACCGATCTTGCCTCACACGTGACGGTCTTCTTCTCCGAGTCGGAACCTATGTTGCCCACGCTGCTCATCAAGATGCAGCCCTGGACTGCTGCGGAGATTGCCGACCTGAGCGCATTTCTCGCGCCATCAGAGCTCAGCGACTACTACCGGTTGCACATTGTGGAGAACCCGCTGGACCGCACCAAGAGCTTTCTGTCAGCTGATTTCTACTCGGGCGATTTTCCGGCCAGCCTCGCGGAGCGAATGGCGGCGAACGTCACGCCACGCACCGACAATCGGCCGTATTTCGGTCTGACACGCAAGTCGATCCGCGAACTCAAGCCCGATCCGTCGAACTATCTGGATGAAGGCACGGCGTATGCTCTAAACAGCTCCCTGATCAAGGGGATCATTCCGATGGATCTGATCCATCTGATCGTGACCGGCGTGGCTTCGATCATATTCGTGATCGTGTTCGTTTTCGTACCTTTGCGCTTCTCGAAGGTCGGTCGAGAAGAGCGCGCGGCGGCAGTGCCCCTGCTGGTATATTTCTCGTGCTTGGGCGCCGGCTTCATCATCATCGAGCTGGTATCTATTCAGAAATTCATACACCTGATCGGCAGCCCGCTCTACACCTACTCCACCGTCATATTTACCATGCTGTTCTCGGCGGGCGTTGGTAGCGTCGCGTCCGAGCGTTTAGGCCTTACGACGCGCCAGCGCTGGGCACTGCCATTCACGGCGATTCTGGTGATTGGCCTCGCGTTTACTGCGTTCTACCCGTCGCTGGCACGCATCGCCTTGGCGTTGCCTGTCACCGGGCGAGTCCTGGCGTCGGCAGCCATGATTTTCCCGCTGGGTTTCTTCCTGGGTATGCCGTTCCCGCTGGGCATCCTTGCCATCAGCAATCAGCCGCGCGGCGCGATTGCCTGGGCCTGGGGCATGAACGGGCTGTTTACCGTCGTCGGTGGGTTCATGAGCATCGTGTTAAGCCTGCTGTATGGTTTTAACTTTGCCATCCTGCTCGCTCTCGGGCTCTACCTGCTGGCATTCATCATGTTTCCCCGCGTGCGCGACATGCAGCCACGGACTTCGTCTTCCGGCTCGAACTGATGCCGACGGGCGTACTGCGATCGCTGTTTAAATCCAAATCGCTACGGGCAGCGTCTGCGTTTGGGGCCAGCGGCGCGGCGCTGGCGATTGGAAATCTGCTCCTTGCGCGCGTCCTATCGCCTGAACATCTGGCGAGCTTTTCACTGGTGTTTGCACTGGTGATGATCGGCGTCAACGTCGGGCCGATGGGTGCCGACGTCATACTGACTCGCAATCACTATGACACGAGCTCAAAGCTCCACCTGCAAGTGTTCCTGACCTCCTGCGCTGTTGGCCTGCTGCTGATTCTGACCGCGATATGGCTCTATCCGCTCAGCTTTGCGTTGCTGGCGGCCGTGTTCATCACGACCGTCGCAGGCAGCGTCAAGGTCGTCGCCACCTCGTATTACAGAAGTCAGGAGAGATTCCTGGCCGCGCTCGCGCTGACCGCAAGTACCAACGCATCAATTCTAGTTGCCGGTGTCGCCTCGATGTTCGTAGCCCGGTCGAGTGCACTGCTACCGACGACCGTCATGACGGTCACGATGTGTAGCGCGGCACTGATCGGGTGGTATTCCGTTGTATCTGATCGCGAGCGAGTCCAGCAAAATACGGCTCAGTCCTATCCCTGGAACGAGAGCTGGCACGCGGCAAACTTCATCGCCGCCAGCATGATCATGACATCGCTGGAACGTATCACCGTCCCAAAATTGCTCGACCTGCCGACTCTCGCGACCTTCGCAGTACTGGCCACTCTGGCGGGCTCGCCCTTCACGATCCTTTACCAGGGTGTCAGCTTTACTCTGGTACCTGCGTTGCGCAATGCGCCTGACGCGCGCGCCCGGCGTCGAGTATTCGGACGAGAAACGGCGATCATCGCTGCCAGCTGCGTACTCGCGGCGTTCGCAGCATGGTGGCTCACGCCGTTGTTCCTGACTTATGTGCTCGCAGGCCGCTATCACATTGCGCCCTCGTTGCTGTCAGTTGCCATCATCTCCGGAATCCTCAAGGTGGTCGGTACCTTGCCCGCCTCCGCCGTCAATGCGCTCGGCTCTGCATCGCACCTGGTGAAACTCAGTATGGCGGGTTGGCTTACAATTGCGGTATCGCTAGTCGGCGCTGCGATAGGATCGCGCTGGGGCCTCGCCGGCCTGGTGTCGGGAGTGGCCGCCGGCTGGCTGGTACGCGCGCTCGTTATCGGCTGGCTGGCGTTCCCGCTCTTTTCGAAGAGCGCGGCCCCTGCGATGGGGTCTACGCGCCAGAGTGAATTGGCAAGATAGGGTTACGGCAAAAGATGGCACAGCTTGCATCGCTCGATGCGCTCAACGCATCTGAGCAGTACGATGTCTGCATCATCGGTTCTGGTCCTGCCGGAACTACGCTTGCCACTACGCTGGCACGGCGCGGTATTCGCACGCTATTGCTCGAATCCGGCCGGGGACTGAGAAGCTGGCTCACCGATGCACAGCTGAAGGGCCTGGCGAGATACGAGTTCACGGGGGACACGGACTATCCTCTGACTCAGACGGCCTCCAGACTGCTGGGCGGCAATTCCAACTTCTGGACCGGCCGCTGTGAGCGCCTGCATCCGTCGGACTTCGAGCCACATCCCTACACTCCCGCGGATAATCCCTGGCCCATCCGCTATTCGGATCTTGCCCCCTACTACGAGGCCGCAGAACAGATGCTGCGTGTACGCGGCGGCCCGCGCACCCGATTCGCGCCGCCGCGAACCGGTCCTCTGCCCTTGCCGGGCTCGCCGGATATCACGTTGCTCACGCAGCTCTGTGCACAATTCGGGGTTGAGGTTGAAGACTCTGCAACCGCAACGCCAACCAAGACCTGGCGTTTCTTCAACGTACAGAAGGAAATTCTGCCGAACTTCCTGAGTAGCGGACACGGAACCCTGCTCACCGGCGCCACCGTGACCAACCTCGTCGCCGCGCAGCAGCGCATCGTGGCCGCGGACGTCAAAACGCTGGACGGTCACGGCGCTACCGCTCGTGCCCGAATCTTTGTTGTCTGCTGTGGAGGCTTCGAGACACCACGACTGTTGCAGCTATCGGCCGCCGAGGCGTTTCCGAACGGCATCGGTAACGCCCACGACATGGTCGGACGCGGATTCAACGAACATCCAAATGTCGGCCTCTCGGCGCACATACCTCATAATCGCTTGACATTGACACCGACGAACAAGATCGCCCGAACGCATCAGTTCTATCAGACCTTTCGAAGCGAGGGACTGGGTGCGATTGTCCCGGTGTTCCGGCAGTCCTGGCTGATGCCGAATCACCTGCTGCGCTTCCAGCTGTCGGCCATCCCGACGACGCTGCTGTCGCTGTTCAAACGGGTGGTGAATGCGCCAATCCATTTCGGCTCCAGCATCGAAATGAAAATCTCACCGGCCAATCGCGTGGCGTTGTCCAAGACACGCACTGACGCGTTTGGCCGGCCTGTGGCGCAGCTGATCTTCCACTATTCCGATGAAGACCGCGCATTGATCGAGCGCGCGCGCGCGTTGCTGCGCGGCTGGCTGCAGCAACTGCGGGCAACCGACATCGAGGACATCGGAATCACCTGGTCACGTCATCTGCAGGGTGCTTGCCGCATGGGCGACAATCCACGCTCCAGCGTGGTCGATCGCGATCTGAAGGTGCATGAGGCGCCGAATCTGTATCTGTGCGGATCGGAAGTGTTTGTGACAGGCGGCGGCATGCAGCCGACGCTCACCATCGCGGCGCTGGCGCTACGACTGGCAGACACCCTGACGCAACGATTGAGCCGTAGCGGACAATGAGGGTCGCGGAGAACCTGCCGCTAGCGGCGCAGTACGTAGGGAAACTTGCCCGACGCGGTCAACGCAATGTCTGCGACGAATTCGAAACGCACGCGGCAGTCGGTGCCCATGACCGCGGCGACCTTCTTCCGGGCAGCTACCAGCAAGGGGTTACTCGGATTGAGCGTAGCGCCCTTGTCCAGCGCCAGATTCATGGTGATTGAGCGGTCTTTTTCCTGAATAACCTGGCTCTTGCGTACTGGCGAATTGGCGAACACCTCGCTGAGCAACATCATGAAGTAAATTGGATCGACCTGCTCGCCCTTACTGTTGATCAGCACTTCAATCATGCGGCCCGTCAGGGACTCGAGCAGCGGGAAGTTCCGCCCGCAGGAACATAGGCGCCTCGTCAGGCGGCCCCGGTCGCCAACCCGATAGCGGATCATGGGCATCGCGTAGTTCAATAGCGGGGTGACGACCAGTTCGCCGTCCTGCTCCATCATCGGCTCTTCGGCGACGTTGATGGTCTCCAGTACATGTGCCTGCGAGGCGATATGATGGCCCTGGCCCCGTATACACTGACAAGCCACGGCGCCGAGTTCGCGCGAGCCATAGGCGCTCAGCACCGGACAGTGAAAAGCCCGTTCAATTTGCTTGGCGAGGAATGGATAAACCGTGGCTCCACCCAACAGAATGGCCGCCGGGGAATGCAGTTCGATATCGTGCTCCGTGGCGTAGCGCGCGACCGCGTCGATGCCATCGCGATAGCACCACAATAGCTTGGGCTGCCAGGTGTTGATATCGCGGATGATCTTGCGAATCTGCTGCTCGGGCAGTTTAAAGCACTGTTCAAATTTCCGATTATAGAGCCAGTTCTCCAGGCTGGCGCGCAAGCCGAGCGTGCCCTGCAGAATGTCGCGCTCGCTGCCCCAGATCTTCATCTCTCGTTCACCGAGTTCCTTGCCGGCAAACGAGAAGTGGTAGCTTCGCGTCGCAATGGTGACGTCCCAATAGCCACTGTCCTGCATGAATCGGATCGGTGTGCCGGTGGAGCCGCCGGACAGATTGGAATACGCCTTGCGCCCGCGCGGCAATTTCCGGGCACACAGTCGATCGCCCTGGGTACGGATGATGTCCTTGGTGAGAAACGGAATGTTCTCAAAGCGATCGAGATTGATGCGACCGTCCTGCACGACACCGCACTGTTCCAGAACCTCGCGATAGTAGTCGGTCTGACTCCACGCATGATGCAGCAGC
>Ga0210409_10006109_pt1 | contig 12569 bp, 10 predicted proteins | sample IncBWH17MmetaG_FD_161649 | JGI IMG/M metagenome (GOLD analysis project Ga0210409, IMG submission 161649) | Forest soil microbial communities from Barre Woods Harvard Forest LTER site, Petersham, Massachusetts, United States - Inc-BW-H-17-M | ecosystem: Environmental > Terrestrial > Soil >...
CATGATCTCCCTTAGGTGCGCGATCGCGTCCTCCCTCTCCAGGACCAGGGCCACGCAGGGGCCGGAGGACATGAAGCCGCAGAGGCTCCCGAAGAAGGGGCGCTGGCGGTGCACATGGTAGAAGCCCTCCGCCTCCGCGCGGGTGAGGTTCCTCAGGCGCAGGCCAACGATGCGGAAGCCGGCCTTCTCGAGCCGGGCCAGGATCTCCCCCGCCTGCCCGGCCTTCACCGCATCCGGCTTGATGATGGACAGCGTGCGTTCTCTCAAGGCCGGCGCTCCTACTTCTTCTTCAGGACCCGGGCCACCGCGGCCCCGATCTCCGCGGGCGACTTGATCACCTGGATGCCCGCCGCCTTCATGGTCCTCATCTTCTCGGCCGCGGTCCCCTTGCCCCCCGCGATGATGGCCCCCGCGTGGCCCATGCGTCGCCCGGGGGGCGCGGTCTGCCCGGCGATGAAGCCCACCACCGGCTTGCGCACGTGCTTCTTGACGTAGGCGGCCGCCTCTTCCTCGGCGCTCCCCCCGATCTCGCCGATCATGACGATGGCGCGGGTGGCGCGGTCACGGTTGAACAGCTCGAGGGCCTCGGTGTGGCTGGTGCCGATGATGGGGTCGCCCCCGATGCCGATGCAGGTGGTTTGGCCGATGCCGAGGGTGGTGAGCTGGTTGACCGCCTCGTAAGTCAAGGTCCCGCTGCGGCTCACCACCCCCACCGACCCGCTCTTGTGGATGTGGCCGGGCATGATGCCGACCTTGCACTTCTCTCCGGGGGAGATGATGCCGGGGCAGTTGGGGCCGATCAGGCGCGTGGGGCGTCCGGCCAGGAAGGCCGCCACCCTCACCATGTCCAGGGTGGGGATGCCCTCCGTGATGCAGACGACAAGCCCGATCCCGACGTCCGCGGCCTCCATGATGGCGTCCGCGGCCCCGGGGGGAGGCACGAAGACGATGGAAACGTTGGCGCCCGTCTTCCGCACCGCCTCCTCCACGCTGTCGAAGAGGGGGAAGCCCTCAACCGTGGTCCCCCCCTTCCCGGGGGTGACCCCACCGACCACGGTCGTGCCGTATTCGCGGCAACCCACGGCATGGAAGGTCCCGTGCTTTCCCATGCCCTGCACGAGGAGGCGGGTGTCCCGGCCCACGAGGACGCTCATGACGCCCCCGCGGCCGCCGCCACCACCCTGTTCGCGGCCTCCTTCATCTCGTCGGCGGTGGTGAAGTTGAGGCCGGACGTGCGGAGCATCTCTTTTCCGATCTCCTCGTTGTTGCCCTTCATGCGAATCACCACCGGCACCTTGACCTTCAGGTCGCGCACGGCCGTGATCACGCCTTCCGCCAGCACGTCGCAGCGCAGGATGCCGCCGAAGATGTTGATGAGGACCGCTTTCACCTCCCGGTCCGCGAGCAGGATCCGGAAGGCGTTGCGGATCTGCTCCGCGTTCGCGCCTCCCCCCACGTCCAGGAAGTTGGCGGGGGCCCCCCCCGCGAGCTTGATGATGTCCATGGTGGCCATGGCCAGGCCCGCCCCGTTCACCATGCAACCCACGTTGCCCCCCTCCAGCTTGATGTAGTTCAGACCGTACTTGGAGGCGTCCACTTCGAGGGGGTCCTCCTCGTCGAAGTCGCGCAGCTCCTTGAGCTCGGGGTGGCGATAGAGGGCGTTGTCGTCGAAGCTGAGCTTGGCATCCAAGGCCAGAAGGTCACCGCCCTTCGTCATCAGGAAGGGGTTGATCTCCAGGAGCGAGGCGTCCACGGCCTCGAAAGCGCGGTGGAGGGACTGCATGAAGGCGACGGCCCGACCCAGGACGGCGCCGGACAGGCCCAGGCCGAAGGCCAGCTTGCGGGCCTGGAAGGCCTGGAAGCCCACCGCCGGGTCCACCGTCTCCCGGAGGATGGCCTTCTGGTCCCGGGCCGCGACCTCCTCGATCTCCATCCCGCCCGTGGCGGAGGCCATGAACACGACGCGCGCCCAACCGCGGTCCACGACCAGGGCGAGGTACATCTCGCGGGAGCCCGCGAGGTCAATGCCCTGCTCGATGAGGACGCGTCGGACCACCCGACCCTCGGGACCGGTCTGGATGGTCCGCAGGGTTGTGCCCAGCATGGCTTTGGCCAGCGCCTCACACTCGTCCACCGACCGGGCCAGCTTCACCCCCCCCGCCTGGCCCCGCCCGCCCGCGTGGATCTGGGCCTTGACCACCACCGGGAAGCCCAGGCCCTTGGCCACCTCCACCGCCTCGTCGGCGGTGTAGGCCACGCCGCTGCGGGGGGTGGGCACCCCGAACGAGGCGAGGACCGCCTTGGCTTGATACTCGTGGATCTTCACTTCGTGAGGACCTCCAGAGCCTAGGGGAGGAAAACCGCGGTGCGGATGATAGTCAGGGGGGCGGCAGGGAGTCAATCCGCTGCGGGTCTATGCTTTGGAAGCCCTCCCGGAGGCTTCCCGCGCGGCTGGCGAGCTCACTTCCGGATGGCCAGAAGCTCCACCTCGAAGACGAGCGTGGCCCCGCCGGGGATGGCGGGTGGGTGGCCCTGATCGCCGTAGGCGATCTCCGAGGGGCAGACCAGACGCGCTTTCTCCCCCACCTTCATGCGCTGCACGCCTTCGGTCCAGCACGGGATCACGCCATTCAAGGGGAAGTCGATCGGCTGCCCCCTCGCGATCGAGCTGTCGAAGACGGTGCCGTCGATGAGCGTCCCCTGGTAGTGCACCTGGACCACGTCCTTCCCGGTGGGGCTCGGGCCGCGCCCCGGGGTGAGGGTGCGGTAGATCAGTCCGGAGTTGGTCTTGACCGCCCCCGGCTCGTGGGCAGCCGTGTTGCGGAAGGACTCGCCCTTCGCCTTTTCCGCCGTCGCCCCCACCGCGGCCCGGGCGTGGGCCAGCGCCTCGATCTTGGGGGTGTAGACCTCCAGCGGAACCCCGGACGGTCCCCCCCCGGACGTGTCGGTGAGGCCCTTCTTCAGGATCTCGAGCTCGGCGGGCGTGAGCTTGAGGGGGGCCACAAAACGACCGCCCAGGTTCGCCCCCAGGGCGTAGATCGTCTTTTCGTCTTCCGTCTTCGGGAGGGCGGAGCCCGCAGCGGAGGGGCTCGGTTGCGGGGCCTTGGCCTGGCAACCCGAGAGGGCGGCGACGAGGGCCGCCGTCACGGCCAGCCCGGGAACGGCATATTTGAGGCTCAACCTGGTCACGGTGTCCTCCGGCGCGGCCCCGGAGGCCGAGCGAGGTAAGAGGTTAGCGCGTCATCCTATACGCCCCGGCCGAGGGAGGCAAACCCACGCCGCGAGCAGGCCCCACGGTACAATCGCGCCGAGGAGGAGGCGTCGCTTTGACAGGTGGGGGCGGGCAGGGCGAGGGTCCGGGAAACCGGGCGTGGCCCTTCCTGGCCGGACTCTTGGCCGGAGGGGCGGGCGCCATTCTCGCCTACTCCCTCGCCCCCCGCCGCGGCCTCGATCCCCGGCTCATCCGGGCCTCTCCCGATGATCCCCGGGTCCCCCCCGTGGTGGTGGTGCCCGGGATCCTGGGCAGCCAACTCCACCACCCGGACGGCTCGCAGGCCTGGCTCAACCTCGGCAACGCCCTTGGCCATCACGCGCTCAGCCTCCCCTTCCGGCTCCCCCTCTCCGCGAGCCGCGACGACCTCGTGCCCGGGGGCCTCCTGGGCGCGGACACCGTGCTCCCCCGGGTGTTCGGCTTCACGGAGTACGCGGACCTCGTGGATATCCTCGAAGAGGGCGGCTTCCGGCCGGCCAGCCGCCGGGGCCTCGCCTTCCATATCTTCTCTTACGACTGGCGGCGGGACCTGGTGGAGTCGGCGCGCGCGCTCCACGAGACCCTGGAGACCCTGGCCGAGGAGCGCGGCGGGGACGAGGCCCGCTTCAGCATCATCGGCCACAGCATGGGTGGCCTGGTGGCCCGCTACTACCTGCGCTATGGCACCGCCGAGCCGGAAGGGCCCGTGACCTGGGCGGGAGCCCGCCGCATCCGCAACCTGGTCCTGGTTGCGGTCCCCAACGCGGGGAGCATCCCCTCCCTCGACGCCATCCTGAACGGCAACCGGGTAGGCCTTTCCTACACCACCCTCGCCGCCTCCGTGATCGCGCGCATGCCCTCCATCTACCAGCTTCTCCCCCCCGCCGGCGCCCCCGCCCTCCTTGACCATCGTGGCCATCCCCTGGAGGTGGACCTCCACGACGTGGCGGTGTGGGAACGGTTTGGCTGGGGGCCCTTCGGCGCGCAGCCCGCGCGACGCCGGGGGGACAAACTGGAGCCCGACCCCGATCCGGAGGCCCACCGGGCCTTCCTGGCCGCCGCCCTCGCCCGCGCCGGCGCCGTCCACCGGGCCCTCTCCCGTCCGCCCGAGGCTCCCTGCCCGGCACGGGTGCTGCTCCTCGGCGGCGACTGCCTGCCGACCCTGGCCCGGGCGATGGTTCCGGAGCCGCGGGGGACGCCGCCCCGCTTCGAGCCCGCCAGCTACCGAGAGGCGGACGCCATGTTCGAGGCGGGCGACGGCCGGGTGACCCGGGCGAGCGTCCTGGCCGCGCAGCTTCCGGGGGCCGAGGAGGCGGAGACGGGCAGCGGGCTGGCCGAAGTCTCGCACGCCATCTTTGGCAGCGCGGAGCATCACGGCATCTACCGCGAGCCCACCTTCCAGAGCATCCTGCTCCGGCTCCTCCTTCGCCCCGCCCTCTCGGCGGCTCGCTGAGAGCCGACCCTTGGACGCGCTCATGTTCTTCCGGAGTCGGCTCGACGGGCCGTTCAGGCTTCCCGCGGCGTCCGCCACAAAGCGTGGGCGGGGGTCTCGACGCTCCACGTGGCTCGCTCTCGGCCCTCCCCGTAGCGCCCGTCCGGGGGGCGAGCCAACCTGCCACCGCACCACGAACCGACGCCGTGTCGAGTCCCATAGCTTGGGCAGCCTCGGCTCCGTCGTCATCAGCTGCCGGGGTCGCGTTCAGCGAAAAGCGGTCCGATGGAGAGCGCGCTTCCGCCCAGAGCCGTTGTTGCGCGCTCGGTGCGGCCCGGCTAGAATCGCGCCGTGAACACCCCGGCGATGCAGTATCTTGCATCGGCTTCCCCAGGGGCAGACGGGCAGCGGACGGCGGCCTTCCTCGCTTCCACCATCGGCCGGAAAGTCGTGATGGCGGGGAGCGGCCTCGTGCTCTTCGGCTTCGTGGTCGGGCACATGGTGGGCAACCTCCAGGTGTACCTGGGAGCGGAGGCCCTCAACGCCTACGCCGTATTCCTCCGGGAGTTCCTGCACGGGGCCGGGATCTGGATCGCCCGCACCGCGCTTCTGGCCGCGGTCGCGCTCCACATCTGGGCCGCCACCTCCCTGACCCTCGACAACCGGGCGGCCCGGCCCGTGGGCTACCGCCAGATCCGCCACCGCGAGTCCACCTACGCGTCCCGGACCATGGTCTGGAGCGGCCCCATCCTGCTCCTCTTCATCGCCTACCACCTGATGCATTTCACCTTCGGCAACCTGCATCCGGACTTCCGCGCGGGCGACGTCTACCACAACTTCGTGGTGGGCTTTAAACCGTGGCCAGTCTCCGTGTTCTACGTACTGGCCATGCTGGCCCTCGGCCTCCATCTGTACCACGGCGTCTGGAGCATGCTCCAGACGCTCGGCCTCAGCCACCCGCGCTTCAACGGCCTGCGCCACGCGTTCTCCAGCCTGACCACGGTTTTGGTGGTGGCGGGCAACCTCTCCTTCCCCTTGGCCGTGCTCACCGGCCTCCTCCACGAGTAGTCCTTTGGAGCTGCGCTCGAACATCCCCTCCGGTCCCATCGAAAGGAAGTGGGAGAACCACCGCTTCGAGATGAAGCTGGTGAACCCGGCCAACAAGCGCAAGTACCGGGTGATCGTGGTCGGCTCCGGGCTGGCCGGGGCCTCCGCCACCGCCTCCCTGGCCGAGCTTGGCTACAACGTGGAGTGCTTCTGCTACCAGGACAGCCCCCGCCGCGCCCACTCCATCGCCGCCCAGGGAGGGATCAACGCGGCCAAGAACTACCAGAACGACGGGGACAGCGTCTACCGCCTCTTCTACGACACCGTCAAAGGCGGCGACTTCCGCTCCCGCGAGGCCAACGTCTACCGCCTGGCCGAGCTCAGCGTCAACATCATCGACCAGTGCGTGGCCCAGGGGGTGCCCTTCGCCCGCGAGTACGGGGGCACCCTCGCCAACCGCTCCTTCGGGGGGGCGCAGGTCTCGCGCACCTTCTATGCCCGCGGCCAGACCGGCCAGCAGCTTCTGCTCGGCGCCTACCAGGCCCTGGAGCGTCAGGTCGGGCTGGGCAAGGTGACCATGTTCCCCCGCCACGAGATGCTGGAGCTCCTGGTCGTGGACGGGCGGGCCCGGGGCATCGTGGTGCGGGACATGGTCACGGGGCGGGTCGATTCCCACCTCGCGGACGCGGTGGTCCTGGCCACGGGGGGCTACGGCAATGTCTTTTACCTCGCCACCTACGCCAAGGGCTGCAACGCCACCGCGATCTGGCGGGCCTACAAGAAGGGGGCGGCTTTCGGCAATCCCTGCTTCACCCAGATCCACCCCACCTGCATCCCCGTCAGCGGCGAGCACCAGTCCAAGCTGACCCTGATGAGCGAGTCGCTGCGCAACGACGGCCGCATCTGGGTCCCCCAGAAGAAGGGAGACAAGCGCCCCCCGAACCAGATCCCGGAGGAGGAGCGCGACTACTATCTGGAGCGCAAGTACCCGAGCTACGGGAACCTGGCCCCCCGCGACATCGCGTCCCGCGCGGCCAAGCAGGTCTGCGACGAGGGGAGGGGCGTGGGGGAGACCGGCTACGGGGTGTACCTGGACTTCGCGGAGGCGATCAAGCGGCTGGGCGAGGACGGAATCCGCGAGAAGTACGGGAACCTCTTCGAGATGTACGAGCGGATCACCGCCGAGGACCCCTACCGGGTCCCCATGCGCATCTACCCCGCCACCCACTACACCATGGGCGGGCTCTGGGTGGACTACAACCTGATGAGCACCATCCCCGGCCTGCACGTGATCGGGGAGGCCAACTTCTCCGACCACGGAGCCAACCGGCTGGGAGCGAGCGCGCTCATGCAGGGCCTGGCCGACGGCTATTTCATCATCCCCTACACGATCGGCCACTACCTGGCCAGCACCAAGCCGGAGCGGATCGCCCCCGACCACCCCGCGGTCAAGGCGGCGGAGGCGGCGGTCGGGGAGCGGACGAGGAAGCTCCTGGCCATCAAGGGCAAGCGCACGGTCACCTCCTTCCACCGCGAGCTCGGCCACATCATGTGGGAGGACTGCGGGATGGCCCGGACGGAGAAGGGCCTCAAGACCGCGCTCCAAAAGATCCCCGCCCTGCGCGAGGAGTTCTGGCGGAACCTCAACGTGCTCGGGGAGGAGAAGGAGCTCAACCAATCCCTGGAGGTGGCGGGGCGGGTGGCCGACTTTCTGGAGCTGGGCGAGCTCATGTGCCTGGACGCCCTGGAGCGCGCCGAGTCCTGCGGCGGGCACTTCCGGGAGGAATTCCAGACCGAGGAAGGGGAGGCCCTGCGCAACGACGAGAAGTTCTGCCACGTGACGGCCTGGGACTACGCGGGAGAAGGCCGAAGACCCACCCCGCGCAAGGAGCCCTTGAAGTTCGAGTACGTGCACCTCACGCAGAGAAGCTACAAATGAAGGGCGTGGGGAGCGGCCCTGCCCCCGAGCCGGCCTCCGCCAATCGGCCGCGCGCGGGGCGGGGGCGCTTTGGGCCCGGGCCATCCCGGCTGATCCGCGGCCTGGGGCCGCATCGGGGGTAGACCGTGCACCTCCGCCTTCACGTCTGGCGGCAGAAGGGCCCGGAGGCCCCGGGCGGCTTTGTCACCTACGAGGCGCCCGGAATCAGCCCCGACATGTCCTTCCTGGAAATGCTCGACGTCGTCAACGAGCGGCTCATCGACAAGGGCGAGGAGCCCATTGCCTTCGACCACGATTGCCGGGAGGGCATCTGCGGGACCTGCGGGGTGGTGATCAACGGCGTTCCCCACGGCCCGCGGCCGGCCACCACCGCCTGCCAGCTCCACATGCGCAGCTTTCAGGACGGGGACACCCTGACCATCGAGCCCTGGCGGGCGGCCGCCTTCCCCGTGATCAAGGACCTCGTGGTCGACCGCGGCGCGCTCGACCGCATCATAGAGGCGGGGGGCTTCATCTCCGTGGCTACGGGCAGCGCCCCCGACGGAAACGCCATCCCCGTGCCCAAGCCGGACGCCGATTTGGCCATGGACGCCGCGGCCTGCATCGGCTGCGGGGCCTGCGTGGCCGCCTGTCCCAACGCCTCCGCCATGCTCTTCACGGCGGCCAAGGTGTCGCACCTCGGCCTGCTTCCCCAGGGCCAGCCCGAGCGTTACCAGCGCGCCCGCAAGATGGTGGCGGCCATGGACGAGGCGGGATTCGGCGCCTGCACGAACCACGGAGAGTGTGAGGCCGCCTGCCCGAAGCAGATCCGCGTGGAGTTCATCGCGCGCCTCAACCGGGACTACATCCTGGGCTCCCTCAAGGCGCGGCAGGAGACGCGGAGCCACGGGGGGGCCGGCTAAGGACGCCTACAGTGGACCTCGAGCACAAGCTGGGCATAGCCCGCAAGACCGAGCTCCTAGCCGTCCTCCCCGAGCCAGTGCTGCGCCGCCTGCTCGAGGAGAGCCGCGAAGTCGTCCTCGATCCCAACCAGATCCTCTTCGAGGAGGGAACCCCGGGCCGGACCATGTACCTGGTGCTGGAGGGCGAGGTAGAGGTCTTCAAGGGGGGCCGCCGTCTCGCGGTGGGCGGGCCCGGGCACTACTTCGGGGAGATGGCCTTGATCGACGGCAAGGCGCGGGCGGCCGGCCTGCGCGCCACCGCCCGGACCCTCCTCCTGGAGGTCGGCGCGGTGCAGTTCCAGCAGACGATCGCCAGCAATCCCAGCGCCCTCCTGGTCTTGACCCGCACCATCTCCGAGCGCTCGCGCAACGACCTTGACGCCCTGGACCTGAAGCTCCACGAGCTCGAGAGCTACGCGGCGGCGGTGCAGAGCGCCAACCACGAGCTAGCCGTGATGCGGCAGGAGCTGGAGGAGAGCAACCGCTTGCTCCAGCACCTCTCCACCATCGACACCTTGACCGGCCTCGCCAACCGGCGGCGCTTCGACGAGGCGATGGGGCGAGAGTGGCGACGGGCCATGCGCGACCGCACCCCCCTCTCCCTGATCTTCTGCGACATCGACTTCTTCAAGGGCTACAACGACACCTACGGCCATCCCGCCGGGGACGAGTGCCTGCGGCGGGTGGCGCGCTGCGTGGGGGAGATGTTCAGCCGGCCCGCCGACCTGCCCGCCCGCTTCGGGGGGGAGGAGTTCGTGGTGCTGCTGGCCAATACCGACGCCCCGGGGGCGGTCCACCTCGCGGAGCGGCTGCGGGCCAACGTGGAGGCGCTGCACCTGCCCCACACCAGTTCGCCCATCGGGCCTTATCTGACCATCAGCCTGGGGGTGGCGGCCACCGTGCCCCCCCTGCGGTCGCTCCCCGCGGACCTGATCAGCGTGGCCGACCGCGCGCTCTACCAGGCCAAGCGGGAGGGGCGGAACTGCGTCCGGACCGCCCCCCGCGCGGAATCGTAGGCAGGGGTCTAAAGCTTCAGGACGTCCACCAGCTCCTTCACCGCCGCCGCCGAGCGAAGGAGCGCGGCCCGCTCGCTCTCCGTGAGCTTGATCTCCCAGATCTTCTCCACCCCCTGCGCCCCCAGCTGGGCGGGGACGCCGACGTAAAGGCCCTTGATCCCGAACTCCCCCTCCAGGTAGCAGCAGCAGGGCAGGACCTGGTGTTTGTCCTTGAGCACGGCCGCCACCATCTGTGCGACCGCGGAGGAGGGCGCGTAATAGGCGGAGCCGGTCTTCAGGAGGGAGACGATCTCCGCCCCCCCCGCGGCGGTGCGCTTCACGATGGCCTCCACCCGCTCCGGCGGCAGCAGCTCGGTGATGGGGATGCCGGACACGGTCGAGTAACGGGGCAGGGGCACCATGGTGTCGCCGTGGCCGCCCAGGACGAAGGCATGGGTGTTCTCGACCGAGACCCCCAGCTCCTGGGCGATGAAGGTGCGCATGCGGGCGCTGTCCAGCACCCCCGCCATCCCGAAGACCCGGTGCTTGGGGAGGCCGGAGACCTTGTACGCCACCTGGCACATGGCGTCCAGGGGGTTCGAGACCACGATCAGGATGGCCTGCGGCGAGTGCCGGAGGACGCTCTCCGTGCACTCGCGGACGATCTTGTAGTTCGTGTTGAGCAGGTCGTCCCGGCTCATGCCCGGCTTGCGGGCGATGCCGGCCGTGATCACCACGATGTCGGAGCCCGCGGTGTCCTTATAGTCGTTGGTGCCCACGACCCGCGCGTCGGACCCTTCCACGGGGGTGGCCTCCAGGATGTCGAGGCCCTTCCCCTGGGGCATGCCTTCGATGATGTCGATGAGGACCACGTCCGCCAGCTCCCGGTCCGCGAGGCGCTGGGCCAGGGTGGCGCCCACGTTTCCGCCCCCGACCACGGTGACCTTCCTGTTCATGGCTCAGACTCCTTCCCGGCCGCGATTCTACCCTTCGCCCCCCACCGCCGCACACACCGGAGAAGGGGGTCATGCGGCCCCGGGGGGCCTCCGCTAGAATGGACCCTCCAAGGAGGCGGGGATGCCCTACCAGCAGGTGAAGGTGCCGGACGCGGGGCAGAAGATCGCCTTTCGGGAGGGCCGGCTCCAGGTGCCCGACCACCCCATCCTGCCCTTCATCGAGGGGGACGGCACCGGCCCCGACATCTGGCGGGCCAGCGTGCGCGTCTTCGACGCCGCGGTGGCCAAGGCCTACGGAGGGAAGCGCAGGATCCAATGGATGGAGGTCTTCGCGGGCGAGAAGAGCCAGGAGCGTTTCCAAAGCTGGCTGCCCGACGAGACGGTGGAGGCCTTCCGCGAGTTCTTGGTCGGGATCAAGGGCCCCCTCACCACCCCTGTGGGGGGCGGCTTCCGCTCCCTGAACGTGGCCCTGCGGCAGCTGCTCGACCTTTACGTCTGCCTGCGGCCGGTGCGCTGGTACAAGGGCGTGCCCTCCCCCGTCAAGCATCCGGAGAAGGTGGACATGGTCATCTTCCGCGAGAACACGGAGGACATCTACGCGGGCATCGAGTTCGAGAGCGGGTCCAAGGAGGTCCAGAGTGTCCTGGCCTTCCTCCAGGAGACGTTTCCCGCCCAGTACAAGAAGATCCGCTTCCCCGCCACCACCGCCCTCGGCATCAAGCCGGTCTCGAAGGAGGGGACGGAGCGGCTGGTGAGGGCGGCCGTGCGCTACGCCATCGCCAACCGCCGGAAGAGCGTCACCCTCGTCCACAAGGGCAACATCATGAAGTTTACGGAGGGGGGCTTTAGGGCCTGGGGCTACGCGACGGCGGAGGAGAGCTTCCCCCACGAGACCTGGAGCTGGGAGCGCACCATCCGCATCAAGGAGGAGCAGGGAGGGGCGGCGGCGGCGGCCGCGGAGAAGGCGGCCGCGGGCCGGATCCTCATCAAGGACGCCATCGCCGACATCACCCTCCAGCAGGTCCTGACCCGCCCCGACGAGTTCGACATCATCGCCACCCCGAACCTGAACGGCGACTACCTCTCCGACGCCCTGGCCGCCCAGGTGGGCGGCATCGGCATCGCCCCTGGCGGCAACATCAACTACGAGACCGGCCACGCCGTCTTCGAAGCCACCCATGGCACCGCCCCCAAGTACGCCAACCAGGACAAGGTGAACCCCGGCTCCGTCATCCTCTCCGGGGAGATGATGCTGCGCTATTTGGGCTGGACGGAGGCCGCCGACCGCATCGTGCGGGGGATGGACGGGGCCATCGGCGGGCGCGCCGTCACCTACGACTTCGCCCGCCTCATGGAAGGCGCGCGCGAGGTCTCGTGTAGCGGCTTCGCGGACGCGGTGATCGCCCACATGGGGGCTTGAGAGACCTCGAGAGGCCCTAACCCGGGGAGAGCCGGCTCAGGATGCGCGCGGCCAGCGGACCCGCCTCCGCCACGCAGGCGTTGATGGCGACGCCCCGGTAGGCGTTGCCCGCCAGATAGACCCCGGGAAGCCGCTCGAGCCGCGCCTCCGCCCGCGCCAGCCGGTCCAAGTGACCCACGGTGTATTGGGGGATCCCGCGCGGGTGCCGGAATATCCGGACCAGCACGGGATCGGCCTCGAGGCCCATGGTGAGCGCGAGGTCCTTCCGCACGAGGGAGAGGAGGGCGGCATCGTCGAGGGCGGGGGCGCCCTCGTCGTGGGCGCCCCCGATCATCGCGCGCAGGAGAGCGCGACCGGAGGGGGCGCGCCCGGGGTAGATGCTGGAGTCCCAGAGGACCCCGAGGATCCGGGGGCCCTCCCCCCGGGGAATCAGGAAGCCGAAGCCGTCCAGGGCGCGGGGCAAGCGCGACTCCTCGTAGCCCAGGCAGACGACAGCCAGGGCTGCGCTCGGGATCCCGCGGAGGAGGGAGGCGAGCTCTCCGTCCAGGCCCTCGACGACGCGGGCGCTCTCCCCCGCGCCCCCCCCCCC
>Ga0210409_10006112_pt1 | contig 12566 bp, 13 predicted proteins | sample IncBWH17MmetaG_FD_161649 | JGI IMG/M metagenome (GOLD analysis project Ga0210409, IMG submission 161649) | Forest soil microbial communities from Barre Woods Harvard Forest LTER site, Petersham, Massachusetts, United States - Inc-BW-H-17-M | ecosystem: Environmental > Terrestrial > Soil >...
TGTTGGGCATTCCCGGCCTGGTTGGGCTGGCCGGCGCCGTCATCGGCAGCCTAGGGTTCGCCGCGTATCTGAGGTTCGAGCGTTCTGCCGGCTCGCGGGACGCTCTCGATATGACTCGGCTGCTCACCGAGGCGTGCTTTTACTTGGGCGCGCTTGCGGCCTGGAGTTATGTATGAGGCGAGGCGTCATACCGCGCATCGCGCAAGCCACGCTGCCGATCCTCACGCATCTCGATCCAGAAATGGCGCACGATCTGGGATTGGCCGCGCTTCGCTGGCTGGCACCGCTGTGGCCGAAACTCGAGGTTTCGCCGCAATTGTCGCTGCGCTGTTTTGGACTGCAATTTGCCCATCCACTGGGGTTAGCCGCGGGCTTCGACAAGAATGGCGACTACTTGGATGCGTTGGGCGCGCTGGGCTTCAGTCACATCGAGTTGGGCACCGTGACTCCGCGCCCGCAGCCCGGCAATCCGAAGCCGCGCATGTTCAGAGTTCCGCACAGCTGCGCGTTGATCAATCGCATGGGCTTCAACAACAAGGGGGTCGATCATCTGGTCGCGCGGCTGTCCGGCAGCCGCTATCGGGGAATACGCGGCATCAGCATCGGCAAGAACTTCGATACGCCGCTGGAGAATGCGCAGGACGACTATCTTGCCTGCCTGCGCAAGGTCTACGCCTTTGCGGACTATGTAGCCGTGAACATCTCCTCGCCCAACACGGCGCGGCTGCGCGAGCTGCAGGCCCGCGACGGCTTGCAACGAATCCTAAGCAGCCTGCTTGAAGAGCGGCGCATACTTCAGGGACGCTACGGGAAGCGGGTACCGCTGCTGGTCAAGGTCGCGCCGGACTTGGACTCCGGGCAAATCGCCGCGCTGGCGGAGAGTCTGCGCGTCCTGCAAATGGACGGGGTGATTGCAACCAATACATCGGCGGATTTGGAACGCACAGGAGGCTTGAGTGGCGCGCCCTTGCATCCCTTATCCCTGCGGGTGGTTTCCCAACTTCGCGCAGCCCTGGGTGCGGGCTTTCCCATTGTCGGCGTCGGGGGCATCGTGAACGCGGACCATGCCTTGAGTATGCTGCAGGCGGGCGCCAACCTGCTGCAGGTGTACACGGGCTTTGCGTACCGGGGCAGCCTGTTGCTCGAGGAAATCCTGCGAGCGTTGCCCGCATGATCGACGCGCAATCGATCGAGGCCTATCAGCGCGACGGCGCGATATGCATTCGCCGGCTGTTTCAGCCGGAAGAAATGCGAATCCTGCGCCTCGGCATGGAAGCCAATCTGGCGAACTTGAGCCCCCGTGCCAAAGTAGCAAGCGCAGCCGACGATCCAGGGCGCTTCGTGGAGGATTTCTGCAACTGGCAGGACAATGAGAATTACCGCCGCTTCATCTTCGATTCTGCCCTCGCCGAGACCGCCGGACGCCTGATGAAGAGTTCGACGGCGCGTCTTTACCACGACCACATGCTGACCAAGGAGCCGGGCACGCGCCAGCCGACGCCCTGGCACCAAGATCAACCGTACTACAACATCGAGGGACGCCAGAATGTGAGTTTCTGGATCCCGGTCGATCCGGTGAATCGCGAATCCACGCTGGAGTTCGTCGCGGGGTCCCACCGAGGTCCATGGCTGATGCCGCGCTCCTTCATGGATGCCCAGGCTAGGTGGTTTCCTGAAGGGACGCTCGCCGACCTGCCGAATATCGAAGCTGCCAGAGACCAATATTCCATCCTCGGCTGGGAGTTGCAGCCGGGCGACGCCGTCTGCTTTCATATGCTGATGTTGCACGCCGCTCGCGGCGTCACGGGCGCTCACCGGCGGCGCGTATTTTCCGTGCGGTTTCTCGGCGATGATATTACGCACGCGCCGCGCCGCTGGAAGACATCGCCGGAATTTCCCGGCCTGACGGATGAATTGGCGGCGGGCGCGCCGATGAATCACCCGCTCTTTCCGGTGCTATGGCGGGCGCCATGATGCAAAAGACCGCGTGGACGATCTTTATTTTATTGTTGGTGTTTGCGGCCTTCTTCGTGACGCGCAGCACCGCGGCGCTACCGCCGTTGGTGGGTTCGCATTTCGATGCCGCGGGTTATCCCAACGCATTCATGACCCGCGGCGGCTACATGCGGCTCGTGCTGTGGCTCGGCATCGGGCTGCCGGTGGCGTTGGTGGCGTTGCTGACCCTGGTTTATTCGCGTGCCACCGACCTCAAACTGCCGAATCGCGACTATTGGCTGGCGCCGGAGCGCATTGCACGGACCCGCGCGCGACTGGTCGTGCACGGCGTCTGGATGGGATCGCTGCTCGTAACCATGGTGTGCTTCGTGCATTGGCTGGTGCTCGGCGCTTACCGCCGCATACCGCCGCAGCTGTCCAATCCATGGATCGAAGCCGGCTTGCTGACGTTTTTTTTGATAACCCTCGGCTGGATAATCGCGCTGCTGATTGTCTTTCGCAGGCCGCGAGCCCAATAGCCGGCCGCCCGGGGGCTCTCAAGGGGCATCAATCGCGTAGCCGCGCGCGCGAAGCTCATCGAGAAATCCGCCCGGCTCAATCAGCAGATCCATGCTCACGACCGCCAGTGTGACGCCGCCGCTCTGCAGGTGCTGTTCCATGTTCGAAAGCCAGGTGTGCTTGAGCAGCGCCAGAAGATCGCCGGAGCCGGCGTCCGCGGTGATGGCCACGCGGCATGCGCCGACTTCGGCGGACTCCGGCAAGCTCTGAATCCGCTCCACGTCGCCCGTCGCCCAAGCGTGCGCCCGCTCGATCAGCCTCGGCAAACCGGTTTCGATGGTCGCCAAACTGGCCGCCACGCATTTGTTTTCCGTTGTCGGCGGCAATGTCTTCAACGCGTCCAACACATCCCGCAAACCCGCAATCTTGAACTCCTCGATGCGCACATGATGCCGGCGCGCGAGCGTTCGAACCTCATCGGCAAGATCCAGCCGGGTGGACAGGCCCACCCCATGCAATGCGTCTTCCTGCAGAAAGGCCGCCGCGATGATGGGTCGGAATTTCTCCCACTTGGTCGCGTCCTTGGTGTATTTGGCCCGTTGTGTGGCGAAGCGGGCATACAAATCCGCGGGCAGCACGTCCTTGAGTTTCTTACCGTGGCCCACCATCAGCAAATTCCGTTGCGTTACCAGCAACCATAACGCCCGAGCCACGCCGATCTCGAACGGCTTGGCGACCAATAGTCGATCCGTGTGATCGAGTATGGAATCCAGCTGCCTTGAGCGCCAGGTCATGTCCTTGGGCAGCGGGGTTACGGTGCCGAAAATCCACAGCTGCGAGGAACCGCGGTACACATGCCACAGCCCAGGGCCGGCGCGCTCCCCGGTGACGACGACTTCTTCCAGCGGAGCGGGCGGTTCGGGCGCCGCGTAACCCACGAGCAACAAAGCGCCGGCCAGCGCGCTTGAAGATGACAATCTGCTCATCGCTGCGGCAGCGGAATGAACTCGGTTTCCCCCGGTACCGGGGGAAAATCGCGATTGACCCAACGATCTTTGGCAAGCTCGATGCGTTCAAGAGATGACGCCACGAAATTCCACCAAATGTAGCGCGGCGTCGCAAAGCGTTCACCGCCCAACAGCATCGCGCGAGATTTGTCGGCCGCGCGCAAAATGGTCTTGATGCCCGGCTCGAGCACGGCGAGCTGACCCTCGGCAATCTTGATCTCGCCGACGGCGAGTTCGCCTTGCACGACATACACGGCGCGCTCGGCATGCTCGGGCGGTACTGCGAGCGTCGCGCCGCGCGCGAACGTCGCGTCCACATACAGTGTCGGCCAAAGTGTGGCGACCGGAGAGCTCAGCCCGAACGCGTGTCCGGCGATGACCGCCAACTCGATGCCGTCGCCGGCGTGCCGCGGCAGTGCGCTCGCGGGGTAATGCGCAAAACTGGGTTCGATCTCCTCGTGGCCGTCCGGCAGCGCAACCCAGCTCTGAATACCGTGGATGTTCTCACCCCGGACGCGCGCGGATTGGGGCGTTCTTTCCGAATGTGCGATTCCGCGGCCTGCCGTCATCCAGTTCACGTCACCGGGACGAATCTCGCGCACCGTGCCGAGACTATCGCGATGTTCAAGCGAACCCGCAAAGAGATACGTGACCGTGGCGAGGGCGATATGCGGATGGGGCCGCACGTCGACGCCTTGACCCGGTTCGAACTGGGTTGGACCCATGTGGTCAAAGAATATGAAGGGACCCACCATCTGGCGTGCTTCGAAGGGCAGTACCCGGCGTACCACAAACCCCCCCAAGTCGCGCTCCCGGGCATCGATCAACTGTAGAGCTGTCATTTATCGCCTGCGCATCACGGTTCACTGCGGAAATAACAATTGCACCAGCAATTCCAGAGTCCAGTTGGCGGCGCCACGCGGCGCGACCACATTGTAATAGGCGGTCGCCTGCAGGTTCACAGACTGCTTGCCAACCTTCACGAGCTGGCCTAGCCCTAAAGAAATCGGCACCGTCCAGCGCTCGCTGCCGCTCGCTTCCCAGTTCGCGGTGATTGTGGGCGAAAAACTCAGGTAGCGGTTCGGATTGTCCTTGAAATTGTAGTTGATCTCCGGCTGCAGCTGCATCTGGCTCACGGCGGGCCGGCTGCCGCTGCCGGCAAACGACCAGATATTGTTGATCAACGCGCCAAAGGTCCATGTATCGCCGGACCACTGCGCCGCCGCGGTCGGCCCGGCGCCCCACTTGCCCTGCCCCAAGGCATCGTTGCTGGCGCTCGGGATCAGAAACACCGGTCCGACACCCCACACGAGACGTCCGGTCCGGGCGGGCGAAAGAAATGCGGAAAACTGCGTGTCGCCCGCACCATTGGCCGGGGTCGCGCCGGGAGCCAGTGCCGGCTGGGAGATGAGCGGCAGGACGGTGCGTGTAATGACGCTCCAGTCGGCATTCAGGGCAAACGGAATTACCGGCTGAATGGTCAATGTGTCCTGCGTTTTATTCTCCGGCCCCACATTCAAGCCGGCATCGTAGATAAACTGCACATTGATCAGATTCGCGAGAGGGTTCTTGGCCTCTCTGGCCAGCGACTGCGCGTCCTGCGCCCATGCGGGCAAGGCACAGGCAGCAAGGAGCACCGCGGTCGCAAAGCGGTGGCAGATGTGTTCGCGTGCCATCCAGCGCATACGGCATACTCACATATTTGACCGGTGCGCGCCGATGCTGACCCTGTATAGCACTGCGCTGTCCGCCAATGGACGCAAGGTCTTGGCGGTCGGCGGGCAGCTTGAACTCGATATCGATGTTCGTCGAGTGAATGTGTACCGCGGTGAGGGCCGCGCTCCCCAGTATCTGGCGATAAACCCGAGCGGCAAAATTCCAACCTTGGTGGACGGGGATCTCACGCTGTTTGAGTCAAATGCAATACTGCAGTACCTCTGCGAGGCGCATGGCGGGTTCCGCTTGTGGTCTCGCGAGGCCAAGCTGCGCGCCCGAATAGCACGCTGGCTGTTCTGGGAAAGCGCGCACTGGCAGCCAACGCTTGGGGTGCTATTGTCGCCCTGCGTCGGCCATCGCCTGCTGCCGAATGTCATTCCAGCGCCCGCCGCGGGGCCGGATTGGGATGCAGATACGCTGGCGCCGCTGCTGGACCTGCTCGGCGCGACTTTGAGCGCGTCTCGCTTCCTGGCTGGCGACGAGCTCACCATTGCGGACTTCGCGGTGGCCGGAATGGTGACCTATTTTTCTGTGGCGGGCTTTCCGTTCGACAAATACCCGGCCTTCAACGCATGGTACCGGCGCATCGAGATGCTCGACGCGTGGCGCGCGACACAGGAGCCGTTGTGGTCACTGCGCCGCTAATTCCGCGGGCAACCCCGGTTCGCCAATCAACCAGGGTGCCGAAAACATCGAAGAAAAGCGCCTTGACCCCGTCGCAGCCCGTCATTGCCGCATGCTAGCCTGCAGGTGATGTAAGAGCCTTGAGGAACAGATAGTAGAACTCCAGACCCTTGTAAAACGAGTCGACTCTGACACGCTCATCCTTGCCGTGCGCGCGCTCGTCGTCCCGATCGATCGCTACGCCGCAGATTCCGTAGCTGGGAATACCGGCATTCGATGTATACACGCTGTCCGACGCACCCACCTCCATGATCGGTATCACAGCCGCCCCCGGCCACAGTTTTCCCGCGACGCCGCGCAGCGCGTTCATGACATCGTCGCGCAGCGGCGCCGGCGCCATCGGCTTGCGATCCGTGCCGTGATCGGCTACTTCTCCGGCGCTGTTTCTGGTTCGAACGCTGAGCTTTGGATCATTGAACAGCTTCACCAATGTCAGGCGAATTTCCTCTTGGGAATGCCCGGGGAAGATGCGGCAGTTGACGTTGGCCTCGGCGCGCTGCGGCAGGGCATTGAGTGCATGACCGGCACTCAACATGGTTGCCACGCAGGTGGTGCGCATGGTTGAGTTCCAGGCCGGATCCTGCGACAAGCGCTCGATCGCCGCCGGGTCGGGCGGCGTGGTCAAGATGGCGCGCATATCCGCGGCGATCTGATGTGTCTCGAGTTTGGCCATCTGGCTGAAGTATTCGCGCGTGACGGCATTCAATTCGAACGGGAACGGCGACTTCTGCAAAACAGCGAGGGCGTCCGCGACGTGGTAAATCGCATTGTCCGGCGTCGGCAAGGAACTGTGTCCGCCGGCGTTGGTCGCGAGCACTTGGTAGTCCGCATAGAGTTTCTCGGCGGCTTCGAATTCCACCGCCGGCGGATTGTCGGTCCTGACCGTGCCGGAATCCGGATTCAGCGCATATTCGGCGTCGATCAAATCGCGATGATTCTTGAGCAACCAATCCACGCCGTTCGATCTGCCGCCTTCTTCGTCAGCAGTGAGCGCCAGAATGATGTCGCGGTCGGGGACGAAGCCTTCCTTGCGCATGCGGATGAAATTCGCGACGGCAATGGCATCGCTATTCTTCATGTCCTGCGTGCCGCGGCCGTAGTAGTAGCCGTCCTTTTCCACGAACTTGAAGGGGTCGGTGGTCCAATCCCGGCGTTGCGCCTCGACGACGTCCAAATGCGCGATGATCAAGATCGGCTTGAGTGTCGATCCGGCCTTGCCGCGAAATCGCGCGACCATATTGCCCTTGCGATCATTGGGACCGAGCACCACGACATCGGCCTCGGCAAACCCCGCGTCCAGCAGCCGCTGCGCCATGGCTTGCGCAGCCACGGTGGTGCTGCCGACAGAATCGGTGGTGTTTATTTCGATGAGCTGTTTGAAGATGTCGTGCCCGATCTTCTGCGCGACGGCGTCGCTGTCGGACTGTGCGGGCCGCGAGAATTGCGGCGCAAGCGCGCAAAGCAGCGCGGCCAGCGAGCCTACGGCAGCGTGGCAGCGACCGCTGATCAGCTTCGCGGCGCCTTCGATGCGGGCGGCGGCGCCTTCGATGCGGGCGGCGGCGCCTTCGGGGTGGAGCGAACCGGCATCAATTCAACCGAAAAACTATACTGGTGTTTCTCGCCGGGCTGCAGCGCGCCGACTCCGACCACATTACGGGCGATCTTCTCACCCTGCTGGTTGCTGATCGACACCACCACGCAGTATTCGCACTGTTCGCCGCGCCCGGCGTGATGAATCGAGCCCTCGATGCGCATCGCCGAAACCGACTTGGTCTGCGGCTCGGCATTGACGGTATTGAAGCGCAGGTGATGCTGGCATCCCGGACATATGTTGGCGCTCTGCAAGACCGTTGCCTTGCAGTGCGGACATACCCGGGTTGCGCCCACGGTGCTCGGGCGAGCCACGCTCATCAGAAAGGCTCCTAGCTGCCGTTGCTCACCGAGCCCGTTTTGATTTTGCCTTTGTCGTCTCCCAGCCAAATTCGACATGCCCGCGCATGCGCGAACCGGCGGCAACGGTAATTGATCCTGCCTTCACGTCGCCGACGATGATGCCGCCCTCGAGCACGTCGACTCGTTTCGCGGATTCGATGTTGCCCTGCAATTCGCCGCCGACCACGACGATGCCCGCCAGCACCTGGCCGGTCAGATGCGCGCCGGAATCCATCGTGAAGTTGCCGTCGATGCGCACGTCGCCTTTGAAGCGGCCGGCCATTCGCACATTGCCCGAACCCTCGATCTTCCCTTCGATCGAAAGGCCCGAGGCAATCGTGGATTCCCCGCCTTCGACTGCCGTTTTGGGGGTCGGGCGGCGCGGCGAAACAGCCAATCCAGAATCGCCGATGCTGCGTTCCAGCCCACCTCTGTCCAGCGCCGTCGCCGATGGAGGAACGGATGAACCCGCGGGGGCGGGCGTGGGGTTTTCTTTCCAAAGCGCCATAAAATAATTCTCCGCTAATGTGAGGCTCAAGCGTACACGCTAACGCCGCCCTATGTCATCGGACACCTGTCTTTGAATGGAGACGGAATCCGGGCCCCGCATGCGCCGTGGACTATAATGACCTCAAATCCAAGACAGGGGCATTAACTTTTGTTTCAACAACTTGAGCGCCTGAGCGCCGATTCGATTCTCGGATTGATGGCCAAGTATCGAGCCGATCCCCACGCCGAAAAAGTCGACCTTGGGGTGGGTGTGTACCGCGATCTGAGCGGCAATACACCCATCCTGGACTGCGTCCGCAGGTCGGAAAAGGAGGTTTTGGCCGCCCAAACCACCAAGTCCTACGTGGCCGCCGCAGGCCGCGAGGAATTCAACAGCGCAGTGCAGGAATTGGTGCTTGGCGCGGCGCACGCAGCGTGCCGTGATCGGCGCGTGAGCACCGTGCAGACGCCGGGCGGATGCGGTGCCTTGCGGCTGGGTGCGGAGCTGATTCGAGCGTCCGCGCCTGCTGCCGCGGTGCGCCTGAGCGATCCCACCTGGGGTAATCATTCGCCGCTGTTGGGCAGCGCCGGGCTGCGGCTCGAGCGCTATCCTTACTACGATCCGCGGGCCCATGAGCTGCGCTTCGAGGCGATGATGCAAAACCTCGAGAAGGCACCGGCGGGCGACGTGGTTCTGATTCATGCCTGCTGCCACAATCCAACCGGCGCGGATCTACAACCCGAGCAGTGGCAGGCATTGGCAGAGCTGCTGCAGCGTCGCGCGCTGATTCCGTTTTTGGACCTGGCGTATCAGGGATTTGGTTCCTCGCTCGACGGCGACGTCGCCGCTGTGCGCATGGTTGCGCAGCTCGTGCCGGAAGCGCTGATTGCAGTGTCATTTTCCAAGAATCTGGGGTTGTATCGCGAGCGCGTCGGCGCCCTTGTCGTCGTCAGCGAAAACGCAACCCGCTCCGATGCCGTCCTCAGCCATACGCTGCAAATCGCGCGCGGCATGTATTCCATGCCGCCGGATCATGGCGCGGCGGTTGCCGCACGCATCTTCGCGGATCCGGCGCTGCGGCGCGATTGGCTCCGCGAACTCGACGCCATGCGCACGCGGATTCAAGAAATGCGCGCAGTCTTGGCGCAGCGGCTACGGGAGGTAACGGGCGATGGCTCGTTCGAATTCATACGCGCGCAGCGCGGCATGTTTTCCCTCCTCGGCGTGTCCGCGCGAGCCGTCGAGCGGCTGCGTGACAGGCATCACATTTACATGACCACGGACAGTCGCATGAATCTGGCGGGCATCATGCCGCACAATGTGGATTACGTCGCCGCGGCGTTCGCGGCGGAGCGCACGTCTTGAACCCGCGCGCCGTGCAGTCTTAGCTGGCCAAGGCTTGGCTGAGTGCGGTGATTTCCGCCGCGGAATCCTGCATCACCGCCAGGGTTTTCGATTCGGTCAAGCCAAGCCGCCACGCGGCGGGCAGGGTTTGCAATTCGCGTTCGAGGCCGGCGACGTCCGTGCCATATGAGACCATGAGAATGGCGACGCCGACCACGTCGGTCAAATTCGGCGGGTCCCCGTCGGGTCGGGAGAAATCCTCCTGTCCCACCGCGTGCGCCATCGATTCCGCGAAATCCCAGTTCTCCAGAATCGCCTTGCCGATGCTCGGATACCATTCGCTGACGATGTCGTTCAACGCGATCTCGCTGGCAAACAGCTCCGGGTGATCGGCGGCGCGCGTCAATATGTAAAGCTTGCCGATGCCGTGCATCATCCCGGTCAGCATCGCCTCATCCGGGTTGACCTTGCTGCAGGTCCTCGCCAGTATGAAGGCATACGCGGCCACATAGGTACTGCGCTCCCAAAGATCGTTCAGGTGCGGCGCCAAGCTCGCCAATTTATTGCCAAGACGGATCTGCGTCATCGCGAAGGACATCGACGCGCTGCGCACCATGTTGTAGCCGATGCGGTTGATCGCCGTGCGCAGATCGGTGACCGCGCGCCCGCTGCGATTGATCGACGCGGAATTAGCAATACGCAGCAGCCGTGCCGCCAGGGCCGGCTCCGATCCGACCACCCGGCAAACCTGATCCGTCGAGGACTTGGCGTCCGCCAGGACGCGCCTGACTTTGACGGCTATCTCAGGAAATGACGGAAGATCGACATGGCCGCGTGACAAATCGGCGGCCAGGGTGCGAACGAAATCAAATTCAGCTTGAGATGTGGGCTGCACAAGACCCGGAAGATCGACAGCAGCGGGCCATTCTTGAGGGTGATAATCGACTATCTTGCGGCCCGGCTCCTGAAACGCTGACGCACCTCACCGTTCTGCGACCGCTCCGTGTAGTGTCCGGCGCAATAACGTGCTATCACATCGCGCCAAAATGCCACCGAGCCGGGATGGCGCAGATACTCGACGATTTCCCATTCCCCGGCAAACCGATCGAAAATCAGGGTCGCGGCGTCGCGGCCGATGCCCGCTCTGCGATGCTGATTGCGCACGAAGAATTCCGACATCCTATAGTTTGCGGTTTTTTCACCCGCCGCCGGAATTCGCGGACGCGTCACCAGCGCGAAACCCACGGCATCGCGTCCCTTGAGAATCAACAGCGGATGCGATTGGTCGTTGGAGAACCAGTTCGCGAAGATCTCGTCTTGGTGCGGATTGCCCGGATCAAGGACCGAAAACAAACCGGTGTTCAAGTCGGCTAAGGAATCGATGTATTCGCCGTAGACACTTTGGATCCACTCGCGATCCTGCTTCGAACGTCTGACATCGCGAATACTGACGAGCAACGAAAGTGCATCCTCAATACTAAAAAAGACACAGCCCGGACGAACGTGCCTGCTGGCAGCCCGCCCGGGCATGTGGGTTCAACTGCGAGCGCGAATTACGGCTTCGCAGCTGATGCAGCACTGGCAGCTGCATCGGCAGCGGCGCTGGCAGCAGTAGCCGAGTCAGCAGCAGCGGGCGCGGCCGGCGCGGCGGCCGGAGGAGGCTCAGCAGCGGCCGGGGCAGGAGCCTCGGTCTTGCTGCCGCAGGCACTCAGCATGAATGCAGCGACAAAGGCGCTTAAAGCAAGTTTGGTCTTCATCTATCGATACCCCAGAAATTTTAAGGATAAATATTTAGGCCGAGCGTGTTGTTTTGGGCCTTCACCCAAGTGTCGGAACGGATTTTAGAGTGTTTTGCCTCACTTTCATACCTCTTTCGCGTCCACACGCGCCTCCAAGTACCGGTGGGGGTTAAACTTCATCGCCCGCTCGATGACGGAGGAAATGTGAGCGATTTAAGACCCGATCAGCTTTATGCAGCGCATTTGACGACGCTTATGCACCGCACCGACCGGTCCTTGGGCGCCACTGGCTTTGATGCATTGGTGATCCATGCGGGGCGCCCGCCGATCCAGTTTCTGGACGACCAAGACTATCCTTTCAAGGTGAATCCGCAATTCAAGGCTTGGGTCCCGATAGTGGACAATCCGCGCTGCGTTCTGATCTATTCGCCGGGCGCCCGTCCGCGAGTTTTGTTTTACCAACCCAACGATTTTTGGCATAAACCCGCCAGGATGCCGCAGGCGCCCTGGACCGCCTGCGTGGATTTGATCGCCATGGATGACGACGCGAACGCCGGCGCTCATTGGGCCAAACTCGGCCGCGTCGCCGTCATCGGCTCCGATCGCGACGTGCTTCCCGGCCTGGGTTCCGCGAGCCTCAATCCGCCGGAACTGCTGGCACGACTTGACTACGACCGCGCCGTGAAAACCCCCTATGAGCTTGCCTGCATGCGCTTGGCAAGCGAACTTGGCGCGCGCGGCCACCGCGCGGCGCTGGCGGTGTTTCGCCGCGGAGGCTCCGAATACGAAGCGCATATGGACTATTTGACAGCGTGCGCGCAGCGCGAGGAGGAAATGCCGTACAACAACATCGTGGCGTACAACGAAAATGCCGCGGTCCTGCACTATCAGCACCTCGAGCGCGTATCGCCCTCGCCGCTGCGTTCCTTCCTGATAGATGCGGGCGCGCAGTATCGCGGCTATGCCGCCGATATCACCCGCACCTACGCGCAGCGTCCCGGGCGATTTGCGGATCTGGTGCAGGCCATGGATGGGGCGCAACAGCAGCTGTGCGGCGAGATCGTCGCCGGCCGCGACTATCGCGAAGTGCACCTCTCGGCGCACCGCATCTTGGGGGATGTCATGCTCGAGATCGGCCTCACCAAATTAGCCGGGCAGGCCGCCTTGGAATCAGGGGTCACCAGCGTGTTCTTTCCGCAC
>Ga0210409_10006113_pt1 | contig 12564 bp, 11 predicted proteins | sample IncBWH17MmetaG_FD_161649 | JGI IMG/M metagenome (GOLD analysis project Ga0210409, IMG submission 161649) | Forest soil microbial communities from Barre Woods Harvard Forest LTER site, Petersham, Massachusetts, United States - Inc-BW-H-17-M | ecosystem: Environmental > Terrestrial > Soil >...
GCGAAGCATTCGCGCGAGAATTTGACGCTCGTCTCGCCGGGCGCGTCTCCTTGTTGACCGATTTTTCGCCGCAGGCGCCGCGCGTTGTCGCTGACGCCTACCGTGCCGTGCTGGGCCTCACCGGAAGCGCGTGCTCCGACGCCGAGGCGATTGACCGCCTTCTCAATCCCGCGCGCAATTCGTACAGGTTGGAGACGCTCAACGTCGGCGTGCACGCGCCGATCATGCGCGCGCTGCAGCACGCGAATTTCACGTTTGCGAAAAAAATCAGCCACACGGCGGACAGCCAGGATCAGCGGCATCGCATGGTGCCCGGCTCGCGTCCGCTGCTGACGCTGGCCGATACGCGCTCGCCCGATTACATCACGCCGATGCTGATCCGCGAAAATCTGCGGGCTCTTGAAATCTATCAGCAGGCGATGGAGGAGGCGTGGGCGGCGAAGAACGAGCTGCTCGACCGCGGCGTGGCGCGCGAATTCGCGCTCTATCTGCTGCCCAACGCGAAAGCGATTCGGCTGGTGGAATCGGGTTCGCTGCTGCACCTGCTGCACAAATGGACGATGCGCACGTGTTTTAACGCGCAGGAGGAGATCTATCAGGCATCGATTGAAGAGGTCGAGCAGGTGCGCGCGGTATTTCCGGCGCTCGGCCGCTATATCGGTCCGCCGTGCCATCTGCGCGCCGGGATCTCGACTCCCATTTGCACCGAGGGTTCGCACTTCTGCGGCGTGAAAGTTTGGCTCGATTTCCCCAATATTGAGCGCCGCATCTGACGGAAACGTGCAAGGTTATCAGGACGCTCTCGCCTACATCCACGACGTTGGCTACAGCGATTACGCGCTGGGAGCCGCACCCGGACTGCTAAGAATACTGAAGAAAAATGGTATCGCCAGCGGCCTGGTTGTTGACCTTGGCTGCGGCAGCGGGCGCTGGGCGCGCGAGCTGAATCGAGCGGGATACGATGTGCTCGGCGTGGATCAGTCGCCGGCGATGATTCGGCTGGCTCGCCGGATTGCGCCGAAATCGCGATTCAAGGTGGTGTCGCTATGGAGTGCGGCCCTGCCGCCGTGCCGGGCCATCACTTCGATCGGTGAATGCCTGAATTATCGCTTCCACCCCGTCGAGGGTAAGAACGGTCTGAGGCGATTATTTAAGCGAGCCTATCGCGCCTTAAGGCCGGGAGGGGTTTTCATCTGCGATTTCGCGGGCCCGGGCCGCGCGCCCAAGGGAGGCCGACGCGAACACTCGTCGGCTGGGCGCGATTGGTCGGTGACGGCGGAAACGACGACGCACTCCCGCGGCGTGCTGCGCCGGCACATCGTCGCTCTACGCCGAGTTGGCGGTAGGCAGCGGCGAAGCGTGGAAATTCATTATCTGCGGCTCCATACCCCTGCGGAAATTTCAAAGGAATTAGCGCGCTGCGGATTTCGCGTTCGCTCGGTCGGCGGCTACGGGAAATTCCGATTTCCTGGCGGAATCCACGGAGTCGTTGCGGAAAAGCCGGAGCAGCGAACCGCCTAGGATGGAATTTCGGGGACGGCGGCGATGAGGGCTTGCGTATAGGGATGCCGCGGCGCCTGCAGCACCTGATCCGCTGAGCCTGATTCGACGAAGCGTCCGGCCTGCATCACGGAGACGCGCGTGGCAAGCTGCGCGACAACCGGAAGGCTGTGCGAAATCAAAATCAGCGTGAGCGAAAGCTCGCGGCGCAGGCGGTCGAGCAATTCCAGAATCTGCGCGCCGATAGAGACATCGAGAGCGGAGACGGGTTCATCCGCGACGACGAGTTCGGGTCTCAGAATCAGTGCGCGCGCAATGCCGATGCGCTGGCGCTGGCCGCCGGAAAACTCGTGCGGGTAGCGTTCGAGGGCTTCCGCGCCCAGACCGACGGCTTCCATCATTTTTGCGGTGCGCGCGTGGCGCTCGGAGCGCGAAAGCCCGGGCTCGTGAATCGCCAGCGGCTCGCCGACGATTGCGCCCACGCGCATGCGGGCGTTGAGCGAAGCGATCGGATCCTGGAACACCATCTGGATGCGGCGGCGCAGCGCGCGCAATTCCGCGCCATGCGCGCCGCGCCAGTCCTGCCCGCGAAAGTGCATCTCACCGGAATCCGGCTCGATGAGTCGCAGCAGCGTTCGCGCGAGAGTGGTCTTGCCGCAGCCCGATTCGCCGACGATGCCGAGAGTTTCGCCGGGCGCGAGCGAAAAACTGACGCCATCCACGCCAATGATGCCGGCGGCCGGCGGCGAAGGATCGCCCTCGGCGCGATGGATCGCCCGCGGTGCAATCGCGTAGGATTTCCGCAGGTCGCGCACTTCGAGAATTTGTTCGCGTTCGTTCATCGGATCAGCGGACTAGGATACATCGCGCGCGGTGGGTTTCCGTCGCGCCACGGGCCTGAACGAGTTCGGGCATCGCGGCGTCGCATTCGACGACGTGGCGCGAGCAGCGCGGAGCGAACGCGCAGCCCGCGGGCAGCGCGTCAAGCTGGGGAACGGCTCCCGGAATGGCGACCAGCTTTTCGCGCGCCAGGCGCGGCGCGGCGCGCAGCAGGCCCTCCGTGTAGGGATGGCGCGGACGGCGGAGCACTTCGGACGCGGGGCCGTCCTCGACCACACGGCCTGCGTACATCACGGTTACGCGGTCGGCGATTTGGGCGACGACTCCGAAATCGTGAGTGATGAAGAGCAGCGAAAGCTGCAGCTCGCGGCGGAGCGTCGCGAGCAGCTCAAGAATTTGTTTTTGCACCGTGACGTCGAGCGCGGTGGTGGGTTCGTCCGCGATCAGGACGCGCGGACCGGCGGCCAGGGCCATGGCAATCATGGCGCGCTGGCGCAGGCCTCCGGAAAGCTGGTGCGGATACTGGCGGGCGCGCGTGGCTGGGTCGGGGATGGCGGCGCGTTCGATCGATTGCAGGGCTCGGCGATGAACTTCGGTGCCGTCGAGGCCGGGCGCATGGACGCGAATCGCTTCCTCGATTTGTGCGCCGATGCGGGCGACGGGATTGAGCGCGGTCATCGGCTCCTGAAATATCATGGCAATTTCGCCGCCGCGCAGCGCCCACATCGTCGAACGCGAGGCGGTGAGCAGATTATTTCCGGCCGGCGCTGATGAGCCGTTTCCGTTTGCCGCGCGACCGCTCAGCCACGCTTCGCCATGCAGGCGCGCGCCGGGCGGCTCGAGCCCCATCAGCGCGAGCGCGAGCATGGTCTTGCCGGAGCCGGATTCGCCGACGATGCCCAGCGTCTCGCCCGCTCCGAGCGCGAACGAGACTTCGTTCACCGGGCGGACCCAGCCGGCGCGGGTCGGCAGCTCGACCGTGAGCCCGCGGACATCGAGATTCGTCGCCATGGCAACATCATATGTCCAGGGGAAGGCACTCAGCGAGATTTTGCGGCGCCGATTTCGTGCGCGTGATCAGCGGCGGCCGAGCGGAATCACGAAGCGCAGGGCGGTGTGCGTGTCGGAGAAGCGGCAGACTTTGTTGTCGGTGAGGCCGGCGGATTTGCCGGCAGCCATTACGTCGGCTTCGCGAATGTGCTTCTGGCCTTTGGGATAGACGACCCAGATGGCGCCTGCTTTCTGAATCGCGCCGGCGAGCGATTTCATGCGCGCGAGCGCTTTGATTTCTTCGGCCGCGAGGAAGATCAGGTCGGCGTCCTTCGAAGGATTCTCGCGGACGAAATCTGGAACCCGCGCCGCGAGTTCCTTGAGGAAGGCCGCGTCGTTCACATCCAGGACGGCAACCTGCTGCCCGGGCTTGACGCCGAGCTTGTCGAGCAGCGCGCGATGCGAGTAGTCGCGCTCGGGAGGCCGAGGCTTCCCGGCGGTCTTGTGCGGCATGAACCGAACTCCTTGCCCAAAGCGCCGGAATTATATTACTTTTTCCGGGAACTTCTAAAATGAGGCACAGGGAACGACGCATGAAAAAGCCGAGAGAAACAAAGCGTTCAAGCGACGAAGCGGTGAAGGTCAGGACCGGCAAGGGATGGGCAGAGTGGTTCAAGATTCTGGACAAGGCCGGCGCGAAGAAGTGGCCGCATAAGGAAATCGCCGCGTATCTGGGCCACGAACAGAATGTTGGGCCGTGGTGGGGGCAAATGGTCGCGGTCGCCTACGAGCAGGAGCGCGGGCTGCGCGAAAAATTCCAGAAGTGCACGGGCGAGTACAGCACGTCGGGCAGCCGCACCATGGCCGTGCCCATGGAGAGGGCGTTCGCGGCATGGACGGACGAGAAGCTGCGGAAGCGCTGGCTGCCGGACGGGAAACTCGAGATCACCACGGCCACGCCGGGGAAATGGGTGCGCGGGAAATGGGGAGAGTCGCGGCTGAGCGTGGGATTTTACGGAAAGGGCCCGGCTAAGACGCAGGTCGCCGTGGATCACGGCAAACTGCCAAGTTCGCGCGAATGCGCGAAAATGAAAACGTACTGGTTTACGGCGCTGAATCGACTACAGAATATTCTGGAAGCCTAGAACCCGTGCTCGCACGTAGGGCCGCGACAAGCAGCGCCCCTACGGATCCTCACAATCGAGCGCGATTAATAATCGTTGGCGGAGCCTTCGAGGAACGCGCGCAGCTTGCGCGAGCGCGAGGGATGGCGCAGCTTGCGCAGGGCTTTCGCCTCGATCTGGCGGATGCGTTCGCGAGTGACGGCGAACGACTGGCCGACTTCCTCGAGGGTGTGCTCGCTGCCGTCGTCTAGACCAAAACGCATCTTGATCACTTTTTCTTCGCGTGGCGTGAGCGTCTTGAGGACCGAAGAGGTTTGTTCCTTCAGGCTCAGATTAATCACCGCATCTGACGGCGAAACGACGGCCTTATCCTCGATGAAATCGCCAAGATGCGAATCTTCCTCTTCGCCGATGGGAGTCTCGAGTGAAATCGGCTCCTGCGCGATTTTCAGAATCTTGCGCACCTTGGCGACGGGAATGTCCATGCGCTTGGCGATTTCTTCGGAGGTGGGTTCGCGGCCAAGCTCCTGCACCAGCTGCCGCTGCGTGCGCACCAGTTTGTTGATCGTTTCGATCATGTGCACCGGGATGCGGATAGTGCGGGCCTGGTCGGCAATGGCGCGGGTGATGGCCTGGCGAATCCACCAGGTGGCGTAGGTCGAGAATTTGTAGCCGCGGCGCCATTCGAATTTGTCCACGGCTTTCATCAGGCCGATGTTGCCTTCCTGAATCAGGTCGAGGAACTGCAATCCGCGGTTGGTGTATTTCTTGGCGATGGAAACGACCAGCCGGAGGTTCGCTTCGATCAGTTCCTTCTTGGCCTGCTCGGCCTCGGCTTCCCCGCGCAGGATCACCTGCAGCGCGCGCTTCAGTTCCGGCGGGCTTACTTCGCTCGCCAGTTCAATTTCGCCCAGTTCCTGGCGGCGGGCCCGCAGGTCCTTGCGCGCTTCGGCCTGCACTTCGGCCTTGGACGCTTCCACGCGGCGTTCAAGTTTGATCTGCTCGCGTTCGAGAAAGTGCACGCGCTCGACGGTCTGGTGAATCTTGTCAATCAGGCGCTTTTTTTCGAGTGGATTGAAATCGAGCTCGCGCATCAGATTGGACATTTCGATGCGCGTGCGCGCCACGGCGTATTTCGCGTGCAGATAGGAGCGTTTCTTGGCGCGCGGCACGCGGTCCAGCTTCGCGGCCTGCTTCATCGCCAGCAGGTAGAGCTTGGCGATCTTGTCAATCTGCTTGAGCGTTTCCTTGGTCTTCGCTTCGATTTTTTCTTCGGTTAGTTCCTCGTCGTCGAACTGGACGATTTCCTTGATGGAGCGGGAACCGTTGCGCAAATCCTCGCCGACCTGCAGAAGTTCCTTCAGGATGAGCGGGGCGCGCGTGATGGTTTTCAGCACCAGCAACTGGCCGCGCTCGATGCGCTTGGCGATGGCCACTTCGCCTTCGCGCGTCAGCAGCGGGACAGTGCCCATCTCGCGCAGATACATGCGCACGGGATCGTTGGTCTTCTCCAGGGTTCCGGGAGTAAGGTCCAGATCGCCGTCCTCGGAAGCGGCCGCCGGAGAATCTTCCTTCGTTGCTTCGACCGGCTCGGATGGATCGGCAGCGGCCAGCGCGGCCTTGGCCGTCGTAAGATCCTCGTACACATCAATGCCGTAGCGTTCAAAGGTCGAGAGGAGATCGTCGATTTCCTCCGAGGAGTGAACCTCGGCGGGCAAAATGTCGTTGACCTCATCGTAGAGCAGGTAGCCCCGCTCCTTGCCCATGGCGATGAGTTGCCTTACCTGGTCGTATTTTTCTTCAAGAGCCAGCGTCACGCATTTTCTCCAGTAAGACTAATCGGCCCGCCAATGTGAATTCCCAAGTGCAAACAGCCGGGTGAGACACCCCGGCGCACTCTTAATTTAGTTACGTTTGGACGGATGAATAAGACGTTCCCCTGAACCCGCTGCCGAACTTTGTCGCTCGCGCCCAACTCGCCCCGCGCCCTACAGATACAACTCCATTAGATGCAGTACGGGTGCCGCCCGTTTCTCCCAAAACCTTACAATACTATAATATCCGCAGACGAAGCGTCAACGAATTGCCCTAAGTGGCACAGCCTGTTCCGGTTGGATGCGAGTTCCCTTTTTGAAACATTCCGCGGCCCGTTTCCCCGGCCTATGGCAGATGGCATGCCCGGATGCCCTGCTTCTCGAAATATTTCTGGTGATACTCCTCGGCACGGAAGAATTCCGATGCGGGAACAATCTGCGTCACGATCGGGTGTTTGAACACGCCGGCTTTGTCGAGCGCCGCGACCGCCTCGCGCGCTTGCGCTTCCTGTTCGGCATTATGGAAGAAAATCGCGGAGCGATATTGCGTGCCGTAATCCGGGCCTTGCCGGTTGAGCTGCGTGGGATCGTGGCTTTGGAATAAGACCGCCAAGAGCTCGCGATAGGAGACTTTCGTGGGATCGAATTCGACCTCGACGGCTTCGGCGTGGCCGGTCTTGCCGGTGCAAACGTCCTTGTAGGACGGGTTCTTCACCGTGCCGCCGGTATAGCCGACGGTGGCCGAAGTGACGCCCTTGACCTGCCGGAACGCGTCCTCCACGCCCCAGAAGCATCCCGCCGCAAAAGTAGCCTTAGGCATGATTGAAAGCTCCCCTTTTTTCGCCCAATACCGGTTAGTGACTCATGTTGCCACACGGAAGCCCCAGGGTCGCGCGCAAGTGCACCAACCCCCTGCATTTACGGCCACAAAGCTACGCCCGCAGCAGGACCACAGGGGGGAAGTATATACACGAGATTAGACTCCGAAGCGAGGGATTGGTCGCAGGAAATCTCATGCATTTCAACCATCTGTAAGAGCTCACGGGAGCCTCAGGCGGTCTTTTCTGCCAGCACTGTGCCGCAGTCTGCCTGGGCGAGATCGCGCGAGCGCTCGAGGATCTTTTCGAGGATTTCGGGGATTTCGAAGACGGCGCGATTGTGGAGCGCGGCGGCGTTCGCGCGATAGCGCGCAAGCGCAGCGGGTTCGATCAGTTGCGCCACGGCAGCGGCAATCTTGTCGAAACCGCGCAGCACCAGCCCCACTTGCTTTTCGACGATCCACTCGGCGTTGTAGCGCTCCTGCGGCAGGGTCCAGGCGTTGCATTCGACAATCACCGGGAGCTGCATGGCGAGCGCCTCGCTCACGCTGCCCGGCCCGGGCTTGCCGATGAAGAAATCGGCGAGCTGCATGTACTCGTTCACGCGCGTGGTGAATCCCTCCACAAAACAGGGTATGCGCGATTTTCTGGTGCGCAGCGCGTTCGCCAGCTTTTCATTTTTTCCGCAAATATAGATCATCTGGAGATCGAGCGCAGACGCGTCCAGACGCTCGGCGATGTCGAGCATCACGTTCGAGCCGTGGCCGCCGAAAAGAACAAGCCCTGTGGGGAGATTGGGACGCAATCCCAGGCGCTCCCGAGCGGCAGTGCGATTTTCGATCGGCGGATCGTAGAAGCGCGGATGCAGAATCATTCCCGATGCGCGGAAAATCCGGTCGTCGGAATGTCCCATCGAACGCGCCTGCTCCACCGCTCGGTCCGAACCGCAAATCAAATATTGTTGTTGCCGCTCGATCCAAAAATGCGGCGGGTAATCGGCGATGTCCGTCAAGATCGTTACGAATGGCCGTCCCGGATACGCGTGCCCGAAACTTTCGCCGAGCGCGCGATTAAAATGGGGCACAAAAGAAATCACCATGTCCGGTGCGCTTTCTTTCCAGTGCGCTTCGAGCAAACGGACCGTGGGGCGGTGATACGCGCGAACGGTGAATTGCAACACCCGTAAGAGTTGCGGACTTCCCAGCGTCCATCCCTTGCGCAACATGGTGTTGTAAACGTCCTGGATGCGTATGCCGGCGTATTTTTTGACGATATCGAGGGGGTCGAGTAACTCCTGCAGATTCGTTAGGCGTGTTTCCCAGGGTCGGCGCTGGGTCTCGCTGACCATTTGAAGAGCAGTGGCTGCGGCCCGATGCCCGCCGCCTGCGTCAAAAAATCCACACTCAATTCGTTGCACCTAGCGTCGCTCCATAGGAGGGCCATTCTGGCACTGCGCGGGCCATCGATTACTACAGTTATGTTAAAAGGCTCGATGTTGTTTCGAATCAGTTAACTATCTATGTTTTCAGAATCTTAGCGGCGATGTCATCTGTGTGTAACGCTGTGAATTTATTGTGGAAATCGTGAAATGCGATATGCACGTTCATTCGTACTTCTCCGGCGCCTGCACCACGCCGTTCGTGAGTGCGTTCTGCCGGGAGAGCTATAGCGACCCGCAGGAGGTCCACGCCCTGCTGAAGCGCCGGGGCATGGATCTCTTTACCCTGACCGACCACGACTCGATTGAGGGCGCCGAGAAGCTGCGGCGGGAACCGAATTTCTTCCTCAGCGAGGAGCTGACGTGCCGGATGCCCAGCGGTACGGAAGTCCACATTGGCGTCTACGACTTCCATGAGCGCCAGCACGCCCAGCTCCAGCAGAGGCGCAACGACCTGATCGCCCTGCTGATGTATCTCACCGAGCGCCGGCTCTTCTTCAGCATCAACCACGTCTTCTCCAGCGTGACCGGGCGGCGCGAGAGCGAGGACTTCGCCTGGTTCCAGGAATACTTCCCTGCCGTCGAGACGCGCAACAGCCACATGCTCGAGGCCACCAACGGCTACGCCGCGAAGCTCGCCGAGCAATGGGACAAGATCGCCATCGGCGGCAGCGACGCGCATGCCCTCCCGTCGGTAGGAACGGCGTACACCGAAGTTCCCGGGGCGCGCGACAAGGAGGAATTTTTCGCGGGATTAAGAAACGGAATGGGCCGCGTGGCGGGCGAGTCCGGCTGCTTTGCGAAATTGACGCGCGACGTTTTTCTGATCGCATTCGAAATGATGCGCGAGAAATCCTGGACCGCGCTGCTGACGCCGCTGGGCGTCCTGGTTCCGGCGATCACGTACTTGAATTACCGCGACGAGCGCGCCTTCAGCCGTCGCTGGGCGGGCGTCACTTTGCAGCAGCCGCAATCCCGCAAGCGGTCCCGCTGGATCGCCTTGCCGCAGCGCGCAGTGGAGGAGTGGGTATGACCGTCGGAAAAGCGGTGTGGAACCAGATTCAATCGAACGATCACCGTCTGATGCGCCGCGTGCATCGCTGGCGCGCCCCGCGGTGGTTCCGCATTCTCATGATTGTGGCAACGCGGGGAGGCGACGGATGGCTTTGGTACGCACTCGGCCTGATTCTGGTGCTTTACGGTGGAGAGCAGCGCTTCGCCGCCATCGGGGCGGCCGTTTCCAGCGCCGCGGCGGGGATCTTTTTGTTCCGCGCGCTCAAGCGCACCAGCCGCCGCAAAAGACCTTGCGAAATTGAACCGCACTGCTGGGCTTCCATCCTGCCGCCGGACAAGTATTCGTTTCCCTCGGGGCATTCCATCACCGCGTTTGCCGTGGCGATTTCGCTGGGACTCTTCTATCCCTACCTGCTGACCTGCCTGCTCGCGGTAGCCCTGCTCGTTGCGGCCTCGCGCATCATTCTCGGGATGCACTTTCTCAGCGACGTGCTCGCGGGCTCCGCCATCGGAGTCGCGCTCGGCGTCATCAGCTTCCACATTTTCGCGATTCTCTGAAAACCTGCCGCGCCCGCAGTCAGGAATTAGCGGCCGGCGGAAGCGATCCGCGCGCTTGACGTGCACGTTGAGCCCGGCAGACAATCCCTCACGCTTGGCGCAGCAGGCCGGCGGCACTGCATGGCGAAAAATCACACGAAAACACCCCGCACGGAAACGAACGCCTTGGGCCCGACCGTAAAGCAGCGCATGGCCGAAGGGAAAGCGCTGCGCGACCGGGTGCCGAGAGCATTGCAGGCCCAATGGAAGCTCCCGCCCGACCGCCCCGATCCAATTCAATTGTTGAGAAATGCAGACCGCGGTCGGCTGACCACTCTGCTGCCCATCCGCTATGGACGGATGCAACTTTCGCCCTTCACATTTTTTCGCGGCTCCGCGGCGTTGATGGCCGCGGATCTCGCTACCACGCCAACCACCCGGCTCCGAGTGCAGGCGTGCGGTGATTGCCACGTCGCGAACTTCGGAGGCTTCGGAAGCCCGGAACGGCGGTTGGTGTTCGACATCAATGATTTCGACGAAACGCTTCCTGCTCCGTGGGAGTGGGACGTCAAGCGTCTGGCCGCCAGCATCGTGCTGGCCGGCCGCGAGATCGGCCTGAGCGAGCGCCACTCGGCCGCCGCGGCGCGCGCGGTGACAGCTTCCTACCGCGAACACATGCGCGAATACGCGGAGATGCGCGCTCTCGACGTTTGGTATTCATATCTGGACGCGGAGATTCTGATCGAAGATGCGAAAACCGCGGCCGCCAAACAACGCTGGGGCCGCATCGAGAAAAAAGCCAGGCTGCAAACTGCCGAGCATGTGTTCCCGAAAATCACCCGCGTGCAAAACGGCCGACCGCGAATTGTGGATCTGCCGCCGCTCGTCTATCACCCGCCTGAAATCGCCAGTATCGGCAAACACCTGCGCAGCATGTTCGAGCGCTACCGCCGAACGCTTCCTGAGGAGCGGCGCGTGATCCTCGATCGCTACCGCATCGTGGATGTTGCGCGCAAGGTGGTGGGCATAGGAAGCGTTGGGACCCGCTGTGACGTTGCGTTGCTGATGGCCGGCGCGGACGATCCGCTTTTTCTGCAGTTCAAGGAGGCCTGCGCGTCGGCGCTGGCCCCGTATGCGGGAAAAAGTCACTATAAGAATCAGGGCGAGCGCGTCGTTACCGGCCAGCGCATGCTGCAATCCGCGAGCGACGTCTTCCTTGGTTGGGCGAGCGACGACCAGGGCCACGACTACTATTTCCGCCAGCTCCGCGATATGCGCATGAAAATAGACGTGAACAAAATGTCCCGGCAGGACTGGTTCGAATACGTCGAGCTCTGCGGATGGGCGCTGGCTCGCGCCCACGCCCGCACCGGTGACCCGGCTCGGATTGCGGGATACCTGGGGAAGAACGCCGCGTTCGATCGCGCCATTGGCAAGTTCGCCGTGGCCTACGCTGATCAGACCGAGCGCGACCACGCCGCGCTCGTCAAAGCCATTCGCGCCGGAAAAATACAAACACGTCCGAATGTCGCCGCCTGATACAACAGGAAATTTCGCGGCGCGTTCAAAGATCGAGTGGCAGCGGGTTTTTTCCGGTGATCAGGCGCGCCGAGCGGTCGAAAGTGAAGTAAAACCACGCCCACTGCACGAACACCAACATGCGGTTTTGAAACTCGACGATGTACATCAGGTGAACGAAGATCCAAAGCAACCATGCGGGGAGCCCCGAAACCTGCAGCCAATTCAGATCGGCGACCGCGGCGAACCTGCCGATCGTCGCCAGATTTCCCTTATCGAAGTAACGGAATGGCGGAGATTTCTCGCCGCGCAGGCGGCGGGCGATCGTTCTCGCCGCGTAGCGGCCCTCCTGTATCGCCGGCTGGGCGACGCCCGGCAACGGCTTTCCCGAGTCGTCCAGGAAATTCGCAAGGTCCCCGATCACAAAAATTTCCGGATGGCCGGGCAGCGTGAGATCCCGTTCCACGGTCACGCGGCCCGCGCGATCCACTTTCGCTCCCGTGGCCTCACCGACGATGCGCCCGAGCGGCGAACCCAGCACCCCCGCGGCCCACAGAATCGTGCGCGTGGGAATCGTTTCCGTCCGGTCGCCTTCGCGGACAGTGACCGATTCCTTCTGAACGTCCACGACCATGGAGCTGGTGCGCACGGAAACTCCGAGCCGCTCGACCATCTTGCGGGCCGCTTCGGATAGCTTGGGCGGATAGGAAGGCAGCAGGCGGTCGGTGCCTTCGACCAGAATTATGCGGGCCTCCGACGGATTGATCCTGCGGAAGTCGCGGCGAAGTGTGTCGTGGGCGATTTCGCCGAGCGCTCCGGCAAGTTCGGCGCCCGTAGGGCCGCCTCCGACAATCACGAAGGTCATCAGCGCGCCCAGTTTTTCGGGATCGGTCTCGCGTTCCGCGGCTTCAAAGGCCAGCAGCACCCGCCGGCGCATGTCCGTGGCATCTTCGATGGTTTTCAGGCCGGGC
>Ga0210409_10006114_pt1 | contig 12562 bp, 10 predicted proteins | sample IncBWH17MmetaG_FD_161649 | JGI IMG/M metagenome (GOLD analysis project Ga0210409, IMG submission 161649) | Forest soil microbial communities from Barre Woods Harvard Forest LTER site, Petersham, Massachusetts, United States - Inc-BW-H-17-M | ecosystem: Environmental > Terrestrial > Soil >...
AACCGAAAAAGGCTGGCGGGCGTCGCCCGTGGGTTGCACGCCGCATTCGTAAGGCTGGTTTTTCTCGCGCGATGGCTTATGCCGGCCTATCACCGTGGACAGGATGACGAGCAATCCCGCGAGTCCGGCCGCTAGTATAAACATCAGCAAAAGCGGCCCATAGCTATCGAGGTAGTTGCTGTTCATTTTAAAGCCGCTGCTATAATAACGTCCGAGAGTACACCGGTCAAATGAACTCCCCAACATTTTATTCGGCGCAGCGGAACGCTATGCGCTGGGGGAGGGAATCGGCGAGCGATGAGTTCCGGATTTAACACGGACGTACACGTGGGCGACGGGGTTTTTCACGTTCAGACGGAGGATCGGGGCCCCAGCCACCCGGTCATAGACACCGCCGTGTACCAGCACGGGCGAATCCTGCACCGTCTGACCTCCAGTTACGCGGAATTTGCAGGCTCGGCTGGATTCAGCGCGGAAGCGCTGGGCGAACGCGTGCATAGCCAGCACCGAAAGGTGATTGACGATCTCCGTGCGGGCGGCTTTGCCGCGGAGATTGCCGCAGCTAAGGAGCTGGCGATTCGCACCGGCGGAATCCAGGTGCAGCTTCGCAATCCCACTTCTTGGCTGACGGGCGGGAATGTGTCACTCGACGTCGAGATTGTGCGACGAGCAGACCGGCAGCCTCAGGCTGGCGCCCAAGTGGAAGCTGCCATCGAAGGCGCCCTCGAAGCGAGTCGACATGAGGGCATCAGCGACGATCAGGGCCGCGTGCGAATCGAATTTCCCATGCCGCCGCTCGGCAAGGGCGATCTGACGCTGGTGATTCTAGCCAAGTCGGATTCCGTTCACGATGAAATTCGTTTCACGATGCGCTCGCGCAACAGCAAGTGACGATCCGACCAGGATCGTCATCCCGAGCGACCAACGGGAGCCGAGAGCTCTCTCTTATCTCGCATGACCATAATTGTTAACGGCGATCGCCGCGAAATTCCCGAAGGCTTGAACGTAGCCGGTCTGCTCGATCACCTCGGAATGGCCAACGGCCGCGTAGCTGTGGAGCGCAATCTCGATATTCTTCCTCGCGCTCGCTGGCAGGAAACTCAAGTGGAGTCGGACGACAGCTTCGAAATCGTGCACTTCGTCGGCGGCGGCTAGCCGCCCAATTGAAACTCTCACTCCGTGCGGAGTTTGCGCTAGATACCGGGCAGCAGGTGGCCCATCTTGTGTTGCTTGGTGCGCAGGTAAGCTCGCGAATGATGGTTGGTGCGGGGACGGCAGGGAATTCGCTCGACCACGCGGATTCCGGCGCGCTCGAGTTGCTCGATTTTGTCGGGATTATTGGAAAGCAGCCGCACCTTGCGGACACCCAGCGCCTTCAACGCCTCCGCGGCAAAATCGTAATCGCGCGAATCGGCCGCGAACCCGAGCTTGCGATTCGCTTCCACTGTGTCGAGCCCATCGTCCTGCAGCTCGTAGGCTCTTAATTTGTTGATCAGCCCGATGCCGCGGCCCTCCTGCGGCAGGTAGAGCAGGACGCCGGACGGCGCTTTGGCGATCTTGCGGAGCGAAAGTTCGAGTTGCGCACGGCAGTCGCAGCGCTCCGACGTGAAGACATCCCCTGTCAGGCATTGCGAATGAATTCGAACGATCGGCGCGGTCCCGTTTTTCAGCCGTCCGTGCTGGATGGCTACGGCTTCTTCGCCCTCGCCGCGTCCTTCGATTCCGGCAATTCTGAACCGCCCGAAGCGCGTGGGTAGATTCGCCCTCGCCACGACCCGCGCCCGCCCGGATTGCTTTCGAGGCTTCATCGAAGCCCATCATTATAGCAGGGTTGTCGAGGCGTCCCTCGGCGGCTGAAAACGCCCCTCCACGCCCGGCGAACAACTGCCGAAGCCGCTTGTGACACGGAACTCTGATGCGTTCCATAGATTCTTTTCGTAGGCATCTCCCGCTGCCTATTGATAGAGTTGCGCCATGGGAGCCGCTCCGGCGCACATGGTGAACCCTGGCTTGTTCGAGGGTTACGAAACCGGGAGCTTTTATGACGAGATGTTTTCGTCGCCCGGCCACCCTCGCCCCCAATACGCCAAACTGTTCCAGAAACTTGCCTCCATGGCGCCGTCGCAATTTGAGGAGCGCCGCAAGCTCGCCGATCTTTCGTTTCTGATTCAGGGGATCACATTTACCGTTTACAGCGATGGCCGCGGCACCGAACGCTTGTTTCCATTCGACTTGATCCCTCGCATCCTGCCGCACTCGGAATGGGAGAAGATTGACCGCGGCCTTTCCCAGCGCGTGGTGGCGCTGAATCTTTTCCTACAAGATGTATACGGCAAGCAGTCCATCCTGAAAGACCGCAAGATTCCGCGCTGGCTGGTTTACTCCTGTCCGAATTTCCGGCGCGAGGTAATCGGCGTCGAAGTTGCGAGCGGCATTTACACCCACATCTGCGGCATCGACCTGGTGCGCGACTCAAAGAGCGGCGACTTCTTCGTGCTCGAAGACAATGTCCGCACGCCCAGCGGGATTTCCTATGTGCTCGAAAACCGGCTGGTGATGACGCGCACGCTGCCGGACGCGTTCCAGGCCTGCGAAGTCCTGCCGGTCCATCATTATCCGGCGGAACTGTCGCGGATTCTGCGCAGCATTTCGCCGCGCGGCGACGACGCGCAGATCGTTCTGCTGACGCCCGGTATTCACAACAGTGCCTATTTCGAGCACAGTTTTCTAGCGCAGCAGATGGGCATCGAGCTTGTTGAAGGACGCGACCTGATCGTGGACGGCGGCATCGTTTACACCAAGACGATTCGCGGCCTGAAGCGCGTGGACGTGATCTATCGCCGCGTGGATGACGAGTTTCTCGATCCGCTTACCTTTCGTGGGGATTCCGTCCTCGGCGTGCCCGGACTCATGGGCGCCTATCGCGCCGGAAATGTGGCTCTGGCGAACGCCGTCGGCAACGGCGTGGCGGACGACAAAGCCATCTACGCGTATGTTCCAGAATTCATCCGCTATTACCTTGGCGAAGAGCCGATCCTGAAAACCGTTGAGACCTACCTCTGCGCGAATCCGAGTGACCTGTCGTACGTGCTTGATCATCTTCCTCAACTGGTGGTGAAGGCCGTGGGCGAATCCGGAGGTTACGGGATGCTGATGGGCCCGGCGGCCGATCGCGCGAAAATCATGGACTTCGCCGACCGCCTCCGCGCGAATCCGCGAAACTACATCGCCCAGCCCGTCGTGGGGCTGTCGCGCGTGCCGTCCTGCGATCCGGCATCAGGCACCGTCGCCGGGCGCCACGTGGATCTGCGCCCGTATTGTCTCTACGACGGAGACAAGGTGACGATCGTGCCGGGTGGGCTGACGCGCGTCGCGCTGCAACCGAATTCGCTGATCGTGAATTCCTCGCAGGGTGGAGGCAGCAAAGACACCTGGGTGCTGAGGGGAGAGGGCTGAGATGCTTTCGCGGATCGCCGAATCGCTTTTCTGGCTCGCGCGCTATATCGAGCGCGCCGAGGACACCGCGCGCATTCTCGACGTGAATTACCACATGCTGCTCGAGCAATCCCAGCAATCCTATCGCCTGCGTTGGGAACCGCTGATCATCATGGCGGGCGAGGAGAAACTGTTCCGCAAACTCTACGACGAAGTAAACGCAGAAAACGTGTTCGAATTCTTGGCTTTCAGCGATGAAAATCCCAGCTCCATCGTCCACTGCATTTCGAAGGCTCGCGAAAACGCCCGCACCATTCGCGACCGGATCTCGCGGGAAATGTGGGAGGACATCAACGGCTTGTACTACACGGTCACGCGCTTCAACGCACGAGATGAAGTCGCCGCCGGTCCGCATCGCTTCTGCGACAAAATCAAATTCGGCGCACACCGCTTTCACGGTGTCACCGACGCCACCCTGCCGCACGACGAGGGCTGGGAGTTCCTGCGCATCGGCTGGTCGCTTGAGCGCGCGGAGATGACCGCCCGCCTGGTGGACGTGCAATACCACAATCTGCTGGACGCCCTGCCTTCGGTCGGCGCGCCAGACAATCATCAGTGGATGGCTGTGCTGCGTTCCGTGGGTGCGTACGAGGCCTATCACCGCGAATATCATTCGGCGATCGAGCCTGAGAAAGTGGCCGAAATGCTGATCCTGCACCAGCGCCATCCGCGCTCGATTCGTTTCAGCGCTTCCGAAGTGCAGGCGGGACTCCGGGCTGTCAGCAACACTCTTCCCGGCGATTATGCCAATGAGGCGGAAAGGCTCACGGGTAAAATGGTCGAGCGGCTGCGGTACGACAAGGTCAACGAAATCTTCAAGCAGGGTTTGCACGGCTATCTCGATGAATTGTTGCGGCTGTGCGGAGCGATTGGAGAAGACATCGCCCGCACCTACTTCTACTATGCGGTGGTGGCATGAACCGATATCGCCTGTTGCACACGACTGAATTTGTTTACGACGGGCCTGTTTCTGAAAGCTATAACGAAGTCCGTCTGCGGCCCCTGCACGACGAGCGGCAGAGTTGCCTTTCATTCCGCCTCACCACCAATCCCGGCTCGCGCGGCACGGCCTATCGGGACGCACATGGGAACTGGGTGCATCAATTCAACGTGCTCGCCGAACACCGCCGGCTTCGCGTCGAAGCCGAGTCCGTGGTTCTCGCGCACGAGCCTTCGGAAGCGCCTGCGGACGCCACCACCCTCGCCGATTACGACGCGCGCACCAACCAACTCGACGAGGAGTACTTCGACTTCATGGCTCCCACGGGATACGTTCCTCACCTCGCGCAGTTGAAGGAGATCATCGAATCGGCCGAACGCTCAAGCAACGGGACGGTGGCCGGATTCGCGCAAGCCGCTTCGGATTTGATTCACGCGCGTTTTCGGTACGTGAAGGGCGCGACGCACGTGCACTCCTCGATTGAAGATTCGCTGTCTCTCGGCGCCGGCGTCTGCCAGGATTTTGCCCACCTGCTGCTCGGCGTGATGCGCATGCGTGGAATTCCGGGGCGCTACGTTTCCGGATATCTGGTTCCCGGCAGCACGACTGCCCCGGATGCCAAGCAGGAGGACGTGATCGGCGGCCAGGCGTCGCACGCCTGGGCGGAAGTCCTGATTCCCAATGCCGGCTGGGCGGGTTTCGACCCGACACTCGGCAATCCAGTGGGTTTGCGCCACGTTCGCATCGCCTACGGACGCGACTATGGAGACGTGGCTCCCGTGCGCGGCGTCTATAAAGGACACGCCGGGCAGAGCCTTTCGGTCGACGTCCGCGTGCGCCCTGCCATTGACGATGCCGGTTGCGAACAGCTCAATAAAATCAACGCTGGCGCCGTTCCCCCGCCTTCCGTGCTCGAGCGTCCCCAGCAGCCTGCCCAGCAACAGCAACAGCAACAGCGGTCAAGCGAGCGCCCGTCATTCTGAGCGCAGAGACCCTCTTCGATTTGCCGATCGTGCTTTGGCCCACTTTAAACCCTTCCGCACTCGTGCTCCTGTTCCCGCTCGTCGGACTCTCGCGTATAATCCGCCTGCTTTCGCAGAGAGGGGCCTTATCACCGCGCGCTTGAGCTGGATCTCGACCGCAATACTCTCGTGTATCTGATCACAGTTCTTCTCTTGATGGGCGTGCTGCCGATCGGCTCGATCGGCGCTGAACATTTCTATAGCTCTGCGCCGCTGCCGTTGCCGTTGCTGGTAGGCAAATGGTTTGTCTTCTGGGCCGTCGGAATCAGATTATTTCTCGCCGGTCTACGGCAGTTCTTTCAACCGCGATTTACCGCCGAGCACATATTTCAGATCAAGGGCGACGACGCATTGCCTGTCGTGCGCGAACTCGGCGTGGCAAATTTCGCAACGGGAGTCGCCGGAATTGCTTCGCTGGCCAAGCCCGGCTTCGTCCTGCCGGTAGCGATTATCGCCGCCATCTTTTATGGTGTCGCCGGCGTCCGGCATGTGGCGGAGAAGGGGAAAACCGTAAACGAAAAAATCGCCATGGTCAGCGATCTATTGGTGTTTCTGGTCTTCGCTACCTACATCGGTTTTGTGGCAATCCGCTGACGAATCGAAATCGAACACTACCCGGGCACTTCCCTTTACATCCCCGCCTGCATTGGCTAACTTAGCCTCAGGATTTCCACGAAGCGGCTGGCGAACGAAATGGGCGCACATCTAGGCGGAAGAGACCTGTTATTCGAGTTGGTCCTCAAGGTAGGCTGGGCGGCGGCTTTGGCCGCACTGCTCGTTCGCTTCCGTTCGTTCCGCAAGCTCGTGTTCAGCGAGAATCGCGACTCCGACCAAAAGGTCATGTTGCTGCTTTTCCTGGTGCCGCCGCTGGCCATTGGCGCGATGTTGCGTCTGGTCGCGGGCTACCCCTTTTTCGACCTGACCCTCGAAGGCTCGTTTCTGATGGGCCTGATCGGCGGCAGGATCGTTGGCCTGCTCGGCGGATCCCTGATCAGCCTGCTGCCGTTCGGTTTTCACGAATGGTTGTCCGCGCCGGTCGCCGCGCTGGTCGGATTGCTTGCCGGTGTGATCCGCGAAGCCATGCCCGACAAAGAAGATGTCTGGCATTTCGGGCCATTCCTCTTCCTGAACGTTCCGCAATGGCTGCTGAGGCTGCTTCGCCGGGGAAAAGGCAACTGGGCCATGCTGCCGCTGTTTTGTTGCGCGGCTATGGAAGTCGGGCTGATTGCTCTCGCGACCGTGGTGCCTTCGCGATGGATTTTCTCGATTCATCCGGCGAATTGGGGTTACGCCGCGCTGGTGGTGCTCTCTTCTGTCATGTGCGTGGCTATGGCCATCAAGATATGGAACAACACGCGCATCGAGATGAACCTCGAACAGAACGAGCAGCACCTCCTCAAGGCGCGCATGGACGCGCTGACCAGCCAGATCAATCCGCATTTTCTATTCAACACTCTCAACACCGTCTCTTCGCTGATCCGCTTCGATCCGGACATGGCCCGAGGCGTGGTGCTGAAGCTTTCGAACATCCTGCGGCGCTTGTTGCGGAAACACGAGACGTTTGTCGTGCTGCGCGAAGAGCTCGATTTCATTGACGACTATCTCGACATCGAAGTCATCCGTTTCGGCCCCGACAAACTGCAGATTTTCAAGGAAATTGACGAGGAAACTCTCGACGCGTTTGTGCCCAGCATGCTGCTGCAGCCCATCGTCGAAAACGCCATCAAACACGGCCTCGCCCCCAGGCTTGCGGGGGGCCAGATTCACATCCGCACGCGCCGCCGCGACGGCCGTTTGGCCATCGAGATTGACGACAACGGCCTGGGCATGTCGCCCGAGCGCCTTCTGGAGGTTTACGGCGGTGGCATTGGCATCAGCAACGTCCATGAACGTTTGCGGCTTCTCTACGGAGATCAGTTCGAAATGGATATTCGCAGCCGGGAAGGCGAGGGCACGCAGATTCGGATCGAGATCCCCGAGCTCGCAACCGTGGAGCCAGCCGCTCTCTAACCGCATCTTCCACGGAACATTTTTCGAATTCGGCGGCGCGTGGTATTGCATCACATCTTGAGTAAGCTACTCGCTCCGGACCGGGAGAAGTTTTGGCGCCTTCGGCGATACGTTGGTCGGAAACGTGGCATTTGGCGATTGAGGCTCTGCGCGCCAATCGCGTGCGCGCGGCACTGACCATGCTCGGCGTGATCATCGGCAGCGCCTGCATCGTGCTGGTCGTCACCGTAGGTCTGACCGGCAGGACGTTTGTTCGCCACCAAATTGAGGCCGTGGGATCGAACATCGTGTTTGCCTCGCTTCCGCAAACGAGCGATGGGCAGATTGTTGCTCTCGGCGACGAAATCTCGCCCGCCGACCTCGAGGCGGTGCGCCAGGAGATACCGCAAACGGTTCGCGTGGCCGGGACAAACGACATACACATGGCCATCGTGGCAGATGGAAAGACCTGGCCGGTCATCTTGATTGGCGTGACCCCCGAGTTTCAGCAGATTCGCAATCTCATCGTTTCGCGCGGCCGCTATTTCGACGCCGGCGAACTTTCCGGCGTCAGCAAGGTCTGCGTGCTCTCCGAACACCTCGCCCAAGTCGCTTTGCCTGGGCGAGACCCCGTCGGACAAACGATTCATGTGGGTGAGCTGACCTTTACCGTCATCGGTGTTTTTCGTGAGCGCATTGACACGTTCGGCCAATCGGAAATCCGCGGCGACTCCCTGCTCATCCCGTTTCCGCTGATTCGCTACTACACCGGCGACGCGTTCATCGTGACACTCTACGCCCAGGCTCAGCGGCCGGAGGATGTCCCATTAGTCACGCAACGAGTTTCGCAGATACTGAGAAGCCGTCATCGGCCCGAAATCGAGTACGACGTTGAGAATCTTTCGTCCATTCTCGACATGTCGCGCCGAATATCGTTCGCGTTGACCATTGTTCTCCTGCTGGTTGCATCGCTGGCACTGGTGATCAGCGGCATCGGAATCATGAATATCATGCTCGTGACCGTCACCGAGCGCACCCGCGAGATTGGACTTCGCAAGGCCATCGGCGCGCGTCCAAGGGAAATCCTCTACCAGTTCCTCTTCGAAGCGATTCTGATCAGTGGAGTCGGCGCGATCATCGGAATCGTTCTGGCGGTGGTGGTTCCGCTGTCGGTCTATATTCTCGGCAGGTTCTTGCCCTTGCCCGAAGGCCTCTCCATCCCGATTTCGTGGCTCTCCGTCGTCCTGGCCTTCGTAATATCTTGCGGCATCGGCATCCTTTTCGGATACCTGCCGGCCAGGACGGCTGCTCGGCTCGAGCCTGTGGATTCTCTGCGATTTGAATAGGGGAGAGTATGGTTGCGGCGATTCGCGGTCGCACTGGGGCCCGGTATCAGGGAGCGATCGATCGAGTTTTTCAAGGCCAAACCGGCCATCCCCTCAAAAACTCTTTGCATCTTGCTTCGGCGAACGTCATAGTTGTTTCGCGCTCAACTTTTCCGAATTAAAGCTTCCATTCAGAGATGTGTTGCACCGGCGGAACGTAATTTCATAGGCTCCGATGGCAGGCGTGAAAGGCTGCACGTCGCGAAGGGAATTTTTATTTGTGCGGGATAGCAGGTTTCTCACATAAGAAGTGGCGTCCTGAGCCGGATCGGATCGAAGCCGCAGTCACGACTCTGATCCACCGCGGTCCGGATCGCTGGGGTGTCTTTCGTTCGAACTTATGTTCGGTGGGCGCCACCCGCCTGAGGATTCTCGACCTGGAATCCGGCGATCAACCCATCATGTCGGATGACGGTGATACGGTCATCGTCTTCAACGGCGAAATTTACAACCATCTGGAAATTCGCGCTGACCTTGACGCGCGCGGCCATCGATTCCGGTCGCATTCCGATACCGAAACTCTTCTCCACGCCTTCATGGAATGGGACATCGAATGTTTGCCCCGGCTTCGGGGAATGTTTGCGATTGCCTGGTGGACCGAATCCACCCGGCGATTGGTTCTCGCTCGCGACCGCGTCGGGATCAAGCCGCTCTATTTCTCACGTCGGGGTGAAGACATCTATTTTGGCTCGGAGTTGAAATCCATCCTCGTCCACCCGGAAATTGACCGCAATCTGAGTTTGGCCGGATTGGATTGCTATCTTTCCCTCAACTATGTGCCGTATCCGTGGACGCTCGTGGATGGAATCGAAAAACTGCGCCCCGGCTCGTGGCTTGAGTGGCGCGACGGCGAGTCGTCCACCGGGATCTATTGGGAATTGCCGATCGGTTCGCCGCGCAGCGTGAGCCTCGATACCGCTAAGGACGAGCTCGATTCTCTTCTCACGCATTCCGTGCGCGAGCATCTGCTGTCCGATGTCCCGTTAGGGATGTGGCTGAGCGGAGGCGTTGATTCGTCCACGATCTTGCACTATGCCACCAAAGCATCGAGCAAGCGTTTGAAAACTTTCTCCGTCTCCTTTCGCGGGCGTAGCTTCGACGAGACGGCGTACATCCGGCAGGTCGCAACTCGGTACGGCACCGATCACCAGGAGCTCGATCTAAATCCCGACGAGCATAATCTCCAGTCGGCCATTGAGGAATTCGCCTACTACAACGATGAACCCGACGCGGACGCCGGCGCGCTCCCGCTCTGGTTCCTTTCCAAGCTCACGAAGACGGCCGTGACTGTCGCGCTCAGCGGCGATGGCGCCGACGAATTGTTCGCAGGCTATTTGACCTACCGCGCGAATCACCTGGCGGACTCGATTCGCCGCTTTCCTGAGGGCGCCCGTCGCCTGGCTCTCAACACCATGCGCCGCTGGCCGGTCTCCGACGACAAAATCAGCCTCGAATACAAGGCCAAGCGCTTTCTCGAGGGTTCCTTACTTCCTCCCAGCCGCGCCCACGTCCATTGGAACGGCACCTTTTCGAAAGTGCAAAAACATGACTTGATCGCGGCGCCGCTGCCCGACAGTCTTGACGACATGTTGTCCGAATTGCGCCGGCGGTTGACTGAACAGCATGCGTTGGCCGCGTATCTTTGGTTTGATCAGAAATACTATCTGCCGGATGACATCCTGATGAAAGTGGACCGCATGAGCATGGCCCATGCCGTGGAGGTCCGTCCGCCGTTCCTGGATCACCGTATCGTCGAGTTTGCCGCGGCCCTTCCTCCCCATCTGAAGATGAACGGTTCGCGGCATAAATTTGTCCTGAAAGAACTAATGAAGGACAAGCTTCCTCCGGACGTGCTTCACCGGTCAAAAAACGGCCTGGATATTCCCACCCATGAGTGGCTTCGAGGTCCGCTGAAGCCACTGCTTCTCGATGCTCTGGCAAGCGGCGCCGCAGAACACGCCGGTGTTTTCAATGCTGACGCCATCGAGATGCATTTGCGCGAGCACCAGGGGCGCCGCGCCAATCTCGGCTACCATCTGTGGGGTCTGATGATTCTATTCTTATGGATGAAAAAATGGAGAATCCAAACGGCGGCGATATCGCCCCCGGCCCAAAAGCTGACGGGAAGCGTTCTTACCTCGTCCTGACGGTTCTGCTCTTCGCCGCCGCCGTGTACCTCGGTTGCATCGCTTCTCCGCCGTGGATCCTTGACGACGTGGATGGCGTGCAGGCTCAGATCGCTCGCAACATGCTCGCGTCCGGTGACTGGGTCACCGCGAGGCTCGACGGGATCGCTTATCTCGAGAAACCTCCGCTCGAATACTGGACCATCGCGGCCTCGTACAAAATACTCGGCGTTCACGACTGGTCCGCGCGATTGCCGGTCGTCCTCTCTGCAATCGCGTTGTGTGTTCTGACTGCCGCTTTCGGCACGTGGGCCTTCGGACGACGTGCGGGTTTCTACGCCGGCTTGTGCATGTCAACCTGCGTTGGCCTCTTTCTCTTTACGCGCGTATTAATCCCCGACGTCATGCAGGCTCTCACCGTTGCCCTCGGGGTTTTTGCGTTCCTGCGGGCGCTAGACGAAGAAGAAGCTCATCCCCGTTGGTGGGCTTTGCTACTGGCCGCCAGTCTCGGGGCGGGCATGTTGTTGAAGAGCTTGTTCTCTGTCCTCGTGCCGGTGGCGACCTGCTTGATCTATCTTCTGCTCACTCGCCAGCTATTTTCTGCGCGCATTTGGAAGCGCCTTCATCCCTTCAGCGGGGCGCTGGTAGCGTTGCTGATTGCGTTACCCTGGCACGTCCTGGCGATACTGCGCAACCCGCCCTATTTCGATTTCACGCTGCACGCCGGCCCCGGCCAGTATCATGGTTTTTTTTGGGGGTTTTTCATCAATGAGCAGTTGCTCCGGTTCCTCAATCTCCGCTACCCGCGAGACTACAATACCGTTCCGCGCCTGTGGTTCTGGCTCCTGCATTTCGTTTGGCTGTTCCCCTGGAGCGGCCACCTGCCGGCTGTCGCGAAGCTTTCCTTCAAGCCGGTGGACCGCGCCGGCCGTGCTCGGCTCATCGCCCTGGTGTGGATTGGCTTCGTATTGATTTTCTTTACATTCTCGACCACCCAGGAATACTACTCGATGCCCGCGTATCCCGCGTTTGCGCTCCTGCTTGGTTCGGCGATGGCGATGGGAGGGGCATGGGTCCGCCGCGGCACGCGCGTACTCGCCGTCGTGGCCGGATGCGCTGCCGTCGCCATCATCGCCATCCTCATTCACGTCAGGGGCATCCCCACTCCCGGCGATATTTCCTCGGCGCTGTCGAGCCATCCTGGCACCTACTCGCTTTCCCTTGGACACATGCAGGATTTGACCGTCGACTCGTTCGCGTACCTGCGCCTGCCGCTCGTTCTTGCGGGAATCGCATTTCTATTCGGTGCGCTGGTGAATCTTCGTGCAACCGGGAACCGCGCGTTTATCGCGTCCGCGCTGATGATGGTTTTGTTTTTTCACGCCGCCCGGCTGGCGTTGGCGGTCTTCGATCCTTATCTTTCTTCGCGGACGCTGGCGAGCGCGCTGACCCAGGCTCCCGAAGGGCAATTGATCGCCGAGGGCCACTACTACGATTACGCCTCGGTTTTCTTCTATACCAACCGCACCGCATTGCTGCTATCGGACCGCCGCGTCAATCTCGAATACGGCTCCTATGCCCCGGGTGCGCCCGAAGTCTTCATTG
>Ga0210409_10006116_pt1 | contig 12558 bp, 11 predicted proteins | sample IncBWH17MmetaG_FD_161649 | JGI IMG/M metagenome (GOLD analysis project Ga0210409, IMG submission 161649) | Forest soil microbial communities from Barre Woods Harvard Forest LTER site, Petersham, Massachusetts, United States - Inc-BW-H-17-M | ecosystem: Environmental > Terrestrial > Soil >...
GACCGAGGCACGCGGCAATGCGGCTTCGCATATCAAGGACATGGGCGAGACCGTGCAACGGCTGACCTCTGCCCGCGACCAGCACGAATCCCTGGCGGATGCTGCGCAGCAGGCTGGGGCGCAGGATAAGCAAGGGCAGCAAGCCGATGTTGCACAAGCGATCAAAACGCAAAACGATGCGATCAAGGGCAGCGGCAGTAGCGAAGAGGGCAGCTTCCCGGAACTGTCACAACCGCATCTTGTTCTGGCTAGCCCTGCAGGGATTGAGACCACGACCAGCGGCAGTACCCATATAGCAAGTGACCAGAACACCGCGATCACGACCGGCAAGAGCTTGTCCATCGCCAGCGGCGACAGCCTGTTTGCTAGCATCAGAAATACCTTCCGTTTATTTGTACAAAAGATGGGCATCAAGATGGTGGCTGCGGCCGGCGATATCGATGTCCAGGCGCTGACCGATAGTATCAACATCCTGGCCAAACTCAACATCACCCAGACCGCCAATCGCATCACTATCTCCGCCAAGGAGGAACTGGTCATCAATGGCGGCGGTAGTTATGCCAAATTCAGCGTGGGTGGAATTGAGAAGGGCACTAATGGCGCTTATGTGGCGCATGCGGCTGCGCATAGCCTACCGGGGCCGCAAGCCATGGGGGTTGATACACGCGGCCTTCCTGCGGTCAAAGCTTATAACGAAACATTCATTTTGCTTGACCCCAACGGCAAGCCGCTGGAAAACATGAAGTATACAGTTACCGGCGCCGACGATACGAATCATGCTGCCGAGACTACGGTTCAGGGCGCGACTCCCAGAGTGCATACCGACGCTCCTGAAAAATTGAAATTCGCGTTGCAGTGGGCTGATATCTCTGCGGCCTCGAGTCAGGACGTTTCTAACAATATTTCAAAGGATAACAATGGCTGATGCAACCACCATTGAAGCAATGACCAACGATACACCAGAGTCCTGTGTCAAGGTCCATTGTGGCTGCGAAACTATGTGGTCTTTGGCGCAGCAGTTCAGCTATTTGCGTTTAAGTACGGTCAAGACATATCCCAAAGCCACGTTGATTGGAGATTATGCGGTGCGCGCTAGACGTATTTCGGCGACGTATGCTCGGTTTTATCTGGAGCAGGAAGAAAACGGTCAAGCCGACAAGAAAGGTCGATTTTACTGGATGGCGTTGGGAGCCTTTGCGAGTAAAACCGTAGCTTGTACGCTGGAGGACTGGCGTGTCGAAACGCAAGCAGCAGTAGTATCCAAGAAAACCAAGGAAGGTTTAGGAAAAGGAAATTTCTGGCTGTTCTGCGACATTAGCGGTTGGCATTGGTATTACTGCATGTACCCCGATACATTTGATAGTTGTCTGGATAAACGCAACAGTGACAAATTTGTTCCTGAAGTTCAAGTTCAGACAGCGAAAATGCCTTGGCATGTAGAAGCTTTGTCCAAGATAAATAATTTGCAAGTTTCCAAGGAAATCAGATCGGGATTCGCGAAGGTGAAAGAGTTTGAGAACGAAACCAAGGATGCTGTGCGCAGAAAGATCCAACTGGACCACTTGTTGGATATCGCTGACCACGAGCAAGGCGTAATTTTGCAACCATTGATCTATACAGATCCTGATTTTTCATACTGGCTCGGATTTCAGCGCAAAGCGTGGGTGCGTTGGGCTACACCTAATCTTGAGCTAGTGTTCAATAGCGCCTGCTCAACTGGCAAGTCGGAATATAAATCAGTTGCGCCTGATGATACGAAATTAGAAGATTTTAAGAGTCGGATGAAATGGATCGGATCTGCTGCAAAAGATTTTCATTCGTTGATGGGGCGATATCCGGCTTATATGGAAGGTGAGCTCCGGACAATGGCAAGTTGGGTTGATATGGCGGATAAATGAATAAAGTGCTCAATATACTTCGGCCGTTAACGCTCTTGCTCGTAGGTCTGACCTTACTGGCGGGCTGCCAGGAAAAGAAAGCCAAATTTCCCGATGCAATCATTGAACAGAAAGCCAATGTCATGTCACAACAGGTATCAATCAAAGTAGGTGAGCAAGGCTCCAACTTCTTACAGCGTTATCCTGGTAATGTAAAAATCGTTCATCAGCCGGCAGGCATAGATTTCTACAAAATCGACTGGGATACCAGCCCTCATGGCACCGTGACGATTGAGAACGGTAAACACTCGTTCGTGATTGAGGATGCATTAGGCATATCTGGCGGTCAAGATCTTGGGCCACAGGCAAGTGAAGGATTGTCGGAATTTGATATATATGCGGGTATTACCGCTTCAAATCTCATTGCGCACGATGATGCACGCCAAAAGATGTACTCGCTGTTGCAGGCGCTGGTAGACAAGGGATGGAAACCAATCGTCTCGCCTGGCGATCCTCGCCTAAAAGGTAAGGCTCGGTTGGATTATGTATTGAATACATACAAATATCTCAATCTTGATCCGAGCTATACGCCTACGCTGGAGGAATGGATGCGCATTGAAAGCGGGACTGACTGGCGTTTTTATGCGGACCATCTCTATCTGACCGTGAATTTCACTCGTGAACGTACCTTGACGGATCCCAGCAAACCCGGCGCTTACTTAGTGAACTTCAACATCAAGACCGACCTTCAAGAGTTTAGAGAATATGTGAAACCAGAAGACCGTCAGCGCTGGAAAGAATTATTACCTGCTGCTCTATCCAAGTTGCCGCCAATGCGTGCGCAAAAAGAAACGGAGCTTAAAGCCAAAGGCATCGCGATTGACGATACTTATCGAGATCCGCCGATTCCTGACATGAAGTAAGTGCCCAATTTGAATTGGCCTCGCTTCAGGCGAAGGTCATCTGGCTTGCTACCCCTATGATAAAAGTAGCTGTAAGCCGATGAATTTATCCCGAGATGAGCCGATGAGATCGGTTTCAATAGCTTTGAGAATAATTCGCACACTTCATGAAGCTTAAAAATTTCGGCCCGACACATTGGGTGTCAGTTGCCTTAGCATGGTGGATGATTCTTCCGGTGATTGTTGCGCTGTGGCTTCTATTTGGCAATGACATTAAAGCAGGCTTGTTTGATCTGTTTGAGAAGAAGCCTGTTGTGTACAGCAGGGTTGTCGTTGAAATCGGCGAATCTGGACAAGAATTTGCCTCGAAATATAAAGCGATGTCGATCAAAATGACCGAAATCCCGGGTCGCATTATTACCGTATCCATTGGCCGGCTGCTGCCGAGGGGCGCGTTACCATAAAAAATGGCAGCAGTGCGTTCGAGATCAATACCGTTCTTTCCCTAACTGGGGATTCGGATGATACGTATCCGGTGGAAGGTATATCCGGCTTTTCTGTCAACATGGGACTGCCGCCAAGAAACAGCATATCTCATGACGATGCGCGCCTGAAGTTTTATGCCTTGCTTGAGGCTATTCAGCAAGCCGGCTGGAAGCGATGGATCGGCCCTGGCATGCCGCGCCTTAGCGGTGCGGATGCGTTGCGTTACCAGATGAGTAGTATTGAAAATGCCGCAAGTTTGATGTCTCTTGATCCTGACGACATGCCAGCATTGAATGCGTGGATGAAAATAAAGGACATGAGCGGATGACGATTCTACTTGAACGATGTTTATATGGATGTGCAATTTATGCGGGACCGGAAACGGATGGATCCCAGCCTTCCGGCTGCTTATTTTCTTACGCTGAAACTAGAGAGCAGGGACAGTTTTCAACGAAGTGAATTGGCGTTTGAAGATCGGCCGTGCTGGAAGGAGTGGTATCCGGTCGTGAGAAGCAGGCAAGCAAGAGAGCAAATGCGCTCAGAAGAAAAACTCCGCGCGCTTGGCTTCAAAATTGATGCCGAGTATCGCAATCCAGATGAATAAAATACGAACCTGATGATTGGGATAGCGTTACAGAGCGGGCGGATGGCAATAGGGGGTAGGGAAAAAGCGAGTCTCTTTTGAATCGTAGACTCGTCAAGCTGCGTTAGAGTTTTTTTAGCCGCTTCGCATTCGCCGTAGCCCGCGCATGAAGCGGCTGCAACCCCGTCTGCGCAATATCCGCCAGCGAAGTATTGAACTGCGACACAGCTTCAGCAGAGTTGAGCATGGTGTCATGCGCCAGCTTGTTTTGCCGGTGTCCCGACTGATGCAGATTGCTGCTGCTGGCGACCGACATGAGGTTAACGGCGCCGTTCAGCATTTGCTGGATGGCCAGGCGTGCGGCGTCCTGGTGCATGCTCATCATGCGAATCGCCATGGCGTGCGCGGATTCGGTGATGGCTTCGATTTTTTCCTGGCTCATCAGGTTGAATTCCTTGCGGTCGCGCTGGCTGGGCGCGGGGCCGGCCATGGCCATGCGTGCGGTGCGGTGGCCGATTACCTGCGCCGATGCACTCATCATTTCCCCGGTTTGCAGCATCAGGTCGGTCCATGCGTTGATGGAAGCGGCTGGGCTGCTTAAGCTATCGGGGGCGATGGCGATGGGATTACGGACGCGGTACGATTTCATGGTGACTCCTTGGTGGTCTGACGACGGCAAGCGGCGGTGTGCTCATCCGAGTAGTCTTGATAGCGCTAACAATACCTGCTTTTATTCCTGGATTGGGGCTTTTTTGTGGCGCTGCAACATAATTTTGCAATTGAGCTGTTTCCGTGCTGTAAAAGCAACTAAGCAATGGCTGAAAGTGTCTCATAAAGGCAGTTCGTTAAATTTACCAAATCTTCATAAATCAGTAACATTGCTTCAGGTAAAATCCGAGTATGAAAATTTTGATCAGTAACGACGACGGTTACCTGGCCCCTGGTATTGTTGCCCTCGCGAATGCATTGGCGCCGATTGCGGAAATCGTCGTTGTAGCCCCGGACAGCAACCGTTCCGGCTCTTCCAATTCACTGACCCTGGACCGCCCTTTGTCTGTCCAGCGTGCTGAAAACGGTTTCTATTTCATTAACGGCACGCCGTCCGACTGCGTGCACGTGGCCTTGACCGGTTTGCTGAATTTCCGTCCCGACCTGATCGTTTCCGGCATCAACCAGGGTCAGAACATGGGTGACGATACCCTATATTCCGGCACCGTGGCGGCTGCCACCGAGGGTTTCCTGTTCGGTATCCCGGCGATCGCTTTTTCGCAGTTGCACAAAGGCTGGGACGAACTGGAAGCGGCGGCCATGGTGGCGCGCGATATCGTCGAGCGTCGCTTCGATAACCTGCCGCAGCCTTATCTGCTGAATGTCAATATTCCCAACCTGCCGTACAACCAGCTCAAGCCCGCCCTGGCGACACGGCTCGGCAAGCGGCATGAGTCGGAGCCGGTGATCAAGGCGCAGGATCCGCATGGCCGCGACATCTACTGGATCGGGCCGCCTGGCGGCGCGCGCGATGGCGGCGAAGGCACCGATTTCCACGCGACCGCCAACGGCCATGTCTCGATCACGCCGCTGCAGATCGATCTGACGCATGCGACCCAGCTGGCCGCGCTGAGGAAAGACTTGTCATGACCGACAAGGCCAAGCGTTTTCCGTTGCAGCTGTCATCGGTAGTCGACAAGAAGCCTGCCGCCGACCGCAGCAACCGCAGCGTGGCGACGCCGCAGACTGCGACCAAGAACGCCGCCTGGGAAAATTCACGCAACACGCCGCGTAGCGGCGCCGTGCCTTCAGCGCCGCCGCCGAAGCCGGCGGCTGCCGCTAGCAAGCCGATGGCGCGTCCGGGCGAGACCGCCGGCCATGCCGAGCGCTCCCATTCGATGGTGTCTGACGGTGTGCGCAAAGCCATGGTGGCGCGCGTCGCCAAGCAGGGCGTGAGCGACGCCAAGGTGCTGGCGGCAATGGAAAGCGTGCCGCGCCACATGTTCATGGAGCCGGGCCTGTCGAGCCAGGCATATATCGACGCCTCCTTGCCGATCGGCCATCACCAGACCATTTCGCAGCCATATATCGTGGCGCGCATGATCGAGATCATGCGTGACAACCAGCAGGGCGGCGTTCTCAACCGGGTGCTGGAAATCGGCACCGGCTGCGGCTACCAGGCGGCGGTGCTGTCGCTGGTGGCGAAGGAAGTGTATTCGATCGAACGCATCAAGCCCTTGCATGAACTGGCGCGCAGCAACTTGCGTCCGCTGCGGATTGCCAACATCCGTTTGCATTACGGAGATGGTATGCTTGGGCTGCCGCAGGTGGCGCCTTTCGACGGTATCATCCTGGCGGCAGCGGGGCTTGAAGTGCCGCAGGCGTTATTGGATCAGATGACGATCGGCGGCCGCCTGGTGGCGCCGGTCGGTTCCCGTCATCAAGTACTGCAGCTGATCCAGCGCACCGGTAAATTCGACTGGACCAGCACCACACTGGAAGACTGCCATTTTGTGCCTTTGCGTGCCGGCACGGTTTGAAGACGATTTGTAGCGCAGCTGGCGAAACATATAGCCGAATAAATTGACGAACAATCAGCGACTCAGTCGCACATACTAATATCAATGTAATGAGAATGAAGAAAACTCGCTTTATAGCTTTGGGTGTAATGATTGCCACGCTGGCAGCATGTACCACTCCGCGTACTCCCGCTCCGGTAGTCGAGCGCCGCAGCGGCGGCAGTGTCGCCACCACTGGAACAGCCACTGCCGAGGCGCCGCGCGCAGCCGACGGACATGGTTCTTACACTGTCAAGCAAGGCGATACCTTGTACCGGATCGCATTGGAATTCGGTCAAAGCTATCGTGATATCGTGACCTGGAACAAGCTGGAGAACGCCAACGACATCAAGGTCGGCCAGGTGCTGCGCGTGCAGCCGCCTGACGCCGGTTCCGGCGCAGCCGGCGGCGCCCAGATGGCTAGCGTGGCCACCAGTTCCGGCGTTGAAGTAAGATCCCTGGGCTCGGCGCCGACAGCCGCAGCCGGCGGCAGCGCCGCCAACAAGAGCGGTCCGCGCGGCGACAAGCGGCCATATTCCGACGCCGCATTGGCGGAACTGCAGAAACCGGATGCGCCATCCTCCAGCGATACGCCGAAGACTGTTGCGCCGGCAGTTGCGGCGCCGGCTGCGGCAGTCGCGGCCAGCACGCCGGCGGCTTCGGCGGCATCCGGCGATGAAGACAAAGTAGACTGGATGTGGCCCGCCGAAGGCAAGCAGGTAGGCGCGTTCGACCAGGGCAAGAAGGGCATCGATATTGCCGGCAAATCAGGGCAGTCGGTAGTGGCGGCGGCAGGCGGTAAAGTGATGTATGCGGGCAGCGGTATCCGCGGCTATGGCAATTTGGTTATCATCAAACATACTAGTAGCTTGTTGTCCGCATACGCGCATAATAAGACCATTCTGGTGAAGGAAGGCCAGACCGTAAGCAAGGGCCAGAAAATTGCCGAGATGGGAAATTCGGACAGCGACGTGGTCAAGTTGCACTTCGAAATTCGTCAGCAAGGCAAACCTGTCGATCCATCGAAGTTCCTACCGAACCGCTAAATGAGCGCTAAATGAGCAAACGGCCGACAGATCATCAAGACGAAGAGCATGAGGTCTCATCGGAGCGGTTGGCCGATGATGGGCGCGATGACGACGATGTTGATGTTGTCGCCGAGCGGGATATCGACGATGAAGTAGTTGTGGACGGCGTGGTAGTGGTGGTCGATGGCGTCGAGGAGCTGAAAAAGGTCCTGGCGGCGGAACTGTCGACCGACACCACCCAGCACTACCTGAACCAGATCGGCACCAGGCCGTTGCTGACGGTGACCGAAGAAGTGCATTTCGCCACCTTGGCCAAGCAGGGCAATTTCGACGCCCGGCAGAAAATGATCGAGCACAACCTACGGCTGGTGGTGTCGATCGCCAAGCACTATATCAATCGCGGCGTCGCGCTGCTCGACCTGATCGAGGAAGGCAATCTCGGCTTGATGCGGGCGATCGACAAGTTCGAACCGGAGCGTGGTTTTCGTTTCTCTACCTATGCCACCTGGTGGATACGGCAAAGCATCGAGCGCGCCATCATGAACCAGGCGCGCACGGTGCGCCTGCCGGTGCACATGGTGCGTGAACTGAACCAGATCCTGCGCGCCAAGTATCACCTGGAAGCCCAGCACCACGACGGCAAGGACGCCAGCGCCGAAGACATCGCGCATCTGGTGGATCGCCCGGTGGAAGACGTGCAAGACGTGCTGGCGCTGTCCGAACATGCGGCTTCGCTGGATGCGCCGCTGGACCAGGATCCGCTGGCCAGCCTGATGGACTTGCTGCCCAGCGCGACGGAAGAAAATCCCGATTCCCGCGCCGAGCAGCAGGAAACTTCGATCCTGGTACGGGTCTGGCTGGAAAAGCTGACCGACAAGCAGCGCAATGTGATCATGCGCCGCTTCGGCCTGGACAACGACGATCCGTCCACCCTGGAAGAGCTGGCCGCCGAAATCGGCGTCACGCGCGAACGGGTGCGGCAGATCCAGCAAGAGGCCTTGCTCAAGCTGAAACGCTTGCTGGGCGCCAAGGGTGTTGGCAAGGATTCATTCCTTTAGACCACCGCATCTGCCGGCAGTGCGCTAAGCTGCCCTCAGCGGCCTTGCATGACGCTATAATCTCGGGCTGATTTCACTTCATTTTCCAGGTTGCCGCATGCGGCGGCCTGCAACTGCTTCCTATGCAACAAGACATAATCGATATCAAATCCCTCGACATGGATGCGCGCGGGATCGGCCATTTGCAGAATGAGGACGGCACCCAGGGCAAGGTGATCTTTGTCGAAGGCGCGTTGCCGGGCGAGCGCGTGAGTTTCCTGTCGTATCGCAAGAAGGCCAAGTGGGAAGCGGCCAGCATGACGGCTTTGCACAAGGAATCGGTGCTGCGGGTCAAGCCGCATTGCGCCGTGTTCGGCATCTGCGGCGGCTGCGCCATGCAGCACCTGGAGCCGTCGGCGCAGGTGGCGATCAAGCAGCGCGTGCTGGAAGATAATCTGTGGCATATCGGCAAGATCAAGGCGGAATCCATGCTGCGCCCGATCTACGGCCCGACCTGGGGCTACCGCTACCGTGCCCGCATTTCGGTGCGCAACGTGCCTAAAAAGGGCGGCGTGCTGGTCGGTTTCCATGAACGGAAATCTTCTTTCATCACGGACATGAAAGAGTGCGAGATATTGCCGGCGAATGTTTCGGCGATGCTGGTGCCGCTGCGCCAGCTGATCGCTTCGCTGAGCCTGATCGACCATATTCCGCAGATCGAACTGGCGGTCGGCGAGGGGCCGCAGGGCAAGGTGACGGCGCTGGTGTTGCGCATCATGGCAGCCTTGAGCGCCGATGACGAGGTCAAGCTGAAAGCATTTGCGGATGCGCATCAGGTCAACTGGTGGCTGCAGACCGCTGGTCCGGACAGCGCCTATCCATTCTATCCGGCACAGGGCGAACTGTATTACACCTTGCCGGAATTCGGCGTACGGATGCCGTTCAAGCCGACCGATTTTACCCAGGTGAACCATCAGATCAACCGGGTGCTGGTGGCGCGCGCCTTGCGCTTGCTGGATGTGCAGCCGCAAGACCGCGTGGCCGACCTGTTTTGCGGCCTGGGAAATTTCACTTTGCCGCTGGCGACCCAGGCGCGCGAAGTGGTCGGCATCGAAGGCAGCCAGGCCTTGATCAACCGCGCCGGCGAAAATGCCGCGGTCAATCAGCTGGCCGACAAGACCACCTTCTATTGCCGCAACCTGTTCGAAGCGACTGCCGAAGATTTCATTGCCTTAGGCAAATTCGAGCGCATGCTGATCGATCCGCCGCGCGACGGCGCAGCTGCCGTGTGCGAAGCGATCGTCGGGCTGGCGGCGCTTGACAAGAGCTTCATGCCGCAGCGGATCGTGTATGTTTCGTGCAATCCCTCGACGCTGGCGCGCGACGCCGGCTTGCTGACCGCTGGCGGCTATCGCCTGAGCCAGGCAGGGGTGGTGAACATGTTCCCGCATACCGCGCACGTGGAGTCGATTGCCGTGTTCGATCTGGCTTGATGCCTGGATGTGATGCCGTTGCGCAACTCATGAAAAAACCGGCCCTGGAGCCGGTTTTTTGATTTCTGACCTGAAGCTTTTCTTAATTGCGGTTGCCGCCGAAGATGCCCAGCAGGGACAGCAGGTTGACAAAGATGTTGTAGACATCCAGATACAGGCTCAATGTTGCTGAAATGTAATTTGTCTCGCCGCCATTGATGATGCGCTGCACGTCATACAGGATGTAGGCCGAGAAAATCGCGATCGCGATCACCGATACCGCCAGGTAAAGCGCAGGAATCTGCAGGAAGACATTGGCCAGCGAGGCCAGCAGCAGCACCACGACGCCGGCGAACAGCCATTTGCCCATGTTCGAGAAGTCGCGCTTGCTGACGGTGGCGATACTTGCCATGACGACAAAAACGCTGGCGGTGCCGCCGAACGCCATCATGATCAGGCTGGCGCCGTTGGAGAAGCCGACCAGCGTATGGCCGATCAGGCGCGACAGCATCAGGCCCATGAAGAAGGTGAAGCCGAGCAGCAGCAGCACGCCCCAGCCGCTGTTCTTGGTCTTTTCAATTGCATAAAAGAAACCAAATGCGACCGCCATGAAGGCCATGAAGCCGATCAGCGGGCTGTTGCGGAAGAAGCTGAAGTCCATCTGTACCCCAAGCCAGGCGCCTGCAATCGTCGGCAGCATGGACAGCGCCAGCAGCCAGTACGTATTGCGCAATACGCGATGCTGCGCGCTGAGCGCGGTGCTGCCTGGTGAGTAGGTTGGTTGCAGGTTTGGGTTCATCAAGGACTCCTTTGGAAATTGCAAAAGTATAAAACTGTTGCGATCATAGCACTTGCTAACGACATCTTCGTATATGACAGCAAAGCGGCCAAGTGGTTCTCGGGGCTTCCGGATCGCTATCCAGCCGCTTTTTGGCGGTTTTATAGAGAGATCACCTTGCGTTTTGCCGAGTTTTGACGATTCTATACGGGTGTTTCGTGTTAAAATCAAAGGTTGATTGAACTATTGGCCAGTCACTCATTTAAAGCTTTCATAAAGCACCTTAACCCTTTCTTTCTATTGGAGTTTTTCAGATGGCAATTGAACGCACCCTGTCGATTATCAAACCAGACGCAGTTGCAAAAAACGTAATCGGTCAAATCTACACACGTTTTGAAAACGCTGGCTTGAAGATCGTTGCTGCCCGCATGACGCACCTGACACGCGCTGAAGCCGAAGGCTTCTACGCTGTGCACAGCGAGCGTCCTTTCTTCAAGGACCTGGTTGATTTCATGATCTCCGGTCCAGTCATGATCCAGGCTCTGGAAGGCGAAAACGCAGTATTGAAGCACCGCGACCTGATGGGCGCAACCGATCCTAAGAAGGCAGAAAAGGGCACGATCCGCGCCGATTTCGCCGACTCGATCGACGCTAACGCAGTGCACGGTTCGGACGCAGTGGAAGCCGGCAAGGTTGAAATCGCTTATTTCTTCCCAACGGTCTAAGCTGAATTAAAGTTGTTTGTTGTAGCAGGGCGGAGGCGGCAGGCAGGACGATGCCGCTGCCACCCTGAGTAATATAGAAAACTGGAAATGCCATGACGACTCTCACCAACCTGCTGGATCTGGATCCCGCACAACTGACCGCTTATTGCGGCGAGTTGGGGGAGAAGCCATTCCGCGCCAAACAATTATTGCGCTGGATTCATCAATTCGGCGCGCACGATTTCGATGCAATGACCGATCTGGCCAAGTCATTGCGTGACAAGCTGGCGACCCGGGCGATGATCGCCGCGCCGGCCGTGATCAGCGATCACACTTCGACCGACGGCACCCGCAAGTGGCTGCTCGATGTCGGCCAGGGCAATGCAGTGGAAACGGTGTTCATCCCCGAGGAAAACCGCGGCACCCTGTGCATTTCGACCCAGGCCGGCTGCGCCGTCAACTGCCGTTTTTGCTCTACCGGCAAGCAAGGCTTCAGCCGCAACCTGACAGTCGGTGAAATCATCGGCCAGCTGTGGATGGCCGAGTTCGAATTGCGCAAGTCCAAGGGCGTCGAGCCCGGCCATAAAGGCGAACGCCAGATCACCAACGTGGTGATGATGGGCATGGGCGAGCCTTTGCTGAACTATGAACCGACAGTGACGGCGCTGAAGCTGATGCTGGACGATAACGCCTACGGCCTGTCGCGCCGCCGCGTGACGCTCTCCACCAGCGGCGTGGTGCCGATGATCGACAAGCTGTCGCAGGATTGCGCGGTGGCGATGGCGGTGTCGCTGCATGCCTCCAACGATACCTTGCGCGACGGCCTGGTGCCGCTCAACAAAAAATACCCTCTGCGCGAACTGATGGCTGCCTGCAAGCGCTATCTGGAATTCGCGCCGCGCGATTTCATTACGTTTGAATATTGCATGCTGGATGACGTCAACGATACCGACGCCCACGCGCGCGAGCTGATCGCCCTGGTGCAGGGTCACGGCGGCGGCCCGGTGGTGCCATGCAAATTCAACCTGATTCCGTTTAATCCCTTCCCCGAGTCGGGCCTGAAGCGCTCGAATAATCCCCGGATCAAGGCCTTCGCCCAGATCCTGATGGATGCCGGCATTGTCACCACCGTGCGCAAGACGCGC
>Ga0210409_10006117_pt1 | contig 12558 bp, 14 predicted proteins | sample IncBWH17MmetaG_FD_161649 | JGI IMG/M metagenome (GOLD analysis project Ga0210409, IMG submission 161649) | Forest soil microbial communities from Barre Woods Harvard Forest LTER site, Petersham, Massachusetts, United States - Inc-BW-H-17-M | ecosystem: Environmental > Terrestrial > Soil >...
CAAAGCGCTTTCCGAGAGCGGTTTCCGGTGAGGGGGATGAACTCGAGATTCTTTCCACGCTGGGAGCAGAAACCGTGAAGAGCGACGGCCGGGCGTTCTCTGAGTTGATGAAGCACATCCGCGAAAAAGACCAGGAGCAGCAGACCGTGCTGATGGCGCAGGTGGAGAACGAGGTTGGGTATCTGGGGCGAGGACGCGATCGATCAGAAGCGGCCAATCGTCTGTTTCGGAGCGCCGTGCCGCCGGATTTGGTTCGTAAACTTCAGAGCCGCCAGGATTCATTCTCACCTGAGCTTCGTGCGCATTTCAACGCGGCGGGAAAGACGTGGATGGAGGTATTCGGAGATGCCGCGGACGAAGTGTTCATGGCATGGAACTATGCGAGAACCATTGAGGCAGTGGCGGCACAGGGCAAAAAGGAATATGCGTTGCCGATGTACTTGAACTGCCAGTTGCCGGCGCCAGGAGAGCAAGCCGGGGAATATCCGAGTGGAGGCCCGCATCCTTACTACCTGGAGGTGTACCGCGTGACGGCGCCCACGATTGACTTCTACTCGCCGGACAGCTACTGGCCGAATTTCGAGTACTGGATCGATCGCTACAAGTTCAGCGGGAACGCGGTGTTTGTGCCAGAGGCGCGGCTGGAAAGCGCGCCTTACAATGCGTTCTACGCTTACGGAGAGGCCGGGGCGTTTGGCTTTTCGCCCTTTGCAATCGAGAACCTGCAGGGCGCTGCGGATGCGAGCGGCTCAGGACCGACAATTAAGGATGTATACGAGGTGCTGAGCAGCTTGAGCGACGTGCTGCTTGCGCATCAGCTTTCGGATGGCACTCGCGGTTTGCTGCTGCACAGCAACAGTCCGCGCGCGACGCGGACGGTAGCCCTTGGGGATTACCTGTTCGAAGCCACGCTTTCGCGATCCTGGCCGGCCAAGACGCCGTTGACAGACGAAGGTGCGATGATCATCGTGCAGTCGAGTGAGAATGAGTTCTACATCGCGGGGACAGGGCTGACCGTGTCGTTCTTTCGTAATCCCGACGTCGACACGGCGGTCGGCAGAATCGAAAGCGTCGAAGAGGTCAGCCGATCGAATGGCAACTGGAGCACGCTGCGGCGGCTGAACGGTGACCAAACCAATCAGGGCCGGCAGCTATTAATGCCGGCTCACCAAGTCCGCGTGTATCGGGTGGTTCTCTACGCGACACCGAGGAACGTTCAAGGTCGCTGACCGAGGGCCTGAGCCGGCGCAGGTCATTGACGAGCCTTTGGTGAATCGGGAATCCGAAGGCTATTATGTATGGATACATTCGCGAATCCGTGTAGTTGTCGTTGGGGAGGCAAACGATGCCTTTGGAAATAACACAGCGTGAGATGAATGGAATCTACCTTCTGGCGCTCAACGGACGTCTTGTGCTGGGGCAAGAGAGCAGCGGGCTGCTTACGGTGATTGACAATCTGCTGGCATCCGGCTCGGCGCGGATTGTCATTAATCTGGAGCACGTCAATTATGTTGACAGCGCGGGCCTGGGCGCGCTCATCGAAACGCATCGCAAGACCAAAGCGAGAGGCGGATGCCTGAAGCTTTGCAATTTGGGCCCGAACTTGAAGCGAGCATTGGAGATTTCCCGGCTGCTTCCCATATTCGAAACGTGTCCGAGCGAAACTGCGGCGGTTGCGAGTTTCTGAGGCCGCGGACGACCTACAATCCGCTTGGACACATCTTACCGATCCCGCGGTATACTCGGAGCATTCGACATCTGGTCGATATCGGCGTTTTTGCCGAGAAGGAGGTGATCCAGTGAGGTACGGTTTACGTTGACGCAGTAGAGGAGGCGCTTGTGAGGTTGCCGAGCGCCTCTCTCCTTTTGTCCCGCCTGTTTGAACTCCTCGATATTCGAACATTTGAAAATCATCCTTGTCTGTGTTGTTGCGGCTATCACTTATGGGATACTCCGCGACCAAGTCACGGCTCGTGTCTGCGTCGAATACTTCACGGTTTTCCATCCGCCTGTTTTCGCCACTCAATCGCCTACGCTGTTGGCATTCCGATGGGGTGTCATAGCAACTTGGTGGGTTGGCCTTTTCCTCGGATTGTTTCTGGCCCTGGCTGCCCGAGCAGGTCCGTACCCAAAGTTATCAGGCAGAGAGCTGTTGCACCAATCGCGCGCCTTCTTCTTGTAATGGCGTGCTGCGCGTTGGCCGCGGGAATTACAGGTTTTTTCCTGGCCAATCATCGTTTACTTTCTGAACCTGAGTGGATGTCACCGGTTCTCCCTCCAACTATCCTCGCTTCATGGCTGATTGGTTCGCTCACAGTGCTTCCTATGCGAGCGGTTTCCTCGGTGGAGCTGTTCTCTGCATGCTGCAATATCGAAGACGGGCCCTTCGTACACCTTGGTGAACGCCCCAAATTGCGGCGCAACCGATTTTTGGCCCTGAAGATAGTGGTCTTGATGGCAGAAAGGCGGCGGTTGAGTGTACGAGCAATCTCGGAGTAACTCATGCGCTTGTAGTAGCGGAGCAGTAGCGGAACTTTGTAATGATCCGGCCGTCGACTCAACTGTTCACTCACTTGGCGTTTTGCTTCATTGTGCAGAACTTGTGAGAGAGGAGAAGGAGTGAAGACGTCCGAGAGGGCGCAAAGATTATTTCCGGCGACGATCCAGCGTTTTTCGCGCTTGCGCCGGCGCAATTTGTCAATGCAATGCCGACCTGCCACCTGACACACCCAAGAGCGGAAGGGATATTTCTGATTCTTTTTCTCGAGGACCGCGTGAAGTTTCAAGAAGACTTCCGCCGCGGCGTCCTCAGCGTCCTTCCGAGTGGCGAAAGAATCGACGGCAGACCTTGAGGACGTGAGGAGAGTGAGCGGTATGAATTGAGCCCAGAGCTTCACGGTTGAGCGTTAGCCGTAAAGCACGGGCATCCACGGCAGGTGCAACGGGCCTTTCCTGCAGGCTCTCGAGGTAGCCCCGCTAGGATCAAAGGCGAGTTGAGGCATGGCACGAGCGTTTTGCATGCGGCAGTCGTAGCCGCACGAGGCGGCGAGTTCTATCCGGAACGTGCCGTCAAATTCGCAAAATTCCCGCCAGTTCCCTGCACCGAAAATTGAAGTCCGCAAACGTCCAACGTTGATTTGGGAAATCGGCTAGTGTGCCTCTGCGGTGCAAGAGGTGGTTCTCAAATTCATTTGTCCCTTTTCGGCGGGATCCTATCTCCACAGCACGTGCGATCACAAAGGGCGTTCCGCGGCCTGGAGAACAGGCAATAAGGAGAGAACATGAAAACGCGAGCATTGATCTATGCGGCGTCAGTGAGCTTGCTGGCTGCGCTGGCACTTTCGGGTGGGGTGGGGGCGCAAGAGCGTCATGAGCCGACCCATTACCGCGTGATTGATCTGGGAACACTCGGCGGGACGGTGAGCGCTGGGAATGCGATCAACAATGTCGGCTGGGTTACTGGCTTCTCGAACCAGGCCGACGGCGTGCAACTGGCGACATTGTGGGTAAACGGATTGCAAATCCCGCTGGGCACACTCGGCGGTCCCGGCAGCGACGTGGCCTGGCCGGTAAAGAATAATTTTGGCTTGATCTCAGGCGTGACGGAAAACGGCAAACACGATCCACTGAACGAATCGTTTTCTTGTCCGGCGTTCGGGCTGGTGAGCGGGAATTCCTGCGTAGCATTCGCGTGGCGAGACGGAGCAATGACGCAACTGCCAGGACTCGGAGGCAACGATTCCATTGGTGCGGGCAACAATAATCGCGGACAGATTGTGGGTTGGGCGGAGAACACGACGGAAGACCCAACTTGCGCCCCGCCTCCTTCGGGCAACCAGATTTTGCAGTTTGAGGCGACGCTGTGGCAACAGGACCACCAAGGGAAATGGGAAGTCCGCGAGCTGCCACCGTATGCAGGCGACGCCGACTCTGCGGCAACAGCGATTAACGACAGGGGCGAGGCGGTCGGGATATCAGGGCATTGCGACGTTGCGATCGGCGCATACAGCGCGATTCACGCTGTGCTTTGGGACCACGGCAAGCCGATCGACCTCGGCAATTTGGGAGGTCACGGCTGGAACACGCCAGCGGCGATCAATAATCGCAGCGTGATCGTCGGATTCGCAAATGGCAAGGACGATGTCGTCAATAACCAGCTGCAGTTTCGGTGGCAAGCTTTCGTTTGGACGAAGCAGGACGGCATGGTCAGCCTTGGGACGTTGCCGGGGACTAACGGAACGCCTGATGCGATGAGTCAAGCCACGGACATCAATGACGAGGGTCAAGTGGTTGGCGTGTCCTATGTCGATTTTCAGTTCGACGGTCCGCGCGCATTCGTATATCAGCATGGCACGATGACGGCACTGAACGCGCTGATCGGGTCGGCTAGCGCAAATTGGGATGTATCTTCGACGGGCGGAATCAATGATCGCGGAGAGATCGCGGCACAGGCGAATGTCGTTACGAATGGCGTGGTGACGGCTGTGGCACACGCGGTGCTGCTGGTACCTTGCGAGCCAGACGATGCTGTGGCCTACGGCGAAACGCAGAACGTTACGATCCCGGACGAGGTGCAAAAGCAGATGCGGCAGCACGTCAACGCGGGGCATTTCGCTTTGCCAGCAAAGCAACCATGAGCAGATGAGCGGAGCGGCCAATGCGGTGGCAGCGGATGGATAGAAGAAAAAAGGAGCCAGGATGAATCGAAGGGCTCTGTTGAGCATGGTGGTTTCCTGGCTGCTGATAGGTTCCGTGATGAACATTGAGGGCCAGCGCCTTGCTTGAGCAAGCGTCTGCGCATGCGGCACCATGCGCGCCGCCCGAATATCACCAGTTTGACTTCTAGGTCGGCGATTGGGACGTGTTCGATGTGGGCAGCCAGACTAATACTTTTGGCGCAGTTCGTGGTAGAGCGCGACGGCAGAGTCGATGCCTTTTTGGTCGATGGCCTCAGCCAAAACACTAGTCAGCTGCCGGGGTTGCGTCAAACCGTGATGACAGGTGACACATTGCACCTGGAACGGCGGCGTCTGAGCCGGAGGCAACTTGCTGATGTAATCGTGGTTGATGGCTGCGACCATTTGCAGCATGACGCGAGCAGTCTTCTTCGTATCCTTGTCGTCGGAGGCGAAGTCCATCTCGAACTTCTTGGCGTTTGGTTTTTCCACATGGCAGTAGACACAGCCAGACGTTCAGGGCGAACGCGAAGCCGCGCATGGTGGACTCCAATTGTTTGCGGGAGATGTCCTTCGGAAGAACCTGCAAATTCGTGAACTTCTCAGGGAACTGTGCCGCGGCGGGCACAGCGCAGAACATGATTCCAAGCAGCGCAATGCGATGTAAATCGAGCTGCAATATGGTCATTGGTATTCTCCACGAGCCGCACGAGGTAAATACGTTCCATACCGTATCACGCAGCGTGCGGTGGGTGGAGAGCAGTTCCACGACAGAGAATGGCTTAGAACCTATGAGCATTCGAACTGGTGCGTGCGAGGGCTGAATTGGAATCGAGTCAAACCAGAAACCCCGAGACCCAGGTTCTCAGCACCGAACCTGGGGCACCCTCCGCGATTCGAGCGAACTGCGGCGGGAACAAGGCATTCAATGCTGATCTTTCTCGTCGTTGAGCATTGCGCCGGTGGCCTTTTCAAGCTTGGCTTCAAGAGTAGCTGCTTTTTCTATGGCCTCACGTAGTGCTCTGCGCCATTCGTCGGGCGAGTAAGCAGGGTCGCTGCGACCACGGCGCCCCACTTCCATGCCGAAGGCGACTCCGGCAGAGAAAAGCTCGACAATTTCCGGGTCGGCGATAACCCACGCTTCGCTTAGGCGGCCTTCCGCTTTCCAGCTCTCGGTCATTTTTGCCTGCTCCGCTTGCATCTCTACGAAGCTCCGTCTTCGTACCATTTCCAAGCCTCCTGGATATCAATCGCAGAAAGAGCGCGCCTGCCGCGAAGAACTTCGTTCCACCAGCCCGATTATAATAGCTATCCTCCTATAGTAATTAGGTCGAGCGCTGTGAATGAGTATTCGGAGCAGTCATGTGTTTAGTCCTCTACCTCGCGTCGCGCCATCTACTAAGGCAAGTCCGGTCCTCCGATTGGAATTGCAAGCCAAAAGCGTATCAAGCATTATTACGCGTCTGAGTTTTCATATTATCCAAAACTGGCAAATCATGTCCCATCCGCTCGATCGCTACTACCGAATTTTCCTGCAGCTCCTGCTTGTTATCTGTTTGGCATTTGGCGGCGTTGCGACGGCAGCTCCCATCTACAGCTACAAAGTGATAGCGAGATACGCGCATTCGACTGACAGCTATACAGAGGGGTTTTTCTACCTTAATGGCATGTTTTACGAAGGCACCGGCAAAACTGGCCGCTCGGCAGTGCTGGTAATCGAGCCGAAAACAGGAACAATCGTGCAGCGACGGGATCTGGCGCCTGAGTATTTTGGCGAGGGAATCGTCGACTGGGGTCCGAATATTTACGAGTGGACATGGACGTCAAACGTTTGTTTCGTCTACGACCGCGCAAGCCTGCGTCCCGTAAAACAATTCACATACTCAGGCGAGGGCTGGGGCATGACCCGCACGGCAAAAGAACTCATCACCAGCGATGGCACAGCTACGCTGCGATTTCGCGATCCCAATACCTTCAAGGAAACTCACCACATCGTGGTGAAAGAGGGAAACATCCGCGTGGAACGGCTGAATGAGCTTGAGTTCATCAAAGGCGAGATTTACGCAAATATCTGGCACTCCGACATGATCGTACGCATTTCACCGCAGAATGGGCACGTGATCGCGTGGATCGACCTGACAGGATTGTTGCCTTCGGACCAGATGGTTGATGCCGAATCGGTTCTGAATGGAATCGCTTACGATGCCCAACACGACCGGCTCTTCGTAACAGGTAAGCAGTGGCCGACGGTATTCGAGATCAAAGTGGTTCCACGATCTGCGAAGGGTCGTTCGAAGGGGGCGCAGGGGCGAGGGTTAAATTAGAATCGAGTCAGCGAGGAAACCTCAAGCCCCAGGTTCAATCGCCGAACCTGGGGCACCCGCACACCAGGTGATAAGTTTTTAGTTCTCAGCGGTCAGCCAGAAGCGAGAAGAAGCAGATCCCTCGCTTCGCTCGGAATGACAATCGATTGAGAATTCGCATGTGGGTCAGCCGCACCAAGGAAAGAAGCAGAACCTTAGAAGAGGTCTTCGTGGATGTTGGTGGCGGATTTGTCGGGAAGGAATTGGCTGCCGAAGAGGCGGAAGTTTGATACTTGCTTGAGGGAAAAAGTTGGAGTGGAAGGCGAGTGAGGCGCGCGCAGGCGGAAGAGGTCGGCGCCGTCGACGTCGATGAGCGCGAAGGCCGGGCGCAGGTCGGGCTGTTGCGTGGCGATCTCGATATTGCTGAGCTCGAGATTTTTGACGTGGCGCACGAAGAAACCTGTAGCCGGAAGCTGGCCGAACATGGTTGGCTCAGGGTATTCCTTCTCGCGCTCCGGGGGCTGCAAATGCGCCATCTCCGCAGTGCCGCCGCCCACCTGATGCAAATACACATCACTGATTTTAACGTCTTCGATAAAGTATCCGGGTACGCCACTGAGGATGGAAGGCAGTTGGGCTGCAGCAAAGCTGGTGATATTGCTGATGAGGATGCGCTTGAGAGTGCCCACAGCGGCATCTTTTGGGCCGCGCATGCGCTGGCCAAGGCGTAGAAAGAGCGGCGAGTTCACCGTGCCGCGCATAGTGATGCCGGTGATGGTGATGTCTTCGCACTGCGCGCCATCGACGGTTTCGATGGCAATTCCCCGGGAGTATTCGAAAACACAATTGGAAATGGTGATGTTGCGGAAGCCGCCGTTCGATTCGGTGCCGCACTTTATGCGGCCGGTGGCGCGAACGTTAAAGCTCTCGGGCATGCGCTTCCAGGTGGCGTCGAGCATGGTGCCGATTTCGTAGCTGCCGGTGAGGAAACAGTTGGCGATGGTGAGATTTTCGGTGGGACGAGGATAACCAAGCGCGAAAGAACTCTTGGGACAGATACCATCGTCGTACGGGGAATTCACGGCGCAATTGGAGACCCGCACATTGCGGCAGCAGTCGAGGTCAATGCCGTCGCGGTTGGTATCGATTTTGAGATTGTCGATGGTGAGATTGTCGACGCCAGTGGCGAGAATGCCGAACCATCCACCTATAAGAATGGAGAAGTCCCTGAAGATGACATTGTGACAATTCTTTAGCGCGATGGCTTTGTTGGCGACGCCGGGCTTGGTGGTATCGGGCAAGTCGGTATCGTTGGAGTGACCGCGACTAAGGCCCTTGCCCCAAATGCGCCCCGGCCCGAGGATGGAAATATCGTGAATGCCTTCGCCCCAGAGCAGACTATTGTGCCAGTGGTTGTGGCCGTAGTCCTGGTAGGGCCCCCAAGGGCCTTGCGGTTCGGCGGCGTCGTAACCACCAGTGGTGGTGCCCTGCAAGGGAGTGGCGGCAGCGAGTATTGTGGCGCCTTGGTCGAGATAGAGGCACACCTGGCTCTTCAGATGAATGGAGTAGCTCGCGTAGGTTCCGGCGGGAAAGTAAACGGTGCCGCCACCAGTGGCAGCGGCAGCGTCAATGGCCCGGTTGATTGCGGGAGTGTCGATCGTCTGGCCGTCGCCTGTAGCGCCGAAGGCCTTAACGCTGAGGATCCCGGCATTGGCGAGGACCTCGCTGGAAGGCGAAGGCATTGCCGCCATGCCGCCGGCTAGCGATGGAGTTGCCGCGAGGACGGCGCCGCGTCCGGCCATTGAGAATAAATGTCTGCGATCGAACAGAGAGATTCCTCCGGTCGGGATGAAAGGATGCGGCGAACGCAGACCTTTATATTGCGCTCTCCCAGGGCTGTCAATGCTCTGTGAAGCGAGGTCGTCTCAGATCAGGCGCGAAATTCTGCCAAGTGGCCCGCCACCCAGTCAGCGAAGGGGCGCGCCGGAACTCCGGTGACGTCCGCAACCGTGGATGTGACGAATGCGGGCTGACCGATTGCGTCAGCCCATGCATTGAGCGACATATTCACGACGCCTGCGAGCATTATACTGAGCAATTCCTGACGCGCCTCGTCCGGCGAAATCTCTTCGATGCGCAACGTGCCGCCGATTCCGCGACCGATGATGGAGATCTGTTCGAACCGGGTCAACGAGTCGGGCCCGGTCAAAACATAGTCTGCTCCGGCGGGTCCGTCTTCGCACAAGGCGTGGACTGCCACGCGAGCTATGTCTCGCTCGTCAATCGGTGCAGTGGGGGCGGAAGATGGGGCCAGCACACGACATCGCCGGCACGAATCTTCGGAGCCCACCAGCGCAGAACGTTGCAGCGAACATGCCAGGGCGCAGGAACGTCCACTACAGTCCTGAGTTCTCGATGAGGCGCTCGATTTGCCTGGGCCGGATTGGGCTGTTGGAAGAACGGGCGCGGTGTTTTGTGCGGTCGAGGAATACCGTGTCGATGTTTTGCAGGCAAGAATCAAGCGTTTCGGGAAGAGCGGGATCTCCGCGCACCAGCGGGATCTGTGGCGGCAAACGACCGGCATCCGGTTTGCGTGTCAGCGCGCGGACTTGCGCGCCTTTCGCGGACAGCTGAGAAAGCACATGGTGGCCAACGTTGCCGCTGCCTCCGATGACGAGGCCACGATTCATGCCAGATCCTCGTGCCTGAGTGCGCACCTACGCACTGGTGGGAGATGGCTGCTCGGATGAGTGCTTCGGCAGAGCCAACGCGAGCAGCGCTACACCGACAAGAACGAGCACGGCCGAGCCGATCAAGAAACCTGTGCGTTCACTCGGGATGTGAAGTCCCAGGAGGCTCATTACAGCGGCGTGAGCGAAACTCGACCACGCCGCAAACGCGATCAAGCTGCGATGCGCCGCCGGCTTTCGCGCGGCCAGCAGCAAGAAAACACCGACCGTGAAATAGAGGCTCGTCATCATCGTGTCGCCCGTATCATCCGATGGACTCGGATGCCATAGCGACATCACTACCGGATAAATCGCCGCGACAAAAAGCAATCCCGCCAGCACCAACACAATCTTCAGCGCGCGTTCTCGCCACACGGTGCCCTCGATGGGAAATAATAATGTGGAAAAGAAATGACCCTTTATGAAGAACACCCCATGTCCGGGAAATGTTAGGTTGAAGGGTAGTGGGAGTCAATGAAGGGGGAGCAGTAGCGCGCGCTCAGGTCTTGGGTACTGCGTGTGGGGTGGCTGGTTGGCCGAGGCCGCATATGTACTTTACCAGGCCCTGGATCTGCTCTTCGGTCAATCCCGTGTACAAGAAGGCGTGAGGATATTCTTTGTGCTGCGTGCCGTGAGCGATGGAATTGCAGAGGTCCGCATCACTCATGTCCTTGAAGGTGCTGGAGAAAAAACATTGTGCTTTGGTGGTTCTCGACAGCAATCACGTTACGCGATCCGGCCATCACAACGGAAACGACAACACCATTACAAGAATCGAGTCGCGCTACCCCGGTTCTACCTACCGTGGTGATGATGCTGCTGCACGTCGGTGCGCTTAACCTTGCTTTAGAAGATCAACTTGGCTTAGCACAGCGAAAGCTCCTGCGCTGTATGCCCTGGCCGGTACACCCAGGGGAAAATGCGCGACCAGAACGGGCCGACACTGATCGAAAAGGCAGACGCTTTGCTCTATCTCGGGCCACGTGCCGGGTTCACTTTAGCTATGCCGCCAGCGGGAAGCCTCGAACCGGCCTATCTGCGGGAAATCGATCGCAGATCGATGATCGAGTGGAGGGAATTGAGGGCCCGGAAATTTCTTGGTGCCACCCCGCAGTGACGAATGCCGGAAACCGAAAGGTGCACGAGGATCAATGTTGTGGATTACGGGCGCTTTGATTTTGCCTGAGCATCGAGTGCAGTGAGTATCCAGGCTTGCAAGACTTTTCGAAAAGGCGGCTCCAGGTTGCCGAACACCAGGCCGACGCCGGTGGGCCTGACGTAGATCACTTCCGCCGAAGATTCAAAGAATTCGTCGGAATGGAAGATCTTCACGCGGAGGCGTTGTTTTTCCTGCAAAGCAGAGGAAATCTCCAAGAAACATCCGCGAAAGCTCAATTCCGTCACGCGAGCGGGAATCTTGTCGGAGGCGCTTGGCAGAACGACCTGGGCATCCGCTTCGAACGGAAACCGTAAACCACGTTTGTCTTCGAGTTGACGTTGCTCCTGGGTCATGCCGACAGCATACCACTCCCGCGTGTAAGGCTGAATCGCATCGGGCAATGCGCGTTAGCTCGTGGTAAACGCAGTGCTGCCGCGTGAGATCCGCGGTGGCGCAGGAGAAAGGCCTCACCCCTGGAGGGGTGCGCTACAGAAAGGAAGCAATACTGTCAGTTTTGACAATCCTAGGAAACCAGATAGCCGCGCACATTGGCGTAACCTGGAATTCGAGCGTCTTATCAAACGCTTCCTCGAACTCACCTTCAGGCACATAGCTGATGAATACGGGAGAGCGGCATGAGTGCGGAAAATTCCCAGCAAACGAGCTTGAAGCAGAAAGCTGTCCACGAAGCCAAGGAGATCACCGTCGTCTTTTTGTATCTGGCTATTTTCTTTTGCACGCTGGCTACCTACAGCATGCTACTGCTAGAAAAGTTCGAAATCTGGTATTTCACTTACGGACCTGCGCTACTGAACGCGTTAGTCATCACGAAGATCATTCTCATCGGAGAAGCGGTGCACTTGCAAAAAGCACGAAGCCAAGCCATTGATCTATTCCTCGATCTACAAGGCCTTTGTCTATGGGCTGCTCGTGTTCGGTTTTCATATGGTCGAGGAAGCGGTCAAGCGGCTGATCCATGGGAAGGATATCGCTGGGGCGTTCCGCGGCGTGCGCATCGACGACCTGCTGGGCCGCAGTGTGATCATTTTCCTGGCGTTCATTCCTTTCTTTGCATTCAGGGAGCTGGAGCGCGTTATCGGTCAGGAGAAACTTCGGGGCCTTTTCTTCCGAACCGGGGCACGGTCGAGCGATCATACTGCGTCTGACTAATCAGGAATCGGAGGACCAGAGAAGAAACCTCAAACAAGAGAAGAGCGGACCCACCCTTTGCAAAACCGGCAAAGAGGAGGCCACCCAACGAACTGGGCACCTTCCATTTCTCGTTCCTTACAGGTTTTCGTTTGACAATTCCGCCGGGTGGCCTAAATCTAGAGGTCCGCGCGGATCCTATGGCCATATGAAAACATACCTGGGGTAAAGCTCATGCGCCTACCTGCCTTGATGTTCCGTCGGGCTTCCCTTCTGCTGAGCGCGGTTGCTTTGGCGCTCGGAGCGATCGGGTGTACGGGCTCGGGATCTGGAAGTAACCCAATGATGATGTCCCCGACCATCACCGCTCAACCGGCGAATGCCAGCGTGTCCGTTGGACAAACCGCGACTTTCAGCGTGATGGCCACGGGCAGCGCACCGCTGAGCTACCAGTGGATGCAGGGAAGCACAGCGATCAGTGGTGCAACTTCCGCAAGTTACAGGACGCCTGCGACGACCGCGGCAAACTCCGGCGAGCAGTT
>Ga0210409_10006119_pt1 | contig 12555 bp, 13 predicted proteins | sample IncBWH17MmetaG_FD_161649 | JGI IMG/M metagenome (GOLD analysis project Ga0210409, IMG submission 161649) | Forest soil microbial communities from Barre Woods Harvard Forest LTER site, Petersham, Massachusetts, United States - Inc-BW-H-17-M | ecosystem: Environmental > Terrestrial > Soil >...
GCGCGTGTATGCGACTACGCGGAAGATGAAGGTGGAGCAGAACAATAAGGTCGATGACGATGCGACCATTGTGCTCGACTATCCGGACGCGACGGCGGTCATCGAGGCTTCCTGGGATTGGCCGTATAACAAGGACTCGGTGGAAGTGTTCGGTCCGAAGGGCAGTTTGCTGGCGCGGCACAATACGTTGCAGCGGCGCGCGTCCGATGCGCATGGGCCGAACATCGCGCCGGATGGGGAGAGCGTGACGCTCGATCCGCTGCCTAAGGAGACGAGCAATCCGGTAGCGTACTTTGTGGATTGCATTCGCAACAACAAGGCGATTGAGGATCCAGTTTCGGCGCAATTGAATGTGCAGGTGATGGAGATTCTGGACGCGGCCCGGGAGTCGGCGCGGACGGGCAAACCGCAGGAGCTGCGCTGAGACGGAGTTCCCCTGCGGTAGGATTCGACGCCTGAATCTGCGGGAAAGGCCCCAGGGCTACGAAGACCTCGCCCTGCGCTACAGGGGCCCCCTCCCCCTGGGTTTTGCATAAGTGTTCATTCTAAAGGAACTTAAACTCGTTTATTTTCACATACTTTTGCAAGTGTTCATTCTAAAGGGAGTTGCGCTGCACTAGAATTTCACACTTAAAGGGGATGCTACGCCTTGGCATAGGCTGCCTCACGGTTATATATTCGACAAAGATCAAAGGCACGGAGGCGTTATAAATGGTTGTGTTTGTCTTCTATTGACCGTGACTTCTCCGGTGGCCGAAATCTTTGAGTTGCTGTCTGCTTCCGCGAGGGTTCCAATATCTCCATTGAATATGGCATGGCCGATGTCAATGGAGCTATGATTCTTGGCGATCATTAGGGGTGGTGCTTGGGGTGCCTGGTTGTGATAGAGCTTCATTGGCGAAAGACCTTCTTCACCTAATCTTAGGTTCAGCCAATCGAATTCGTCTCCCGTCCACTTTTTGTTCTGCCTAACCTCAAGAGGCGCATCGGGGTGAGCGGCTATCCATTTGTCTTCCAATGGAGCTATAACCACGCAAAATTGTTCATGGGTTAGACCCTTCAACGGCGGCGCCGGAGCCGACGCCGCTGGCGCATGCGCCGACCTATAACGAACCGTCCCGGAATCTAGCTGCCACAAGGAGAGACAAAGAAGGACCGCTGCGCTGGCAACTACCGCCAATTGTTGTCTGTGCGATTTTCCCCATACTAGCTCCGAACCTACAACGCCAAAAAAACCAATGAGACCGGCGAGAATTAGCACCGCTCTTGCGGCGTTCATACTGTCAACGACGCCAGCCAGAGAGAGATATTCGTAAATCGAGGCAAGGAATAGGGCCGTAGCTCCGCTGGCGAGTATCCCCCGTATCAACTTAGCGGCGTCTGACAAGGACGGTTTTTCGCCTCTCTGTGGCGTGCGTACTGGAACGGAGTTTTGACCGGACGAACTAGGCGCTGGAATTTGGACTGGCATCTGTGATCCCATCGCCCTGCGCAGCTTTCTGCGTTGCTGGCTGTTCGCCATGGCTTAGGATAACAATACGGTCCAACGAACGGGCATCCTGGTTGGCTCCAAAAAGCAAAAACGCCAGCAGGGATGCCCTTCGAGGCTCAGGACAAGCTGGCGTTTACGGGATGCTAGACGCGGTATTACCCACTGCTTACGATACGCAGGGCGTAACCTTTTGTCAAGGAAAAAGAGGGAGAGTTCTGAGGGAACGGCAAAGACAAAGTATGTTGGGCGGGCGCAGCATACTGCGCCGCAACATATGGAGCGTATAAGTGCTGAGGCAAACCGAAGGAACGCCCAGGGCTGAAGCCCAACATTTGTGGCGGGCGCTGACGCGCCGCCTTGAAAGGCGGCGCTCCCCCGACTGAAGCTCGGGGGCTTCCACCTAGGAAACATGGCTGGGTGCTCGCCGCTATAAAGGCAAGATGCGGCCTTCGGCCTGGGCGCGCTGAAGCGACGCCCCTACAACGGCGCGCTGAACTCACCTTGATTCTTAATGGCACGCATTGCACTGCGAGACGCGTTCTACCGAAGTCTAGGTGTTTTGTGGCCGGGTTTGCGTTTGTTTCAAATCTGACCGATGTGCCCATTTACTGGCAATCGAGGTTCGATATTTGGTGTATTGGTTCTTCGTCAGAATTCCGAGGCGGTGGACGGACCTGACAAGCTGCTCCATCGGAATCCTGATATTCAGCCTGCCGACCCTTGCGGCTAGAGCTCGAAGAGGCGAAAAGAATCGTTGCACTCTCCGACGAACTCCGGCCAGAGCTTCTGCGTCACGGATGCCCCAGAAATCTACGAGTTGCCTGGTCTTGTGGTTGTAAGCGAATTTTTGACCGCAATCCAAGCAAGTGATGTAGGTTCCCCGGCCATCGACAGATTGGAATCCCGGTAGGTTGGATGGAATTGACTGGCGGGGTGTTATCGGAGGGCCCTTATGCCGATGGGAGCAGACAAAAACAAGACGAAGCACTGTCCCTAGAAAAAGCGGGATGCCGAAGATCATACTCCACCACGCCTCCACACGAAGGAGCGAGCGTTGCGCTTTGAGCGGACTTCTCGCTGGCGAGCGATACAGAACAATAGACCCCTCGATTCTGTATGCGCGGGCCGCTTTTTTCTGCGGTTGAGGTTGCACGAGAGGGCCTCGATAGGATGCTAGACGAGGCGAAGAGTCGTGTCTGTCCCGTTGTGTACATGTGAAGGAAAAAGCAGGGAAGGGTCGCACTCTCTGTTTCCGTGGAGATTATTCTTGTTTTCAGACATGTGCTGTAAGGGGCATACATTGCCAGGCTAGGCGTGCATAGTCGTGGCCGCCGGAGTCTGAGTCTAAGCACGTCCGGCGAGGACTACATCATGCACCGCGCACATCGATACGTCAGTTTGTTATCCATGGCTGCCGCCCTTCTGGCCCCGGCGGCAAGTATGGCCAAGGGCGGAAATCAAGACGACAGACGTTACGACAGCGAGCACGTCAGGTACTACGATCGTGACCACGATGACTACCATTACTGGGACGATCGCGAAGATCGCGCGTACCGGCGCTACCTGGCGGCAAACCACCGGACCTATCGCAAGTTCAGCAGAGCGGACACCAGAGTGCACAGGAATTACTGGAATTGGCGCCACGATAATCCGGACCGCGATTGACGTGGAAAGGATGCTAACTGGTCAATGGTTACCGGACAGAAGGAGGAAAGGATGATCAGGGACCGGATTATTTTTGTTCTCTTGCTCGTTTGCGCCCTGGGGGCGGTCAAATCACCAGCCCAGCAAAGGGACGCGTCTCGCGCCGGTTGGATCAGTGACGAGAGTTGCGGAACCCAACACGCGAAGCCCGGGCGCGCAGATTGCGTGCAGAAATGCTGGCGTGGAGGCGCTTCGGTGGGGCACCCGGAATGGAAGCCACAACGGGCCGTCTTTGTGGCAGACGATGATCGAGGAATCTGGATTGTGGAGAATCCTGAAGCCGTCAGGAACTTCCCTGCCGCGCGGGTGGCGCTGACGGGCAAATTCGATTCTGCGAAGAAGACCATGCACGTTGAGAAGATCACGCCAGCTGGGCGGTAGGGTGGCAATACTGGTCAGGCTTAAAAAGAGGACCAGGGCTGAAGCCCAAGGCTTATGGCAGGGCGCCGACGCGCCGCCTTGAAAGGCGGCGCTCCCCCGACTGAAGTTCGGGGGCTTCCACCTAGGAAAAATGGCGAGGTGAACTCGCCGCTCCAAGGGCAAGATGTGGACTTCGGCCTGGGGGCCTAGGCGCTCCCTTCCTGCGTCGGGATAAACTGAAGCGACGCCGCTACAACGGCAGGATATCGATGCTATGAAACGGCCTTTTCAGGTTACGGTGCTGGGTTGGCTATTCATCGCGGTGGGGATCGTAAGCACGGTCTATCATCTTTGGAAAAGTGCGCTCGACCGGTGGACCGCTCCTATCTTGCTGGTGGGAATAATCGCTGTAGTGGCCGGTGGCTTCTTGCTGCGGGGTGCAAGATGGGCTCGCTGGCTGGTTCTGGCCTGGCTTGCCTTTCACGTTGTGGTGAGCGCATTAAATTCACTGTCGGATGCTCTGCCCCACTTGGTGCTGCTCTTGGTCGTGGGGTATTTCCTGCTAGGGCCGCCGACTGCGGAGTATTTTCAGAGTACGCGAGCAAAATGATGTGACTCCGCAGGATCACCCGCAGTACGGACTGGCTCTCTCGAGGACCGGTCGACGCAGGTTTGTTATATTGGTCGCAACCAATCTGAGGAAGTAAGCTTACCCGTTGATGGCCAAAGGAAACACCCGTGAGGCGCGGCGATACGAACGTATCGCCTTGCCGCAAGGCATGACCGTGACCTGGTACGGTGGCGGGCAGCAACAGGTTTCTCGCGTCAAAACGATAGGCATGGGAGGTGTGTTCGTCTGCGGATCCATTACGCAGCGAGTAGGCACGGATCTGATGCTTGTATTTGAAGTACCCGGAGGCATGGTTATGGCGGAGGCGGTGGTGCGAAACGTCGTGCCTGGTGAGGGGATGGGTGTGGAATTTACGAAGATGAATGAGCAAAGCCGAGACCTGCTGGAGAGATTGCTGACGCGGTTGCTGCGCTAACGACATGACTGAAATACGCGCTAACGGCCATGGGCAGGTACACATCTAACGGCTATGTGGAAGATCTTTCGCCGTAGGCTTCGAGCGCCGCAGAAGGTCACGATGGGACGCTTCGAGATCGAGCGGAACGGTGAAGTGGCGTATCTCGATTACAGTTTGGCGGGTGAGACGCTGGTGCTGAACCACACGGAAGTTCCCGAAAAATTGCGGCATATGGGGCTGGCGTCCGCGCTGGCGGAGACTGCCCTGCGTTGGGCACGAGAGCACAACCTCAAGGTCGATATTGTTTGCCCGACAGCGCAGCAATATATAGCGAAGCATCCGGAGTGGTCGGATCTTGTTGTGCATTGAAACGGCGCAGGGAAGTAAACGGGACTGGCGCAGCATGCTGCGCCGCTACAAACGCCGGCTAGGCTAGCGCGAGATTCAGATTGTCGATGGCTTCGTCGATTTCGGCGGTGTTCTTGTAGCCGACTGTTACGGAGTCGACGCCGGCGTTCTTGAAGGCGAAGCGCATTGCCGCTTTGCGGTCCTCGCGGTCGAACGTACCCTCTCCGACGAGTTTCATGCTGATTACACCCATGCCTTCTTTGCGGACCTGCTGGACGTGGGTGACGACTTCGGGAACGTTGCCGAGTCCGCCGTTGTTGAAATCCTCGGCGTCCATTCGGACGCCCTTGTGATTCATGCGGATCATGGCGATATCGAGCCACTTGTTTCCGGGGACTTGGCGCAAGGCGGGGAGGCCGTGAACGGAGGCGCCGTGACTTACGATGGCTTTCTTGGACTGAGCCTCAAGAATTCCATCCTGCCACTTGGTGGTGTCTGAGGGCCATGTGGCGGTATGCTGAAAATGCAGGAGCATGACGTCGAAGTATTCGGTATTCGCGAGTTTGCGGAGCTCGTCGAACTTTTCTTGCGGATTCACGCCTTGGTGGGTGGTCACCTTGGACATTAAGCGATAGCTATCGCGCGGAATTCCCTGCAGGGCTACTCCAAGCATGCGGTGCATCTCGCTGTAGGACTCGGCCGTTTCGAAGAAGCGAATGCCGCGGTCGTATGCGTAGCGCACCAGCCTGGTGAAGCCGTCTTGCCCCAGATCGCGCTGAACTTGGCCGCTGAAGCTGCCGGTGCCAAAGGCGAGCCGCGTCACCTTCACTCCGGATTTTCCCAGCGTTACCCAGTCTGTCGCGGTCTGGCGGGCGGCGCGCAGTGGAAGGGTGCCGGTGAGGGCAAGGGCGCTGACGGAGAGTCCGGTTTTGAGGAATTCACGTCTGGTGTAGTGAGACACGGATGCACCTCGAATTGGACGGGCTGCGACAGGACAATCGTATTACGAAACCTGAAGATCGGGTATACCGGACTACCTCCCGGGCTGAGGTGAAGATTGTGGCTGGGCGCTGACGCGGCCTCCCTCGGAAATGGGCACTCGCGGACTATCAGATTCGTTTCGCGCGGGGCTGGCAAGTGATACTATGCGAGGTTTTCGCGGGGTCGGGGAGGTGTGTGTGAAACAATTTCGCCAACTTTTTATTTCATTGGTTGCGCTGTCTTTTATCTTTGCGGCGGCGGGGGTTAACGCGCAGCAAGTTGATCCTAAGACCTATGGTGGGATGAAGTGGCGGCTGATCGGACCGTTTCGCGGGGGACGGGTGATTACCGTTACGGGAGTGCCGTCACAGCCGAATACTTTCTATTTTGGGGCGGTGGGTGGGGGTGTTTGGAAGAGTTCGGATGCGGGGAACAGTTGGGATCCGCTTTTTGACAAACAGGGGGTTTCGTCGATCGGAGCGATCGCGGTCTCCGAATCCGATCCTAACGTGATTTATGCGGGGAGCGGCGAGGCGTGCATTCGCGGGAACATTTCTTATGGCGATGGGGTGTACAAGTCGACGGATGCGGGGAAGACGTGGACGAACGTGGGCTTGCGCGACACGCGGCATATCGGGGCGCTGATCGTGCATCCGACGAATCCGGACGTTGTTTATGTAGCGGCGCTGGGGCACGCCTACGGGCCGAATACGGAGCGAGGCGTTTTTCGTACACGGGATGGCGGGAAGACCTGGGAGAAGGTGCTTTTTCTGGATGACCGCACCGGGGCGATCGAGATCGTGTTCGACCCGAAGAATCCGCACGTGCTTTTTGCGGCGATGTGGGAAGGGTGGCGGACGCCGTGGACGCTGAACAGCGGCGGGGCGAAGGATGGGCTGTATCGGTCGTCGGATGAAGGAACGACGTGGAAGCGGATCGAGGGCAACGGGATGCCGGAGGGGCCGCTGGGGCGGATAGGCGTGGGTGTTTCCGGGGCGGACTCGAATGTGGTGTATGCGCTAATCGAAGCGAAGAAGGGTGGGCTGTATCGGTCGGAGGATGGCGGGGAGCACTGGACACTTATTAATGAAGATCACCGATTCCGGCAGCGGGCGTGGTACTTCACGCATGTGTGGGCCGATCCGAAGAACGCGAGCACGGTGTACATCGCGAACACAGGGCTCTACCGGTCGATCGATGGAGGGAAAAGTTTTCAGCGGCTGCCGGCTCCGCACGGGGATCATCATGCGCTGTGGATCGATCCAAATGATCCTTCGCGAATGATTAATGGGAATGACGGAGGGGCAACGGTCACGGTGGACGGCGGGAAGAATTGGACTACGCAAGGCAACCAGCCCACGGCGCAGTTCTATCACGTGGCGGCGGACAATGATTTCTTGTATCGGGTGTACGGGTCGCAACAAGACAACTCCTCGGTGGGGATACCTACGCGCACGGATCATGGGTATATCGATCGCGGAGATTGGACCGCGGTGGGCGGAGGAGAGAGCGGGTACGTTGTCCCCGATCCGCGCGATTCGAATATTGTTTATGCGGACGATGAGGGGCCGTTTTTTACTCGCTTCGACCGGCGGACGGGGCAGGCGCAGAGCATCCAGCAATGGCCGGAGGACATCAGCGGGCACGCGGCGGTGACGCAGAAATACCGGTATACGTGGACGATGCCGATCGTGATTTCCTCGCACAATCCGGACGTGATCTATCACGCGTCGCAGGTAGTTTTCCGGTCGATGGATGCGGGGCATAGCTGGAAGGAGATCAGTCCGGACCTGACGCGCAACGACAAGACGAAGCAGCAAGACTCGGGGGGGCCGATCACGAAGGATCAGTACAGCGTGGAATATTACGACGTGGTGTTCACGTTGGCGGAATCGCCGAAACAGGCGGGGGTGCTGTGGGCGGGAACGGATGACGGACTGATTCAAGTTACGCGCGATGACGGGAAGAGCTGGTCCAACGTGACGCCGAAGGACGTTCCGGAGTGGTCGGCGATCAGCTTGATCGAGGCGTCGCCTTTTGACGTGGGGACGGCTTATGCGGCAGTGGACGCGCACAAGCTGGACAATTTTCATCCCTATATTTTCAAGACCGCGGATTTCGGGAAGACTTGGAGCAAAATCGTCGGCGGGCTGCCGGACAATTCTTATGTGCACGCGGTGCGGCAAGATCCGGGGAAGAAAGGGCTGCTGTATGCAGGGACTGAAAGCGGCGTGTGGGTCTCATTTGACGACGGCGGACACTGGCAGGCGCTGCAGCTGAATCTGCCTACTACACCGATTCACGATTTGATCGTGCACAACGACGATCTGGTGGTGGCTACGCATGGGCGATCGTTCTGGGTGTTGGACAGCATCGCGCCGCTGCGGCAAATGACGGCCGGGGTTTCGAATGAGCCGGCGCATCTGTTTGCGCCGACGGTTGCGACGCGGGCGCGGATTGGGCATCGGGAGCCACGGCGGTATGGGATCGGGGAAAATCCGCTGGAGGGGGCGTACATCTACTACTGGCTGAAGGAAGCGCCGAAGGAGCCTGCGAAACTGGAGTTGCTGGATGGGCAAACCAAGACAATTCGCAAATTTACGAGCGAGGTAAAGAAAACGGAGGAGGAGAAGGAAGAGTTCGACTACGATCCGGGAGCGGAACACATTCCGGCGGAAGCGGGGCTGAACCGCTTTGTGTGGGACCTGCGCTATGAGCCGCCGGTGAAGATTCCCGCGGCCATTTATGACAACGGGCAGCCGGCGGGTCCGTTGGCGCTGCCGGGAGCTTTCCAGGTGCGGCTGACGGTGGCGGGAAAATCGTATACGGCACCACTGGAGATCAAGATGGATCCGCGGGTGAAGACTTCGGCGGAGGATTTGCGGGCGCAATTCGAGCTGCTGCTGAAGCTGCGCGACCGGGAAGAGGAGATGAACAGGGCGATCCTGGGAATTCGCGATTTGCGTGCGCAATTGCAATCGCTGGAAAAGCGGCTGGGCCCGGCGGAGCAAACCAAGGCGGTGGTAACCAGCGCCGCGGACTTGCGCAAGAAAATCACGGCGATTGAGGAAGACTTGATTCAGGTGAACGCGACAGCGCAGGAGGATGAGGCCAATTATCCAGTTAAGCTCAACAGCAAACTGGGGTACCTGACGGGCGTGGCGGACAGCGCGGATGCAAGGCCGACGGAGTCTGAGCTGGCGGTGTTCAGCGAACTGGACAAGCAGCTGGAGGTGCAGCTGGCGAGTTGGCGAGAAATTCTGTCGAAGGACCTGACGGCGCTGAACGAGACGATGCGGAAGTCGAATGTACCGTCGGTGGCGCCGGCGGCGGTCCGAACGAATTAAATTCGAGGGATGCCAGGGTCAGGCGAAAAGCCGCAGGGCTTCGCGAACTCCGCCCTGCGCTACAAGTTTCGTCGCTGCAGTTTTGCAATGAAGTGGCGCGCCTGGAGGGGTTCGAACCCCCGACCCTTAGCTCCGGAGGCTAATGCTCTATCCATCTGAGCTACAGGCGCGCAGTTGCGTCGTCAGGGAGGCGAGAAAGCCAAGCTTCACTTCCCTGTTGTGATTCTATCGCTGATTGGAGGGACGCGCCAGCAGGCCCGGCCGGGCCCCAATAAACGAGCGCTAGCCTTTGGCGTAGTCTTTGATTTGCTTGGCGAGCCTTTCGATCTCTTCGGCTTTTTTCACCATGGCCAGGGAAAGTGTCTTGGTGGAATCGGTTTTTTCAACTTCGGCCTTCAGCTGAGCTGCCAGGTCGTAGAGTTTTTCGACATCTTTCTTGATGCTTTTCTGGCGCTCTTCGAGCATGGCCTTGTTGGCCGCGCCGGCGGGAAAATTCGCGGCGGTCTCACCGTTGGACGCGTCGCCTAGGGTACTGGGGCGCTTGCCACGAGTGCTGCTTTGCGCCGCGGAATCCTGGAAGTGCACGAAAATGGTAGGCACAACAGCGAAGAACACTCGAAGCAAACCGCGTCTGGACGACTGCATACTGCCTCCCCGGCCAGGGAATGCCGCCGCGCTTGCCGCGCAACCCTGAGTGATATACTTTCCCTCCCATAGAACATGATGTCCAGCCCCCTTACCTATTTCCCAGACTTCACGCTATCGAATGCGCTGCATCTTGCAGGGATTTTTGTTTTGGCGCTGATTTGCGTGCGATTGCTGCGGGGCGCGACCAACAAGTTGGTGAGGCCGGCGGGTTCGCAAGCGAAGGGGTCGCAACAGCGAGAGCAGCAAACGCGAGCGTTTGCGGAGAAGCTGCATGGCATGGGAAGCAGACTGATCTGGATTTTGGCGGCGCTGACCGCGCTTCCGGAGTTCGGAATTAACGCGCTGCCGGCGGCGGCGATTGCCGGGGCCGTGATTTTGGGCTTTAGTTTTGGGGCGCGGGAATTGGTGCGGGATGCGATCGCAGGATATCAGATTTTGATGGAAGAGCCGTTTCTTGGCGGCGACACGATTCAGGTGGGAGAGATTGTGGGCCGTGTCGAGCAAGTGACGCTGCGGCGGACGGTGGTGCGGGACGGACGCGGCGCGCTGGTGTCCATTGCGAATGGTGAAATGCGGACGGTGAGCAATTTGAGCCGCGACTGGTCGCAGGCATTCGTGGATGTGGGCGTGGCTGCGAGCGTTCCACTGGAAAAAACATTGCAAGCGCTGGAAAGCGCGGCGGCCGGGCTGCGCAGCGACGCGGTGTGGTCGCAGGCATTGGTGGATGGGCCGCGAGTGCTGGGTGTGCAGGGCTACGATCGCGCAGGGACGCTGCTGCGTTTGCAGGTGCGAACCGCGCCGACCCGACAGGACGAAGTGTGCCGCGAGTTGCGCAGGCGCATACAAATGGAATTGCAGCGGCAAGGCATCGCGGCGACGAGCGGAACGCCAGCCGAGGGGGCGGGGGCGGCGCTCACGTGAAAGAGCGACGGACCGGCAGCTGACGCGAGGAGGACGACATGGCGCAAGTGAGTTATGAGGAAGTGAACCTGATGCTGCGGCTGTACGACATGAGGCGCGAGCCACGGCTGCGGCAAGCGCGCGCGTGGTTCGTGGAGAATTTTCATCCCACTTCGGCGGAAGACATGATGGAGAAATATCCGCAGGGGAGCGAAGAGAACACATATATACGCATGGTGATCAGCTATTGGGACATGGTGGCGAGCATCGTGAATCGCGGGCTGATCAACGATGAGCTGTTCTTCGAGAGCAATGGGGAAATCTGGGTGGTGTGGGACCGCATGCGCACGATCGTGCCGATCTGGCGAGCAGCGTTCAAGAATCCCCGGCTGTTCGCGAACATCGAAGAGACTTACAAGCGGCTGGAAGCGTGGCGCGAGAAACAGGCGCCAGGATCGAGCGCGGCGATGCGCAACATGATGGCGCAGATCATGTCCAAGCCGAAGGGAATCTGAGCGGATTGGCAGGATTTGCCGGCAGGTTTGGTGGAAGCCTGATGGCGGTAGCCTGCTTGCGTTGAATGGAGCTTCAAAACACTGCTTAGCGTAGGCGTTCACCGACCGGCTGAGGACCAGGGGCAGGCGGGCGTGATTTTCCGGGCTTAGCGGTCCTAACGCAATTGCGGCCGGCGGTCTTTGCGGCGTAGAGTGCAGCATCCACTTCGCGCAGTAGTTCATCCGCCGAGCGGTGCCCCCAATCAGGACTCAGGAGCAGGCCCAGACTCAAGGTGATTCCCAGAGCTCCCGCGTCCGTCTGTACCGGCCGAGTGGAAATGATTTTGCGAATCTCCTCGGCACGCCCTAATGCGGATTCAGGCCGGCAATTATTCAGGACGACGAGAAATTCTTCGCCGCCGTAGCGTCCAACGAAATCGTAGGACCGAACGGAAAGAAGCAGCCGGCGAGCCACTTCGCGCATTACCTGGTCTCCAACCAAATGGCCGTGGGTATCATTGATGGTTTTGAAGTTGTCCAGATCGGCGAGCAGCACGGCGGTGCAGACGTTTTCGCGCCGGGAACGGTCCAGTTCACGGCCCAACAGATCCGTGATCACGCCGCGGTTCCAGAGAGAGGTCAAATGGTCGTGGGTGGCCTTGAAGCGCATTTCTTCGCGAGCCTCGACCAGACGGTCCTCGAGGTGCAGGATGCGCTCGCCCGTTCGCAGGCGCGCTTTAAGTTCGTCGGCGTTGAAGGGCTTAACCAAGTAATCATCGGCGCCAGATTCCAGACCAGCGACGATATCTTCTTTGGATTCGCGCGCGGTGAGCAAAATCATGTAGACATAGTTTTGGTCGCAACCTTTGCGGACGCGACTGCAAACGCCCAGGCCATCGAGCTCGGGCATCATCCAATCGAGCAAGGCGAGGCGCGGAGCGTCCGGTTCGCTCAGTTTCTCGACGGCTTCCCGCCCGTTGGCGACTGCCGTGACTTCGTACCCGGCGCGCTGGAGAGTTTTCTTAAGGAGGCGGCGGGACAGAGCGTCATCATCAGCGATCAATATTTTCACGAGCGAGCCTCGACCATGTACTTTTCCATTACAGGCAGAAGGCCGTGGACGTCTTGCGCCAAGGCGGCAAAGGCGTCGGGTAATGAAGCGATTTCTCCTGCCCGAGCGAGCTGCTCGAGGCGCGCTGCGGAAGCGGCGGCTTTCGATACGGACAGATTTGCGAGCATGCCTTTGAGCGTGT
>Ga0210409_10006122_pt1 | contig 12551 bp, 17 predicted proteins | sample IncBWH17MmetaG_FD_161649 | JGI IMG/M metagenome (GOLD analysis project Ga0210409, IMG submission 161649) | Forest soil microbial communities from Barre Woods Harvard Forest LTER site, Petersham, Massachusetts, United States - Inc-BW-H-17-M | ecosystem: Environmental > Terrestrial > Soil >...
ATCGCCGCCCTCCAACCCTCGATCCACTTCCCAGGAGGGATATCATGTCCAACCAATTGGCCCCCGACGCGAACAAATCCCCTGAACCACCGCTGGCCCATCCAGGAGCAACGCCTGACGCGGAGCGCGCCCAGAAGCCGCCATTGCCGGAGCCTCCATATAAGCCTTATGCCAAAAAGCCAGGGCCGCCGGAGCCTCCGTACAAGCCTTATGCCAAGAAGTCAGGGCCGCCGGAGCCTCCATATGAGCCTTACAAGGACATGTAGTCTCTGGCAAACTCAGTCGTGGAGAGCACACGAACTCGAACAGCGGCCAGATGTCGACACCACAGGGTAGTAACCGCGACTCATCTCAAGGACGTACACGTACCCCAACCGTCAAGCACGCGAGAACGTCAGCATCAAGCTGCTGCCACTGGGAGCGGGACGCCGGGGCTGATCGAGAAGTATCTTGAACACTCCCCGCTGCAATTCGCCAACGCGCCGCCTAGATATGTTGCTCATTCCTCCGTCACTCCGATCCCGCGTCTAAATCAAGCACTGGCGCTTTTCGTTTCAAGCTTGCAAACGGCTATGCCGGGCTCTCGGCTCTCATTTTTGTCCCTAGCACGAACCATTGAAGCAAAAGGTCGACAATTTCGTCTTGTTTCTCTTCCAGGCTTGTGCGACTGTGCGCGAGTTCTTCAAAGCGTGCTCGCGCATGACTAATTCTCTCCTCAATCTTTCCTTTCAGCTGTGCTGCTCCACTAGCGCTTGAAGGTAACGCGATGTCGCCGTGAACGTGTAAATCCGACAACAATTTGACTAGCTCCGCCTGGTCCCGTGATTCAAAAACGACGTGTTTCTTCCGGTCTTTACCGAAATATACGGTCTCGTTGTCGAACATGATCGAGTGAGTTGACAGTTGTGCTGGATAAGAATCCGGGATTGTGACGTTTACGCTTATACCCGGCTGCTTTTTAACCCACTCCTTAAGTGGAGTGAAGTCCTCCAACTCGACCGCATCCCATAAGTCCTCCGCAAGCTCCTCGGCCGAGAATTTACGCGCAACGGCCTTCTTCCGTTGCTCCATCTTCTGCACCTCGACAACCCTGATCTGCCGAAAATGCAGTGCAGTCTCATAGTGAAGCTGAGCTACAAGTTCTGCACGCCGGGCGAATTCAGTCACGCCCAACGCCTCGAATACCGCCTCATCCAGGGCACGCCTATCCGGTTGCTTTAGCTCCGTTGACATGGCGATAGCCCCGTCGGCGATCTTTCTAGCCTTTTCGGGAGAGTGGCAGTCCATTAGCTGTTCTTCCACTAAACGACCCACACTTCTGGCCTGCATACTCGCAAACGCAGTGCTTAACTTGGATCGTAGCTCCGCTGAAAGACCTTTTGGGTTTGGGACCTCCAGCAGGTCCACGTCTACCACTTCCGTCTTCAAATTTCCTTCTCCAGCCCCCTGCAATACACGTTCGTCACGTCGGGATAACTTGAGCAGTTCGATGGCTAGAAGGTCGCCCAGGTACGGCTTATCGATCGATATAAGATATCTCTCTGCCACAACTTTCACGAATGGCTTGGGTTCTGCCAACATTTCGTTGACATCCTTGATCGAGATCTCCGCAGATTCATTTTTGAACTGTTTCAGGTATGCGGTGATCGCTGACGCCAGTATTTCTGGTGGGAAAGCGGCTTCGAAGTCTCGCTCAAATCTGAACACGCGATGTATCGTTGCCTGTTCCTGAAGCCTCGTGATCTGACTGCTGAAATTTGAATCCCCGTCATACGCAAGATCTACTCGAAACACCTTTCGCATTCTTGTCTTGGATGTGATACGCGAGATTCCGATGAGCGCCCTTGCCGCCGTAAACGAAATAGTGATTGTCGAAATGCACGAAACGAGTCGCCAAGTGCAAGCGTTCAAGAAAGTAACGCTCAGACTTCCCCTCTGTCCTGCCTCAGTTGGAAATGGAGAGAGCGTTCGTCCGTTAAGATAGCGGAGCGAACGTATGAGGAAGGAACGGAAGCATTTCACCCCGGAAGAAAAAGTAGCCACCCTGAGGCGGCATCTTGTGGACAAAGTGCCAGTCTCGGAGCTGTGTTAAGAACTGGGCCTGCGGCCAACGGTGTTCTACCGCTGGCAGAAAGAACTATTCGAGAACGGAGCCGCCGCTTTTCAGTCTCAAGAGCGTCCCCGCCGCGAAGTAGAGGAAAAGCAGAAACGGATCGAGTTCTTGGAGAAGAAGGTGCAGACCAAGGACGAGGTCCTAGCTGAGCTGATGGCCGAGCACATCGCGCTAAAAAAAAGTCTTGGGGAACTCTAACCGGTATCTGGGTGCCGCATGATGTGCGGGATCTAGTCGTGGATTTCGTCCGACGCTGGTCGGAGAAGGCCGAGATCGGCGTCGGACGGTTCATCCCGTGGCTGGGCGTGACCGCCAGCAAGTTCTATGATTGGCGGCAGCGCTACGGGTGCGTCAACGAGCACAACGGTTGGGTTCCCCGCGATTTCTGGTTAGAGCCGTGGGAGAGAGAAGCAATCATCGAGTTCCATCTGAAGAACCCGCTGGAAGGCTATCGGCGACTGACGTTCATGATGCTCGACGCTGACGTTGTGGCGGTTAGTCCGGCGAGTGTCTGGCGAGTGTTGAAGCACGCTGGATTATAATCCCGGTGGAAGAGCAAACCTTCGCGCAAGGGAACTGGTTTTGAGCAGCCGCTACAGCCGCATCAGCACTGGCATATCGACGTTTCCTACATCAACCTATGCGGCACGTTCTATTACTTGTGCAGCATCCTGGATGGGTTCAGTCGCTTCCTCGTGCATTGGGATTTGCGCGAATCGATGCGGGAAGTTGACATTGAAGTAATTCTCGCAGGCGCCAAGGAAAAATATTCGGAAGCGAAGCCACGCATCATCTCGGATAATGGTCCGCAGTTTATTGCACGCGACTTCAAGGAGTTCATTCGCATTCTCGGGCATAACCCACGTCCGAACCTCGCCTAGCTACCCGCAGTCGAATGGGAAGCTGGAACGCTGGCACAAGTCGCTGAAAAGCGAATGCATTCGGCCGGGGACGCCGCTGTCACTGGAGGACGCAAAACGCCTGATCCAACAGTATGTGGATCGCTATAACAACGTCCGGTTGCACAGTGCGATCGGCTACGTGACACCGATGGACATGCTTGCAGGCCGACAGGTCGAGATTCACACTGAGCGCGACCGCAAGCTGGAAGCCGCCAGACAGCAACGTCAGAGTCGCCGGCAAGCTGCGTGAAGAGCGAAGTGGTCAGCCGCCGCGATGTCGGATAACCGTGAAGTGGCTAGGTTCCGGATTGCCCACGATACGGGAGCCATCGGCCTAGCTGAGCGTGTTTAGGTTGCACATCACTCGAAGCGATAGCGGAGGGTTTCTGCCACAGCGCGATAGCCGATTCGTCGGTAGATAGAGTTGGATGTGGGATTACCCAAGTCAGTGTAGAGGGCGCAGCGAAGCCCAGCGTCACGCAGCTTTTTCGAGAGCGCATGAACGCATGCCTCCGCGTAGCCATGCTTCCGTTTTTCGGGTGGCGTGTAGACGCCAGACACACGGACGACGCCCTGCACCGGTTCTCGGCCAATGACCATGGAGACGGCTTCTCCGCTTCGATCCCACACCCACAGTTGTCCGGCTGTCAAACCTTTGTCCACACGCACTTCGGTAGCGTCGGCAGACTCACCGATCTCGTGCTGGAAAGCACGGCTCCAGAGAATCATCAGGCTGCGCTCTTGCGGACCTGCCTGCCGTAACTTTCCTGCGACGTTCGGAGCCTCTCCGGTTTCCAAAAATTCGTAAAGGCGGTTTCCTTGGAAAGGAGTGGCTGCCGATTTGGTGCGCTCACTCCACTGGCCAGCGAACGTGGCTGCAGTTGCAGCCTCGCCGTTGACTCCCGGTAGAACGACACCTACTTCAGCAATCGCATCGGCCATCGCGGTTGCCACCGGCAGTTCCATGGGTGTCAGCGTAGCTGGAAATGTCGGTGGCGACTGTAGGACAACGCCGACAATGTCATCCCGTTGAATCGCCATCCAATAACGACCTGGATCGCCTTCTGCAGCGCGTGCGTGCAGAATCGACAGAATCAGATTGTGGCGAACGGGTTGAGAGGAAAGGAAGACTCCAGCTCTGCTCAAGACGAATACAGGATCGTCGCTGAACAACACCTTGAGTTCCATTCGGGAGATCTTACCCGATTTGGAGCAACGACTTGAATGGGATTCAAATGCGAGGCCCAATTCAGAGCGTATCACGAGCAAGCCGGAAGTTGAGAACAGCATGGCGCGGCGGAGCTACAATGAACCTGCCGGGTGAAACGGAGGCGGGCTCTGCAGGGATGCAACCATGCTGAGGGATAATCTGGCGGGCTCATCGATCCGATGTCTAGCAGCGCGGGAGGCTCTTCTCTCGCGCTGCACAATAAACAATAAAGGGATGAAGTCATCGGACGATAGACCCGCATGCCTTGAAAAATCCCCGCCCCGCAGGGGCGGAATCTACCCTAACGGAGAACGTCGCTTCTCCATTTCAGGCTGAGCCAAGACACCCTCCAAGTAGATGATTCTTCCCGTAAATAATGGTTCGATCTCGGAAACGTGTTTCTGGAGTGCGTTCAACGTGGGAATTAGCGCGTGAAGAGACGCAAAGAAAAGACCATAGTTACTCCAATACCACGCCCCGTCTTCGCGTCCGAGCATGTATTCCCATGTTTTCAAGCTGAGCGCAGTTTCAACTGTTAGGCACAATGCCTTGAGAAGATGGAAGCGTTTGTCATGGTCCAACTCATTTAGGAGCTTCACATTCAACGCGGAGAGGTTCTTCACCACTCGCGTCGAGTAATCTTTGTAGTGATCAGGATGCGCGGCCCAGTGCGTTAAGAAATGCTCCAGGTCGTCCTCGGATATTTCTGGTCTCTTGATGAACTCAGCGATTGCTTCGTTGAGCTCGAATTCTTCTTCGAGCATCCTTCCATTTTACGAGCCCGCATCGTTTTAGCATGGGCTGGAGAGACACAACCACGGCGCTCGCGCCGCCCCCTATCCACCTAGTGTTGGCTCCAGAAGGTGCTTTTGGTTCGGGCGAAACAGGACTGGCCCCTGGGCGCGGTGGGTACAAAAGTTAGAGTGGCGCGAAACTACTGAATGCCGTCACGCAATGGTTTGGGTTTCGCGAGTGAAAGAACCTCAGCGACCGTCAATTCTGACTTCCCTCCTTTTTCTGGTATCAACACTTGAATGCGCCGAAGACCCGTTCCGATGATGATTTGTTTTATTTCGCCGGTTTCAGAGGAGATAAATCTCTTGCTTGTATTGATATCGATGCTCGGATTGCTGCGCTTTAGCCCTTCTACAGCCTGATACAACACATCGGCTAGATCGAAGGCGTCTTCTGTCGAGAAGCTCTTGAGATCTCTTTCGAGAGTTTCGGCTCTACCGTTCTTGAAAATAATGCTTCCAATTAGGACGAAGTCATTTTCTCCGTGTTTTTCTCGAACAATCCACGTGGCACTCGTGTTTGTCCTGCCTAGATCATCTAGGTAAATCGGGTCATGAACCATCGCTACGGCTTCTGTCGTCGTCATGCCCAGCCGAAAAGGTATTTGTCCAATGCTGAGTTTCTTGGCCGTGCAGTTGCGGTGTCCCCAATGTGAATAAGCACAGAAACAGGTAGAACCGAGTCATTTGTTCCTCTTCCTCTCATAGACAGTGAGTATGCGTCTCTATCCTACGCTTCCGTCCCCCCCGGAAAATCTACTCGCCCATCCTTCTCATGGACTCGGGTTCCATGTTAACGACATGGTAATAGGGGGGCAGGGGTGTAGCGTTTTGCCCTCGTGGCGTATACACCCGTCAAGCGGATGGGGGGATAGGAGGTAGAGCGATCTGAAACTGCCCTCGTTACCACATGGTTAACAGACTTGGCTGGTTAGGCAGGGCCTGGGGGCTACCCCTTTTTGGTCCGGAGGTGCGGGTTAAGGCGGCTGACTGTAAAACGACCACCCGCTTGCCCATGCAGTACATCCCCGCAGGGGCCCGCCTCTCGGCTCCGATTAATTGTGAGCGAGTGACATAAGCGCCGTTCTCCATTGACAGTTCCGCGCCTGGGCGTATCATTTTGTTGTTTGGCCGAACCTACCACTCTGCTCGTCCGAATGAAGTCCGACTTAACCGGCCCTCGGTTCGATCTTAGGCAACCCAGAAAACTTAGATAAGAACGGTGCGCCTGCCTAGCTTAGTTCACATCGTCGTCGAGAAGAGGAGCTCGAGGTCGCGGGACCAAACAGGTCATCCTGGTCGCTGGACGGCCTTCTCGGTCCGCTTCTGCCCTTCACGCGTGATTGGGGTCCTTGTTAACTTCCGTCGGGGCGTATTGGGCGGATACCCGGCTTGGGACGCCAGTTGCGCCGACGTTGTATGCCGAAGGAGGCAGCAAGTGCCAAAGCATAGTATTAACTGGACGGTATTGACCCTAGTCGTGGTGTTGGTAGTAGGCGTCGCTACATTGCCGATGCAAGCTGCAGTAACGACAAATACATCGATTCCCATTACCTTGTTCGTGGATATCCCCTGCGCGGGGGAGCTGGTGGTGCTGAACGGCCCCCTCCATATCCTTTCTAGCGTCACCTTTGACAGGGCGGGCGGTTTCCACATGTTGGGCCACTTCCAACCGCAGGGAATCAGCGGCCTGGGGCAGACAACCGGGGCCAAGTACCAAGCTACAGGAGAAACGGAGTTTCAAACCAATGCAAAGGCGGTGCCTTTTGAGACTTCGTTTGTAAACAACTTCAAGATCATCGGCCAGGGTCCCGGCAACAATTTGCTTATCCATGAAAACATGCACCTAACGGTCAACGCCAACGGTACGGTCACGGCAGTGATCGACAACACCAGCGTCGAGTGTAGATAGTAGATAGCAGATAGCCTTGTTGGGGTGGGTCCGCAGACATCGCGACTCACCCCTCTGGACAGGGTGCCGCTGGAGGTCAACTTCAGTTTCCGCCCTGCTGAAACTGCCCTCTTTACCACATGGTAAACAGATTTGCCTGAGGTCGGGAGCCCTGGGGTGCGGGGAAGGTGGGGGATGCGGGTTGACGCGGCGGACGGGGGCGGGATGGGCAACGATCTGGGGAAAAGTATCGCGGGCGTGACTGCTTTGATCCACCCCGGTATAAATCACATTGCAGAGAACCATTCGCGGATAGAATTGGCTATTGAGCGCCTCCAGCCTCCATCCAGGTTGGGTCGCCTACATTAATGCCAGGGTTTAGCTTTCCCGTCGCCCATCTGCGGCGCTTGAATTTGCGTCTGTTCGCTGCCTGTCTCTTAATTTTTCCAGCAACACTTTCAGCCTATCCACAGGCTAGGTCACCCCTGAGAGCCCATGTCCCACCCGAATTAAAAGTCACAGACGCGTCCGTAGAGCGCTTCCTCGACGCCGCCGACCAAGCGGCTAACCTCGGAAAATACGGAGAATGCCTAACGTCGCTCCAAAGGGCACTTGAGTTCACAACCAAGAAACGACTCCTCGGAGACAAAGCAATAGTAGAAGGTCGCCTTGCTGTTTATTACTTCGCTCATGGAAAGCTCGAAGACGCGAAGTCTCAGTGGCTCAACTCTCTTTCTGACGGGATGGCGCGGAGATCCCTTATTTCGCGATCGACTTTTTCGATCTCAGATTGTGCTATTGCTTTTTTGGGGTCAAAATGGAACCTTGACTCTACTGATTGTCGCCAGGCCAACAACTTTGTCGCATATTTTGGACCTATGCCAGGCACTTGCGTAATTGCTCCGTAAGAGACATCAGCCGCAGTATCAATTCCGTATGAAGCGAGCATAGCTTTACGTCCGGGCCCAATAGAAGGTATGCTCGCATCGTTCAAATCAAAACGATCAAGAAAGTCGTGGAGTTGAAGTTGATACTTGTTCCGTTCCAGCTCTTGGAGTTTCCTTTTCCGCATCACTGGGATTAGATCGTATTGGTCTCGCAACGCATTTAACTCTTTAACTTTTGTCTGGAAGCTTTGCTCAGTACAGTCCGATGCATACCGGGTTTGTAAATCCTCATACTGCTTGCTCAGCTCTCTTACCGCCTTTCCGGCGACAGCTCTTTTGTGTCGATAATCTCGTGGAAACCACAACGCAAATACGATAGAAGCCGTAACCAATAAGAAGGCATCAATACCGTTAAAACCGAGACCGATAGCTAAGCCTATGGTCAAGATAACCGCCACGATCCCGATACCAATGCGTAGCTTGCGCTGACGTCCAAGTGAGAGTGCTTCCGGCGTTGGCAAAATTGTTGACGCGAGGTCTCCGCCAGTGGGAACGTGAACACCGTGGGCAGCGCAACGCAGGACGCAGAATGCGCCGCCTAAACGCGCGGTCGGGAAATCAGATTGTTCCAAAGCAAGCCTCCGACCCGGTTTCTGACCGAAAATCGCAAGACAAATGGAAAACAATTCTTGGCTGGGCACTTGGGATCGGCGTGCTGCTTGCGGCAATGGGAGGGATAAACCCGCCCGCATTGCCTCCGCGCCCGCGCTAGTTTTTTTGCCTGACGAACAAACAGCGCAAGCTTGTGCTATTGCCTGGTTACATCAGCAATCGCCGAGATGTTCAATATTGCTCAGCATCGGTTTGGATCCCCGCGTAACGTGAACACTCCATGAGAGGGGGTCTCCTATGGCTACGCACACCGAAGACTGGGTCTCCATTGCAGAGCAGGTCAGCGCAGAAATGGATCAGGCGAAGCTCATGACTCTGGTCGAGCAGCTTTGCAACGCGTTGGATGGTCGTAGACAAGCCATTTCGCCCGTAGTGAGCGTGTCCCACAAAGACGACTATTAACGACCAGGGATAGTTGTTTTAATGCCCCATTACACTTACAACCGGGTCAATGCGTGAGATGGACTGGTTTCAACAATTGAGAAAAAACCTCGGAGAGTGGGGTTCGGATTGCTGCGGCTAGTCGTGGAGAACAACATTCAGAAGCGAGCTGTGGACTTGCAACCCGCCATTGTAGTGGATGAATCCCAATTTCCTGAACCGGTTCATGAAGAAGCTGACCCGCGAACGCGTTGTTCCGACCATTTCGGCCAGGGTCTCCTGGCTGATCTTCGGAACCACAGTCTCAGGAACCCCTTCCTTCCCAAAACGGGCGAGCATAAGAAGCACACGGGCCAGCCTCTTTTCGCTCGAATTGAACAGTTGGTCAACCAGGTCTTCTTCGTAACGGATATTGCGTGCCAGCAAATATGTCACGAACAGATCGGACAATGTGTGTTCCCGGTGAAGCGATCGCATCATGGCCTTTTTCTCAATCCTTAGAACAGCACAATCCGTCATTGCGGTTGCAGAGCCCATGCGCAGAGCTTGACCCGCGAGCGAACCTTCGCCGAAGAAGCTCCCATCACTTAAGATGCCGACAGTTGCTTCCTTGCCAGTTTTGGAGACAACGGTGAGTCTTACCTTGCCCGTCTGAAGATAAAAGACTGCGTCTGCGGGATCCCCTTGCGCGAAGAAGTTTTGCTTCTTTGGAAAGAGCACAGCTTTCCTACCCACGCCGATGGTGCCGAGGAATGCGTGCGGATCGAAATCCCGTCTCTTACTAGCGGCACGTGCACCCATTAAATGTTTCCCGTTGCAGTAATATCACAGGCCAATTTTGACGGTCTGTTGGGCATCCCACATACGGAGCAAGTTTTTTGTTCGTTCGCACGCCCGATTTCGGGGCTTCGTTTTGAAGTAGTGCGTCTTGAAGCGGTCAGTATTGCTCAGCATCAGGGTCGTATCCAAGCATAGTGTTGATAGGTCTTCGATTAGCGGTTCACACCATTCCCGACCAGACTTCCTCTCCCGTAGCCCATGACGGGCGAGTTCATTCCCGACCTAACGAGCGGACGAATACCGCAGGGAAGCAAGTCAGCAACAAAACACTTCTATCGATCTCCGATAGCGACTACAGCTCACTTCGTCCTCATCTCGAATACGTCAGCTTGCCTAACCATCTAGTCCTTCACGAGGCGGGTGGAAAGCTGGAATTTACGTATTTCCCGAATCGAGGTTTGATTTCTCTTGTGGTCGTAATGAACAATGGAAAAACGGCCGAAGCTGGCATAGTTGGAAATGAAGGCTTTGTAGGAACACTGGCGGCTGTTGGCCTAAGCAGGAGCCCGCTTCAGGCAGTGGTACAAATCACGGGGGATGGGTTTCGGGTAGAGATCGGAGCTTTGCAAAACATTTTGGAATCCGCTCCACACCTTCAGGTGATGTTGAGCCGCTATGCCGCAATTCGGGGCATGCAGGTTGCACAAACAGCCGCGTGTAATCGGCTGCACGATATTGAGCAGCGCCTTGCGCGGTGGTTGCTGATGACTCAGGATAGGGTGGACTCAGGGTCGCTGGCCATCACTCATGATTTTCTCGCAACGATGCTAGGGACAGATAGATCTACCGTGAGCTTGGCAGCTGGTGTTTTGCAGAAGAAGAAGCTCATCAAGTACACCCGTGGCTCAGTGGAGATCGTGAACCGCAAGAAACTTGAAGACTCCGCCTGCGAGTGCTACGGGGTTATCCGACAGTACGATAACGAGCTTGGCTTGAAATACGGGAAGTGAAGACTCGCCCTGTGCTTAATTGCGACTCGACATCGTTATTGTTGAAAATATCCCCATCATTACGCTCATTAACGCATCGTACCCACCGCTCCGCCCGCGCCCCCCCATCCCCGCGCTACGTCCCACCGCGCCACGCCCCGCGCGCGCTCGTCAGCCCGTCCTTTAGTTTTTTTCTTTTTGTGGTGATCGATCCGGAGACCACAATACGTTGGAGGGCCGGTTTTGGACGGCTCTGTCTCCTATCCCGTCAAGCGGATGGGGGGATAGGAGGTAGAGCGATCTGAAACTGCCCTCGTTACTGGATGGTAAACAGGCTTGACCCCGTTTTCCACATTGTTGTTTTGGCCCCTGTGGGCAGGGCTGCGACGCCGGGGTGAGTGTGCTGATTAAATCTGAGCCTTCCGGCGATGAGACCTACGCTAAAAACTGAATCGGACCGCGACTTGTCCCACGCGCGCATTTACAGCCGTGCTGCTGATGAGGCCGAACGTCGGCGATGCGAAGTTGGCATCCGGGTTCGCAAACTGGGGATGGTTGAATAGATTGAAGAACTCGACACGAAATTCAAGAGTGCTCTTTTCTTGAGGCCACGACATTGAGATTGCCTTCGAGACAGCCAGATCCAAGTTTATCTGGCCTGGACCATCTACGATTCCGGTTGAACTGTTGCCGAAAGTCGTGCCAACCCCATCCGCTCCGATTACGGGAGGAGTCGTAAAACAGGATGTGTTGAAATAGTTATTCAGTTTCGACTTGATGGGCCCTGATCTCACTAGTTGGTTCTTCTTGCACATACCGGTTAGTTGTGCGCGATCTTCACTGATTCCGAAGACATTGGATGTATTTGTGTCAGCCATCGTGAGAGCACTGCCGGACTGGATGGCAGCTATTACGTCCAGAGCCCATCCTCCGAGGATTGATTCCCCTAACCCCTGATGTGGACTCGGAATCGACCAGGTGGAGCTGATGATGAATCGTTGCGTGCGATCGAAACTGGCCCGCCCCCAGCGCTGGCTTGGAGAGTTTTGATCTCCAAGTGTCAAGGAGAGCCCTGCAGATGTTCCGTTGATGTTGGCCCCATCAGTATCTAACGCTTTCGAGAAAGTATAAGACGCCAGAAACTGCAGGCTATGGCTCACTCGATTTGCGAGTGTGACTTCCAAACCGTTGTACCAAGAGCTGCCGGCTGACTCCACCATATCAAGCGAATCTGCTGGAATCCCGGGAATTGGAACTCGCGAGGGAACATTGGCGAGCGTGTTGGACGTAATTCCCCTGACCGGATTTGCCGGAGATGCCGACAATGCTTGATTTAGAGATCGCACTCTCTGCAAATGCGTTCCCCGCGCGCCAACGTAGCCAACTTCCAGCAACATTCTTTTAGCAAGTTCCTGTTGAACGTTCAACGAATACTGCTGAATTACGGCGGAACGAAAGTTTGGTGGACTGGTGTTAATCGTGACTGCGGTTGTCGGGGAGTATGGCGCGAACAACGGGAAAGAATCAGCGGTTGGGAATGGTTGAGAGAAAGGCGATTGGAAACTTGCGTCACGGTTCGTTGCTCCGGTAGCTACTCGAGGTAATGCAAAAGGCGCAGCGCTCGCACTCTGGAAAAAAGCTTGCCCCGTCGGACGAGAGAAATACATGCCGTATCCTCCCCGAAGCAACAATCGGGTCGTTGTCGGTAAGACCTGCCAAGCAAATCCCAGTCGGGGCGCGATGGTATTTTGCCCGTCGCCCTTATTCGCAAAAGTATTGCCCGATCGAAGCACACCGGGCGGAGGAATTCCGTGAAAGTTGGAAGCGACAATGTACCCAGCGACGCTACCGTCTGCGGGCGGATTGGGATTTGCTTTACTGATGTCAAAGCTGGAATTCCGGCCCAACCTGTCTCCGAATTGTCCCAACCAT
>Ga0210409_10006123_pt1 | contig 12551 bp, 12 predicted proteins | sample IncBWH17MmetaG_FD_161649 | JGI IMG/M metagenome (GOLD analysis project Ga0210409, IMG submission 161649) | Forest soil microbial communities from Barre Woods Harvard Forest LTER site, Petersham, Massachusetts, United States - Inc-BW-H-17-M | ecosystem: Environmental > Terrestrial > Soil >...
CACGCCTGCGCAAAGAAGGGAGCAAGTAGATGCTGGTCCTGAAATATTTGCTGGTCATCCTTGGTATCGGGCTGTTTGGCAGTTCTGGCGCCCTGCTCGTTTACGACATTTACCTATCCTCGCAGTTGCGCCGGTTGCTGGGGCGCCGCCGTGACGAAACCACCGGCGAGTTGCTCCCTGAAGACCCAGAACAGGTTGACCGCCCTTTACGACCGGTCCGCTGGGGACTCGCCCAGCGGCTCGCAGCGGCAGGAGTCCTGCCGCTATTGCTGGCCTTCAGCATTGCGGTGGTGCCAGACGGTTCCGCGGGAGTGCGCGTCAGCCAAATCTGGGGAGTGCGCCCCGGCACGCTGTACCCCGGCGTGCATCTCATCACGCCGCTGGTAGATAGCGTCGAGCTGTACGATACGCGCGAGCAGGTTTATACGACCGCGGCCAGCCGGCCTGCACCTTCGGGCGGCGCCTCGGAGGCAGCTTCGGCAACTGGCCAGCCAGAAGTGCTAACGGTACAAGCGCGCGAGGGCCTGAACATTGGACTGGCAGTCAGCGTCCGTTACCGTCTGGATCCCCAGCGCCTCAGCTACATCCACGCGAATCTGCCGCGCGCCGTCGGCGATGAAGTCGTAGCGCCGACAGTGGCCACGATTTACCGCCAACTGGCGCCGAACTACATCACCCGCGAGATTTTCGCGACCAAGCGCGAAGAGTTGCGCCTATCCGCGGCCACCGCCATTACTTCGCGCCTAGCCACTGACGGAATCATTGTGCGCGAAGTCCTGCTACGGGATTTGAAGCTGCCCGAGGAATACGCACAGGGACTCGAAGGATTGCTCCTGAAAGAGCAGGAAAACGAACGATTGGGCACAGAAACCGAGATCAAGCAGAAACAGGTCAAGATCGCCGAATTGGAAGCAGAGGCCCAGAAGTCTCGCGACGTAAAACAGGCCGAAGCGCAGGCGCAAGTTCGCGTGCTGCAGGCCAAGGCCGAATCGGACTCCATGCAGTACACGCTGCCGCTAAAGCAGAAGCAGATCGAGCAGAGCAAACTCGAAGCCCAGGCCCGCAAGGAAGCTACTCTGCAAAACGCCGAAGCGGCCGCCCAGGCCAAAATCATCGATAGCAAGGCCGAACTGGAGCGCCAAAAGAATCTTTCGGACGCAGAGGCGAACCGCATTCGCGTGACCGCTGCCGCCGATGCTGAGCGCATGAAGTTTGAAGCTGCTGTGTTGAAGCAGAACCCGATGCTGATTCAGAAAATTATCGCCGAGCGTCTCTCGGACAAGCTGCAGATCATGATGGTGCCCATCGACGGCAAGAACTTCTTCGCGAACGACGTCCTGCGGTCAGCTTTTTCGAGCACCAGCAGCAGTGCCTCGGTGGAAGACCCGGAAGACGGGACGCCAGTAGCGGCGGCGCAAAAGCGGTCAGGTCGCCGCCCGTAAGGTTGCCAACGTCGAGCGGGGCATCAAGCCGCAAACGTCACATGAGTTCGTTGCATGAGTTCGAGGTAGGCATCCCGCTACCCTGGGCGCCCGCCAAAAACCCTGCGGGTGGCTCGGTGGCGTCGCTGGACAGAAGCGGCGGAGCGATGCGCGCAAAAGCGTGCATCGAGGTTGCGAGCAAGCACGCCACGCTTGTTTCGACCACGCTTCTTCGACGACCAGCGCCGCGCATCGGGCCACCCGGCTGGCGCTTGAGCTGAACTACTACCCACAGAAATACCCGCGAAAGGAAAAAGGCCCCGTCTTGCGACAGGGCCTTCTCCGATCGACCTGAAGTGAAGCTACTTACCTGCCGAAGCGGTAGACCAACCCGGTTTGCAGGCGCAGGTTGTTCTGCTTGGCTCCGCCGAAGTGCGTGTACAGGTACTCGAGCTGGATCGCGCGAAACGCTAGGTGACGTGACAGCCGGAAGTCCGCGCCGCCACCAAACGTCATGGCAAACGCATTGGACGAAGCCGACCCGACACCCGTTGCGCTGGCCGTCGCTCTTTCGCCGCCGAACAGCACTTGGGCGTAAGGAGTGAAGCGGCCATAGTTGCGGTACGAAAAACGCGGCCCAAACAAATAGTTGATGTCATGAGCCGAGACGCCCGCTGCCTGGCCGGTAAGCTTGCAGTAGCCAACGTCCCCGACGATTCCGACCCATCGATTTACGTTGGCTGCGAACGTGCCACCCGCACCTTGGCAGTTGATGCTAGGAGCTCCTTGGCCTGGACTGATTCGGACATATTGATATTGTCCGGAAACTTCCATACCCCGGGTCTCCTGAGCCTGCGCGATGCTGGTCGCGAACAGAGCAAAACCGAACAGAATGAACAGTTTACGCATTCTTTCCTCCATGAAGAAATCCCCACGCGGGGCTAGTACTATTACTATCATCGCGAACCTCCGGGTCCGCGGCAAGCTCCATATTCTTGTTGTTTCCCGAGGGTAAACAGTGGAAGCAAACTGCCATTTCTGGGCATTCCGCAGGGTCACCCACTCTTCATCGGGACTCGCCAGCAGAGGTCGCCCACCGATGAATTCGCTCCCAGCACATGCTATTCGGGCGTGGGCTGAGGTGGCAGGCACCCACCCAGCGTTTCAAGAACGATCTCGTGCGCGTCTTAAGAAGCTAGGAGGTTGGCCGAGCAATTCTTGGTTCGGCCTATTTCAGAAATCGAAATCCGCTCAGGCAGGCGCACACAGAATTGCCCGGCAGGTACGGATGTACTGTTTTCGGTTCGGCAATTGTGGTACCTTCATCCCATTGTCAGGTGTTCGAAGCGTATTCAGAATAGCGGTTGTGTGGACCCGGTTCAGAGCAGCCTTCTTCGCGCGTTCGCCGATTCACGTCAACGTTCTGTTCACACACGCGGTCGTCCTTTCGGCGGTTGATTGCAAGTAGTACAACGGAAATCAGTGTGGCCGCTGCGGCGGCTGCAAGCGAGGTAGCTGTCCCCATGGCGATTCTTCATTTTCGGTGCAAAGAACGCCGCCGGACCGTCCGCGTAATGCTGACTGTGCCGCTGCGCGTAAGCGGAAAAACCGAAATCGGCGAGAAGTTCTCGATCAAGGCCCTCTCCCATTCGGTCAGCTTGCACGGCGCGTCCATCGAATTGGAACTGGGTGTGGTGCTTGGGGAAATTCTTGAACTCGAAAATGAAATCACGCGAGAAAAAGTCGAAGGCAAAGTAGTTTCCATTCGGCGCAACCGCGATGGCAAGCGCTATGTCGCCGTTGAATTCACCGAAGCAGACCCCAACTTCTGGCACATGGCGTTTCCGGTCCCCGGTGCAAGGCCCATGCGCCGCCCTATTTCCTCTAAAGTCTCCGCGCTGTAACTTTTGACCCGCGATGGCCCGTATCTTCCCGCCGCTGCTCTATACTATCTTTCGGCTGTGCCCCCTTCACGAAAATCGCTTGCTAGAAATTCGCACCCCGCAAACCTTCCCCGACAAATCGGACTAATTTCAGATACTCACGGATTACTGCGCGAAGAAGTCCTCCTGGCGCTGGGCGGCTCGGATTTGATCATTCACGCCGGTGATGTGGGCGATCCGAATATATTGGAAGCGCTCGCGAAGATTGCTCCGGTCGTAGCGGTGCGCGGAAACGTGGATACCGCCGAATGGGCGAAATCGCTCCCGGGATCAGCAGTCGCAGAGGCGCGAGGGACGAACATTTACGTGCTGCACGATTGCAACGCCCTCGATCTGGATCCGAAAGCCGCGGGATTTCACATCGTGGTCAGCGGCCACTCGCACAAGCCCGGGCGCAGCGAACGAAACGGTGTTCTGTACATAAACCCGGGAAGCGCAGGGCCGCGCCGATTCACTCTACCCATCACGGTTGCGCGCCTGGATCTCGGCGCGACGCCGTGGCATGTGGAGTTTGTTGATTTGGAAAAAGGGCGTAGAGTGAAGTGAGGCGCGGCTATTCCGAAGGACGATGGTCCCTCAAATCGGGCGCTGCGGTGACGGAGTGTGAGATGAGAAAGAAAAATAAAAAGAGCGGCAAAAAGCAGGCAGCTCGCAAGAGCCAAAGTTCTGCGAAGGCAAAATTAAGCGCGCGGAGCCGTGCGAAAAAAACCTCTCCCAAGCGTAAGCACGCAGCCCGGAAGAGACCGGTTCGCGCGAACGCGGTGATGGGAAGCCAAAGTGTGGAGACCGTGCCGTTGTCAGCAGTACGACCGAAGTCGCGCTCAGCCCGCGCAGGCTCATCCGGCGGTGGCGGCGGCGACTACAGCGGCCTCTCCGTAGTGGAAGGCGCGGATTCCGAGAGCCCCAGAGAGTTACTTGAAGAAGGGCAGACGTTTGAAGCAGGCATCGTGGAAGGCGTGCAAAACGCCCCGAACGCTGACCAAGGTGAAATTCGTACGCGCGAGGTCCCAGAGGACGACGTTCCTCCGGAGTACGACGATCAGGATCGCCCGTAGCGATCCCGCATTACGTGCGAACCGTTAGGCCTCTGCAGGTTGAATCGCACCGCCTTTGGCGCGCAACGGCTCCGGGTGAGGCGCGGTAATTACCAGCAGCACGGCGGTCAAGATCACCGCCGCGGCAATAGTCGTGCGCAAGGTTATTGATTCACCCACGATCAGCCACCCCAGGAAGAGCGCCACTACTGGATTCACAAACGCGTAGGTCGCCACGCGCGTGGCCGTGCTCTTCTTCAGAATGTAAATATATGCGGTGAACCCGACCATCGACCCAAACACGATCAAGTACGCGAGCGCCGCCCAAGACCGCGCCGATATCGCACTCAAATGCAGAGCCTTCAGTTCTCCCGACAGTATTCCCGCTATCCACAGGGAAACTCCCCCCGCAAGACACTGCATCGCCGTCCCCGTAAAGGCTGAGCCCGCGAGCCCGCCGGAATGTTTGGAGTAAACCGACCCGCTAGCCCACGCCAACGAGGCAATTAGCAGCAATCCGACTCCAAATGGATCGACGCGGCCTGACCCTCCAAGATTTTTCGGGCCGACCAGCAGGGCTAACCCGCTGAAGCCTAGCAGCAGTCCAGCCGCTACGCGCCCTCCGGGCCGCGCGCCGCCTGGTCGCAGCCAGTCAACAATCACCATCCACAGAGAAACCGTCGCCACCAGCAGCGCGGTGACTCCAGAAGGTACAGTACGCTCAGCCAGGCACACGCCACCGTTTCCCACACCTAGCAGCAAGAAACCTGTAATAAACGACATACGCCAGTGCGCCGGGGTCGGCCGCACTCCCGTCTTCCAGCGCAGGATTGGGTACAAAATCAGGCCGGTCAGAAGGTGCCGAGAACCCGCCAGCAGAAGCGGTGGAAAGGACTCAATACCGACTCGAATCGCCAGGTATGTGGAACCCCACACCACATACACCAGTCCAAACGCGATGATTACCAGCGTGGAGGTTGGAGTTGGCGGTGAAGCAGGAGTCGGCGAGGCGACCGGACTGCGTTCCAGCACGACGTTGGACATCTTGTCTCACCCCAAAAGAACAACGTAGGTGCCCGGCAGCAACGTGTCCAGCGCCATATTGGATTCGGCAGCCACCACATTCGCGTCAGAAATGATTCAACAGCGCGCGATTCCTCTGCCCGGTACTAAAACTAACTAGTTTTGGTTAAGACACTTCCAGACTTTTCCACAGGTTGACCTTCGGCTCCTTTAGTGGCATTTTAGCGAGCCGCACCACAATGTCGGGGACACCATTCTCCGGATGGTGTCATGGTGGCCGCCAGTCGGGAGATTGGCGTTCCAGAGATTTTTGGGTCAGGCAACACGGGTAGCCGCATCTCCTGAGGGCGAGATGACCGCGAAAAATCGCGCGAGGCCGCTGTCGCCCGCGCAGGGGAATAACGCAACGAGAGTTCGGCCGGCGCTTGCCGCCGCTCCTCAACTGGTCCCAGGACCTACAGGAGTGCCACTCCGGACGTCCTTACATCCGGCAATACTCCCTCCGGAAGCGCAGCCACGCCGCTTCGCCCGCGTGCCCACGCACACCGTTGGCGTTCACCCGGAGCATCGTGAGTACCCGCGCGCCATCTTGAAGCTTCCCTTGCGCCTGCGCAGCGTCAATCACAGCCTCGAGGACTATCCCGTCACGCTCGTCACGCGCGACATAAGTTCGACCGGACTGTACTTCCTGTGCCCCCGGCCGCTTCCCGTCGGAGCTTCTCTCGAGATCGACGTCGTGCTGGTCAGCAAGCCCATGGGCCACGGCAATGTGGTTCTATCCACCAGGGCCCACGTCCAACGGTACGAGCCCGCTTCCGTGCCCGGATGGTATGGCATTGCCGCCTCTTTCGACGACGTCCAATTCGACCGCGACGATCGCGTTCCCTCCCGATTTCTCAAGCCATAATCAATCACGGACGACATTTTCCACGCGTAGATCCTTTACTCCGTCTTTGCACAATTTTCGATGCCTGCATCCCAAATTTTCCACAGCCCGCACGCTTGCTGTCCTGAATGCTCTTGACCTAAACTCTGTCATCCGCGTTCCTCGTAAGTTCTCGAGTCTTCGTCAGTTTTGCGATTGATTACGTCGGGGGAAAGTGTCAGGGGGAAAGATGAAAAAGTTCGGGTGTGCCTTCGTTGTATTCGTATTTCTGCTCGCATGTGCCTCTTCTGGATTCGCCCAGTCACAGACCACCACCGGCACGGTTCAGGGTGATGTGCTGGACGAGCGCGGTGGTAGTGTCGCCGGCGCCACCGTCGAAGCCACGAATCGCGATACCAATTTCAAACAAATCGAAAGAACCAATTCCGACGGCCACTTCGCGTTTCTTAGCCTTGCGCCGGGCCACTATAAACTCACCATCAACCAGCCTGGCTTTGCTTCCGTTCTTCAGCAAAACGTCAACCTCACGGTCGGCCAGGTAATCAATATTCCGGTGACCCTGAAAATCTCCTCCGTCTCCCAGGAAATCGTCGTAAGCGATGTGCCTGTCGTCGAAACCACCAAGACCGAAAACTCCGCGACGCTCGACGAGGCCGCCGTCGCGCAGACGCCGGTCTTGGGCCGTAAATTTGAAGACTTACTCACCTTGACTCCCGGCGTCAGCATCAGCCAAGGCCCTGACGGCGACGAAATTAATATCAACGGCCAGCGCGGCATCTTCAACAACATCAGCCTCGACGGCGGCGACTACAACAATGGCTTCTTCGGCGAACAAATGGGCGGTCAGCGCGCCGCAATCGATATTACGCTCGAAGCCGTAAAGGAATTCCAGGTCGTCGCCAGTGGCGCCAATGCCGAATTCGGCCGCACCGCCGGTGGCGTCGTCAACGTCATCACCAAATCCGGCACCAACGATATGCATGGCAGCGCCTTCGAATATTTCCGCACCGAATCCCTCACCGCCGCAACCTCCGACGGCAAGCCGCTCGACAATTTCCGCCGCAATCAGTTTGGCGGCAGCTTCGGTGGTCCGCTCATCAAGAACAAGCTCTTCTTCTTCGCCGCCGGTGAAGGTATTCGCGAAGACCTGACCCGCAAAAACCTCAGCGTTCCGCTCGGGCCGGCCTGCTCCGTGGCCACTCCGGTAGCAGGAGCGAATGATGCTGTAATTAGCTTAAGCCCTGAATGCCAGCGCGTCGCGCTGCTCCACTTCTTCAGCACCGCGCCGTTCCCGTCAACTATCAAGAACACGAATGAAGGGCTAGCTGTCGATCACTCGGTCCGCAACGCCTCTGTTTTTGGCCGAGTCGACTACAACCTGAACTCCAAAAATCAAATCTTCGGTTCCTACAATTTCGACTGGTCCAAGAATCCCAACCAAACCTTCGACGTTCCCACTTATGGCACCTCTGCGAACGGCATCGAGGGCCCTTCCAAGATTCAAGCCGTCAGCACCAACTGGTTCAGTACTCTCTCGAACAGCATGCTCAACGAAGCCCATTTCACTTACGCTCGCGAGGCTCGCCCGCGCAACACTATCAACCCCTCCAGCGTGCCCGACACCGCGATGGGCTTTGCCACCAACTTCCGGTTCGGCGAGCCGTTCTTTCTCGAGCCCTCCGTTGACGAACTCTTTTATCGCACAGACATCCGCGACAACTTTTCCGTCATCAAGGGCAAGCACACCTTTAAGTTCGGCGGCGAATGGATTCACAGCCGCAATTCCCAAATTTTTCGCGGCTTCTTCACCGGTCGCTACATCTTTGACAGCGTAACGGGTTTCTTGCACTATGCGACGGCTGGCGGGACAGGCTTTGGACCCACTGCGGCGGAATGCGCTGACGGAACATTTACAGACATTTCGTTAGTCACCGGGATCTCAGCTACATCGAACGGCAACTGCCCGAACGGCAGCGCGTTCACCGGCGGACCGCTTTTGCTCTATTTGCAGCACGGCCCGACCTCATCGGGAGAAACACTCGACCAGTCCGGCAAAGCGGATTTCGCCAACGAAGACTACTCGCTCTTCTTTCAGGATACCTGGAAGCTGTTCCGCAATTTCACGCTGAACTACGGGCTGCGCTGGGACGCGCAGAAATTCCCTGATCCCACGATTCCCCCGTCGGCAACCGCCTACGGCTCCAATCTCAGCGATCCGAATTTTCCGTCTAATGGCAAGCTGCCCAATCAATATAAGGAATTTCAACCGCGCGTCGGGTTCGCCTGGGACGTCCGCGGCGATGGCAAATCCGCCGTGCGCGCAAGCTGGGGCATCTTCAATGCCCGCCAAAACATGCTGACTCAGGTCGGGCCCATCACCACCAACGGCGTCCAGCAGCAAGAAATCGCCGCTGGATCTTGTCTTTTCAAGTTCACCGTAGCCACGGTCACGCAGTGCGGACAGAACTCAGCCGGAGGACCCCCGCCAACCTATCCCAGCACGGTTCCCATTACCCCGCTCGCGCCCGGTACCTTTCCGTTCCAGCCCGGCGTGACGGTGTTCGCCCGCGACTATGCCAACCCGCGCATCTACACCACCAATGTCGGCTACGAGCAGCAGCTCGTCGGCGATTACGCTGCCTACGCCGACTTCACGCTCTCCAAGGGTGTGCACCTTACCCGCTTCATCAATCCCAACGTCGGCCCGGTTTCCGTCATTCCACAAAATGCCGACACCGTGAGCTACTCTGGCACCGCCCCATTCGGCAACCTCGGCTCAGTGACCGACACGGTCAGTTCCGCTAAGTCTCTCTATCGCGGCGTTACTTTCGGCTTCCGCAAACGCATGAGCCATCATTTCCTCTTCGACGCGAATTACACGTACTCGGTCGATAAAGACGACGACTCTAACGAACGCGATCCGTTCACCTTCCGCTATGCCGATCTCCACAACCTCAAGGCGGAATATTCCAACTCCGATCGCGACGAGCGTCACAAATTCAACTTCTACACCGTTTCTAATCTTCCGTGGGGATTCGACGCTGACGTGCGCATGCAAGCGCACTCCGCTCAGCCCATCACCGACGTCGCCAACCTGACTCCCAGCGGACCGGCCTGCAGCATCACCAATTCCAATACCCGTTTCGTCAACGGTGTCGATTGCGGCCGCAATCACCTTCGCAAAGACAACGCCTTCTTCACTTTCGACTTTGGCGTCGCCCGTCCGATTCATCTCGGCGAGCGTTTCAGCATCGTTCCCAAGCTCGAAATGTTCAACACCTTCAACAACAAAAACAATGTGAATCCGCTGTCGTCGCCGCAGCTCTTCGACTTCAACGGCTTCCTCCGCGTTGGCGTGGGCGACCCGCGGCAAGCCCAGCTCTCCGTCCGCCTCGAGTTCTAAGCCGAGCCGCGGCCTCCTCCCCGGTAGGGGCGCAGCACCGCTGCGCCCCATCTCGGCACGATTTCAACCATGAATCCCTGCCTCAACTGCCTTCGTGTCTACACTCTGCTACTCTGGCCACGTGAAAATCCGTTCTTCAGCAACCGGCCAAATCCGCGGCGTCCTCTTTGACTGGGACGGCACGCTCCTCAATTCCTACCGCGCCGATTCCGCCGCCTATCTCGCCATGTTTCGACAAATGGGCATCCCTTGGACCCTCGACGATCTCGCCCGCCACTATTCGCCCAACTGGTATCGCGTCTATCGCGCCGCGAACCTTCCGCGCGCCCGCTGGGATGACGCCGACCGCGCCTGGCGCAAACAGTACGCCACGCACCGCCCAAAATTAATGCCCGGGGCCCGCCGCGTCCTCCAGCATCTCCACGCCCGCCATCAACTAGGCGTAGTCACCAGCGGAGATCGCGACCGCGTTATCCGCCAGTTGCGCCTCTTCCAGCTCACCGACCTCTTCGCCTCCCGCGTCTGCAGCGGAGACACACGCTACCGCAAGCCGCATCCTGCTCCTCTGCGTCTGGCCCTCCACCAAATGTGTTTGGATCCCGCCGCCTGTGTTTACGTCGGCGATTCCCCCGAAGATCTGGAAATGGCTCGCCGCGCCGGAGTCCGCGCCATCGCCGTCCTCGGCCCCTTCCCCACCGAAGCCCGCCTCCGAGCCGCCAGCCCCGATCTCCTCCTGGAGTCAATAACCCAACTACCCGCGGCCGTGCGCAGCCTCGCCACGTAACGCAGCATCTTGCTGGCGTTCATTTTTTGGGAGTGCGGCAGACTCACGCCAATCAAGACCCAGGTTTCGCAGGCGCATTCGGCGCCCCAGCAGGAACAGGAGCCGCAGTCGCCGCCGGCAAAACCTTAAAATCCGTCCACTTAATCACCAACCGCACCGGCACGCTAACATCCTTCAAATGCAACGTATCATCCGACCTCTCATAATTCGGAAACCAATATTTCCCATCCACATTCTCGCGATAAGTCTCAAACAGCGTGAACGGCAGTGTTGCCGAACGCACTTCCCCCAACTCATTCACCCATCGCCCATACGTCTTCACGACCTCTACATATTTCGTATCCACCCAGACCAATCCATCCAGATACGCGTGCGCCCGATCCAGCGCCTTCGGCTTCACCTTAAAGATGTAGCAGTCGATCTCATCCACCTGCTCTTCGCCGATATATTTCAAGTCATATTTCGCAAGCTGGCTGGTCGTCATCGGAAAACCCGGAATGCGGTCCAACTCCTTGACGTCCTCGCTTTCCAAATTGAAATAACGCAACGTTGATTGCGGCTTCTGCACCACTTTGCTGATCACCTGCCCATTGGGCGCCCGCGTCGTCTCCGTCACCATCAGGAACTGCCCGGCCGGCTTGCCATCTTCGCCAAATTCATCGATGCGAATAGTCTTCCGGTATCCGTAATTCGGCCGCGCCGCAATAAACAAATCTTCCTTCTGCGAAAATCGTCGAATGATTTCGTCCGGCGGCAATGACGGCGGCGCCGGAGGCTCCGGCTCCGTCCCCAACCGACGCACGTTATGTTCTTCCGAAGGCGCCGGCGTAAGCGGCCCCTGCGCATCCTGCGTATAAGCCGTCCCCCCACCCACCAAGCCCGCAAGCCCAAGCAAACACATCGCGCACAGAAGCCGGCGAATGCGACGCGCACGTCCGAGTAGCGCTGGCATCCTGCCGGCGCGTACGGCGCAGGTTGGAGCCCTCAGTAGCATTTGTGCAAAAACTTTCATAAATCGGTTGGATGCACTGAACCGGCCGCGCAGCCGCCTGGTCCTCCTCCGCAACGTAAGCTTACCGCAGCTCACCCATACCAGCGAACGCTCCGCCGCTGCGAGATTCTCTCGCCTCTCTGCTACAATCTACCGTTTTGTGAGCGAGAACAAACAAGCCAGACGCTACTTCGTCTCCGGAAATGTGCAAGGTGTCGGCTACCGCTATTTCACGCTACGCGCAGCGGAACGCCTGGGCCTGACTGGTTACGCGCGAAATTTGCCCGATGGCCGTGTTGAAGCCTACGCCGTCGGCACGCCGGACCAGCTTGCCAAGCTCCAGTCCGTTTTGGAACGCGGACCGTGGGGCGCCAGTGTTAGCGAAGTAAAAGAAGAGCACGCGGCCATCGACCCTGAATACGAATCTGGTTTTGTGATTATTTACTGAAGCGAGGAGCCTCCCCGAAATGGATGAACTCAAAAAGCTTATCCGGGAAGTCCCCGATTATCCCAAGCCGGGCATCCTCTTCTACGATCTAACCACGCTACTGAAAGACAAAAAGGGATTCCACGAGCTGATTGACCGCCTTTGCGCGCACTACAACGGTCACCCCATCGATGTGGTGGCCGGTATCGAAGCCCGCGGTTTTATCTTCGCTCCCGCGTTAGCCTACAGCCTCGGCGCCGGTTTCGTCCCCGTGCGCAAGCCCAAAAAACTTCCCGCAAAAACCACCAGCGTCTCCTACGCCCTCGAATACGGCACCGACACCCTCGAAATCCACGAGGACGCCGTAAAAAAGGGCGATCGCGTAATCATCTGCGACGATCTGTTAGCCACCGGAGGCACCGCCGCCGCCACCGTAAAGCTAGTCCAGCAACTGGGCGGCACAGTAGAAGGCGCCGCCTTCGCCGTAGAGCTGACTTTCCTCAACGGCCGTAAGAAACTCCCAGGCCTTGACGTCTTCTCTCTAATCCAATACGACAAATAGTTTTTGGAGTGCGGCGGTCTTGCCGCCGCTTTAACCGCTTCCACCCGGCCACTAAAAATAATCCAATGCGCGCGATC
>Ga0210409_10006124_pt1 | contig 12550 bp, 8 predicted proteins | sample IncBWH17MmetaG_FD_161649 | JGI IMG/M metagenome (GOLD analysis project Ga0210409, IMG submission 161649) | Forest soil microbial communities from Barre Woods Harvard Forest LTER site, Petersham, Massachusetts, United States - Inc-BW-H-17-M | ecosystem: Environmental > Terrestrial > Soil >...
CGGGGCTTCAAACGCCTCCGGTGATGAGGCGTCGAGCGGCTCTGGTAGGGACCGCCTTCTGCTTGCCCTGACGAAGGAAGGGAGGCGGTCCGCCAACTAAGCCACGGCTCAGCGCGAGGAAACGAGCTTGGACCCCAAGTTAGCGACCTCTTCGCGGGCCTGTCGCCGGGCCTCAACGTCCGCAGCCAGTACGTCGTCGATGGAGTTCAGTCGCACCTTCGCCGTACGCGCTAGCACCCGCTCGATAACCTCAGAAATGCCAAGAAATGGGAGCTGCCCTTCCAGAAATGCGGCCACGGCGATCTCGTCCGCCGCATTCAGAGCAGCAGGCAAGGCCCCGCCTTTTTTCATAGCCTCGCGCGCAAGCCGTAGACACGGGAAACGCCGCGTGCTGGGCTTCTCGAAATCCAGGCGCTTCAGTTTGGACCAATCCAGCGCAATATCTTTCGCGGGAACGCGCGCGGGATAAGTAAGCGCGTATTGAATGGGCATGCGCATATCCGTAGGTCCAAGCTGCGCCAGCACGGAACCATCGACGAACTCAACCATCGAATGAATCGTCGATTGCGGGTGAATAACCACATCGATTTGATCCGGCCGCGCGTCGAAGAGCCAGCGCGCTTCGATAATCTCAAATCCTTTGTTCATCATCGTCGCGGAATCGATGGTGATGCGGTTGCCCATCCGCCAGTTCGGATGGTTCAGCGCTTGCTCGGTGGTGATGGTGGCAAATTCTTTGAGCGGCGTCTTGCGGAAGGGACCACCGGAGGCGGTGAGCACGATACGCCGAAGTTCGCCATGTGTGCCTGCCCGGAAGCACTGGTGGATGGCGTTATGCTCGCTATCGACCGGGAGAAGTTCCCTGCCCGATTTCTTCGCGGCGGCCATGACCAGTTCACCCGCTGCGACCAGAACCTCTTTGTTGGAGAGCGCGACATGCTTCCCGAGTTTTACAGCTTCGTACGTGGCGGCAAGGCCCACCACGCCCACCGCAGCCGAGACGACAATTTCCACGTCAGGATGCGTCGCGGCGGCAAGCATACCTTCGGCACCGTGATGAATGGACGGCAGCGGCGTGTGATTTTTTTCGCGAAGGCGGCGCCCTAACTCGTTGGCAAGTTTTTCACTGGCGACGGAGACGACATCGGGCCGGTAGTTGAGGATTTGGGGAACCAGTTCGTCGAGATTGGATCCCGCAGCCAATGCCGCAATCTTGAATTGGCCGGGCAAAGAGTCGACGACCGCAAGCGTCTGGCGGCCAATCGAGCCGGTGGATCCGAGGATAGAAAGCGTTTTCACGGTCAGCTAACGAAGTGGTGGGTTCACCAAAACTAAATAATACCAGATCACCGGAATGCACAGAATCAGCGCGTCAATGCGGTCCAGAACGCCACCGTGCCCGGGCAGCAACCCGCCGGAATCTTTGACGCCCGCGGAACGTTTATAAGCGGACTCCAGCAGGTCGCCCATTTGCCCGGCAATGTTGCCAAGAGCAGCCATGGCGAAAAGATGCGGCAACTGAATCTTGATCCAGTAGCTGAACACATACGCTACCAGGAGCGATCCGATCATGCTAGCGACTGAACCCTCCCAGGTTTTCTTTGGAGAAATGTGCGGCGCAAGCGAATGCTTCCCGAACGAACGGCCGGCGAAGTACGCGAACGTGTCGGCGGCCCAGGTGACGACGAGTGCGAAGAGGAGCAACCTTGGCCCTTGCTCGGCAACGCCATGTAATTTCACGGCGTATGACAGAGGGAAAGCCACGAGGAGAACTGCGCTGGAAGAAATGCCTGCGGCTGGAAGCGCTTCTACGATCGGACGGCGGGTCCAAAGTGTGAGCGCGGTGATGCCGAGAACAAATAAAAAGAGTATCGAGCTTGGTGAATACAGGGCGGAAATGTGATGCATCTGTACTACATTGTCGGGCAGCAGGGACGGGGACGTAGATGCCACTGGCGTAACGGACGTAACAGTTAGGCCAACGGAAACGAATCGTATGGCCACGCGCCAGGCGACGAGTATTAGCAGCAAGGAACAAAAGACTGTCCAGAGGCGGTAGGCGCGGTGGCCGATGGCGTCACCCAGACCGAAATACTCGCGGAGGGCGAGGACGGTGATGAGAGCGGTTGCGATGGCGACTACGGAAGTGGGCGTGAAGAGAACAATCGTGACGATTACTGGGATGAGGATGGCAGCGGTAGCGACGCGTTTCCAGGTCATCGAGAGGCGGACTTTCTACGGGAAACACATGGAGACGGAGTCGGCATGGCGATTGGGATTATAGCGGGAAGCAAGACAAAAGATGAAAGAAGGGTTACCGCGCCAAACGTGCAGCCGACTTCGTCGCCTGATCCGCTTCAATGCCACCGTAGCGGCGTTCGCGCTTTTGGAAATCGAGCAGCGCTTCCAGGAGACGCGCGCGATTGAAATCAGGCCACAACGTTTCGGTCACGAAAATCTCGGCGTAGGCAATTTGCCAAAGAAGGAAGTTGCTTACGCGCATTTCACCGCTAGTCCGGATCAGCAGATCCGGGTCGGGAAGATCCGCAGTGTAAAGGCGCTGAGAGATCTCGTCTTCCGTGATGGGAGAATCGGCGCTCCGGGAGTTGAGCCGCGATGCGAGAATAGCGTTGACGGCATCAACCAATTCGGCACGGCCTCCATAGTTCAAGGCAATCGAAAGAATCATCCCGGTATTCGAGGCAGTAGCCTCAGTAGCTTCGCGCGTATCTTTTTGCACCGCCGCAGGGAGCTCTTCCGTGCGTCCCAGAAAGCGCATGCGGATATTGTTGCGCTGGATAAGCGGCATCTCCTTGCGAAGATATTCCCGCAGCAATTGCATCAGAAATTCAATCTCGGCTTTCGGGCGGCGCCAGTTTTCCACCGAGAAAGCGTATAGGGTCAGTGCTTCGACATGCAGGCGCGCACATGTCTCGATAGTAGTACGAGCGGATTGCGTGCCGGCGCTGTGCCCAGCCACCCGTGGCAGGTGCCGCTTCTGCGCCCAACGGCCATTACCATCCATAATCACGGCTATATGCCGCGGCAGGCGCGCCAGATCCAGGCGTTCCAGCAGGCTGGATTCTTCCCCGGTAACTGGTCCGAGCGTACTGGGAAGAGCGATAGGATGGTCGTGAGTAGTGGACACGATGGTTTCGGCGAATCTTCCTTTACGGCGCAAAGTTAGCATAGCCGATTGCATGGGCGCAACGTGCAGTTGTGGGAAAGTTATCAGCCAAAGGAAGCATAGAGTTAATACTTGATACCCGACAGCTCAGGAAGGGTGAAAAGACTGATAGATTGCCTGGCCGACCAGCACGAACGTAAGCAGGATCATGAAAACAGCAATAATCCACGCAACGATGTTGAAAAAGAACGTGTTGGTATGTTCCCCCATCAGGTCTTTGCGGTTGATCAGCAACAGAATGAAGATGACCACCACCGGGAGCCACACGCCGTTGCCCACTTGCGAGAAAATGAAGATTTTCCATAAGGGCACATTCGGAATCAGCACGATTCCGGCACCCGCAACAATCAGCAGCGTGTACAGCCAGTAGAAGGCAGGCGCCTCGCGGAATTTGTGGTCGATGCCCGCTTCGAAACCCAAGCCCTCGCAGATCACGTGCGCGGTAGAAAGCGGAAGAATGGTGGCGGCAAACAGGGACGCATTCAGAAGCCCCAAAGCGAACATCAAGCCCGCCCACTTCCCTGCCAGCGGTATCAGAGCTTTGGCAGCCTCGGCGGCATCCGTGATGTTGGTCAAGCCGCTGGCGTGCAGCGTGGCGGCAGTGCAAATGATGATAAAGAAAACGATCACCATGCAACTGATGCTGCCGAAGAGCACGTCCAGCCGCGCTTGCGGATATTGCCGCGCGCTGACTTTTTTCTCCACAAAGCCCGCCTGCAGATAGAAGAACTGCCAAGGCGCAATGGTCGTGCCTATAAGCGCAGTAAGCGTTATGAGGTATCCGGTGTCGAAGTGGATGGTGGGGACAACGGTCATACGCGCAGCCTGCAGCCAGTCCGGGCGCGAGAATAGCGCCGAGAAAAGATACGTGAGGTAAAAGAGGCAGGCGATCATGAAAATAACCTCTACCTGCCGGTAAGTCCCTTTCAACACGAGGACCCACACGACCAGCGCAGCCAGTGGTACGGCAACATATTTGCTCACCCCAAAGATCTGAGCGGCCGCCGCTACACCCGCAAACTCCGCGACTACGTTTCCGAGGTCCACCAGGAAACCGGTAACCATAACAAAAAACGTGGAGCGAAAGCCAAATTCCTCGCGAATGAGATCGGACAGGCCTTTGCCGGTAATCACACCCATGCGCGCGCACATTTCTTCGGTCACATAAAGCGCGATGGTCATGGGGATGAGCGACCAAAGCAGCGTGTAGCCATAAGCGCTTCCGGCTTGGGTATACGTGGCGATGCCGCCGGCGTCATTGTCGACGTTGGAGGTGATAATGCCGGGGCCGATAACCGCAAGGAATAGCGCAATGCGGCGGCGCCAATTCTTTCCCTTGGAGAACAGCGCAAAGGTGCGCGCGCGGAGCCGGTCAATGGTCTTGTTGATCAGCGCGAGGTTCATGGCCGGAAAGAAGCACCCCAGGGCGCGCGGAGAAACCTAGCTAGGATCATGCGTTCACCAGACGGGACACTACGTCGTCTACCGTGACGGTGCCGATGGGGTGGTTGTGCTCATCGATCACCGTGAGCATCCGCAAATTGTATTTGTCGAAAAGTTCGAAGACGTCCTTTTCGCTAGCGTCGGCGGTAACGCTGACCAGCGGCTCGGTTTTCAAATCCGACATGTGCTGTTCGGACGCAGCGAGGAGCATGCGAGCCACCGGAACGGTTCCCGAGAACTGCGCATGTGAATCGACCAGCACGATGGTGTCGAGCTGCTCCAGATTAAGATCCTGGCTGCGCATCCAGTGCAGCACTTCTTCACGAGTAGATTTTTCGCCGACATAAGCGTAATCGGTGTTCATCATGCCGCCCGCCGTGGAAGAATCGAAAGAAAGCAATTGACGCGCTTCTCGAGCCTCCTGATTGGGCATTTCTTCCAGGATTTCCTCGGTAGTTTCTTTGGGGAGATCCGCAAGGAGATCAGCGGCGGCGTCCGGGGCCATCTCCTCCAGAATGTCGGCGGCCTTTTCGGGATCGAGTTTTTCAACAATTTGGGTAGTGAGCCGCTGGTCAAGTTCCGCAAGGACCAAAGCGGCGGTCTCCTCATCGAGAGACGCGATGATGCCCTGACGCTCGGCGGGCGAAAGCTCTTCCATCATTTCGGCAAGATCGGCGGGATGCAGATCCTCGAGCTTTTCGTGAGTGATGCGCAGTTTTACGCGGCGAAGCGGATCCGGTTCAATAAGATTGACGAATTCCCAGCGGATCGATCGCTGCGGAAGTTTGGTCTGAAATTTACGGACTAGCGCGGACGGGGCGACGCCCTGCAAAAGCCGGCGGACCGCGCCCGGCAGACCCACATCGACCTTCGTTATGCGCAGCTCGACGTGATTGTTGGTGCGAAATTCGGATAGATCAACGTCGTTCACGCGGACAACCTTGCGCCCTTCGGTATCAATAATCTGCTGATCGAGAAGGTCTTTGCGCACAGCCAGCCAACCTTCGTTGGGCGTGTAGGCTTCGAGCGCACGCTCGGAAACGTTGAGGTCGATGCGCCCGGGAACGACTTTATCGACTTGATCGTAGCGGGCGACCAGCGGTTGGAAGCGGCCGCGGGAAATCAGGAAGTGGGAAACCCGATTCGGCTGGTCCGCGGGCTCCAGGAAGAATTCGCGCACCCGGCCGACGAAGTGGGATTGCGGGTCGTAGACGGCAGCGGCCATTAATTCGGTGGCGAAAAGCACGAAGATCCTTTCTGGCTCCGCTAGAGCCGCAGTAGGAGTGAAAACAAACTCGCACAGGCCGGCCGAAGGCCGACGCTACAAGCCAAGCGCACAATCAGAAATGGCCGTGGCACAAAATAAAAAACCCGCGGACCGGAATGCCGGCTGCGGGCGGAATGACCCGAAGATAAAGAAAACTTCAGCCGGCGGAGGAAGCTCCTTGTGGCACGGCAGCTTGCGGGGCGAGACCGAGCAACGGGGAATCTTGCTGGACGATTCCACGGGGCTGGGCGATTCCCGAAAGTGCCGGGGGCCAAGCGGTCGAGTGCCTGCTGCCTTCCCTTAGGCAACTAGGGTGAGGTTCGAGTTCGCTGGACGCGCTCATGCGGAAAAATTCACTCCGAAGCTAGGAATAAACCTGCAGGGATGCAAAGTCAACAAGAGAATGGCGGATGTGGAAGAAAAATTGCTCGAAAGTTCAAGAGTTGAGAAGTTCGCGAGTTCAAGACTCCCGTAAGGATCAGGACTTTTGCGGAAAGAGCATGTGCGTGGGCGTTTCCCCACGGCGGCGGCAGTCGTCGAGGTACAGCACTAGATAATTCTTGGTGATGAAGTCGCGGGCAGCGAAGCCCAGTTCGCTGGCGGCACGGTCGATGGCTGGCCCGGGGCCTTCCAGTTCCACGAACGTGCCTATGGGCGTTTCGTCCAGCTCAATCAACAACCCCGCGGCCCATTTGTGTCGCGCAGGCAGTTTGTAGGTGGTCCGAAATTTCTCATAGCGAAACCACCCGCGCAGGCCGAGCCCTTCGAAGATTTTTTTCAAGGCGGGGGCATCCGTCAGCACCAGTTCGGTTTCTTCCCGGACTTTGTGGCGGTTTTGCCGTGTAGGCGTGTGGATGGCCAGCGATTCCGGTGGTGATTTGAACGTCAGCAGATAGCGTTGCGCAGGCTTGCGTTGCGATTTCTTTTCAGGGGTTGGGGTTTCCGTTCGGATACGCAGGAGCTGCCCGTGCTTGGCCAAGCCGCCATCAGGAGTGTCGAACAGCAGGTTCATTTCGTGGACGCGGGGGGACTTGGCGTCGGCGGGGATGGCGCCCAGCCGCTTTAGGGTCCGCTGGAAGGCTTTAGGGTTGGAGATGGGCAGCTTAATCTCGATTTCCTGGGGCATGCAAGAAGTGTAGAGGAGGTCGCGAGAAGAAGTGAAGCCCAGAGATACTAGGTAGCGCTGGCCTTCGGCCGGCGAGTCCCAGCCTGTCTGCCTGAATAAGCCCGATCACGTACCGAAGATGGATTGGCGCAGCTAGGAAGTTCGGTTAGGATAGCGGCTCGGGAAATGGAACGCGGGAGCGTCCGATGCGGCCTGCGGACGGATACGAGAGCGAGCGTATGGCACCTGATTACAAAGGGACTGCAGCGTCTATGTCGCCCGACGGATCGCCTGAGGGTGAGGGCGGAGGAGCCGTGCGGCCTCCTGCAGCTCTTCGCGAGCCGCTGGAGCATGTCATCCATGGGGATCGCAGGATGGATCACTACGCGTGGCTGCGCGACAAAAAGGATCCCCGCGCAATCGCGTATTTGAATGAAGAAAATGCCTACGCCGACCGCGTGATGGGCGAAATGGCAAATCTGCAGGAGCAGCTTTATCAGGAGATGCTAGGGAGGATTCTACAGACGGATTTGAGCGTGCCGTATTCCCTGCGGGGGTACTCCTATTACACCCGCACGGAGGAAGGTAAGCAGTACGCGATTTATTGCCGGAGAAAAGAACACGCTGTAGAGCCAGCCGTTCCTGGCTCGCCGTTGCAAATCGAAGAAAGCCAAGAAGCGCGAGAGCAGCGCATGAGGGACCGGCGAGCCGCTGCGGACGAAGACCTACTCAAGCAGAAATTCGGCGGACGAGGCGGCGATCCGGCCGAAGAAGTGATCTTGGATTTGAATCTGCTGGCCGCGGGGCACACTTTTCTGGGACTGGGAATTTTCGAGGTCAGCGACGACAGCGAGTTGCTCGCCTATGCTACTGATACAAGCGGTTACCGGCAGTACACCCTGGAGATCAAGAATCTCCGCACCGGCGAACTGCTCCCTTTTCGTGCCGAGCGGGTGACCAGCGCCGCTTGGGCCAAGGATAACCAGACGTTTTTCTATGTTGTTGAGGATGAAGTCTCGAAGCGGTCGCACCAGGTCTATCGCCATCGCCTGGGGAACCACGCAGCCGGCAATTTAAGCGCGAAAATCGACGACTCCGAATTTCCGAAGGACGATCCGCACCAGCAGGGCTATCCGGGGGACCAACTTCTATACGAAGAAAGAGACGAACGCTTTCGTATGGATGTGGAACGCACCCGTAGTGGAGCGTATCTGTTGCTGGTCCTGAATAGCCACACCACCAGCGAGATTCGCTATCTGCGCGCCGATCAGCCAGCTGCCCAATTTCGCCTGATCGAACCGCGGCAGGAAGAACACGAGTACTACGTAGATCATCATCCGGGTAGCGCGGACGATGCCGCAGGCGGGATATTCTTCGTGCGGACGAATAACGGCGGCCGCACCTATCGTTTGATGACCACGCCTACCGGCGAACCGGGAAAAGCGAATTGGCTCGAAGTAATTCCCAACCGGCCGGGCGTGATGCTTTCGGCCTGTGAGGCGTTTCGTTCGCACCTGGTTTTGACCGAACGTGAGGATGGCCTGCCGCACTTGCGTATCGTGGATTTGACGCGGGAGGCTCCCACAGCCCTGGAAGCTTCGTGGCGAATGGATTTTGCCGAACCTGCCTACAACGCCGGAACCAGCTCTAATCCAGAATTTGACACTGGGCACGTCCGGTATCACTACGAATCGCTGGTTACGCCTCGATCCGTGTATGACTTCGATTTGGCTACGGGCGAAAGGTTCTTGCGGAAGCAGCAGCCGGTGCTGGGCGATTACAAGCAGCATCTATATAAAAGCGAGCGCTTGCATGCCACGGCTGCGGACGGCACGCGCATACCGTTATCGGTGGTCTACCGCCAGGATACTTTGCGCGACGGAAAGGCACCGCTTCTTTTGTACGGGTATGGCAGCTATGGATTGTCGATGCCTGTCGCGTTTAGTTCGAACCGCCTGAGTTTGCTCGACCGGGGATTTATTTTTGTGATTGCGCATATCCGTGGCGGCGGCGAGTTGGGGAAACCATGGCACGATGGCGGCCGCATGCACAAGAAGATGAATACCTTCACGGATTTTATCGCCTCTGCGGAGTATTTGCTGGCCAACTGGTACACCTCGAGCGAGAGGCTGGCCATTCAGGGCGGAAGTGCCGGCGGCCTGCTGATGGGTGCGGTTTGTAATTTGCGGCCGGAATTGTTTCGAGTAGTGTTGAGCCAGGTGCCGTTCGTCGATGTACTGAACACCATGCTGGACCCAACGCTTCCGCTGACCGTGGGCGAATACGAGGAGTGGGGCGATCCGCGCAAGGAAGAAGATTATTTCTACATTAAGGGATATTGCCCGTACACCAATCTGGACAGGAAAGAGTATCCCACGATGTTGGTGAAGGCTGGACTGAACGACAGCCAGGTGATGTATTGGGAGCCCGCAAAATATGTCGCCAAGCTGCGCACGCTAAAGACGGACCGCAACGACCTGCTGCTGAAAACAAATATGGGCGCAGGGCACGGTGGCGCCAGCGGCCGCTACGACTACCTGAAAGAAATCGCCTTCGACTACGCGTTCCTACTGAAGGAGCTAGGCATCGCGCAGTGAAGTTTTCTAGCCACAGGAGATAACTTTCTGGAGCGCACGACTTCAGTCGTACCGTAACTGCTTACTACTCAAAGGGGCTTTAGTCCCTGAGGAAATGTTTCAATACACAACGCCTCGAACAGATGAGCGAAGCCACCACACCTCTGATGCAGCAGTACAACGCCGTAAAGGCGCGGTACCCCCATGCCTTGTTGCTCTTTCGCCTCGGGGATTTTTACGAATTGTTTTACGAAGATGCCATGATTGCCGCGCGCGAGCTGCAAATCACGCTGACCTCGCGAAACCGCGAGAAGGGTCAGCCCATCCCGATGTGCGGTGTGCCCTATCACGCCGCCGACGGCTACATCGCCAAACTGATTCGCGCCGGATTCAAGGTCGCTATTTGCGAGCAGATGGAGCAGCCAGGGCCAGGCAAGAAACTCGTGCGGCGGGAAGTTTCTCGGGTGATTACGCCGGGGACAGCAACGGATGTAGCGGTGCTGGACGCACGCGAGAATAATTTTCTGGCTGCCGTTGCTCAGGACACGGCGAAGCTGACGGTGGGCCTGGCACTGGTGGATTTGTCCACCGGAGAATTTTTAGCTACCGAGTTTTCTGGTCTGCGAGCCGAGGAAATGTTACGGGACGAATTGTTGCTGCAGCGTCCCCGCGAGACGCTGCTGCCGCGGCCGCAGCAATTGTTCGAGACCGCCAAGACTTCCCTGCTGGAGGGTGCGGGTGGCGTGGAAACGCGCGTCGAGGATTGGGTCTTCCATCGCGATTATGCCGAGAGGATTCTGCGGGAGCAGTTTGGCGTGGCGGAGTTGACGGGATTTGGCTTGGACGGCCACGGGCAGTCGCTGTGCGCGGCGGGCGCGATTGTCCACTACCTGCGCGAGAATGCGGCGCGCGGGGATGACGCTCCCAGCGTGGAAGCGCTGCAGCACCTGGATAGGATTCGTTACTACGAACAGCACGATACCATGGTGCTCGACCCCGTCTCCGTAAGAAATCTGGAATTGCTTGCACCGATTTTCACGGACGAAGCCAAGGGCCTAGGGCCAACGACTTTGGTTGCCGCGCTGGATGCAACCGTCACTGGAATGGGCGCACGGCTGTTGCGGGCATGGATTTTGCGCCCGCTGATTTTGCTGGAATCGATCGACGAACGCTTGGGCGCGGTTTCGCAGTTGTTGAAGCAGACGGTAGTGCGCGGTGAGATTCGCAAGGAACTCCGCGGCATTCAAGACTTGGAGCGCTTAACTAGCCGCATCACTTTGGGTCTGGCTTCGCCGCGTGAGCTGCTGGCGCTTCGAAAATCGCTGGCACAACTTCCCCTACTGAAGAATTTCGTCACTCCTCCGACCGCTGGCGGAAGCGACTTGCTGCGCACGTTGTACGACGAGATCGATGAATTGACGGATGTGCGCGAGCGCCTGGAAAAGGCCATCGCGGAAGAGCCCCCGGCAACAGCCAACGATCCGGGAATGATCAAGGCGGGTTACAACGCCGAACTGGATGAACTGCGGGACCTCAGCCAGCACAGCAAACAGATCATTGCATCCATGGAGGAGCGCGAGAGAAAACGCACCGGAATCAACTCGCTGAAAATCCGCTTCAACCAGATCTTTGGGTATTACATCGAAATTTCCAAAGCCAATTTGCATCTGGCGCCTGCGGACTTCGAACGCAAGCAAACGCTGGTGAATGCCGAGCGCTTTACTTCTGCCGAATTGAAAGAATACGAACGCAAGATTCTGGCTGCCGATGAGCGCATCCTGGAGATCGAGCGCCAACTGTTTGTGGATTTGCGCTCCGGAATTGCGGGAAACGCCACGAGGCTGCGGAAAACGGCCGCTGCGGTCGCGAAGTTGGATGTGCTGACCACCTTCGCAAAGTTGGCGGCGGACCGCAACTATGTGCGGCCGGAATTCAATGAAACCGGCGAACTACTGATTATCGGCGGCCGCCACCCGGTCATCGAGGAGTTGTTGAAGCAGAAGGGCGAGCGCTTTGTCCCGAACGATTTGTGCTTTGAGCCGGGGCGGCAGCAATTGTTGTTGATCACCGGGCCAAATATGGGCGGGAAATCCACGTATTTACGGCAGGCAGCGTTAATCGTTTTGATGGCGCAAATGGGATGTTACGTCCCGGCGCGACAGGCTAAGTTGCCGATCACCGATCGTATATTCACGAGAATTGGCGCCAGCGACAATCTTGCGCGCGGCCGCTCGACATTCTTGGTGGAGATGAGCGAAGTCGCGGCAATCCTGAATCATGCCACGCCGTCCAGCCTGGTGCTGCTCGATGAGGTAGGCCGCGGGACGGCTACCTTTGATGGTCTCTCGATTGCCTGGGCGGTCGTAGAACACCTGCAGAGGACCACCCGCGCACGGACGTTGTTTGCTACGCACTACCACGAATTAACAGAGTTGGCCGAATTGCTCCCCGCGGTAAAGAATATTCATGTGAGCGTCAAAGAAACTCCCAACGAGATTATTTTCTTGCGCAAAGTGGAACCCGGCAGCGCCAACAAAAGCTACGGAATCGAAGTTGCGCGTCTGGCGGGATTGCCGAAGAGTGTTGTCGAACGCGCACGAGTAGTCCTGCGAAAACACGAGCAGAGCGAGCATGCCTTGAGCGAAACATTGACACCGGGCGCGGCAATGAACGGCAACGGGAATGGCGCTCAAAATGTTTTGTTTACGGCCCTTGACCGCGAAATTTTAGATAAGTTGAAGCACGCGGATCTGGATGAATTGCGGCCGATTGAAGCCTTGAACTTGCTGGCGGAACTCAAGAAGCAAATTCGATGAAAAAAGCCGGAAGGAAATAACGAAGTAATAAAAGGTCCAGCAGGCTGGACCTTTTATTACTTCGGGAGATGAAGATGCTGGTAATCGGCCTGATGAGCGGAACCTCGGCAGACGGAATCGAAGTGGCTTTGGCGCGCCTGGAGGAGAAGAAAGAAG
>Ga0210409_10006125_pt1 | contig 12549 bp, 11 predicted proteins | sample IncBWH17MmetaG_FD_161649 | JGI IMG/M metagenome (GOLD analysis project Ga0210409, IMG submission 161649) | Forest soil microbial communities from Barre Woods Harvard Forest LTER site, Petersham, Massachusetts, United States - Inc-BW-H-17-M | ecosystem: Environmental > Terrestrial > Soil >...
CAGAATCGCCATAAATGATGATGGGACGTCTCCTCCCCCCGGGGGGCGGAGAACGACGACACCGTGAAGCCCCGCGGCTCCAGGGTCTCCGTGACCCGCTTGATGGCCCCGCCCTTGCCGGCCGCATCCCAACCCTCGAACACGGCCAGGACCGGGACCTGGTGGTCGTACATCTGGAAGTGGAGCCCGCGCAGTCGGAGTTGTTGGGTGGCGATGCGGGTCTGGTAGGCGCGCTCGCCCAGCCGCTTGCCGAGATCGACGCTCTCAAGCACCGCCGCCCTCTTCTACCGGCAAGCCCGCCTCCTGGGCGACGGACCGCGCCCTTGCCAGCCCCTCCTGCTCCCGCCGCGCGCGCTCGGGGCGGGTGGCCTCTGCGGCCAGGCGGGTGCGGCTCACCGCGGCCGGGGTCTCCTGCCGGCGGCGGAGGGTGTCCTCCATCCGTCGAATGAGCGTCTCGAAAACTTTGACCCGCGCCCAACGGGCGTCGGTGGCCTCCACGATGGTCCACGGGGCATAGGGGGTGTCCGTGCGGGTCAACATATCCTCCACCGCCTCCACCCACTGGTCGTAATGCCGGTTGCGGCGCCAGTCCTCCTTGGCCACCTTCCAACGCTGCAGGGGGTCTTTCTTCATCTCTTTGAGCCGTCGGCCCTGCTCGGCGCGGGAGAGGTGAAAGAAGAACTTGACTAGGACCTGGCCGTCGTCGGCGAGCCAGCGCTCAAAGGCGTTGATCTGCTCGTAGGCCTCGCGCCACACCTTCTTCTTCACCACCTTCTCGACCCGCTCCACGAGCACGCGTCCGTACCAGGAGTGGTCGAAAAGGGCCATCTGCCCGTCCTCGGGAAGGCGGATCTGGTAGCGCCAGAGCCAGTGGTACCGCCGCTCCAGGTCGGAGGGCGGGGAGCCGGGATAGGCTCGGAAGGCGCGGGGGTCCAGGCGCCCCGTCAGGCGCTGGATCACGCTTCCCTTCCCCGCCGCGTCCCAGCCCTCGAACAAGACCAGGGTGGGGATCTCCGTATCCCGGAGCCGGTACTGGAGCTGGCGGATCTGCTCCTGCAGACCCGGAAACACCTTCTGGTAGCGCGTGCGGGATAGGCTCCGGCCGAGATCTATGGTCTCCAGCAAGCCGCCCCAGCATAGGCACGGGCGGGGTTCGCCTGTCAATGGATCGTCGCCTCGGGAAGTGGGTCAGTCGACCGGCGTCGATCAAGGAGAAGAGCCGTGCTATGATCGCCGCCCCCGGAGGCCCAGGTATGGCTTACTTCGACGTAGACCCTTTGCTCGAGGCCATGCTGGACGCCGCCCCCGGCATCTCGGACCTCAACCTATCCGTCGGCCGGCCGCCCCAGGTTGAGGTGGACGGAGCCCTCCGGCCGGTGTCTTTCGCGGGCATCGAGCGCCTGCTCCCCTACCATACGGAGCTGATCGCGATGCGGCTCCTGGCCGGCAAGCGCGACAACGCGGACAAGCTGGTGCGGACAGGCTCGGTGGACCTCTCCTACAGCCTGGCCCGCCGGACCCGCTTCCGCGCCAACGTGTTTTCCCAGCGCGGCAGCTTCTCGATTGCGCTGCGGGTGATCCCGAACAAGGTGCCCACCATCGAGGAGCTGGGGATCCCGCTCCAGCTCAACGAGATCGCGGGGGAGCGGAACGGGATTGTCCTGGTGACGGGGCCGACCGGCTCCGGAAAGTCCACCACCCTCGCCGCCATCATCAACAAGATCAACCGCGAAGAGAGCATCCACGTCATCACCATCGAGGACCCCATCGAGTACCTCCACCCCCACCAGAAGGCGACCATCAACCAGCGCGAGGTGGGCTCAGACACCCAGACCTTCGCCCTCGCTCTCCGGGCCGCCCTCCGTCAGGCCCCCAAGGTCATCCTGGTGGGCGAGATGCGGGACGTGGAGACGATCTCGATCGCGCTGGAGGCCTCGGAGACCGGTCACCTGGTCCTCTCCACCCTGCACACCATCGACGCCGCCAAGACCGTGGACCGCATCGTGGGTGTTTTCCCCAAGAACGAGGAACGCCAGGTCCGGACGCGCTTCGCCCAGTCCTTCAAGTGGATCGTGAGCCAGCGCCTGGTCCCCAAGATCACGGGGGGGCGGACGGCAGTGTGCGAGATCTTGCGGAGCAACTCCCGCACCAAGGAGTACATCGCGGAAGGGGAGCGGGAGGGCAAGAGCCTGGTCGAGGCCATGGAGGACGGTGTCTTGGAAGGAATGCAGAGCTTCGACCACGAGCTCGAGCGCCTCATCAACACGGGGGTGATCGAGCGCGAGGTGGGCCTGTCTTACGCCACCAACCGCACCAACCTCCAGCTCCGGTTGGACACCCAGGGTGCGGGCGCGGAGGAGAAGAAGGCCGCCCCCCGGCCCGGTGCCACCCCCGCCCACGGCGTGCGCCGGGTGACGAACCCGCCGGCCCCGGATGGCGGGTTCGACGACCTGATCGAGAGGTAGAACGTGCAGGCCCTCTGCCCGCATTGCTCGCAGCGGATCGTGATCGACGACGCCAAGGTCCCGGATCGGCCCTTCAGCGTGAAGTGCCCCAAGTGCCAGGGCGTGGTGAAGCTGCAGGGCAAAGCGGCGGGCGCCGAGGCGGCCGCTCCCCCGCCCCCTCCTCCGGAGTCCGCTCCCGTCCCCCCCACGCCCGCCCCCGCCGCGGACGAGCAGCGGATGCAGAAGATGACCCCGATCCGCCGCGAGCTCGGCGGGGGGGAGGCCCACGCCCACCAGCCGCGCGCGCTGGTGTCCTTCCCCGACCACAGCCCCGCCTCCGGCGTCGCCCCCCTCCTCACCCGCCTGGGTTACGAGGTGGACTCCGCGGAGGGAAACGACGAGGCCGCGCACCTGATCGAGCAGGGGGTCTATTCGCTGGTGGCCACGGCTCGGGTGCAGGCCGCGCCGGGAAAGGGGGAAACCCTTTACCAGCGGATCAGCCGCTTGAGCCCGGAGGCGCGGCGGCGGCTCTTCTTGATCCTGGTGGGGGACGAGTTCAAGAGCGGGGACGGCACGCAGGCTTTCGTGGTTCTGGCCGACCTGGTCTTGAGCACCCGTGACGCGGCGGGGGCGGAGAACGCCATCCGCAACACCCTGGCCGAGCGCACCCGCGTCTACCAAGCTTTCACCGACGCCCGCCGGCGCTTCGAGGCCTCGGCGACCTAGGCTCCCGGCGTCTTTCCGCGGAGACAACCCGAGTGCGGCCTCGCGGGGCCGGCGCGCGCCTCGCGGGGACGCGGGCTATTCCCGCGAGGCCGCCGCGGGCTGGTAGGTGGTGAGCACGTAGTCCCGGACCATGCGGTGGGCGCTGAAGGGGCCCACGATGGACTCGATGGAGGCCTTCATGGTCTCGATCCAGGGGCCGGGAAGCCCGCTCGCCTCGCGGGCGAAGAAGCGCGGGATCACCTGCTCGCCCAGCACCTGGTAGAGGGACTGCGCGTCCGCGCGGTCCTGGGCCGCGATGTCGGGGTCCACCCTGCCGTCCCCGATGGCCCAGCCGTTGTCCCCCCGGAAGCCCTCCACCCACCAGCCGTCCAGGATGCTCACGTTCACGCCCCCATTGATGGGGCTCTTCTGGCCGCTGGTGCCGCTGGCCTCGTGGGGCCGCCGCGGCGTGTTGAGCCAGACGTCGCAGCCCTGCACCAACATCCGGCCCATCTCGATGTCGTAGTCCTCCAGGAACACCAACTTTCCCTTGAACTCCCCCTGGGTGAGCAGGACCAGTCTCCGGATCACCTCCTGGCCCTCGCGGTCCGCGGGGTGGGCCTTGCCCGCGAAGATGAACTGCACCGGGCGGTCGGGGTCGGAGAGGACGGCGCGCAGCCGCTCCAGGTCGGAGAGGATCAGCACCGCGCGCTTGTACGTGGCGAACCGGCGGGCGAAGCCGATGGTGAGGGCGTGGGGGTCGAGGAGGCCCTCCACCGTCCGCAGCTCGCCCGGGGAGAGCCCGTGGCGCGCGGACTGCAAGCGCACCCGCTCGCGCACGAAGCGAACCAGGCGCTCCTTCTGGGAACGGTGGGCGGCCCAGAGCTCGCCCGCCGGGACCCCGCGGATGCCGGTCCAGTACTCCGGCTCCAAGAGGTGATCGTTCCAGTCCGCGCCCAGGTGGTGGGCGTAGAGGGCGCGCATCTCGGGGCCCACCCAGCTCTCGGTGTGGACCCCGTTGGTCACGGACCCCACCGGCTGCTCGGGCGCCCCCGGCCAGAGGTGGCGCCACATGGCGGAAGAGACCTGCCCGTGCAGCTTGCTCACCCCGTTCACGCGGGAGGAGAGCCGGATGCCGAGGGCGGTCATGTTGAAGTTGCCGTTGTCGGCGCCCAGGGCCAGGGCTTCCTCCGGCTCGCAGCCCACCTCCCGGATCCAGAAGTCGAGGTAGCGGCGCACCAGCTCTCGGTCGAAGGTCTCGTTGCCGGCGGGCACCGGAGTGTGGGTGGTGAAGACCGCGTCCCGGGCCACGGCCTTCAGCGCTTCCGCCAGGCCCTCTCCGTTGTGCACCCGCTCGCGGGCCCGCTCCATGCCCAGGAAAGCCACGTGGCCCTCGTTCATGTGCCAGACGGCGGGGAAGATCCCGAGGGCGCCCAGGGCCCGCACCCCCCCCACCCCGAGCACGATCTCCTGGCAGAGCCGCATCTCCCGCCCCCGAACGTAGAGCACCCCCGTGATGGGGCGGTCGGCGGGGTCGTTCAGGGGGATGTCGGTATCCAGCATGAGCACGGGGACCAGCCCCACCTGTGCCTTCCAGACCGCGGCCTGGACGATGCGCCCGGGAAGGTCGATGGGAACGGTGAGGACGCCCCCCCCGGGGGCTTGCACGGGCCGCACGGGCAGGCGGGCGAAGTCGTAATCGGGGTAGATGTGCTGCTGGAAGCCGTCGGCGTCCACCGTCTGCCGGAAGTACCCGGAGCGGTAGAGGAGACCCACCCCCACCAGGGGCACCCCCAGGTCGCTGGCCGCCTTGCAGTGGTCGCCGGACAGCACCCCCAAACCGCCGGAGTAGACGCCCAGGGACTCGTGGAGTCCGAACTCCATCGAGAAATAGGCCACGGGCCCGGAGAGGGCCTGCGCGGTCTTGGCGAACCAGCGGGAGCGGGAACGATAAGCGTCGAGCGACTGGATCACCGCCTCGTAGGTGCGCCGGAACTCCGGATCGGCCAGGAGCCGGCCCCACTGCTGCGGCTCCACGTTGATCAGGAGCTGGACCGGGTTGTGGTAACGGCGCCAGTGCTCGGGGTCGATCCAGGCGAAGAGGCGGGGGGCGAGGGGCGACCAGCTCCACCAGAGGTCGTAGGCCAGCTCGCGCAGGCGCCCCAATTCCGGGGGGAGCTCGATGTCGGCGGTCTCGAGAGTGCGGATCTCCATCTTCCGGTTGGGTTCCTCGCTAGGGGAGGGGCAGCGGATGGCGGGCGCGCAAGACCGGGATTATATCGCGGTCAGGGGGGTGGCCAGGGCGCCCACGAACTGGGCCACCCGCTCTTCACCGTCCCCGACGAAGCGATGGAACTCCAGCCCGAAGCGCTCCCCTTTGGTCTGGCGAACCACGCGACCCCGGACCGTGACGGGAGGGTCCGTTTCCAATAGGCGGAAGCCCAGGTCGAGGTCGTCCCCGATCCCGAGGGGCAGGGAGCATTGCATCAGCATCCCGCGTACGCTCAAGTTCAAGGCCAGGGCCAGGCCGGAGGTGGGCGGGGAGCCGGCTTCGGCCTCCACCTCGAAATGCACGGGGAAGCGGCCTTCTCTGCGGAGCGGCACCTGGATCAGCCGGGCCAGCCGTTCGTCCCACTCGGGTCCCGCGGGCAAGCGCAGGATGGCGTTGGCCCCCGCCTCCAGCAGGTCGAGCTCCACGCCGTCGAAGTCGCCCCGGCTCAGGACCACGATGGAGAGGGGACGGGTCGTGGGGTCCCGACGCAGGTCCGCGATCAGTTCTCCCGCCCCCGGCAGGTCCCGGTCGACCACCGCCATCTGCGGCCGGGCGGCCACGGCCAGCGTGCGCGCGTATTCCGCGCGGGCGGCCACGAGACGCGCGATGTCTTCGCGCCAGAGAAGAGTCCGCCCGAGGTCCTCCTCCAGATCCGACGTCGAGCAGAGGAGAACGCTGCGCATGGAAGGGCGAGTGTATCACCGCCCGGGGGGTCAGCGGCCTCCGAGGCCCGTCCCCTCCGCCTCCACGTACTTCTTGATCCGGACGCGGCCGTCGCCCTTGACGTGGGTCAGCTCGATGCCGTACTGGAGGGGCTCCGTCCCCTGGCGCACCACCGTTCCGAAGCCGTCGATGACGACGGGATCGCCGGGGATCTGGAAGGCGTAGTGCACGTCGTCACCGATCTTGAGAAGGCGCGAGGACACCACCAAGATGCCGTTAACGCTCAAGTTGAGGGCGTTGGCCGGGAAGGCCTCCCCCCCCGCCTCAAACTCGGCGTCCAGCCGCAACGAAACCCCGAAGCGACCCTCGCGGCGCTGGGGGACGTGCATGAGGCGGACGAGGCGATCGTCCCAGTCCGGCCCGGGCGGGATGCGCAGGATGCCGTTGGCGCCCGCCTGGAGAAGCTCCAGCTCGGAGGGATCAAAATCGCCGCGGGCCAGGGCCACGATCGAGATCTTGCGCGTGTAGGGGTCTTCACGAAAAGCGCTCACCAGCCGAACCGCCCCGTCGAGGTCCTGGTCGACCACGATGATGTCCGGTTTCCCCTGCGCGGCCAGGAGGCGGGCCTGTTCGCGGTCCCGGGCCACGCGCCGCTCCACGTTCTGCCCCCAGAGCACGGTTTGGCTCAGCTCGCCCTCCAGCGAGCGGGGGGAGCAGAGCAGCACCACGAGCATTGCGCCCGCGAGTGTAGCATTGGCCGGGAGCGGGGTCGGGCGGGCCGCCGCTCGGTCAGGGCCGCTCAGCAGGGAGAGGCGGCTAGAGCTCGCGCAGCCAGGCTTCCTTGGAGGCGTCGCTGGGCATCCGCCAGTCCCCGCGTGGGGACAGGCCGACCGAGCCCACCTTGGGCCCATCCGGCATCACCGATCGCTTGAACTGGCTGTCAAAGAAGCGCTCGATGAAGACGCGCAGCCACCGCCGGAGGGTCGCCGCCGGATAGCGATCGGCGAAAGCATGCTCGGCCAGGAAGAGCGTCTTGCGCGGACCCGCCCCCAGGCGCACGAAGCTGAAGAGGAAGAAGTCGTGGAGCTCGTAGGGGCCGACGATCTCTTCCGTTCTCTGGGCGATGGCCCCGTCGGCTCGGGGGGGGAGCAGCTCCGGGGAGACGGGCGTGTCCAGGACCGCCTGCAGCACCGAGCGCTCCGCGGCCCCCGCCTGGTGCTCCGCCACCCAGCGCACGAGCTGGCGCACCAGGGTCTTCGGCACCCCCGCGTTCACGTTGTACATCGCGATCTGGTCTCCGCCGAAGGTGTAGAAGCCCAGCGCCAACTCCGAGAGGTCCCCCGTGCCCACGACCAGACCCCCCTCCTGGTTCGCGAGGTCCATCAGCACCTGGGTGCGCTCGCGGGCCTGCAGGTTCTGGTAGGTCGCGCTCGTGCGGTCCTCGGGATCGAGACCGATGTCGCGAATGTGCTGAGCGCAGGCGGGCCGGACGTCGATCTCGCGCAGGCTGGCTCCGGTAGCGGTGGCCAGGCGGCGGGCGTTGGTGAGGGTCTGCTCGCTGGTGCCGAAGCCGGGGAGGGTCACGGCCAGAACCCCCGGCCGGGGCAGCCCCAGAAGGTCGGCCGTCCGCACCGCCACCAGCAGGGCCAGGGTCGAGTCGAGCCCGCCCGAGATCCCCAGCACGGGGCGGCGGATCCCGGTGTGCTCGAGGCGGCGGGCCAGGCCCGCGGTCTGGATGGAGAAGACCTCGCGGCAGCGCTCGTCGAGGAGGCCCGGGTCGGAGGGGACGAAAGGATGCGGATCCACCGCGCGCAGCAGCCGGTGGGGGTCGGGGGGAGGGATGGGCCGGAGGGGGACGCGGCGGGGCTCGGGACCGCGGGGATGTACCGCGTCCGCGAAGGAGGTCTGGCGCATCCGCTCCACCTGCAGCCGCTCCGTGTCCACGTCCGTCGCGATGAGGTCCCCGCTCCTCTTGAACCGCTCTCCCTCCGCCAGGAGCAGACCGTTCTCCGCCACCATCAAGTGGCCGCCGAAGACGAGGTCGGTGGTGGATTCGTGGACGCCGGCGTTCGCGTAGACGTAGGCGGACAGCGTCCGCCCCGACTGCTGCCGCACCAGCTCCCGGCGGTAATCCGCCTTCCCCACCAGGTCGGGGGAGGCGGAGGGGTTGAGGAGGACGGTGGCCCCCGCCACCGCCTGCCGGCTGCTGGGGGAGATGGGCGCCCACAGATCCTCGCAGATCTCCAAGGCCAGGGTCACCCCCGGCTCGCCCTCCACGCCGAAGAGGAGGTCGGTGCCGAAGGGCACCTCCGCCCCCGCCAGGCGCACGCTCTTGCTGGTGGCTTCCCGCGCCGACGAGAACCAGCGCTCCTCGTAATATTCGCCGTACCCGGGGAGGAAGGTCTTGGGGACCACGCCCAGCAGCCGCCCCCCCTGGATCACGGCGGCGGCGTTGAAGAGGCGGCCATCCAGGGCCACGGGCAGGCCCACCGCCGCCACCATGGGCAGGGAGGCGGTCTCGCGCAGGAGCCACCCGAGAGCCCGCTCCGCTCCCGCCACCAGGGTGGACAGGCTGAAGAAGAGGTCGCCCGCGGTGTAGCCCGCGAGGCCCAACTCCGGGAGGACGAGGACCTGCACGCCCCGCTCCCGGGCTTGCTGCACGGCCCGCAGGGACTCCGCGGCGTTGCGTTCGGGGTCGCCCACCGCCACCGGGGGACAGGCCGCCCCCACGCGCAGGAAGCCGAAGGGCGCGGTGGTCATGACTCAGGATACAACGGAACGGACCAGCGACCGCGGGCGGGGCCACGCCGGGCTCACCTCGATGGAAGCAGCTGGAACGACGAGCTTTAGGGCCGGTCCAGGAGGCGGCTTAGGTGCTCTTTTACGGCCGGCCATTCCGACGCCAGGATCGAGAAGCGCACCGAGTCGCGAGCGATGTAGTCGGCCGCCATCCGATGGGATCGGAGAATTCCCTCGAACTTAGCGCCGAGGCGCTCGAGCGCGGCGCGGGAACGCTGGTTGCGCGCATCCGTGTAAAAGGAGACGCAGAGAACCTGCCAGGTCTCAAAGGCGTGCGTCAGCATGAGCAGCTTGGCCTCGCTGTTCGCGGCCGTCCGGATCGCCGAGCGGTTCAGCCAGGTGTAGCCGATCTCACAGACGTCGGGAGCGTGGCGGCCGTGCCGCTCGTGCTGGGGCGGCCACGACCATCGCTCCAGGTTCCAGAAGCGCGTGGACCCGATGATGACGCCGTCCGTCAGGCGGACGATCGCGAAGGGCACCGCGCTCCCCGCGTCCCGCCAGGTCAGCGCGGTGTCGACGTAGCTCTTGGTCTCGACCTCGCCCCGGGGAACGGGACTCCACTGGTAGAGGGAGGGGTCGGTTGCGGAGGCCGCGGCCAAGCCGTCGACGTGCCGCCGCTCAAGCGCTTCGAGGCGTACGTGCCTGCCCGCGAGGACAAGCGCTTTCGTTCCCATGCATCCACTATGCAATTACTCTGTCCAAGGGCGCAACGGTCGACGGCAGGAGGTCCACGCGCCTGGACGGGAAGCCCGTCGCGACCGGAGCGGCCGTGCCGCTTCGGCTTGCCTGCCCGACGTCAATTCTTACGGCTCCGGAGGGGGGGTCCTGGGTGCCAAGGAATGCCGCCGAAACGCTAACCACAGATAGAGATGAGTGATTTTGGCCCCGATTGGCGCGTTACCCAGTAAGAGGCTCCGCCGGACGGAGTTGAGCGGCGGCCTTGTGCACCGGGCGGCCCTCCCTGTCATCAGGGGGCCGCAGGGGGGGAGAGGGTCTTGAGGAAGCTCACCAGCTGCCATCGTCGAGCGTCCGGCAGCCGAGACCACGCCGGCATTCCCCCGCCCAGATCGCCGTTGGTGAGGAACCAAAAGAGCTCTCCCCCGGGTGCCCCTTGTACTCGGCGTGAGATGAGCGGGGGCGCCTTGCCCCGGCCCAGGGCGTTGTCACCGTGGCACTCGGCGCAATGGCGCTGGAAGAGCTTGTGGCCCGCCCGTATAGCCCGCGGGTCGCCGGCGAAGGGATTCGCCCAGGAAGCGGCCGTGGCCGGCGCTCTCTCCAGCCCCACCGCACCGCTCTCCGGTTCGTCACCCCCGTCCGCCAAGCCGAGCGTGGCGCACGTTGCAAGCAGCAGAGCCATCAGTGCCCGACGACAGCTCATGCTCCGTCCCCCCCCCACATCCGCCGGAGCCGGCGGCCCAGGCCCGGGATCTCGTACGACACTCCGAAGCGCAGCAGGAAGCGGTGGCTATTGCCGTTCAGGCCGAAGGTCGGAGAAACACGGAACGCCATTCCGTTTGGAAGGTTCCAAGCCAATAGCGGAGCGATGTAATGAGACGTGTCCCTGAGTCCGAGGCCGCGGCCGTCGCCCAGGCCGCCGTACATCTCCACGCCGAGGACCAAGTTCTCCGCGCAGAGGCTGCAGGGGTCGGGCGAGGCGGCCAGCGCCAGCGGCCGGCTGAAGCCCAGGGCATAGCCGAACTCCCAAGGGGTGTTGGCCAGATTCTTCTCGGCAATGAAGTTCTCCGCCAGGTTGAAGCCCTTGAAGTTGCTGGAGAGCAGCAGCTTGACCTCCAGCTCCCGCTTGCTCGCGCGTCGGGACTGGTCGTTGGGCACGGCGTGGTCGGCTTCGACGTCGTGTCCGACCACTTCGAGAAGGGTCTTGTCGGCCTCGTTGAGGCTCTCAAACTCCAAGTAGAGAACGGGGTTGATGCGGTGCTCGAGCCTCTCCAGCCGGAATCGGTTCTCCCAGCGGATCCCGGTCAGAACCGCGCTGTCGTTCCGGGTGGCCTGGCCGTCGAGATAGAACTCCGTTGTCCACCACCCCTTGACGCCGTACTCGAGCTCGATCCAGGAGGCCAAGAAGGCGCCCCCGCCTCGCTGCGTCCCAAGAAGGGGATTCACGGCAATCTCCAGGCTGTCCGGCTCCTCCATCTGATGGTTGTAGGTCACAAAGAAGGGTCGCTCCTGGGCCTCGGCCTCAAGGGAGGTCAAGGTCGCGAGCAGGAGCAGGGACAGACGATTGGGCCGACAATACCGGCTCATACGGACTCGGCTCATTATCCGTAACTCATTGTACACAAATCAGTTACTGTGTGGCAACCACAGATCATGAAAATGAAAATGAATTTCATATTCAATTCCACGCACTGTAACGAGCCGGTAGCGGCTTGTCAACCTTCTTTCAGGGAAGGGGACCGGGGATGAGGGAACCCCGCTCGCTCGGCGCGAAGAAAGCCGTCGTCCCACGCCGAGGGGAGGGCTATACTGCCGCCATCACCCGGTCCCAAGACGCTGCCGTCCCCAGCACACTCAATGTTTCTTCCAGGGGGAGGAGATCGTGAGACACGTCCAGCGTGCGCCAGCGCAAGAAGGGCCAGGCCCGGCGGGCTTTATCCGAGGACCGTTCGCCCGGCTCGGACTGCTGGTGCTGATCAGCGTCTTGGCCCTGCCCGGGACGGGGACGGCGGAGCCCCCACCGAAGCGCATTCCCATCGCGGTCCTGGACTTCGACTACGGCACGATCCAAGACCGCTGGTGGGGGCAGGCCGACATCGGGAAGGGGCTCGCGACACAAGTTGTGGACGCCCTCGTGGAGGACGGGACGTTCCGGGTTATGGAGCGGAGCAAGCTCGCGACCCTACTGGGCGAGCAGGATTTCGCCCAGACCAACCGGGCGGAGCCCCAGGCGGCGGCGTTGGCGAAGATGCGCAAGGTGCTCGGCGTCCGCTACATCTTGGCGGGCTCCATTACCAAGTTCGCGAGCTCGGCCAAGAAATTCGGAGGCGGCGCGGCGGGGGCGGTGGCTCGGAGTGTCACCCCTTTGGGAGCCTTCTCCTTTCGGAAGGTCAAGCACGAGGTGGAGTTGACGGCGCGCCTCATCGACACCAAGACCGCGGAGGTGGTGGCTTCGTTCAAGGGCGCCGGCCTGTCCAAGAAGGGCGGGGGGATCGGGCTCGAGACCGGCGCGGGCGGAGAGGGAGGCACCTTGAACATGACCTCGGGCGACTACAAGATCAGTGGCCTCGGCGAGGCTCAGGAACAAGCCGCCCTTGAGCTGGTGCGCAACCTGCTCGCCCAGAGGAGCGCAATCCCCGACTAGTCGGACGCGGGCCCTAGCGCGCGGGAAGCAGGCCCACCGGACAGCTCACGCCCGTGCCCCCGTGCCCGCAGTAGCCTTGGGGGTTCTTGGCCAGGTACTGCTGGTGGTACTCCTCCGCGTAGTAGAACTCCGGCGCGTCCACGATCTCGGTGGTGATGGTGCCGTGGCCGGCGGCCCCAAGCGCCTCCTGGTAGGCGGCGCGGGAGGCCTCGGCGGCGGCGCGCTGGGCGGGGTCGTACACGTAGATGCCGGAGCGGTACTGCGTTCCCACGTCGTTGCCCTGGCGCATCCCCTGGGTGGGGTCGTGGCCCTCCCAGAACGCCTTCAGCAGCTGCTCGTAGCCCACG
>Ga0210409_10006126_pt1 | contig 12549 bp, 11 predicted proteins | sample IncBWH17MmetaG_FD_161649 | JGI IMG/M metagenome (GOLD analysis project Ga0210409, IMG submission 161649) | Forest soil microbial communities from Barre Woods Harvard Forest LTER site, Petersham, Massachusetts, United States - Inc-BW-H-17-M | ecosystem: Environmental > Terrestrial > Soil >...
GTACCGAACACATAGGTTACACTCTGGCGCGCCCGGAGGGACTTGAACCCCCAACCCCTTGGTTCGAAGCCAAGTGCTCTATCCAATTGAGCTACGGGCGCGCAGAGACAAGTATAACCATGGGAATGGGTTTCTGGCTCTGGCGGCGCACATACCAGCAGGGCTGGTATCCGAGGTGCGGAAACAGAGCTTGTACGCACGTCACCGTCACTTCCGGGTGCAGCGCGTCCAGCTCGTAATCGACCCTGCCGTTTTTCAGGGGTATGGCGAGCAGCCGCACCACCTGCACGGAACCGAAAGCGTTTCCGAATCGGGGATAGGACGCGCGCAAGCGCACCACCGCGTAATCGCCGGCGTACACCATCGCTGCCAGCGCAACGACGCATATCAGTGTGCGCTTCGCGTAGTTCCCAGGTTCGCTCAAGCGTTTGCTCTTTCGGGGCGCGGCAATTACGTTCCGCCGCGGCGCGCCTCACCGCGGCTCGGACTTGCCGTCGCGGTTCGCCGCTGCTTTGGATTCCAGCACCGCTGTCCTCATCAGGCTCTTGTCCGCTTCCGCCAGCACCGGGTCGCGCCGGCGCTGCAGATCCGCGACGCTGGGCACCACGATTTTATCCGGAATAATCCCGGTGCCTTCGAGCTTGCGTCCCTTCGGTGAGAACCACAGTACCTCGCTCATTTCCAGCACGCCGCCGCCCTTCATCACGCGCGGCTTGGCGATTCCCAGGACGCAGCCGCACGACTGGCTGCCGATGACTTTTGCGCGCAGCGTATCCTGCATGCCCGCGGCGAAGACTTCCGATGAGCTTGCGGAGTGCGCGTTCACCAGAATCACGACGGGCCCGGAATAAATCTGTTCGCCGGGACGCCCGACATAGAGCTGGAGAGGCAGCTTAAACAATCCCACATAAGAAGAGAGCGGCTTTCCCGTGCGCGTCGAATCCTTGGCGAACAGCGTCTTCTTGCCATAGAAATAGCCGGCGATGGGCAGCAACACCGCCAGGTCGCCTCCGCCGTTGCGCCGCAGGTCCACGATTAATCCCGGCGCATCGCGAAATTTTTGGAGCGCCTGGCGAAATTCCTTGGTGATCGGGTGCTGAAAGCCGTCAAAGCGGATGTACACGTTGCCCGACGGAAGGACGTGCGTGGTTACTTCGGGGGCCTCAGAGTAAATTTGTCTCCGCACGCTTACCACGAGCACCGAGCCGTCCCCGCGCTGCAGCGCCACCTTCACCGCAGAATCCGGCGGACCCGCGAACACGCGGTTGTAAATGAACCAGCGAGTCGCGCGTTCGGACGAAGATGGCTGCCGCTTCCTCTCGATTTCCGCGATGCGCTCCGCGACCGGAGTGTCGTCCACGCGCAGCACGACCATCCCCGGCTCGATTCCCTGGCGCGCCGCATCCGTTCCTGGAATGACGCTGGTAACCGCGGTTTTGCCGTCCACGTCGTCGACGCTGAAGCCCACGGTAACCCCTTGCTGGCGGCGGAAATTCTTCCACTGCTGCGGCGAGTTGAAGCGCGTGTGCGCGTCGTGCAGCTCACCGGTCATCTGATTCATCAGCGGGTAGAACTCCAGGTCGTTCGTGGTCGCCTCCACGAGCGGTTCGTAGCGCTGGTGCACTTCGTTCCAATCCACGCCGTTGTACGACGCGTCGTAGTAGTGATCGTGGATCTCCTTCCAGACCTTCTCGAAGACTTCCTTGCGGTCCTTGAGTGTCAAGCGTTGCTTCGTGGTGGGCTCGGGCGCGGCGCTCGGAATTTGCGGAGTGGCCGGGGTATTCGGTTTTTCCTGAGAGCGCGTGTCGACAGCGAAAACGCAGAGCAGCAGAAGCAGGAGCGCGACAGGTTTTCGCCGGGGCTGATGTGCGGCTGGATTCATTTGTCTATCCGCCTGGCTACGTTGGACTTGCATCCGACGGCTCGTTCGCAAAAAGACGCGCCAGTTCCGCGTGTTCCATCACCACCGCGGGGTCGCGCTGAATGGCATCGAAATAGCGCTTCTGAAAGGCGTCGCCTGATTCCGAGGGCGCGAACATCTTGCGCGCTAGCATAATCGCGCTATGGCTTTCGTTCTCGGTCACCGCTTCCTCGGCGGACAGCGCCTCATCCAGGCGCACGACAAATTCCGAGAGGTTGTGCAGCCAGGCGAACTGCTCGTGATCGATGACCAGGCGGAAGAGCTCGCCCGTCGAGACGTGCCCGTTGGCGCGTTCGTACTCGCGGCGCTCCATGTCCAGCAGCGTTTTGTGCAGGCGCAGCAGCGTCACGCGCAGGGCTACCATTTTTTGCCGTGCGGGGTTTTGCGGTCCGCCGTTGTCGGCGGCATAGAGGTCGGGTGCGCTCATACGTGGCGCACCGCTCCGTGCGCCAAGTTTATTGTCCGACACAATGCCGCCAATTTCCAGCGTGTTGCGGCACGTTTCCCTAGTCATGGTAGCGCTGCTCGCCCACCGGCAGTGGAATGGGGAGGCGATTTTGCGGGGGCGGCAACGGGCAGGTGGCGTAGGGGGTGTACGCGCAAGGCGGATTCTCCAGGCGGTTGAAATCGAGCACCAGTTCGCCGGGCTTGTCGAGCCCATGGTCGGGGAATCCCGTGTACAGAAACCGGCAAGCGCCATAGGTCTTTGTCGCGCTCGTGGTGTCGCGCAGCACAAAAAAGAGTTTGGCCACCTCTGGATCCTCCAAAATCGGGTCCAGCCGATACGTTTTTCCATGCAGCGAGAATTCCGCCGAGCCCGGGACCTGCGCCGGGTAACTCGTGCCGATCAGTGTCGCAATGGTGAAGGTCTTTTGCGGAGCGTAGGGAATCCAGCGCGCCGTTAGTCGATACTCCTGGTTCGGCGCGTACCATTTCAGCCCGTGAAAGCCGGTGAGTGCCGCGGACTTTGCATCCTTGATGCGCAGCGCAAATCGCTCGCCGCGGTGAATCACGTACATGTTCAGCGTCCCGATCGTCAGCCGGGGATTGTTTTTGTCGTGATCGGGATCGGTGTGCAGCGCTTGCGCCTGCACGGGCTTGCCATCGATCTGGAATCCCGCCGGAAAGCCTCCTGCCGGAGGGTTTAGCGTAACGGTTTCGGCGTCGAGATGCAGCACGCCCACGTGTGCCGGGCCGCTTGCGGGCAGGTGGATCTTGTTGTCCTTAGCCGCGCCGAAAGAGTTGTCGCCCGGCTCCAGCCATTCGAGGCCCGCGAGCGCCAGCCAGCCGTCCGGCTTTTGCAGATCGACGGCATGCTGCGCGCGCCACGTTGTGATTTCCTGTTGCCAGCCGGCGTCCCGTGGCCGCGCCGCGGAGGCGAGAAGTATCACCAGCGCCAAGCCCACAAACAACGTGCGCAGCGCGGAGGCCGGTTTCCCTGGGAGCGTGATCATAGCCACCTGTTTCCGTTAGTTGCGCGATTAGCCCAAAACGTTACTCGTCGCGTAGCGCCGCAATCCTACTTCGACACTTTCAAGAACACGACTCCGTGCTTCGGCACTTCCGCCGTGTAGGAATTTTGCACGGTGCCGAGGTCCTTGCGCTCCCATAAATCGCGCAGTTTGGCCGATGCCGGCGCGCCGATGGCCTTGAAGTCCAGCGTGATTTTCAGCGCCGATTCGCCGCGATTGAACAGCGCCGCCGCTTGCGAGCCGTCTGCCAGCGGCCGCACCCAAATCTCGAGCGGTCCTTCATCCCATACGCGATGGCCCTGTACGCCCTTAGCATCCTGGTCCACCGCGATCACTTCTGGATTCATCAGGATGGCTTTCGTTTCCTCTGACATGCTGCGGATGTCGTTGCCGGCCAGCAGCGGCGCGGCGAGAATGGCCCACAGCGCCATGTGCGTCAGATACTCGTCGTGCTTCATCCCGCCGTTCCCGACTTCCAGCATGTCGGGGTCGTTCCAGTGGCCGGGGCCAGCAAATTTCCCCAGTCCATTTTGCGTGAAGCCAATCAGGGACATGCTGTCGTACTTGTCGCTGATGTCGCCTGTAGTGCGCCAGAGATTTCCTGTGTGCGGCCCCCACGTCCATGGCGCCTTCACGCCCCAATTGCAGATGCTAAAAACGATAGGCCGCCCCGACTGCGCAATGGCCTCGCGAAATTTGGGGTATTGCACCTCCGGGTCCAACCCGTCGGAGTGACACCAATCGATTTTCACGTAATCGACGCCCCACAACGCGTACGTGTTTATGTCTTGCGCTTCATGGTCGTAGCTGCCCGGTCGCTTTTCACAGGTCATGCGGCCGGCGTCGGTGTATACGCCGAACTTCAACCCCTTGGAGTGCACGTAATCGGCCAGCGGCTTCATGCCGTTGGGGAAGCGATCCGGGTCGACGACGATCGTGCCGTCCGCCGCGCGGCTCACTTGCCAGCAATCGTCGATGTTCATGAACTGGTAGCCGGCATCTTTCATACCCGTACTGACGATGGCATCCGTCATTTCGCGAATCAGTTTGTCGCTTACGTTGCACCCGAACTTGTTCCAGCTGTTCCACCCCATCGGCGGCGTCGCCGCAACGTTCGTGGATTGTGCGGCGGCGAGATGCGGCGAGGTAGCGCAGAGGAATAGACCAAGCGCGGTGAGCAAAACCAAAGCGGCCGCCGCGCCCCTGCTGAACTTTCTTGCGCTGATGTTATTCACAATGATCACTCCGTTTTCGCGCGCAGAGTATACAGTCCGAAAACAAGCCACTACATTCCTATCGCTAGGATCGGCCGAGCAGCAACTTGTCCACGCGGTGACTCACGTCTCTTAGGTAGGCCTCGTCGCCTGCTGGTAGCTCGACGGTCGCGCTGCCCGTGTAATTGATGGCGGCAAATGCTTCGCGCACCGCCGGCCAGTCGATATCTCCTTCGCCGAGATTAACCCACGCGTAGCTGTCCTTGCTGCGCTTGAAATCTTTGAGGTGCACCTTGACGATGCGCGGGCCGAGCGTGCGAATCCAATCCTGGGGATAGCCGTAGAGCACGACGTTTCCGACGTCGAACCAGGCTTTGACCCACGGGCTTCGAAACTCATCGATGTAAGCGGCCATTTCGAGCGGGCTGAGCAGAAACCGGTTCCACACTTCTTCCATGGCGATTACAACCTTTAGTTCTTCGGCGAGGGGCAGCAGCTTGCGAATTTCGTGTTGCGAGCGGCTCCATGCTTCACGATACGAAGTCTGCGGATTCAAGACCGCGGGAACCAGCAAGACGACGTCCGAGCCCCAGAGCTTGGCGTTGTGCAGGGAAGTGCGCATGCCCGCCAAGCTTTTTTCAACCACGGCAGGGTCGCTCGACGACAGCGGATACTTCCAATGGTCCATGTTCATGACCGAGTCGATGCGAATTTGCGCGGCGTCGGCGGCGTTCCTTAGCTCTTCAGCCTTGTGCTCGTCCGGCTCCGTGGGCGCCTGCAGAACCTCGAAGCCGATTTCGCGAGCGAGCTTGAGCCGGTCCAGGTAGGAGAGATTGGCCGGCAACATATCAAGGAGAATGCCTTTTTTTATGGGCAGCGGCGCTGGAGAAGGAGCTGCCGCGACAAGAGATTCGCCGAGCGTGCCTGCGAGAGTCGCTGCGCAAACGGCGTTCACCGAAGATTTCAGAAACTGCCGGCGCGATTCGTCATGCATTAATCCCCTCCGCGGCTGCTTTCATTTTGTTTCGCATCGCGTCACCCCAGCTTGTTCAAGTCAATCCCCGGTTCCAATACCTCGGTCGACTTCATCAGGTCGTCCCAAGTGATTTCGTGACCTTGGTACGCCGCCGTGCGCGCGAGAATGCAGGAAATAGCCGACTCCGCACCTTTCGCCGCCTGGTTGTGAAAATTGCCGCTGCTTATGCTATCCACGAACGCCTTCTTTTTCTCGCGGTCCGCGAATTCCAGATTGGACGTGAAATTTCCCGTGACCGAGAAGGCTTGCGACTCCGGTTTATCTTTCGCAGGTGTCATTGGGGCTTGCCACGGATCGTCGCCCCAGATTCCCAGCGCTCCCGTATACGGAGACTGCGAAACTCCCTTGGTACCGAAGAAACGCTCGGTGACATCCCACCAACCTTTGGCGAATTGCGTGGAGCTGAACGTCACGTCCACGCCGTCCGGATAGTGGAACAGCACGTTGTAGTTTCCGTACGCGTCGCCGTCCGCCGCCGGACGCCCCTTGCGCCCTCCCGTTGCGGAGGCTTTCAGCGGATGGCCCTTCACAATCCAGTTACAGATGTCGATCACGTGGATGTTTTGCTCGACGATGATGTCGCCGGAAAGCGCGCGGTCGTACACCCAATTGCGCAGACGGCGCTCCGCGGGCGAGGCTTTGGGCCACGCCGGGCGATCGATGTAGCCGGTCAGATAGTGCGCTTCACCGCAGACGATGTTGCCGAGCGCGCCGCCGTGAATGCGCCGGACCAGTTCCACAAACGGAGGGCAATCACGGATTTGGAAGCCGACGTCGAGACTGAGCTTGCCATCGGCGCGCTTGCCAATTTCGACGACACGCAACGCGCCGGGTACGTCGACCGCCACCGGCTTCTCGAGATAGACGTGCTTGCCTGCCGCAACCACGGTTTCCAGATGCTGCGGGTGATAGTAGGGGGGCGTGGCGATGACGATCGCATCTACTTCCTTGGAGTGTGCGATTTGCTGGTACGCGTTGGGGCCGACGAAAAGTTGCGACGCGTCGATGTCCGTATAGTCTTTCGCCCGCTGCAATTGATCGAAATGCGCACGGGCGGCATCGAGTTGATCCCGGAAAAGGTCGGCCAGCGCGACCACGCGCGCGTTGCCGGTATCGATCAGATTGGTCGCGTCCTCCGTACCGCGTCCTCCGCAGCCGAGCAGTCCAACCCGTACTGCGGAGTTGGCCGCCGTGCCATGAACCAGCGACGGCTTGATGAACATGACGCCCGCCGTAGTTGCCGCCGTTTTCAGAAATTTCCGTCGGTCAAGTTTGTTCGTGCAGTTTTCGCCCTGCGGCATAAGTCCTCCTGGTGATTGCAGGGGATTGTACGCGGGTGAGGCTTGCCGAAGAAGGCAAAAAGCGGTTCTGCGCCGAAAGGTGTTCCTGGTGCGACCACGGAACCTTTCGCTGGCGCTTACGCGGAAGGAATGCGCGTTATCGCTGCGCGTTCCGCAATCACGTCATCTCCGCGAAGCTCTCGCAGGGCATACGTGACAAATTCAGCGGTCACTTTTTTGCGCCAGGTCATATCGAAGTCCGTATTGTCCAGAGGTTTAGCGATGCGCGCCGCGAGCGCAGCCGCTTCCGCGATGGTCTCAGAAGTCAGCGAACGCCGCGCGAGAAACTTGCCGGCTTCGGAGGCGATCAAAGGACGCGAGGCTACGGAGCCAACGACGATGCGAGCCTCTTCAACGACTCCCTTTGCGGAGAAGCGAGCGGCAGCAGCCACCGACAAAACCGGAAAATCGAAGGAGCCGCGGCGGCGCAATTTCCAATACGTGCTTCGCCAGCCGTGCATGGGATCGAGCAAAACCTCGGCAAGGATTTCGTCAGGTTTGCGGCGGAGATAGAGCATGCCGTCATTGTTGTAAAGATCGGCGAGCGAGATTTCGCGCTCGCCCGCATGCGAAACCAGGCGAACGCGCGCGCCTAATGCCATGAGCGCAGGCGCGGTATCGGTGGAAGAGACAGCCACACACTTCGGGCTGCTCGGCGCGACCCAGCAAGTGACGCCGTCTTTTTTCATGCAGAAGTCGATGGCTTTGCGCCATTCATAAGATTGGTCGTAATAGTTGCAGCGCGTGTCGAGGCAGAGATTGCCGCCGAGCGTGGCCATATTGCGAATCTGCGGAGTCGCCACCTGCGACGCAGCTTGCGCAAGCGCGGTGGCGCCGTTGCGCAAGCGCGGATCGCCCGCGATGTCGGACAGCGTGAGGCATGCGCCGAGCCGCGCGCCGGACTCGCCGAATCGAATTGCATGCAAGGCCTCGATGTTGCGAAGACTCAACAGCGTGCGCGGGACCTGCTGGCGGCGTTTCATATTAGGGAGCAGGTCGGTGCCGCCGGCCAGCGGCATCGCGCTGGGGCCTTCGCCGTGGAGAACGCGCGCCGCTTCCTCCAGCGTGGTGGGAGCGCGGAATGCAAATAGCGGCAAGCGCATCATGAGCTGAGTACCTGCTCTTTCTGCGTTGCCGGCGGCGATGCGGGCTTAGCCCGGCGCGGAACGTCATTGATGGCGTTTCCGTCACCGCCTTCCCACGGCGGAGGGACGCGAAGGGCCTCGGGCCAGTCGACATGGGGGAAATGCGAAGGGCCGAAGCGCGGCGCGCGGCCGGCTTTTTTCTCGGCCAGGGCCTTCATAATTTTCTCCGGCGTGATGGGCACTTCGTCGATGCGAACGCCGACCGCATCGTAAACGGCATTGGCGACTGCGGGCATGATGGGCAGCAGGGGGCCCTGCCCCACTTCTTTCGCGCCGAACGGTCCCCTGGGGTCGGGCTCCTCGACGAATTCGGTGAACACCTCGGGCATGTCCAGCGATGTGGGGCTCTTGTATTCGAGGATGGACGGAAATTTGTGGACGAGTGCGTGCGAGAGTTTCTTGGGCAGTCGGCGAAATTCCTGTTCTTCCATCAGCGCCTCGCCGAGGCCCATGTAGACGCTGCCTTCGACTTGTCCGCGCGCGAGCGTTGGATTGAGTGCGCGCCCGATGTCGTGAGCGATCCAAATCTTCGGTACCGTGACCCAGCCGGTCACCGGATTGACGGCGACCTCGACCACGGCAGCGGTGTAGGAATAGGTGGGAGAGGGGCCGACGCCGCCACCTTTATATAGAGCGGGAGATTTCGGCGGTGTGTAGGAGCCGACGGTGCCGATAGTGCCGAAGCGAGCTTCGGCCAGGCAAATCGCTTCCTGGAAGGTGACGCCGTTTTCGGGGGCGGCGGAATCGAAGACACGCTTGTCTGCGAAGCGCACCCGGTCGGACGGAACACCAAGGCGTTCGGCAACGGCTTCGGCGAGGAGAGCTTTGGCACGCTCGGTGGCTTGCAATGCGGCGTTGCCGGCCATGATCGTAACGCGGCTGGAATAGGAGCCGAGGTCGACGGGACCGAGGTCGGTGTCGCCGGTGTACAGGCGAATGTCGAACGTGTCGAGGCCGAGAACCTCGGCGACGATGGAGGCCAAGACGTCATCGGAGCCTTGGCCGATTTCCGTGGCGCCGCAAAATAGCGTGACGCCGCCGCCGCGATCGAATTTTAGTTGCACTCCGGAGTGCGGCATTTTGTTCCAGTAGATGGGGAGGCCGGCGCCGGTGAGATAGGCGGAGCAAGCGAGGCCGATGCCGCGACCTTCCGGGAGTTTGCGGAATTTTTCGCGCCAGCCGGAAGATTTCACTACGCGGCGAATGCATTCAGACAGGTTGACGGTGCTGAGGCGAAAGAAATTGGCGGTGACCGCGTTAGAGGATTCCGCGATGCGCAGGCGGAGATCGGCGGGATCGATTTGCAGTTTCTCGGCGATTTTGTCGAGCTGTACTTCCTGGCCGAAGCGCGGCTGCACCGTGCCGTGGCCGCGCTTGGGTCCGCAAGGCGGTTTGTTGGTGAAGGTGCGGCAGCCTTGGAAACGGTAACGCGGCACATGATACGTGGTGGTTTGTAGCGCGCCAGTGTAGAAGGTGCTGGCCACGCCGTAAGAGCCGTAGGCGCCGCCGTCGATCAGCGTTTGCAGATGCATGGCGGTGATAGTGCCGTCTTTTTTCACGCCGGTTTTGAAATTCATCAGGACAGGATGGCGGCCGCGATGGCAGTAGAAAACTTCTTCGCGCGTGAGGCAGATTTTTACGGGGCGGTCGAGAAGGAGCGCGGCCTTGGCGACCACGATTTCGTGCTGGAAAGGGTCGCTCTTGCCGCCGAAGCCGCCGCCGTTGGGGGTGGCGATGACGCGAATGTGCGCGGCCGGCATCTGCAGCACTTTGGCGAGCGCGCGGTGCACGTAGTGAGGAGTCTGCGTGCTGGTCCAGATGGTGAGTTTGCCGTCGGGATCTTTCGTGGCGACGGAGGCGTGTTGCTCGATGGGGAGGTGCGTGCTGCCCTGGTAGAAGAAAGTATCTTCAAAGATTTCGTCGGCTTCGACGAAGCCTTGATCGACGTTGCCGAATTCCAGCGCGACGCGTTTGTGAATGTTGCCCTCATCGCCGTAGTCGTGGATACGCGGATTTGGTGTCGCCAGAGCCTCTTCGGGATTGGAGATGGTGGTGAGTAGTTCGTATTCGACCTTGATGAGGTCCAACGCCTCGAACGCGATTAGTTCTTCGCGGGCGATTATGGCGGCGACGGGATCGCCAACGTGACGGACGTGATCGAGGCAGAGGGCTTGCTCGTCCTGGCTGACGGGGAGAATGCCGTATTCGATGGGAAGATCCTTGCCGGTGAGGACGAGGTAGACGCCGGGGTGGGCGGCGGCGCGCGAGATATCGATGCTGCGAATGCGGGCGTGCGGGTGCGGGGAGCGCAGGAGTTTGCAGTGGGCCATGCGGGGAAGGGAAATGTCGTCGGCGAAGCGGGTTTGGCCGGTGACTTTGGCGCGGGCGTCTACGCGGCGGCGGGGGTGGCCGATTACGCGAAGATCACGGTCATTCGCGTCGGATATTTTCTCTGGAGGATTCTTTTGTTGCGGCACAGGTGCTCCTGACTCTTTTCGCGCGGGATTCAGGCCGATTTGTCTTGACTAGCAATCTCAAGGACGGCGGCTTCCACGGCTTCGAAGATTTGAAGATAGCCGGTGCAGCGGCAGAGATTGCCAGAGAGGGCTTCGCGGATTTGGCCGCGGGTCGGATGCGGATTCTGGTCGAGCAGGGCTTTTGCGGTGACGAGGATGGCGGGCGTGCAGTAGCCGCATTGCGCCGCGCCGAGATCGGCGAAGGCTTCCTGCAAGGGATGCAGCTGACCGTTGGAGCCGAGGCCTTCCACGGTCAGAACCTCTTTTCCGTTGCATTCGAGGGCGAGAAGCAGGCAGGAGAGGACTGGTTTGCCATCGAGGAGGACGGCGCAGGCGCCGCACTCGCCGAGTTCGCAGCCGTGTTTGGTTCCGGTGTGGTTGAGGTCTTCGCGGAGCACTTCGAGCAAGGTCTTGTAGGGCGCGAAAGAGACGTCGGTTTGCTCGCCGTTCAGGGTGAAGCGGATTTGCGCGGTTCTGTGCGATACGGGGGAAATGGTCACCATTGTGAGTCACCTGTCTTTGCGAGTTTCGCAGTTGGTCGCTCTAGAGAACGGCCGCTGGTCACGTCGGGGGAACTCTTGCGGACGCGCCTCGGTGTCTTGGCGGTGGACACAGCCAAGATTGGCTGTGCCACGCGTGGCCGGGCTAACGCCCGGCCTTTCCGGGATGGAGTGGCTGAGGCGCGATTTATCGATTTGGCCTGCAGGCCGCGGACTAGATAGGTTGCGAAATTGTCGGCTAATTCTTGTGTGGTCAGCGGGCCTTGGGGATTGAACCAGGGGATGGTGGAGTTTAGGGCGCCAAGGAGGGCGCGGGCGGCCAGCGCGGAATCGGCGGAGAGAAACTCCGCAGATCGAATGCCAGCCGAGATAAGGTGACGGACGCCTTGCTCATAACGGTCGCGCTTGGCCAGCAGGCGCTTTTGAAGATGTGACGGGATCGAGCTGGTCAGGAGATGGGCAGCGGAGCCTTCAACTTCGTCGAGGACGCAATGTAGGTGGAAGTGGATGATTGCACGCAGTTTTTCGCTTGCGGATTGGGTTCTCGTCCGGCGCGTTTTTTCCAGATTGGCGATCAGGCGGTCAAGGGCGCTGTCCTGGCAGAAAAAAAGGATTTCGTTTTTGCCGCGGAAATAGTTGTAGAGGTTGGCCGGGGAAAGGTCGGCGGCGGCGGCGATTTCGCGCATGCCGGTTTCGGCGAAGCCGCGAGTACTGAATTCGCGGCCGGCGGCGCGGAGGATTGCGAGGCGGCGGGCGAGGTAGCGGCGTTGGAGACGGGAGGTGCGCACGGAGAAAGGATGGCACGCGGGGCTGCGGGAGTCAATGAAATATGAACAGGCGTTCAGGTTATGAACAGGCGTTCAGAATGCGAAGCGCTAGGTCAGGCAGAAATGGCAAAGTGCATAGAAAATTCAAAAGCCTCAGGCCCAAAAGGCGGGCCTGACCTACAGGGCGGGGCCGGAAACCTGGGAATCCGATCTGCAGAGTCGATAGCCTCAACAGAGCACAGCCATGATTGGCTGTGCCACAGGTACAAGCTGAAGCTTGTGCTACTGGGGGAATAGCTTGGCGGCGGTGGTGTATAGGATTTGGCGCTTGGATTTTTCGGAGAGGGGGAGGGCGCGGAATTTTTCGAGGTTGCCCTTGATCTCGGGGACGCCGGGGCCTGGCCAATCGGTGCCCCAGAGGACTTTGTCGGCGACTTCTTCGATGCGCGGAAAATATTCGAGGAGTTTTTGCGGGGGGATGCCGGAGATGTCCATGTACATATTTTTGTGGCGGCGCACGAGGAAGAAGGCTTCGTTCATCCAGAGGGGCCGGCCACCGTGGGCTAGGATGACGATCAGGTTGGGGTAGTCGATGCAGACATCGTCGCAGAGCATGGGTTGGGCGTGAAGATTTCTGG
>Ga0210409_10006127_pt1 | contig 12549 bp, 11 predicted proteins | sample IncBWH17MmetaG_FD_161649 | JGI IMG/M metagenome (GOLD analysis project Ga0210409, IMG submission 161649) | Forest soil microbial communities from Barre Woods Harvard Forest LTER site, Petersham, Massachusetts, United States - Inc-BW-H-17-M | ecosystem: Environmental > Terrestrial > Soil >...
TGTTTACAAGCTTCAAGCGGATGCGGGTTGGGTGGACCACCGCGCGATCCTGGCGCACGCCGACCGGGAGATGTCGGCGCGTCGCTGGGATCGCGTCGTGGGGGTCAGCCGGGAACATGAACTGGTGGCCGTTTATGTGCCAAAGCGCGGACTTTCCTCGCGGCGGATGAAGTGTTGTGTGTTAGTGCTGCAAGATCGCGACTTGATAGTGGTCGGAGCCAGCGGGAATCTCGACCCCTTGCTCCACCTCGCCCAGCAGCGCCTCGACTTCAAAGATACACCGCTTCACTTCGCGCTACGGTAGTCCCTGGGAGCGCCGACGTCGCCGGCGAGGCGCGGAGCGGGCGGTGAGATTATGTTCGTGAAACCTCAGTGCCGCTGTCATCCTCTTTCTCTTCCTCTTCCTCTTCCTCGAATATTCACAAGAACAATCAAGGACGAGAAGGAGGAAGAGGACGAGGAAGAGAAAGAGGATGAGAAGGGTGAGTCGCTCAGCTGAGATTTCAAACACGCATTTCGCGTCAGCATGAGCTCGTGCCGGCTTCTTGCGGTTCTGCTCTGGGTGGGCTAAGCATTCGAGGTGTGATGCGGGAAAGCTTTTCCGATGCAGCGGTGGTCCTGGTCGGCCATGGTTCAACCCAGAACGCCGATTCCGGGGCGCCTGTTTTTCAACACGCTGCCGAGCTTCGCCGGCGCCGGCTTTTTGCCCAGGTGCGCGAAGGCTTTTGGAAACAGGAACCGCGCGTAACCGATGTTTTGCCGCAGCTTCCTCAAGCGCGCGTCTTTATTGTGCCGCTGTTCATCAGCGAGGGATATTTCAGCGAAAATGTCGTCCCTCGAGCGCTGGGATTTTTCCGCGAATCGACAAGCGAGCGCGGACGGGTGTTAAAACAAGGAACGCAGGAATTACTCTACTGCCGATCCGTGGGCTCGCACGAAAGCATGACCAACGTCCTCCTGGCACGCGCGCGACAGGTGATCGAAAAGTTTCCCTTTCCCCGCGCGCCTAAGCCGCAGGACATTACCCTGTTTATCGCGGGCCACGGCACCGAACAAAACGAGAATTCACGCCGCGCCATCGAGCGCCAGGCCGAATTGATCGGAAGTCAACAGATCTACGGCGGTGTGCATGCCGTGTTCCTGGAAGAGGAACCGCGCATTTCCGCCTGTTATCAGCTGGCCCGGACCAAAAACATCGTCGTCGTTCCTTTCTTCATTAGCGACGGTTTGCATGTTCAGGAAGACATCCCCGTGATGCTGGGCGAACCTGAACGGGTCGTCCAACAGCGGCTTCAACAAGGCCAGCCGACCTGGCGAAACCCCACCGAAAAACAGGGCAAACTGGTTTGGTTCGCCTCGAGTGTGGGCTCTGAAACGCTGCTGGCTGAGGTGATCCTCGAACGTGTGCGCGAAGCAGCGAAGTGGGCGAAGGAATAAATCCGAAGGCCGAAGCGCGAAACCGGAGAAGCGGTTAAAACGTTAAAACGTTAAAAATCGCCGCAGGCTGAGTAGGCTTTTACGCATAGCGGCATGGAAGGCCGCGGGCTTGGTTGTCTCAATAGTGCGCGTATTCCGCGGGTCCAATATTTTGGCAGTTCAACCTGCACCCTCTTCCTTTCATCTTTCTGCCTCCATTCTTCTGCCTCAAACCCGGCCTTTCTTCGGCCTTCGCGGTTCGAGTCGGTCTTGCTCTCACGTTGCTCTTGAAAGCGGGTCGGCAAACCCCGAAACTCCTGCCGTGCATTGGAAGAAGGTCACGTTGGTGGGCGTTGGGTTGCTGGGCGGCTCATTGGGTTTGGCCCTGAAGCAACGCCGGTTAGCCGATTCGGTTGCCGGCTTTGTACGCCGGCCCGCCAGTGTCAAAGAGTGTGAAAAGAAAGGGGCCGTGGATCGGGCGACCCTGGATCTGGGAGAGGCCGTAACGGACGCGGATCTAGTTGTGCTTTGCACGCCTATTGCCCAAATGCGAGCTCTGGCTGAACAGATGGTCCCTTTTCTTCGCCCCGGAGCAGTCGTTACCGATGTGGGGAGCGTTAAAAGAAGCGTGGTTCAAGACCTTTCCAGGTCATTGGCAAGGGCCGAAGCGCACTTTGTTGGAAGCCATCCCATGGCTGGTTCAGAAAAGACCGGAGTTGCGGCCGCTCAGCCTGGGCTTTTTATCGACGCCGTCTGTGTCCTCACACCCGAGCCTGGCTCCAACGCCGCGGCCGTCCGCAAAATCACCCAGCTTTGGAAGTCTGTTGGCTCGCGAGTGCTGCGGTTAACGCCGGAAGCCCATGACGAGTTAGTGAGCCGATCGAGTCATCTTCCGCACGTGCTCGCCGCGCAACTATCCAACCTGGTTTTAGGCCCGCAAAGCCCGAAGCATCTGGCCATGCTTTGTGCCAATGGCTTCCGCGATACCACACGCATCGCTTCCGGGTCGCCCGAGATGTGGCGAGACATCGTTCTGGCCAACCGCAAAAACCTGCTGAACGCACTCGACAGTTTCGTCCAGGGACTAGGCAACTTTAAACGCGTTCTTAAGCGCGGCGATGAAGCGGCCATCTCACGCTTCTTCGAACAAGCCAAACATCGGCGCGATCAGTGGTCGTGTAAGGCCGGGTCGCATTCACAGGAATAAACCTGAAAAGGGCATTAGACCACGGATGGACACTGATGAACACTGATAAGGAAGGACTTGCATCAGCAAAGGCGCTCCCCCAAACCCTGAGCCGTGCGGAACGGTTCCTAATCCGTGTTTATCTGTGTTCATCCGTGGTTAACCACCTTTAACCGCCGTTTTTAGGATGAACGATCTCATCGAAATTGTGCCCCTGGCGAATAAGGTTACGGCGAGCGTGACGGTTCCGGGCTCCAAGAGCATCACGAACCGGGCGTTGATACTTGCCGCTTTAGCTGAGAGCGAAACCGTTCTGCACGGCGCCCTCTGGAGCGAGGACACCCAGGTCATGGTCGAATGCCTGCAGGAACTGGGTTTCATGGCGAATGTCGAGCCTGACCCCTCCGAGTCCAGCAATCGCACGATCACCGTTTACGGCAGGGGAGGCCAGGTCCCCTCTGGCGGCACTGCCGAGCAACCGTTGGAATTGTTTGTCGGAAACGCCGGTACCGCCGCCCGATTCTTGGCCCCCTTCGTGTGCCTTGGTCAGGGAACGTACCGGCTGCATGGCATCGCACGAATGCATGAACGACCGCAGGCGGCGCTTTTTCAGGCATTACGCTCACTCGGTTACCAAGTCGATTCACCAAATGACAGGCTGCCGGCAATCATCCATGGCGCGGGGCCGCGGCCCGGCCAGTGCCGGGTCAGCATACAAGAGAGTTCCCAGTTCGCTTCCGCGTTGCTGCTCAGCGCCGGGGCGGGAGGCTGGCAGGTGTCGGTCATGGGCGAGGATGATGAGGAGGCTTCGTATGTCGCGATGACTTCCAAGATGATTCGAGCTTTTCCGAGGAGTGGCGGGAGTTTTCAGATCGAACCGGATGCCTCCAGCGGAAGCTATTTTTTAGCCGCCAATGTATTGAGGTTGCCTCAAATAGAGTGCATGGAATACTCGCGAAGCTTCGGAATGGAAGTTGAGACGACCTACAGCAGCAGGGTTTCGGTGGCAAACTGGCCCAAATCGGGTTGGCAAATTGATGAAAGATTTCCAAAAGCGTTGGCTTGCTTCGATTGGCGATTTTCGAGCCTGGGTTTGGCAGATGGACGGGATTCGCTCGAGTTCAGGGCTCAAGCGCGCGCCGCTTACGGTGATGGAACGGTCTCTCGAGCAAGGGACCTGGGTGACAGCATCATGACGGCGGTCGTGGTAGCGCCGTTTGCCAAAACTTCATGGAAGTTCACTGACCTGGGCCGGCTAAGGGTGCAGGAATGTGAGCGCGTGGCTGCCTTGAGAACAGAGTTGACCAAATGCGGCGCCAAGGCTATCGAGTCGGGCGACACACTGGAGGTGTTTCCTTCAGAACTGCACGGCGCGGAAATCGAGACTTACAACGACCATCGGATGGCGATGTGCTTCGCGATTCTAGGATTGAAAGTACCCGGGATAAAAATCAAGAATCCCGGCTGCGTGAAAAAGACGTTCCCGAATTTTTTCCAAAAATTGGCCGGGCCGCCTCCCGCGGGACTGGGGGCAACCATTCTGGATGGACGGAGCGGCCGGCCACTTGGAATTGAGGAATTGTTTGCCGAATAGCCTCTGCAACTAAGGATGGACGTTGCCACTCCCAAACATCCGATTGTCATCGCCCTGGACGGGACGAGTGCCAGCGGCAAGAGCACCAACGCCAAACGCGTAGCCCAGGCGTTGAACTTCGTGTACGTCGATACCGGCGCGATGTATCGCACGCTCGCCTGGTTCTGCCTTCGACACCGGATCGATGTTCATGACGAACAGGCCGTCGCCCGCGCCTGCGCCAAGTGGAAACCGGTGTTGGAGTGTGTGGATAACCATGTCCATTTGACCGTGGATGGATACTATCCCGCCACTGAGATCCGCACCGCGGAAGTCAGCGCCGCTGTGCCTCATGTTGCGGCCGTGCCGAAGGTGCGGACCTGGATGAAGAAAAAGCAGCGCGAGTGCGTCCGCTTTGGAAACCTTGTCATGGAAGGCCGCGACATAGGAACCAACGTATTCCCCGAGACGGAGTTTAAATATTATCTGGATGCTCACCTTGAAGAGCGCTCGCGGCGGCGCGCCGCAGAAGGCGTTCAGGAAAACCTGGCTGCTCGGGATTTGCGGGACAGCCAGAGGGCGGCCGCGCCGCTGATGATCGCGCTGGGGGCCAAGGTCATCAATAATTCCGAGATGTCGGCCGAGCAAACCAGCGCGTTGATTCTTGAAGATATCCGGGTGCGGCTGAAGGCAAGATGAACCCGGCCTATCGCGCAGGGTGGATTGCCTTTCGAGCTTTGTTCCGATTCTACTTTGGCTGGCGCGTGTACAACGCGGAGCGAGTCCCCTTGGAGGGGCCCGTGATTTTGGCCTCTAACCACGCCAGTTTTCTGGATCCCCCACTGGTAGGCTCCGGCTTGAAAAGGGGGATTAATTATTTGGCGCGGGAGAACCTTTTTCGCTTCCCGATTCTAGGTGAAATCCTGCGCCGCTGGCAGGTCGTCCCCGTGGATCGCGAAGGCGGCGGCGCCAAAGGGCTTAAGGCCATCCTCGATCGGTTGCTCGCGGGTGGTGCCATCATCCTGTTCCCGGAGGGAACCCGCACCCGGGACGGACGTTTGCAGCCGGCCCGCTCAGGCATCGGCCTGACGGTCATTAAATCAACTGCTCCCGTCGTTCCAGTCCGCGTTTTTGGAACCTTCGAAGCCTACAACCGGCACATGCACGTTCCTCGACCGTGCCAAAGGGTTTTGGTCAAGTACGGCCGGCCACTGTTCTTCGAGAAATTGCGCCAGGAAGCTAGTTCCTGTTCCAAGGCGAGGCTTAAAGAGATTTACCAGCAAGTCGCCGACGAGATTATGCACGCCATTGCCGCGCTTGAGCCCTGCGAGGATAGGACCACGTTTCCGTAGTGTCAGCTTGCGCAGATGCTCGAACGGCTGGGATTTCAAATTTCAAATTTGAAATTCAGAAAACCATTTCGTCAGTTTCCGCGTCAAATGCCGAGGTTGGACAGGGTATTGCTGATGGCGTTAACGATTTGCACCAGCCGCGGGTGCGATTTTTCCAGTTCAGCAACCGACGAGCTCAGGCCTTGCAGTGAGAGTTTCAGCAATTGCGGATTTTGTTCGGTCCGGATGGCTTCATGAGTCGAAAGCTCGGCAAACCCGGCGATGCTCTGGGCCTGTTCGCCATGCGTTTTGGACAACTCGGCAACCTCGGACTTGAGTGTGCCAAGCAACTGAACTAATTCACGGCGTCGGTCGTCTTTGATCGTGTCGGCGCTCTGAATCTTGGCTTCAATCTTCCCAATCGTATCCTCGATCATGGCTTTGCTCCGATTTCGATCTCAAGATAATTGGATTACTGCACCGGGCAAGGAAAAGCTCCTAGAGGCCTATTCCAGCTTCAGCAAGGGTTGCACCGTTTCCCAAATCTCCTCGGCGATCTCCGCGACCTGCCTGGTCGCGTTAATCGTTCGAACCCTGAGCGGTTCGGCAGCCGCGATGGCTTCATAGCCGCGGGCCACTCGGGCGAAGAATTCGTGGTCTGCTTCCTCCATTCGATCCCGCAAGCCGGGCTGGGTGGATTGCCGGGCCGCGCGCCGCTGTTCGCTCACAGTTTGCGGCACCAACAGCAGCAGGGTCAGATCCGGGCGAGTTCTCCCAACGGCCATTTCAACAATGCTCTGGACCAGCGTCAGGTCCAACTGCCGGCCATAACCCTGGTAGGCCGTCGTGGAATCATAATACCGGTCGCACAACACGATTTCGCCCGCCTCAAGGGCTGGGCGAATCACCTCGCGCACCAATTGCGCGCGGCTCGCATTCATCAGCAACAGCTCGGCTTCCGGAGTCATGGCTTGATTGTTCTGGCTGTGCTTAAAGGTGTGGCGGATTTCTTCGCCGATGGCCGTGCCGCCAGGCTCGCGCAGGCAGCGGACGGCGCGGCCCGATAATCTCAGGCGCTCGGCCAACAGGGAAATCTGCGTGGATTTGCCACTGCCCTCGGTCCCCTCAAAAGTAATGAGCCGGCCTTTCACTAAGGAAGGTCCGTTCACGCCGGTTTTGCCCTCGGTCCCTTAGGCGTATCATCGATGACCCAGCCCTTTGCCTTGAGTTCATCGCGGATGGCGTCGGCGCGTTTGAAATCCTTGGCCTTTCGCGCCGACTGCCTTGCCTCCAGGAGCGCCGTGATCTCTGTCGGCACTTCAAGTTCCTCGGGTAAGCCGACTCCAAGAACCGCGTCCACCCTCTGCCAGGTCGCCAGTGCCCCCGCGGCCGCCGGGGCAGCCAGAGCATGGGCGGCCAGTTGGCGGTTCAACTCGGTGACCCATTCGAACACCGCACCCCAGGCGCCGGAAATGTTCAAGTCTTCATCGAGTATCTCGGAAAGCCGCCGGGACAACCGATCGTCGGGAACCGGAGCGGCGTTGCCCGCTACCTCCCGGAGCTTGCTCAGGCATTCGTCAATCCGCAACAACGACGCGCGAGCGCTCTTCAAACCTTCTAACGTGAAATTAAACGTTTCGCGATAGTGGGCCTGGAGCAAAAGAAAGCGAATTTCACGTCCGGAAAATCCTTTGCCCACCAGATCGCGCAAGGTGAAGAAGTTGCCAAGGGATTTGGCCATTTTCTTTCCCTCAACCATCAGGTGTGCTCCATGGATCCAGTACTTGACGAAAGGCCTGGACCCCGTTTGCACCGCCGCTCCTTCGCTTTGAGCGATCTCGTCCTCGTGATGCGGAAAGGCCAGGTCTTCGCCACCCAGGTGCAGGTCGAAGCTGGTACCCAGCAACTTCATGCTCATGGCGCTGCACTCGATGTGCCACCCAGGGCGGCCTTCGCCCCAGGGACTGGCCCAGAACACGTCTCCGTCCTCCGGCACGCGCGCTTTCCACAATGCGAAGTCGGCCAGCGATTCCTTCGCGTATTCGTCGCTCTTGACCCGGTCGCCCACCCGCATTTCATCGAAATTCAACTTTACCAACTGCCCATATCGCCCGCCCAGGTCGCGATACTTTTGGATGCTGAAATAGACCGAACCGTCCGTCGCGTGGTAAGCAATTCCCCGGGCCATTAGTTTCTCCACCAGCCCAATAATCTCCGGGATATAGGCCGTGGCGCGCGGCGTTTGATGCGGCATTCGACAGTTCAGCGTTTTCAAATCCTCGAAGAAAGCAGACTCGAATTTGCCGGTAAAGTCCCCCAACGCGCCGCCCGTCTCGCGCACGCGTTTGATGATTTTGTCCTCGACGTCCGTGATATTCATGACGTGCTGCACGTCGAATCCCTTAAACTCGAGATACCGCCGCATCAGGTCGCCAAACACAAAGGTGCGCCAGTTCCCAACGTGGGCAAAGTCATACACCGTGGGACCGCAACAGTACATGCCCACTCTTCGGCCTCCGGGGTCGAGCGGAACAAATTCCTGCAGCGAGCGAGATAACGTGTTAAATAATTTCAGAGCCATGCGAACGCTCGAAAGCTTAGGCAGGGGTCTCCGAAAGAAAAGGGAAAAGTCCCGAAGCGGTTTTTAAAACGTAACGCAGATTTTTAATCTGGTGCAGCGCAGGTCTGCAGTCCCAATGCCACTAGGAGCGGACCTCCTCCCTCCGATGGATTTGGCAGATTGAAAACGCTAATGAAGCCGAGGGCCTTTGCGGCGGCGCTTATGGCGCCAGGCGTCCACCACGACATAGACAAAGATAACGAAGCCCATTGCCAATAAAATGATCGCGATCGGCTGTTTCTCCCATAGTGAATGGAATTCTTTCGCGACCTGATCCAAGTCCATGCTGCTTTACTCTACACCACCTCGCCTAAGTGCGAAATAGCCTTGCTCTCACCCATAGGTCCAGTAGGGCGAGGCTTTCTTTCCCATGAGCCGAGGATCCAAAAGGCCTCCTCTCCCCAGCCCTCTCCTCCCGCCTGCGCGGCCGGAGCCGCTTCGGCGCGGCGAAGGCCCAAGGAGGAGAGGGAGAAGGCCTTACCGCAATCGGTGCGCGACGATCTGTCTCCCTTCACCCCGCGAGGAACGAGCGGGGAGAGGGGCTATTCCTGGGTTCATGGTCCCAATGCACGCGCAGAAGCAAAAGGAGGCTCGACATGAACTGGGGTGGGGACGGCTCGTCCCCGCGGCTTTCCAACTCGGAACGGCACGAACCGGGGACGAGCCGTCCCCGCCCCCATTCACAGTCTATTGGAACGACAACGCGGGGTCTGGGTCGTGCGTTACATGTGGGCTTTCGGAGCCCGGCTCCGGTTGCTCGAACACTTCGGATTCTTCGGCGCGCTCTGGTTGTCGTGCCAGCTGCCGCGGTTGGGTGCCCGAGGCTCTCTCCTCCCCGAGGCTCGCTTCGGCGGGTTCGTGCCAGATACTCGGATACTCCTGGTTGAGCTCATCAGCCAGTTGTTGGGCCTCCTCCCAATCGAAGAGTTTGGTTCCGCTGCCAGTGCGCCCATTGACCGTCGACTTCCATTGAATCACGTAGGACTTGCTCATAACGACTTTGCTATAATTCAACTCAGGAGGGATGGAAGTGGGGTCAAAACCCAAAATCCTGTGAAAGTTCCGAGCGGTAAAGCTGAGACGTCGATGACCGCTTACTCCGGCTCAGACTTTAATTGACACTCCCGTGACGCCGGTCAAAATCGGACCGTGATCGCAAAAGGACAATTCCACACCCTCGTTCATTGCTTGGCCGGACTGCTTTGTTTTGCTGGCATCTCCGCGGGAGCCGCCACTAACGACGTATTTCAGGTGCGCGATTTTGGCGCCCGCGGCGACGGCAAATCAGACGATACGCTGGCGTTTCAAAACGCTCTCGACGCCGCCAGGAGCGCCGGTGGCGGCGTGGTCTATGCCGCTCACGGAAATTACCTCTTCGCGGGGCACCTGACGGTTCCGCCCGCGGTGACTCTAAAAGGAGTCTGGGAATCGGTCCCTGCTCATGTGGGCATCCGCAATCCGGGGGCAGCGCGACCGACCGATGATGGCACGACGTTCCTGGTGACTGAAAGTCGTGGCCGGGAAGACGGCCCGCCATTCATCACCTTGAAGGATAACAGCACTTTGAAAGGGGTCGTCATCTATTACCCGGAACAGAAGCCTGACGAAGAGCCCGCGCCCTATCCGTGGGCAATTGCGATGCGCGGCAAAAACCCCGCTGTGCTTCAGGTCGAACTGCTCAATCCCTACAACGGAATCGACGCGGGTCATAATGAGCGCCATTTGATTCGCGATGTGCAGGGCCAGCCTTTGCGGCGTGGCGTGTTCGTCGACGACATTTACGACATCGGGCGCATCGAGAACGTGCATTTCAACCCCTGGTGGAGCCTCAAACCGAAACTCTTCCAATGGCAGCAGGCAAATGGCGAGGCGTTTATCATCGGCCGCAGCGACTGGCAGTACGTCTTCAACACGTTCTGTTTCGGCTACAACATTGGCTATAAATTCATCCAAACCAAAGCCGGCGTCTGTAACGGCAATTTCCTTGGGATAGGAGCCGACGATTGTTTCACCGCCGTCGTGGTGGAGAACTGCGCTCCGTTCGCGTTGCTGATTTCGAATGGCGAATTTGTTTCCTTTCACGGACCCGATCCCACCATGGTCCGCGTGGAGTCCAGCAACCGGGGCAGTGTCCGGTTTGTGAATTGCGCCTTTTGGGGCCCTTGCAACCAGATTGCCAAGATCGCTGGAACCGGCACGACCGGCTTTTCCGACTGCACATTTGTCCAATGGGACCACAAAAAGGAAGGCCGTCACGCTTTGCAGGTGAGCGGCGGAACGGTTCTAGTGCGCGGCTGCGAGTTCCACGAGAACAAGCCGCAAATCGAACTGGGCCCGTCGGTGCGCCGGGCGGTCATCACTGATAACATGATCACCGGCAAGCTTCGCTTCGACAACCAGGCGGGGGCCAAAGCAATGATTGGCAATAACAGCAGCGAAGAGTGACCAGCCCCACGGTTCCTCATGTTACCGAGCTATGATCAACAGCGACGTATCTGAACAATACCACCAACTGGTAAGGAGCGCGCGCCGCGCCGTGCGCGCCGCGTTCAGCGGCGCAATGTGCACGGTGATTCGCATGTCCTCGCGCTTCCGCGTTCAGCCCGCTGAACGCGGGCTGGGACGGCGCAGCGCACCCTCCCTACCAATCAACCGAAACCTGATCCCTTTGCCGATTCTCACAACGGCTTTCATGCTGATCTTTTACGCCATAACCCCCGAGCTGAGGGCTGCCCGTGCCGATGTGCCTGGAGTATTCTACGTCGCACCCAAAGGCAACGACCAGTGGTCAGGCCGGCGGCCCTCGCCGAACTGGACCAAATCCGACGGCCCGTTCTCAAGCGTGCCGCGGGCGCTTGAGGCGGCCCGGGCGTGGAAGCAAAGTTCGGGATCCAAAGAACCCGGGCAACCCATAATCTATCTGGCCACCGGAACCTATTTTCTGAAAGAACCCGTAGTGTTGCGTCCCGAAGATTCCGGCCTGACCCTGGCCGCGCTGCCCCATGCTGTCCCGGTTCTCAGTGGGGGAAGGCGCATCGCCGGTTGGAAGGAAATCGAAAAAGGAGGCAAGAAATTATGGGCCGCCGACATTCCCGAGGTGCGGGACGGAAAATGGTTCTTCCGCGAATTATGGATCAACGGCCAGCGAGCGGTCCGGGCGCGCTATCCCAACAAAGGCTACTTGAAAGTTGCCAACCTGGTCGACGCCCGCCCCGATTGGACACGCGGTCAAACACGGTTTCGCTACGCTCCCGGAGACTTGAAATCCTGGAATGACGTGACTGAGGCCGAAGTAGTGGTCATGACCCGTTGGGCGGATTCGCGGTTGCCTGTTTTCAGCGTGGAAGAGGACCAGCAAGTGATCAATTTTACCAAACGCTCGGTGTTCGCTCTAATGGAGGGCGACTTGTATTATCTGGAAGGGATATTCGAAGCCCTTGACCAACCCGGAGAGTGGTACCTCGACCGGCATGCCGGGACACTGTACTACCTGCGGTGCCCAGGAGATTCGCTAAAAACACTCGAAGCTATCGCCCCGCAGCTCATCCAAGTACTGCGCCTGGAGGGGCGCCCCGAACAAAACCAGTTCGTGGAGAATGTCTCTCTCCGCGGATTAGTTTTTTCGCATACTGAGTGGTGCTTCCCGGAGGGATTTGCCGAAGGAAAAGATAAGGTCGCGATTTCCCCGGCACCTGAAGCGGCCGTGGAAGGCTTTGGGCAGGCCGAGATTGGAGTGCCCGGCGCGGTGTGGGGGGAAGGGGTGCACAACAGCCGCTTCGAGGGCTGCGCATTTAAGGATCTGGGCAATTACGGTCTCGAGTTCACGCGGGGTTGCCAAAGCAATCACATCGTTGGTTGTGAGTTTTCAGATCTGGGCGCCGGTGGCTTGAAGCTGGGGGACACGGCGATTCGGGATCGGGATTCGGAACTGACCCGCGACAACGAGATCAGCGAGTGTCGCATTCATGACGGGGGCAAAATGTTTCCCAGCGCCATCGGCATCTGGATTGGCCAATCTCCCAACAATCGGGTTGTGCACAATCTGATTCACGATTTTTATTATACGGGCATCTCGATTGGCTGGACTTGGGGTTATGGCGCTGCGCTGGCTTCCAACAACCTGGTCGCTTTCAACCATATCCATCACATCGGGGTAAAATCCGACGGCGATGGCCCCATTTTGAGCGATATGGGCGGGATTTATACACTCGGCAAGCAGCCCGGCACCAAAATCATCAATAATCTGTGGCACGACATTGCCGGGCTACGGTACGGCGGTTGGGGCATTTACTTCGATGAAGGAAGCAGTGGTATCCTGGCTGAAAGCAATCTGGTTTACCGAACTACACATGGCGGTTTCCATCAGCATTACGGCGAGACGAACCGCCTGTGGAACAATATTTTCGCCTTCGCGCGCGACCAT